>JAABUU010000157.1_pt1 | contig 165111 bp, 203 predicted proteins | sample 5559301 | NCBI WGS metagenome assembly JAABUU01 (sample SAMN10711884, study PRJNA513360) | rock metagenome | isolation source: Antarctica rocks | place: Antarctica: Victoria Land, Richard Nunatak white
GACGGGGGGGCCTCTGCGAAAGCCCAAGGCAGAAGGAGAGGCCAGTTCCCGGCGAGGGCGGGGGCCGGCACCTGGGCCGCGCAGCTGCCAGGCTCACGGGCGGGCCGCGCGCCGGCGCCGCCCGGCGGCCCGCGCAGTCCGCCGCCGCTGCCGTGCCCCGGCGTCCCCGGCGGCAGCGTTTGTGTCCAGGCGCTGCGCCGCGCCCGGCACAGGCCTGCAGCAGAGCGCGTGCGCCTCAGCGGCACCACATTTGTGTTGCCAGGTCGGCGGCGGAGCAGCAGGGGCCGCGCATGCGCACGGCGCGCGCGGGTGCAGACCCCAGTCGACAGCGGAAGTGAGTATGCGTGCAGGCATGCGCGGGCCTGGCCGCGCAGGCAGGGACGGCCATCCGGGCATGGAACAGCTTGTAAGAGCCTTGTTCGGACCGGGACACGGAGCGCGCCTTGCAGCATGCGCGCGCCACGCATCAGCGCCGGCGCGGGCCCCGGTTCGGCGCCGCCGCCGGAGCAGCCCGCAGCGCCGGCCGGCCGGCCGCTGCCGGATGCGCCGCGCCCCGCCTCGACCGCCGGCGCTGGGGCGCGCCAGGGCCTGAAAAGGCGCTCGGGTGCATGCTGCGGCGCGAGCGCCGGAAAGCGCTCGCCCGGCCGCCCGGCCGCTGAGCGCCCGCGCGCCATCCCGCGCGCGCGCATTTCGCCTGGTGACAACCCGCCCGCAGCCCTGCACTCGCGCTGGGGCAGCTGCGCTGCGGTCGCGCCGCCTGCCGCCTGGCAGGCGCGCGCGCGGCCCGCCGCGCGCGGCGGCGGCGCGCCCGCCGCCAGCTGCTGCCGCTGCCGCCGCCGTTGCTGCTGCACGCTGCGCCGCCGCGCCTGGCCGCGCCCCGGACACGCAGCCCATCAGCAGCGGCTGCGCCATCCCGGGCACGAAGGTTACCTGAGCCGCTGAGCACCATACCCTACTCTTTCTGCCCTGTGAGCTGGCATCATCGCCCCCGCAACGCGCGGGTCGTGTGCTCTACTGTCCAGGATCACCTGGCGCCTTGCCGTGGCCGACGCAGCGCACCGCAGCAGGCAGGCTGGCGCTGCGTCCGAGCCAGACGGGCGCGGCGCGGGCGCGCGGGGCGGCGCGCGCGCCTGGCGGTCGCGGAGCCGGGCGGCCACGCGCGCGGCGGCCTGCCGGCGCAGCGCGGCGGCCTCGCCCGCCGGCGCGCGCCGGCGCCGCGCCTCGGCGTGCTCCGCGCGGCGCCGGCGCATGAACGCGCGCACCTGCGCGGCCGCGCCAGACGCGCTCGCTGCGCCGCGCGGCGCCCAGGGGCCCTGACGCAGATCGGATCGTGAGGGTCGGCCAGCAGTGGGTCTGCCGATGCGCTGCTGCCACTGCTCTGACGGGCGCGCGACGCGGGCCACGCCTCGGCCTCTGGCGGCCAGCCGTGCGAGGCAGAGCCCGGCCTGCCAGGCACGGCCGCGTCGAGCGTGACAGGGCAGGCGGTCATGGCATGACGGCTTGACTGGTCGGGCTCGAGGGTGCAGGCCGGGCGCACGGCCTCGTGCTCCTCGGCCAGCTCGCGCGGCGGCGGCAGCGGCGGCGAGCGCGCCCGGCCGCCGCGCCGGCCGGCGCCGCGGCCATCCTCGCCCTCCAGGCGCGGAGCTTTGCGCCACGGCTCGGCTGCCGCGCTGCCCTGCCCCGCGCGCTGCCGGACGCCGCAGCGATCGGGCGGCCAGAGGTCCGCGCGCTCACCTGCAGTGGCGGTGGGCCGGGTGCGCGGGCTGCCGAGCGGCTGGAGCGGCACGCCAGCGGGCGCTGACCGAGGCCGGCCTGAGCTCTGGTGCTGGTCACCCACTGCGCGCGCGCGCCGCCTCTTGGGTGCCGACCAGCCTGGCGCAGGCGCGGCGTTGCCCGCTGCGCAGCCCGGCGCGGCACTGCGGTGCTCCCAGAGCGCCTCCCCCGACTCGCAGAGCCCTGCCTCATACGCCCTGGCCGGCGCGCACGCCAGCTGCCTGCGCCGCATGCTGCACAGCAGCGCCTGCAGCGCCTGGTGGCTGTGGCTGGCGGCTGCTCTGTGCTCACTGTCGCGGGCGCACAAGCCCTCTGCGCCGCCCGCGCGCCTGTCTGCCCGCGGCCCCAGCGGCCAGGGGCCCTCCATGAGGCCAGCTCCTGCACAGCAGCGCTGATCACCTCCCAGACAGCCAGCTTCATGAGGTCTGCAACAGATGCGGCGTGTGCGCGAGCCGGCTACCTGGAGCGGGAGAGGCTGCTGCGCAAGCGCCGCGCTCAACACGCGCACGCTTGCCGCCGGCGCGCATCCACGCGTCGCCGCCGCAGGCTTGCGCCGACAGGAGGCCCTGCAGCTCGCAGCTCATGCTGGCCGCCACCGGTGTGCGGTCAGCTGCGCTCAGCGCCCGCCCCGCTTTGTGGTGAGACCAGGGAGCATCGCCCATCCGACTTTGCGTCGGCTGATGAAAATAGATTTATATCGAAAAAGTGATGTGGGGTGTTACACCAGGGCTGCACTTCCCAGCGCTGGTAAGTGCAGCCCCAGGCTAGCCCCACTTCATGGGCCGACCAAGCTGCGCCTAGCGTCAGCAATGAGCTTGCAGGCTTGCCGTACGCAGAGGGCATGGAAATGCATGCACTGACACTCCACATGTGTGTGTGCGGTGTCCCCAAAATGCAAATGAGGATGAGCAGCACGACACAGGTTGATACAGCCCACTTGAGTGCAGCATACCACCTGAAGGACCCCTGCGACACTTTGTGCACAGGCTGACATGAGCGTGTAGAGCTAGCTCAGCTCTAGATACAGGCGATAAAGCGCTTCCCAATACGCGATGATTTTACGGCACGCCTGCGCGCCACCGCATCATCCACCACTGTGAACGCAGACAACCAAAGCGCATTGCAAGTATACCAGCTCCAAGCGTTATAGTTCCGTTGCAAATCCCAGCCATGCACTTGCACACCGCGTGACGCGGTCTGCGTCAACGTACAGCTCACTCTCCCGTCACACTGACTCTTGCACATACCACTTCAGCAACCTGCAAGCTGACCCGCCTGCAATACACCAATGCTGACCTGCAACATGCAATGAAAGCTATCACGCACATACATGGGCGCACACTCCTGGACGGCTGTGCTTGACACGCGCAAATTGCGCCCACAGCCGACTCCACACTGAAAGTCTGCAAGCTGTCCGTCACACTCACAGGTGCGTCAGTGCAGCGCCCTGTGCAGCGCCAGCCTCATGTCGCTTCGCCTTCGGCAGCCCAACAAGGCTTGGCAACCAGCCGTCGCCACCCGCGTAGCACTCCTGAGAGCGCAACTGGATGCACGCCCCACGCAACCCTGCGCTCGAAGGAGTACGCACCACCGCACACCTGCCGAGAGGAAGCTGGCACGAGCGAGCCAGCACGTGCCTGCGCTGCCGCTCTCCTAGAACAGCGCCCTGCGGAGCACGAGCTCCGTGCCTACCAGGCCCACAAAGCCCAGCATGGCGACGCGACCCACCCACAGCTCGTGAGTTTTGTTGAAAAAGCGCAACTGCGGCGGCAGGCCCTCGCGGCTCGCGCTCGCGATCAGGCTGCTCAGGCTCACGCCCGACGCAAACTTGGGCGCGAGCGAGCCGACGGCGATGAGCGCGACCGTGGCCACCACGCTCAGGGGCGCCGCCGCGAGCTGCTCCAGCACGGAGCGCCCGGACGCCGCCTCGGCCGCGACGGCGGCCAGGAACGCCCACATCGCCACGCGCCCGTTCACCCTCTGCGCGGCGCGCGCGCGCACCGTCAGCGGCGCAAGCAGCGCTGCCAGGACGCTAGTTGAAGCACCTGCACGCAGCTCTCCTGGACCACCTGCACGGTCCCATTTGACCACTTGCGCAACCAGCGTCTACCTCCAGGTCAGCGACACACAACTGCCTCATACACGCTTTTGACAGGAGGCTGGCAAGCTGCACTGCTCCAGGCCATGCTTGCCCAGGGGGGCACCTCGGGGGCTGGGCCCGCAAAGGCAAACACGTCGCTCAGGCTCTCAGTGTCCTTGCTGAATGTGATGCCACGCGTAGCGGGCTGCGGCTCCGCCTCAGTAGCACCGCCGCTGTCCGCTGCAGCACGCAGCCTGACCGGCGCGCGCATGCCGCTGTAGCAGGAACGTCCATGGTGACCAAGCGCGGGCGCTGGCCGCCGGACGGCGCAGGTACAGGCCTGCACGGGCAGCACTTGTCTTCAGACAAGGTAACAAGCAATATCAGACATGCCAAGTGACGGGGGCTGCACTGACCTTGCTAGAAGCAGCAAGCAGGGCGGCCATGTCCTCAGCAGCTGAGTAGTCTTGCGCTTTCGTAAAAGTTGGTGGTACTTGCTGCACCAGCTTTTCTGGGAACTACATGCTTTTACTTTACTACATGGGACGTGGCCTGCTCAAGATCCTCCGAAAGCACAGCTGTCTTTCCCTCGCAAGCAAGCTTATTTAGGCGGCCCAGTAGTTCAAATTTGTCTTCCCAAATTAGTCTTTCCAATATCATGTCACGCTTTCGAAGCATGGACCGAGCCGCTCAGTCGGCGAGGCTGCTCCCTGCATGCACATCGTGATCCACGTTCTAAGGCTTACAGTCACGCTCTGCTTCCTCTCCCTGCTGTTGCTTCGAGTGCTCGATGTAGACCTCCTCAGGCTGGCCACGCAGCGGGCCCCTGGCTTGGCTGATGCTGTGCACAGCGGCTTCATCTTTGAAGTCTTCGTATGGAGTGGCTGCGTGCTCGGCCGCCAGCCGTTCCTCAACGAGGCCCAGTTAGGCACGACACCAACTCTGGGCCTCATCAGTCGCTGCTGCTAATAGGTGAGCCTGCACGCTTTGGCAGAGCAGAGAGATACAAGAGCTGAACAGTGACACAACGAGCACACAGAGCGGCTGGTGATCATCATTGGCAAGTTTTCTGCTGTTCTATATATCATTATTAATAACTGATCAGTTGAGTTACTTAAAAAGGTGAGTCTTATAAACTCTAACTCACTGCTTTTATTTCTGCACGCAACAGACGTACCTCCTACTAAGCACACCGTGTGTCTCTTGCTCTGTCGCTCTAAGCTACCCGCAAGGCTGCTGCTTGGCGGGACGATCTGTGCTCCTGGTTTCACTGTGGCACAGTGAGCCTGTCCATCCGCCCAGTCATCTGGCTCTGTTGCCGTTGTGTGTAGACGAGTTGCCTCTGTGTCTTAGGTCGCGGGTGCGCGAGGACCTCGGTCCGATTGCGCATACAAGGGCGGACGGCTGGTCTCCAGCCTGACGCGGCGGCCTCAAGGGTGAGCGCACGGTCACGGTGTCTCTGGACTCTGCGCACTCGCTGGCTGCCCGCAGCAGGGTGTTCGTTGGGCTGCAAGCGACAGCGCAGCGACCATTTGCTCTGCCATCTCCCCGTGGCTCCTCTGGCGGCGTGCGACGGACGCGCCACCAAGCCCTCCTTCTTCTTCACAACCTTTCATGCAGCGGGGCTGGGCGCCGAGCCCACCTGACAACCGCAGCGCGCCCCCGCTTGATAGCCGTGGCGCGGGCAGCGGCGGGCGTCCGGGCTCAGAGCACCGAAGAGCGCGCCGCACAGGTCGCTGCCGCGCCGGCCGCGCCTGACCCGCCCGCGCGCCCCGCGCAGCGTGGCTGGGCGTCCAGCCCGCGCCGATGGCCGCCGCGCGCGCGCGCCTGCTGCCCGCGGCCGCCGCCGCCGTGGCCGCGACCGCCGCCGCGGCCGGCGGCCTGGCGCTCGCGCAGCCGGAGCTGCCCGCGCTGGGCTTGCCCTCCCTAGGGCTTGCGGCGCTCGACCCGCCCGCGTCGCCGGCGGCGGCCGGGGGCGCGCCGGCGCACGGCGGGGCCGCGCGCCGGGGGGTCTTGCCGCCGATGGCGCAGGTCGGTTGGGTGCGCGACCTAGCGGCGGGCGAGGGCGTGCGGCTGGTGTTCGACGCGGACAGCATGTGCCGCACGCCCGCGCTCAGGGACCACATGGTGCCGCCCTCCGCCGCGCCCGACGGCAGTGTGCTCTGGCCTCGCCCTACACCTGCTGCGCTCTCGGGGCCATGCGTGCCCCGCCCTTTGGCAGCGCCTGGCCTTGGTCGTGCCGCAACTGCTTTGCTAGTGCCTGTCGCTTCACCTGCGACGGCTGTCCTGGACGCGTGCATCCTGCTCGGCCTGTCATTGCAGAATAAGGCCTCCCAGTCTGTATTGACCACGCATGACGCAGCCGCTCCGGCCTGCCGGGCAGGCATGCGCCGGAGCGCCAGGCGCTCACTGTGCTGCCCGCGCGCGCGCAGTTCACGTCGCTCCTACAGCGCGGCATGCTCGCCGACGCGGTCTGCTACTACAGCGCGCCCGACCGGCGCCTGACCTTCGTCGTCCAGCTGGGCAGGCGCGGCCGCCTCAGCCCCGCGCTCGTGCGCCGCGCACCGCCGGGCGCGCCCCGGCCTGCCGAGCCAGCAGCAGCGTGAGCTTGCGGACAGAGCCTGCGCCAGCAGGGGCGGGGCTGGGCTGGTCCGCTGCACTACTCGCCGGCCGCTCCTGGCCGCGTGCCGTGATCGCACCGGCCTGCGGGCGTGCCTGGCGGCGCGCTGCCTGATCGCTCGTGAAGTCACCTGGGCGCCATGCTGAGCGACGCGCTGCGCGGCGCAGCGGCACCTGCGGCTGGCCGCGCATCCTGCACGGCGGCGTGACGGCCGCGGCGGCCGACGAGGCGTTCGGCTTCCTGCTGCTGTCGCTGCGGCGCGCCGGCGAGCTGCCCTTCCTCGCGCCCGCGTTCACCGCGCGCCTGGAGGTCAGCTACCACAAGGCGCGGCCCAGGCGGGTCCGCTTGCCAGCGCTGGGAAGATTCGTGTTGCGCCCAGATGCCAGCGGCCACAAGGTGCGGCGCCGCGCGAGGCCGCGTGCCAGCGCTGGCGGCGCGCTTGATGTGCCTGGATGTCAGCGGCCACAAGGGACGGCTCCAGCGGTACCGCTCTCACTGCTGGAACCGTGCGATGCGTGGAGGGCGGGAGGTCTGCTATGCAGGGTCCTGTGGACCCTGTGGCACCGCAGGGTGGTGATGCCACCAAAATTGGCCGTAGACAGATGCATCAGAGTCGGTTGCGTGAGTCTGGCGGAGTCTAGAGGAAAGTAGGCGGGAAAGTGCAGACGTGGAACAGGGGACGCTGACACGTGTGGGCGGTGCGCGGGAGCGCAGAAGGTGCATGTAACGCCCGGGCGCCTGCTGCTGTTCACGGCCGAGCTGGACCGGATCGAGGGCCGCAAGGTGTTCATGACGTGCCGCGTCACCGACGCGCCCGGCGGCACGCTCTACGCGACGTCGCAGGCCGTGTTTGTCGCGCCCAAGCTGCGCCGGCTGGTGGTCGACGGCGCGCGCTACCTCGCCGGCGCGCTGACCGGCGGCCGGGTGGCCTCCTGAGGGGCGCGGGCTCCGCCCGCCAGGGGCCTGAGGCTCCGCACGCAATAGTGGACGTGCACTGTCAGGCACATTAAGTGATCACAGCCCCATCAGCAGCTTGCCTCGCAGCTTGGCGTTCGCCACATGCGAGGACCGGGGGGCATAGGCCGGTCATGCTGCTTGCCGGTGTCTGCTTGTTGTCACGAGGGGCAAGCGCCTTGTCTGCGCCCAAGGACTTGAGGGGTGTGGCTCCGTAAATGCTGCGCGGCCCCTCGTGATGCGTTTTAGGGCGGCTTCTGCTGCTGCATTCTACATCTTGTATTCCACAGGCAGTTTCAGAAATGGTCTCTTTGAGGGCACAATCCAGCCATGTAGTGGTGGGCGGACAGGGCTGTAGTCGGCAAAAGCATCAGGCAGGTGCCGTTGGTGTGCCACCCGATGTTGGTGACTTGCTTGTGCGCTCTACGAGCTGCGGCAAGGCGTGGGCCGGCCAACGCGGTGCGCTATCTGCCGGTATTGCAGCTGGCTGCCTGGGGTAGCGGCACATGTGTCCCCCCGTAAACTTGGTTAAAAGGCCTACATGCGCTAGAGCGCAAGCCAGGTCTACTTGCGGCCTCGCCTGCATGCCCAACAGCTAACACATGCCCAGCTTGCAGCGTGCGCTGCATCTCCCGCATGGCCAGTGCAGAGGTTACAGCTTGTCTTGCACTTGTCCTCGTTTGGCTCAAAAGGAGGTCGCATGTCTCTGGTTGCCACATTGTCCATACATGCTGGTTCCCTACTCACCTGTATGCAAATTGTATTGCAGTGTTATAACCATAGGGCTTAGATAGCGTGCTGCATGGCGGGGGGCAGCACCCGGGGGGCGCGCGCCCACAAGAACTTACCAATTGTAGCGGTCGGGGAGGGCGCTCCTGCTCCGGCAAAGTCACCGAACCATTTGGCGATAGGCCCTAGGACGGTAAACAGCAGGCTAGGTTATTTATGACTCTTCTTGCTGTCTCAGTAGGTGTGCTTGTGTGAACGGTGTATGCACAGATGTGCCTGCACATGTAATGCATGCATGAGATGCCCTGGATGCAGGTGTACAGTGATTATGAAGTTTTATGCAATCAAGCACAAACGAGTGGGCACTGCTCTACAGAGACTTTACTGTTCTGTAGATGTTTATGTGACGAAATTGTAAGCTGCACACGGACCGTTGCGTTTGAGTGGTCACCCCTGTCTTTTTATATTGTCAGGCCCATGAACTCTGGTACCTGCGCCAATGCCTGCCTTTCCGATGGAAAAAGTAGACATAGAGGCACTGCCTATCATTGAAGCCACAGAGTAACGCTGGACAACACAGACGAGGCAGCAGTTTACACACCCCCGGCTCGTCACACACACGCGCTCATCCACTCACTACTTCGGCTCTGCACCAGCCTCCTGGCTCCACCACGTCGAGACAGCACTCGAGAGGCATGGTTATACATGCCCAGTACAACCCAATGCGCCATGTAAGAGCAGCATGCACACCATGGCTGCTGCGCAGCGCGTCGCAGCTCTGCCAGTAGCTACCGTCACACAGGCCAACCAGCACGGCTGGCTGTGCCTCTAAGCAACCTCGCTGTTAGCAGCCTACACCTGGCAGCCGCACGTGACATAACAGCGTCAGCTGCTGCTGCCGCATGGGTGCAACTCCGCGCGCACCCCAGACCTGCACGTTACTAGGTCTGGACCCACATTCCCCGCCCACCCCCAGTGGGCGGCACGGAGCAGGCCAAAGAATGGGTGGGGTGGCGTGCTATAGTCCCAGGCCCTAGGCCTTGGTCATGGCCATGGTGCGGCGACGACAGCCACGCACAGACTGCGGGAGGACAAGAGGCACACGTTGACAGGCAACCTGCACTGACACACACGGCAGTCTGACCAACACGCGCAGAGAGCCTGACCACAACCCTACCCAATGGACAACAACCAGCAGCGCCAGCAGGGCCGGTAGCTGCCAGCATGTCACGCATGCACGAAGGACCCCGGAGCGCCCACAGCAGCCATTGTCCACGTCTGCCCGAGGCGCAGGATGGCCAGCTGTGGGGACAGCTCACTCACGCCCGCCCAAGCCCCCGTGCCGCACTCAGCTCCTGTCCCTGCACGCGCCGGGTCGCGCGCCCGGCGAGGCCGCGCGCGCCGCGCGCGCTGGCTCACGCCGCCACCTCACATCGTGCTGGGCAGCACGCGGCGCTGGAACGCCCAGAACGGCTGCTCCTTCTTGAAGTCAAAGGGCACGTAGTTCTTGTCCTCGTCGTACAGGTGCAGCTCTGTGAAGATGCTCTTCATCATGCGCGGGTTCCACGTGGCCTCGGTCATGTAGCGGCCCCAATTGGCGCGCAGCGAGTCGGTCGCCGCGCGCAGGTTGTACCACGGGACCTTGCTGCTGACATGGTGCGGCACGTGCACATTGATGTCGTGGCACAGGAACTCGACCCAGCGCGGGTAGTCGCAGTGCACCGTGCCCGACAGCTGCGCCTTGGCCGCGTTCCACTCGCCCGCCGGCTTGAACGGGATGTGCGCCGCGGTGTGGTGCACCACGGTGAACGTGCTCATCCAGAAGTGGTAGCCCAGCCAGGGCGCCAGCCAGAACTTGGCCAGGCCCGCCCAGCCGGACAGCGCCACGATCGCGGGGAAGCCCAGCCCGATGAACGCCGCGACGGCCCCCAGCGACACCAGCACCTGCGCCGGCGCGCCAGGGTCAGGGTGCCGCGCACGCGTGCGGCCCCCTCTCGCCGCAGCTGCGGCGCACGCACTGGCGTGAGCTGCGCGACGCATCCTCCCGCGCAGGGCCAGGCGAGGTGGTGCTGCCACGCACTGGCGGCAAGCTAAACCCTGAAATTACCCTAACCTGGGTGCGGGCGCGCACCCGCGGCCGCTGCTTCTCAGTGTACAGGTCCAGGTTGAAGTGCCAGATGAGCCAGTGGCCGACGCTGGCCCACAGCTTGAGCGGCGAGCCCAGAAAGGTCTTGTACAGGAAGGCCTGCGTGGGGCCCCACTTCTCCACCTCCGCCTTGGGGATGGGGTGCCACGCGGTGTCCTCGACCAGCCTGCGCCCCCGCACGCGCGCATCAGCTCCCCGTGCCGCGTCTCCCACGCTGCCTGTTTGATCTGAGCGGGCGCGCGCGACGACCGCGCGAGCAGCAGCCGCGCAAAACGCGACGCTTGGAAAGGCGTCTGTGGCCCCAGCACTGTTTCCCTGCGCCGCACTCCACCGCAGGCTGTCACGTAAGGCGCCAACATGTTCCGCACAGAGTCCAACGTGACCACCACACCCAGCCAAAGCACAGTGTCTGCCACAGCAGAGCTGACTGCAAACCAAGCTGGACTCACACTCACGACCTGCCACCGCTGAAGCCGCCGTTGACCGTTGAGCAAGAGGAGGGCCGCTGACACGCCAATAGCGCACTTGTTCGTGTGCGCGTGGTGGTGGTTGTGCTTGATGCGCCACGGCTCGAAGGGGTAGATGAGCGGCATGAACATGAGCGTGCCCACGATGTCCTCCACCAGCTTGTTCTTGCTGAAGCTGCGGTGCCCGGCGTCGTGCCCGACCACGAACAGCTGCGCAGCCCCCACGCACAGTTTGCGCCTTTTACTCTGCTACACCACACGCACGCTCACACAAGCGCTGTGCATAGTGACAGGCGCAGCTATCCTGTGTGCGGCCACTCCTGGCCCCTGCCGCGCTGCAGAATGCACTCGCAACAGCGCTTTGCGCGCCGGCGGCGCACCCCAGTCCACGCCGTGCCCGCGAACGCCCACGCCAGCGGCAGCAGGTACCACGGCGAAATGGAAATCAAATATACGCTAAGCGAAACAGACGCCACAGTCGTCGCCACCGCGCCCCACGCCCGCCACATGTTCAGCTCGAACACCTGTGGACGGCCCCAGGTCGAGGCTTGGCTTGGAGCTCAACGCCTGTTCTAGATAACAACGTGCCCAGCTCCCTGTGTCCCTGGCCAGCCCGCCAAGCAGCAACAGGACCGCACCCTGCCTGCCCCCAAGCTTCGACTTTCCTCTTGCGCGTGCTCACGTCTCTTGACTTGCAGCAAGTGTAAGCGCTGGTGAGGTCCAGTCAGTCAACAACACTTCCCGGCAAGCTACAGACGACGCCACAGCTTGCAGCTTGTCTCTGATGAAAGTAAAATATCAGGTACAGGCTGGGAATGGATTCCAGGCTGCTCACGCTCTTGGGCATCGACTGGATGACGTCTCCCAAGGACACGTCCTCGGGCAGCTCGGCGCCGATGGTGCGGTAGCCCAGCTGCTCCGCGAGCTCGGCGCGTTGCCGGTCGTCCAGCGCTGCCACGCTCTCAGTGCGGTCCTCCGCTGGGGGGGCTACAGCGTCGAACGCCAGAGCCCGCAGCTCGGCACCACCCAAGCGGGCACTCCGAGGCTGTCGTCCAGGCAGGCGCACTGTCAGCACCGGGCGGCAGGCCGTAGCATGGAAGGCCGTAGCATAAAAAGCAAATGCAGGCAGCCTGCTGCAGCCACGAAGCAGCCAAGCCTCCCAGCACTGAGCAGCCTTGGGCAGCCAAAAGCCACAGAGCAATCACCGCAGGCTGAAGGCAGCAGGGGGGGGCTGCAGGCCGGCCGCACCTGCGCAGCGCGGCCTCCACGCGCGGGCAGGCGGCAGCCCGAGACGGGCGCTGCGCCAGCCACATACGCACACTCAGTGCTGCATGGACACTGTGGCTGGTGCTTGGGCGGGCCTGGTCACAATCACTTGGCAGGCGCGTGCCGGGCAGCTCACCTCTGCCTGCGGCCGGCGTGCGCTGCACGGCGCGGACCTGCAGTGCGCCAGAACGCCCAATTAGCACGCTGGTGTCACGCAGGCAGAACGCCTGCACTTGCAGGGCCTCCGAGCCTCGCGCACATACCTGCATTCTGCAGCTCCCCCGCAGCATTCCAGCCGACATCGCAGCCCGGCACACACAGTGAGCCTCGAGCCTTGCTTGAGCGTTGTGATAATCGCTAGGTGGGAAAGTGAGGCCGATTCTGGATCAAAGGTGGAGCTTGAGAGAGCTCTGTCCCCTAACCCTGGACAGGCATGAAATCTAATTCGGCGGTTATCACATAGACAGCTCTGTCTCAGCTCTGACATCTGTGCTGACGACAGCGACTCTGTGACATGGTGCGGTCCCAGACAGACACTCGTGAAGCCGTGCGTACAAGGACCTTAAATACAGGTGCTAAACTGACAGGCGGTCAGTGAGTGAAGTCCATCAAGCACCTGTGTTGCAACAGAACAGGGCTGTCAGTGCAGGCAGACACACACCAAAAATGCTAGTAAAGGGCATGCAAATGTGCCGTCACCCACAGGAAAACATACACACAGTCTCACGCTGCAGACTCGTCAGTGCTGTCACATGCCGCGCCCACATCGCGTGGCGGCGGCCCGCACATCATGCACCTGCGGAGGACTGCAGAGCAGGCACGCCCTCAGCAGTGCCAGCATGCTCTCTCGCACCAGCAGGGATGTTGACGGCTGCCGGCGTCTGGCCGCCACAGCGGCACACGCATTCGACGTGGGTGGGCACACCAGCGGCGCGCCGTCCGCACCGCTGCTGGACTCGCACATCTGCCGCCGCCAGCGCAGGCTGCAGGGGCGCCGTCGGGCGCCAGTGCGCGCTCATGGCGCCGCGGGGAACGGCGCGGGCTGCCCGCGCTTGGCCGCCGCCGCGGACAGCGCGTCAAGGTTGGGCAGCCAGAGCAGCAGCGCGCCGTCTGCGCCGCCGCTGGCCGCGCACATGCGCCGCGGCGCCCAGCGCAGCGCGCGTGTCGGCGCCACAGGGCCCGCCCACGCGGCCACCTCGGCGGCGGGCGCGCCGTCGCTGACACGCCACACGCGGATGCTGCGGTCCTCGCAGCCTGCGCACGCCGCACGACCTGTTGCGTACGCGTGCTCGGCCTCGGGCGCAGAGACGCGGTGCACTGCATGACAGCACCCAGGCGTCGGTCACCAGACAGAGCGCCTAGTTACCAGCTGTGCATGTTGTCGCCCGCGCCGCCGCCTCTGCCCGCCATGGACTGCCCGGCGCGGCCTGCCCCCGGCCCCGCCGAGCTCCTGAGGAGGGCGGGCGGGCGCCTCGGCGGGCCCCGATGGTGCAGCTGTGACAAGCTCTCAGTCAAGGCAGCCTGCGCGGCTGCAGGCAGGGCCGTTCCACGGCTGTGCAGCAGGATACCGCGCGCGCGCCAGCGCGGCAGGTCTCTGCCCTAACCCTGGACTTAACCTAGCAACCAAGTGCCAAGTGCCGCAGCGGGGCCGCGCGCCCGACAGCAGGTAGCGCGAGTCGGGCGTGAACGCGAACTCTGGCGCGGAGCCGCCGGGCGGCACGCCGGTGGGCAGCGAGAAGCGGGGTTCGCCGGAGAAGGCGTCCACGACGTGCACGCGCCCCTCCACGCCCGCCGCCAGCAGCTTCTGGTCCGGGCTGAAGCGCACCAGGCCGAACGGCGCCGGGTTGTTCACCTCGGCCGGCACCTGCGCGCGGGGCAGGGCAGGGTCATCAATCGAGTGAAATAAAAAAAGAAAAAGAAAGGTGTCAGGATGAAGGGATGCCGCTCCCCTCCTGCAACTCGAGAGACGACGCCTCCGACTCGCTGGGCGTTGTCCCTGAGTTGTCTAACAGCACGGCGCCGCGGCCCGTCGCCGCGCCGCCCCTCCGCCCCCGGCCCTGCTTGCGCGTAGCCAGGGCTGGCTGCGTGCCACCGCGCCCGGCCCGTGACAAGGCCTGACAGCGGCCAGCGCCACGCGAGCGGTGGCAGCAGAGAGCGCCTGTCTGTGAGCGCCTGCCACGCATCGATGCCTCACGGGACAGGGTGGGCGAGCGCGCCGCGAGGCCCTCGCTGTGAGGGGCTCGGGCAGCGCACGCGCACCGTGAACGTGGCAAACGGCCCGCTCGTGTAGTTCCTGGGGTCGAACAGTTTGATGACGCCGCTGTGCACGCCGACTGCAAACACCTGGCCCTGCGCGCGCGCGACACACGCCTCGTCGTCCAGGGGCTTATGCGCACGCACGTCCCCTCACGCCCATGCAGCACATGTCATCCACTGCACTGGAAGCGGAGCTTGCAGTCAACTCCCCTCCGCTCGCACCGGGCATGCCCAGCTGACAGGCTCTACAGGCTCCACCTGAAGCGCTGGTGCACGCAGCCTGACAGCCATGCTTGCACCACGCTCGCAGACGGGCCGCGCCCGGTGCGGGGGGGCCGCGGGCGCGCCTGGCAGTCGATGGTGACGCAGGGCGTGGAGCCCAGCGCGAAGCGCGGCGCGCCGGGCGCGCCCGCGCCGTTCAGCAGGCCCTGGCACACGGTCGTGTTCAGGTTCCAGATCCGCACCGTGTTGTCCTGCGCGCCGCCCGCCCACAACAAACACTGTCACCGCGGTGAGCTTGTGCGTGCGCATGCGCAGCGGGCCACGCCGCGGCAGCCTCCTCCGTGCCCCGGGCTGGGGCGCGAGGCTTTGCCGGCCAGGCGTGCCACGCCTCCTGCTGCTGAGGAACGCGTACTGCATGGTGGCGACATGCCGGCGGGCGTGCGCAGAAACGCACGGCACGCGCCGCGCCGCGGGGCGCGCCTGCGCCGCGGAGATGAACGTGTCGTCGCGCGGCGACATGCAGAGCGACGTGACGCGCGCCGTGTGGCCCTGGAAGTAGCGCAGGAAGCGGTTGTCGTGCAGGCTGAGGTAGCGCAGCGAGTGGTCGGCGCCCTGCGCGCGCGCGGCCGGGGTCGGGCGCGCTGCGGGCGCGGTGCGGGCGCCGGTGCGGCGCACGGCCGCACACACAGTGCAGCGCTCTGGCGTGCGGCGCGCTTCAGGCGGACAGCGGCGGCGGCGGCCAGGCTCCCCGGAGCCCACGGCCGCGCTCGGGCAGACTCTGGCTGCAGCGGGTGGCGCCTCACAGTGCGCGCGGCGAGGCCGCTCAGCGCACAGCGCATGGGCCCGAGAGCCGCTGTTCCCCGCTGCTGAGCGCGAGTCTGGGCACCACAAGCGCCGCGCCGCGCCTTGTTCGACGCGTAGATGACCGCCCGCTCGTGGTGGGTGAAGCAGACGTGCGCGGCGCCATACTTGCGGCTGTAGTTGGTCTGCTTGTGCTCGCCGGTGCTGACGCTGTACAGCTTGATGGCGTCGTCGTCCCCGGCGGTCACCAGCAGGTCCTCGCGCAGGTGGAAGTCCAAGCTGTTTATCGGCGAGTAGCTGTCCTGCGCGCACACGCCGCGCTGCTTGCGGCCTGCGGCAGCGCTTGCAAAGGCGCACACAGGCTCCTGCAGCAAGGCTCCCGTGGCGGGGCGGAGCGTGCACCAGCGCACTTTGAAGACTTTCCCAATGCCGAACGCCTTTATCACTTCGTCAGAGGTCTGCATGGCATCAGGTGCCTGTGCGCCGCTTGGCTACGCGCCGCACGACCCTGGGGCGCCGCTTTGCCAACGTTGCAGATGCGTCACAGGTTTGCGCAGCCAGCGGCTTGCAGGCTTGCCGTCTGGCTGTCTGTGTGTGGTCCTGTACAGTCTGCCGATGTGCCTGGGATGAGCTAGCAGGACAGATGGCAAGAGCTATATAGCATACATGGCTTGGTTGGCTGCAGCGGCGGACTGGACTGGATCTGAAGGGTGGGAATGGGCTTAGTTTGCGGCTGGGTCTCACTCGGATGCACTGTTGTAGCCAGACTCTTAACATGAACAGACGTTGCAGCCAGCAACACTCTCAAAATGCTCACAAGGGGTCATCAGCAGCCCGACGGGCTCAGCATGCGGGGCAGGGGACGCGCCCCCGCCTGCGCCCTCCATAAAGCGTGGAAGGCTAGCGAAACACAGCATGGGGCGCCACCCCTGTACTGGAGCAGCAAAGACTGCGCTCTCGACACACACGTGTCTCGACAGACTCGGCACACGCCGGCAGCACGCACACGTCAGGACAGCGCGCCGACCCTGTCGGTCGCCCCGCGCGGCGTGCCGGGGCCCGCGTGCGCCGCCCCCAGCCCCGGCCGCCACCCAGCCCAGACCAGGACCGTCTTGGCGATGGGCGCACGGCAGACAGGGCAGCCACCGCCGCCGTGGCGCGTCGCCAGAGCTGCGCACCGCCCGCACAGTGCCACATGCCCGCACGGCAGGCAGCACGTGTCCTTGGGCGCCGCCCAGCAGGCCAGGCAGGCGGCCGCCGCCTTGCCGCCGGCGCCCAGGTCGCCGGCGCGGAACCCCGCGAGCGGCCCCGCGCCTGCCGCGCCGCCCGCCGCGCTGCCCAGCGGCGCCAGCAGCCCGTGCCTGCTTAACCCTAACCCTATGCTGGGCGCAAAGCGCGCGCCCGCCGGCGCGAACACGCCGCCGAGGCCGCCCAGCGGCTGCGCGAAGGCCGCAAAGCCCGCCGCGGCCGCGCTGCCGCCCGCGTAGCCGCCGCCCGGCGCCCCCAGCGAGCCGGGGCCCGGCCCGGCGGCCTGCGCGCCCGGCATGCGGCCGCCCAGCAGGCTGCCCGCCCCCGGCAGCGCCGCCCCGGCCGGCGGCAGCTCCTCCGACACGCCCGTGAAGCCCGCGGCGGCGGCCGCGCTGGGGCCGCTGCGCCGCGGCGGCGCGCCCGGCGCGGGCCCGCCCGGCATCGCGCTGCCCCAGCTGGCCGGCGGCGCGCCCGCGCCCGCCACCGCCTCCCACGCGATGCCCAGGCTGTGCGCGCCGCCCGGCCAGAGGTGCCCGCCGCCGTTGGCGCGCGCGCCCGGGGCGCCTGCGCCCCCGGCCGCGCCCGCAGCGCCGGCGCCGTTGGCCGCGCCGGCGCCCGCGCCCGCGCTGGCGCCCCACAGCGCCTCGCCGTGCATCTCGGCGGGCCAGCGCGGGGCCTCCCCGGCCGGCGCGCTCGCCTGCCGCCCGCTGGTGCCCAGCTCGCCGCTGCCGCCGCTGCGCGCCGAGGGCGGCCAGTGGTCGTCGGCGGCCACGGCGCCGCCGCAGCCGGGCGCCGGCGCCGCGCCCCACAGCCCGCCGCCGAACGCGGCCGCCGGCGATGGCGCCGACACGGGCGGCGGCGCGCGCCAGGCAGGCGCGCCGCCGCCGCCGCTGCCGAGCCCGTTCGCATGGCCGGCGCCGGGCGGCCAGCGCGGTGGCGCGGGCGCCTGCGCGTCGCCCGCTGGCGCTGCGGCCGACGCGGCCACCGCCGGCGCGGGCGGCGCGGCGGGCGGCGCGCGCACCCAGAGGGCGGGCGCCGCCGCGTCCTCGCGCGGCAGCACCGGGTCGCCCCGCTGCGGCCCCAGCGCGCCAGGCCGCGCGGGCATGGCGACCGGCGCGGCCTCCGGCGCGGCGGCCGTCGCGGCCGCGGCGGGCCCCGCCGGCGGCGCGGCGCCCAGCCGGCGCAGGCCCTCCAGCTGCTGCTGCTGCCGCAGGTGCGCGGAGTGCGTGTGCGCGGCCGCGGCCTCCTGGCCGGCGAGCGCGAGCGCGAGCGCCTCCGCGTCCGCCAGCAGCGCCGCGTCCAGCAGCCTGCCGGCGGGGGATTCACAGGGTTAGTCTACCCTGAACCACACCCTATCCGTCAGAGCCAGCGCACCGACAGGACGGGCACCAGGGCGGCCGTGCCATGGCGAGGCCACCACTGCGCACGGCGCGCGGACAGCGAGCAGGGGGCTTGGGGTCGGGCCCAGAAGCCGCGGCGGGGCGCGCGCGCCCGCGCACGCTGCGCGCGGCCTCCAGCGCGTCCTCCAGCGCGGCGCGCCCGCCGCGCGCGCGGCCGGCCAGCGCGGCCTGCAGCGCGCGCCGCGCCGCGGCCGCGCGCTCCAGCTTCCCGAGCACCTTCTTGCCGTACTTCACGCTCACGCCGGCCGCGGCGCAGCGGCCGGCCATCGCGCGCACCGCGGCCGCCAGCGCCGCCTGCCGCGCGCCGTCGCGGCAGCCGGCCGCCTCCGCCAGCAGCGCGTCCCAGGCGCGCCGCAGCTCGGCCTGGTCGGGGCCGGCGCCGGGCGGCGGCTCGGGCGCGCCGGCCGGCCCCGCGCCGCCGCCAGGCGGCTCGTCGTCGCCCGCGGCGCTGCCGCCCGCGGTCGGCGTGCCGGACGCGGAGGAGGCCGCGCGCGCGAGCGCCGCGCAGGGCTCCAGCGCGCCGCCGACGTGGTCGGACGCCAAGCCCGCCGCGCCCGCCGGCCGCTCGCCGGCGTCGCCCTCTGCCGGCCGCGGCGGCGGGCTGTCCGCGCTGCGGCCGCGCCGGGCGCCCGGGTCCGAGCCGGGGTCGATCGCGGCGGGCGCCGCGGCCGCTCCGGCGGAGGCGTGCGCGCCCCTGTCAGGCCGCTCCGCTTGCGGGCTTTGCGGCGCGTCAGCGGACGCCTGGCCCGCCTCGGCGCCGGCCTGGCGGGCGCCGTCCCGGGAGGCCGCGCGCTCGGCGCCGGCACCAGTGCCGGGCGGAGCGTCCGCAGTCGCTGGCGCCGCGGCCGGCGCCGTGGCAGGGCCGCCGGCATCCGCGCGCGCCACCGGGCGCCCGGCGTCGCCGCCGACGGCTGCTGCGCTGGCCGGCAGCGCGCGCGCGTGGCCGCCGTTGGCCAGTGCGCCGTGCGGCGTGCCGCCATTGCGCACCTCATTGCCGCCTGCAAATGCAGAGACACACGCTATTTAACTCTCCTTGCCCCGATCCCCCCACCCCGAGCACAAGCCTCCATCAAGCAGCGGGCGGTCAAATTGCTGCAGCGCAGTCACGCGACACATATTTCTTAGTCAGACATGCGTGCTTGTGCCGCACGGCAGCAGCCGCCACCTGACCTCATGCGCCCAAACACCTCCCGCCAGTATCAGCAGTGCACACACAGACTCCCCGCCACCCAGATGCGTCGTGCATCAGAGCCCAAGCTCCAAGAGGCCCAGACAAGCTGAACGCGCATCGGCGCAGCACGCTGTGCGCAGCGCGACCCCAGCACAACCCGCCAGATGCGCACCGCGCTTCTTCTCCTGCGCGCGCGCGCGCTTGGCGGTCGCGGCGGCGCGCTTGCGCTCGCGGTCGGCCGCCGCCTTGCGTGCGCGCTCCGCCGCCGCCGCGCTCCGCCGCGCGGCCTGCGCGGCAGCGCGCGCGCGTTGCGCCGAGCGCCTCGGACACGCCAAGCGCGCCCGCCCGCCGCGCAGAGAGCACGCAAGCCGGCAGGAGAGGGCATGCACTGCCAAGCGGCTCCCGGCTGCCCCAGGCTCAGCCTCGCGAGCTGGGGTCCATCCGGCAACAGGCAGCCTCAGGAGGCTTAGTGCACATGAAGACGGCATGCACATACAATTATGGACAGGGTGAAAACCCTAGACGCAAGGCGCACCTCCTCCGCCTCCTCGCGCAGCAGCTCGGCCTCGGCGGCGCTGGCGGCGGCCTCGCGCGCGCGCAGCAGCGCCGGGTCGGGCGCTGCAGCCGCGCTGGCCTCGCGCCGCTTCTCCTCGCGCCGCTCGCGCAGCCGCTGCCGCGCCTGCAGCCTGCGCGCGCCGGGCGCCCGGTCAGTGCTCCCAGCTGAGAGCAACCGCAGCGCAGCCAGGAGTCTGCCTGCACCAGCGGCCAGCCGCACGCGCCCGCTCCTCGCGCCGCTCGCGCAGTCGCTGCTGAGCCTGCAGCCTGCTTGCGCGTGTGCGAGAGGGTCACGCGAGGAGAGTGGCCTTAGAGAGCAGCCTCCGCACGGCTGCGTATGCGACCTGCCTTTCTGACCAGCCTTAACTGTCATTGGGGCACATTCACACCAGTGCGCTTGGCAACGCAGGCACGCACGCACAGCCAGCATGCGGGCTGTGTGTGTGCACGCGCTCGCCGAGCGCCTGCACCGTCACACAATGACCATTCAGGCGCCTCGCTCGCACACGGACTTCCGGCGCACCGTCGCGCAAACGCAGGGACCCCAGACGCGCAGCAAGGCTCCCGGCATGCGCCCTAGACCTAACCCTGCGGGCGCCGCAGGCGCGCACTTGCGCAGCAGCGCGGCCGCCTCGGTGCGGGCGCAGTCCTCGGCCACGTCCAGCGGCGAGCGGCCGTCGGCGTCGGGCCGGAACGCGTCCGCGTGCTGCTGCGCAAGCACCGCCAGGCAGTCCAGGCTGCCGTAGCGCGCCGCGTGGTGCAGCGCGCCGCGGCCCTTGGCGTCTAGCGTGTCCACCGCCGCGCCGCCCTCCAGCAGCGCCTCGGCCGCGCCGGCGCGGTCTGGGCGCGCGCGCGCGCGCGGCGGGCGTTTCAGCACGCGCTGAGGCGCGAGGCGCCGCGCGCATGCTCGGGCTGCGCTAGCAGCATGCATGCAGCGCGGTGCAGCCAGGGTGAAAAACTCTCGGCGCAGGGCACAGCGTCCGTCACGCGGCCTCGCAGCCTCCGGCACCGAGCGCGCAGGCGGCGCCGCCGTTCTCGCGCCGCCCTGCAGACGCCCTGCAGCCCGCCCTGCAGTTGCAGCCCTGTAAACCTAACCCTACGCTGGCGCAGGGGCGCACCGGAGAACACGGCGACCATGAGCGCGGTCTGCCCATTGAAGTCAGTCGCCTCCGGGTCCGCGCCGCACTGCGCGCGTGCGAGCGGCGGGTCAGCACGGGCGCCGCCACACACACGCCCCGGCCCCGCCCGGCGCCGCTGCAGCTCGCGTCGAACCCTGCATCGAGCTGGTGCGGAGCGCAAGCGCAAGCGCAGCGGCGCCGCGGCCTCTGTCTGCAGCGTGCGCCCGGCGAGATCCCTGCGAGCTGAGTCCTGCTCCCAGGCACAGACCACATAGATGCGCGCACGCGCATGCATGCACCGGTGGCAGACCAGGCGCAGGAGCCCGCGCGGCCGGATCGAGCCAGGCGTGGGTGCGGGGCCGGCGCGGCCTGCGCCCGCCCGGGTGCGCGCGCGCGGCCGCACCGCGACGAGCGCATGCACGGCGGCGCTGTGCCCGTTGTTGGCGGCGTGCATCAGCGGCGGCCCGCCGCGCACGTCGTCCACCTCCTCCAGGTCCGCGCCGAACGCGTCCAGCAGGTGCACGAGCGCCGCGTGGCCGTGCTGCGCGACCGGGATCGCCAGCATCGATGCCAGGTCCGCCTGCGCGTCCTCGTCCTGCGCGGGCGCGCGCGCGGCGCTTAGCAGCCCGACTTACATGCGAGCGTTCGGGGAGCGCTGAGTGCATGCCCTGCATGGCCCCGTCTCAGCACGGCCCTCGTCTGCGAGCACGCCCCGGCCCCATCGCGGCGCAGCGACGCCGGCGCGGCCCCGGCGCGCGCGATCCCTGCCTGTGCGCTCGGCCAGCGCGCGCCGCGCATGGCCGCCGGCGCGGCGGCGGCGGCCGGCCTGCGGGCGCGGGCGGGGGCGCACCGGGATGGACTCCAGGATGCGGCGCAGCGTGGGCGCGTCGCCGCGCTCCACCGCGCGCGCGATCGCCTCGGCCAGCGCGCGCAGGTCCGCAAAGCGCCCGCCGTCGCCCGCGCCCGCATCCAGCGGCCCGCCCGGCGCGCCCAGCGCGGCCGCGCCCTCGCCCACGTCCTCGAAGAACGCCACCAGGTCCTCCACGATTGCGCTGCGCGCGCCGCGCGCGGCCCAGGCGTCAGCCGGGCGGGCGCGCGGCGGCGCGCGCGCGCGCCGGGCCTGCTTGCTCGGACGCGCAACGGAGCGCGCGCGGCCTGCTTGCTCGACCGCTCCGCAGCCCACCCCCGGCGGCCAACCTTCGGCTGCCCTGCCAAACACTTCTGAGTCTGTTGCAGGTGCACCTGCCACTGTGCGGTGCCAGAGCAGTATGGCAGGGCAGCTGACAGCCGTCTGAGTGCAAAGTGGCACCATCGCAGCCTCCTGCACTCTTCCTCGCTCCCTGCATCAGGCCCCAGCGGTGCACAACCGCATAGCCCCAGTTTTGCACGGACGCATAGAGCCTAACAGAGTTGCCCGCCCCACCTGAGCCCTGCGTGTGCTCTGCGTGCGCCGCTGCACAGGCCGCACGCACATGCCTCCGCATTTCGGAGCATGCACCGAACTCTGCCAGCGTCAACACTTGCCGCCTATCAAGCAGAGCGCGCAGCAGATGCCAGGCATCCAGCTGACGCAGCACCTCCGAAATCAAAGCGGCCGAATTCAACGCGATCCTGAGCCGCCAGCTCAAACTAGCAGGCTGCGCCGCGCCGGGCGAATGCGCCAGCGTGCAGGACAGGCGGGTCGCCAGTCGCAGGGTTTCCGCCGGGATGCGCATGCTCGGCCAGGCGCGCCCCGCGGCACCGCCAGGTGCACGGCAAGTGCTGGCCAAACAGCCGGCGCTGTCAGCGGCGCCCTGCTGTGCGGCAATGTGGCAGGGAGGCGCTGCTGCGACGCTCGGAACAGCTCTCCCCACCGGCGCATGCGCTCGAGGCAGCGCCGCCGAGCGGCGGCGACGCTGCGCAGAGCCACACGCGCCGGACCGGCGGCGGCGCCAGCCCGGCAGGTCCCCAGGCGGAGCACCGCGCTGGCCCCGGCAGCAAAGACAGCTTCGGGTCGGGCGGCGGGGGTGGCCCGGGGCAGTCACCCGTTGTCCTCCGTGAGCGGCCCAGCCTTGCGCAGGCACCGCGCGCACTGGCAGAAGCCGCCCTCCCGGGCGCCGAAGGAGGGCCCGCTGCCAGTGTCATCGTGCGCGTAGTCGTCCGAGCCGTCCGCGAACGCGGCAGCCGTGCCCAGCAGCTTGCTTATCTCCTTCAAGCTCACGCCCTTTGAGGCCTTGGACCGCGGCATGGGCCCGGCCGCGACCGCGCACGCTCAGCCGACCGGGGCTCTGCTGAGGTCTGCACGGCCTGCAGAACGCATATTTTCTCCTCGGGCAGCAGAGGACAGGCAGGGAAGGCCGCCTTGCTTTACAGCAGCACCTGGTAATTCCCTACCGCGCTGCCCAGGGTGCCCGTGCCTGGAACCAGGCTACACAGACTTTTGCCATACAGCAATGTCTATCTAAAATGATCTTGGTTTGAGATGACCTAACAGCTACCACCTTGCACTCCCCGCCGTGGTGAGCGCGCGGTCAGTTCGTCTGCTGCCCTTGTCTATTAGCAATACAGCCAAGCGCGAGCGCACACGCAGCTCGCCAAAAGTTACCGGGCGCTGCCGCAGCCATCGGGCAACCCCTGCCAGGCGCAGAGCGCGCCGCGCGAAGCATGGAGCCCACAGCGCACGCGCAGCCGCCCGAGACGGGCGCGGAGGATCATGTGCGTGCGGAGGCGTCGCCGGACGCGTATGATGAGGCGGAAGCCGCGCACGAGGAGCCCGTGCACGATGAGCCGGTGGGGCGACGGGAGCGCGAGACATTCGGTCTGGTGCGGCCCGACGCTGGGAGGCGGGGGGAGGCGGGGAGGCCTGTCAACAGGCTGTGAGGGGTGCCTCGAGGTGTCTCGAGGTGCGGTAGCGGAGTGAACTCAGGCGGGAGCCCAGGAAAGCTGGTGGGTGTGTGTGCGCGTGTCGAGGGACTCGAACGTGTCAGTGCTGGTAAAAAGTATGGGTTGCGCAGCAGCGCGTAGCCTCCAGTGGGCCACAGAGCACCACTAGTAGAGTTGTCAACAGGTCAGTCTAGTCCTAGATCCTGCTGTGGCGCTTGGAGCCGGGCAAGCTGTGGCGCGCAAGCTGCCGAGCTTGGTGACCGTGCACACCATCAGGCGGACCTGCCAGGCTGTGCCTGCACTGGGAAGGCCTCTGTCTGTGAGAGGCTCCTGTGCAGTGTCCTACCGAAGTCCCTGGTCGACGCGTAGGCACTAAATGTGCTGCGCCCGCATGTGAGCCGTCCGCACATGCCAGCCGCAGTGGGCTCACTGCAAAGCTCCCGTGACCACATGTGCCACAGACCCTGCAGCGTGTGCGGGCTGCAATGTGCACGCAGCACACGGGAGCCAAGCAGCCATGCAACAGCGCGCTCTTTGCAGCGGCTGACCAGCCGCGCGCCCCGCGGCGCAGCAAATACCGCTCGCGCGGATCAAGCGCGCCATGAAGGACGCCACCGACGTCAAGGCGGTGTCGGCCGAGGCGAGCTACCTGGTCGCGCGCGCCACGGTGCGCCGCGGCTAGGTGTTTATATATATATCATAACCCTATACCCATAACGCTACCCTGCAGCCCTGCCGTGCCAGCCACACGCTCACATGTCCGCTCCGCACAGACGGCCGTCCTTCGCACTGGAGGTGACTGTCGCTCAACAGCGAGTGTCTTCCCTTCAGGACGTGCTTCACTTGTCGTGGTGTAGAAATCATGCAACACAGTGCGCCTGCGGGTCGCGGCGCCCAAGTTGCGACGGCGCTGGTGTGTGCATGGTTGAGCGGGCGCGCCCGCGGCCCGCGCGCAGGAGCTGCTGCTGGAGCACCTGACGCTGCGCTCGAGCGAGCGCATGCACGCCGCGCAGCGCGGGGAGCTGCTGTACTGCGACGTGGGTGCGCCCAGGCTCCAGCGCCCTGTCGCGCGGGGATGCGCCGCCGCCGCCGCGGACACCCAGTGCCTGGTTCGGCACTCCAGTTGAGTGCTGTCTCTGGTGGTGACCCTGTGCAGGCATCGCTCATGCTTCCAGCCAGTCGCGCCCTCCCGCCGCGGCAAGGTCTTTCAGACTGGTTCAGGCAACGTGAACGCCTTTGCACAGAGGGGAGATCATGCCTAGTGCAACGTTGGCATCTGCGCTGCGCTGTGAAGCAGACGCCCGTTTGGAGGCGTGATGTGGCTGGGGGGCGCCGCGCGCAGCGGCGTCCGTGGCCGCCTGGCCGCCCGGCAAGTTCCTGGGCGGTGCGCCGCCCGTGCGAAAACTCTTGGGGCTCCCTTGCCCGACAGCACATGCAGCGCTGTGTTTAACCTGTTCCGCCTGCGGCGCCCACGCGCATATTATTTGGTGCAATGCCGAGGCTGATCGTGTGCCTCCTTTGCCCTTGCTGACCCACGCTCCTCCATCTTCCTTGCAGTGTATACCTGTCATCGCGCGGGTCGGTCGCGGGCCTGCGCGGGCCGCGTGCGCCCCGGCGCGCGAGCGCGGGCGGTGACAGGGCGCCGCGCGCGCGCGCAGACATCGTGCCGCAGCAGGTGACCATCGCGTCGCTGCTGCAGCAGGTGCAGCGCGAGGACGCGCTCGAGCTGGCCAATGGTGCGCCCCAGCCCCAGCGGGCCCCCAACCCCCGGCCCAATTGGCAAGCGCCGAGGCGGGGCGCAATAGAATACTATATTTTCTTTTTTACACCACCTTTTTTACTTTCACCCTAAAATTTTGCCCTTTTTTGCGCATGTATTCAATATGCACCGCTCGCGAACGTGCCGTATATGCTTCAGACCGTCACTCGCGCAGGCGCGCCGGCGCTGTCAGGCCGCCTAGCAGCGGCACTGAGGCGGGTGGGGGCTGCGTGCGCTCTGCAGGCGTCAGCCACGAGCCGCAGGACCTGGCCGCGATGCAGGAGGAGGCGCAGGCACTGGCGGCCGCTGTGCCCGAGGGCGGCCCTGCGGCCGCCGCGCCCGATGGCGGCCCTCCGGCCGCCGCGCCCGAGGGCGGCCCTGCGGCCGCCGCGCCCGAGGGCGGCCCCGCGGCCACCGCGCCGGCCGCGCCGGCCGCGCCGCCGCCCGGCGGCGCGATGGCGCCCAGCGCGGGCCACGCGGCCGCGGAGCCGCCGCTGCCCGGCGCGGGCCACGCGGCCGCAGAGCCGCCGCCGCCGGCAGAGGTCGACCGCACGCGCGGTGGCCAGGCGCCGGCAGCGGCAGAACCGCCCGGTCCTGCTGGCGGTCAAGCTGCTACCGGGGCTGCCGTGGGAACAGGCACGAGCGTGGGGCCTGCTGTGGGAGCAGGCGCGGGTGTGGAGGCTGCTGTGGGAGCAGGCACGGGGGTGGGTGCGCGTACGGAGGGCGAGCCCTTGGCACAGGCCGCGCCGGTGCCGATGTACTAGACAAGCAAGTGCTTGGTGCATATGATCTCGCTTCCACTCGCTTCCACAAACATGGTGCATGCATAGTGGTTGCAGGAGTGCCATCTGATTGAAGGAGTGCCATTTGTGACCAATCCTGTTAGCACGCTGCTTTAGATACACCTCGTTATTCCCTGCCTGCAGCCGCTCTTACAGCCCATATATTGCAGGCATCAGGCAAACATGAAACCTGAAGCCCAACGACCCACGTTCATTGTACTGGTTCGGTTCGGACACACAGACAGACGATAGCTGCATCCAATGACTGCTTGAAACTGGGCGGATGCCGTGGCGGACCTATTCAGTACTAGCCAAAGGCAGCCGCTCGCACGCACGCGCCCGCCATGCACTGGGGACCCGAGTGCCTGGCAGGCGCAGCAACACCGCGCGCGCAGCACCAGCCCCTGGGAGTTTGGGTGGGCCCTCTGCACCCCTGGCTGCACTGTTCCCCAGGAGCGGCAGCTCTCCCCAGCGCTATACGCTCCGGCGCTTGGCAGCCATGGCCAGGGCCGGGCAAGAATGTCTCTGAAGCAATGGAATGAAACGAAACGCTTGACGCTCTCCTAACAGGCCCGTCACGCCCTCACTGTTGACACCGTGCAGTCCCTGCACACCGTAGGAGGGACACGCCGTCCCACTGAGCCCCGCGCATGCTGCCGTCTCCCCTCCCCAAGGCAAGCCCTGCTGCGCATGGCGGCGCAGCGCCGCACCCCCGCGCGCCCGCGGCGAGGCGCCCCCACGTTCGGCTCTGGTAGCAAGCGCAGCCGCTTAATCCACCTCTGCGCCAGCCAAGAAAACTATTAAGAGTGGCCCTTGAGCGCGCACATGGCCGGCAAAATGGCCTGCATGTCAGCAGTCGGGCTGTGCAAAAGAACAGGATGTCCAGCGACACACCGCCCAACAAGAGCACAGCAGAACAGCAGCACGACAGCACCAGGCCGGCGGATGCCAGCATACGAGACACACAAGTATCCACGTCCAGCCTGACCACCCAGACAACAATAGGTGTGCTATAGTGGCGCTGCAAAATAATGTGCGCATGCACTGGGCAACGCAGACACACTGTGTGTGCAGCTCGAGGAGGCAATCACAGATGCGGTTTGCGGGTGAAGACGCAAGTTCGCAACAAGTCCAGAGCGCCGCTGCGAGGCTGGCAACACACACGCGTGATTTAGGCAAGCAGCCGCAGGCACGCGCGCTGAGCGGACGGCGCACCCTCGATGGTGGGCCCGGCGCCGCCCGCGCCGCCGCTCGGCGACGGCGCGCCGCCGTGCGCGCCCGGCATGCCGCCCGGCATGCCACCCGGCATGCCGCCCGGCATGCCGCCCGGCATGCCGCCCTCCGGCGCGCCGCCCGCGCCTGCGCAGGCGCACAGCCGCTATGAGAACCAGCTTCGCCTGTTTCGCATGCCCACCAACAGGAACACATCAGCCACTACAGAACAGCGCTCCATACCTCCAGGTCCTCATCCCCGCAACAAGTGAACTGACTGCACTCTCCAAAAGAAGATGCCTAAAGTTAAAAAAACACCACCTGCCACCAAGGCCTGCACACGCGCCGGCGCCTTGGGTCGGCTCGGGTGCACAGGGCGGCCGGCGCGGCCGGGCGGGGCCGCGCGCGCACCGCCCTGGTACATCTTACTGATGATGGGCGAGCACGTGCTCTCCAGCGACTTGAGCTTGTCCTCCAGCTCCTCCACCTCGGCCAGCTGGTTGGCGTCCAGCCAGCTGATGCAGTCGTTGACCTCCTTCTCGATCTTGGCCACGTCGTCCTTGTCCAGCTTGCTGGCCACCTGCGGCCCCGCGGCGCGCCGCACTCGCCGCCCGTCCATCTTGCGGCCGTGCGCCCCATTCATATTGCCCTACCCTGCATATTGGAGACAGGCCTGCCCTACCCGGTCCCCTTGCGACGGTACCCCTCATCCCTGGCACAGACCTGGAGGTGTCTCAGACGCGCGTGCGCTCGGATGGACACAGGCCGAGCGCATGACCGGGAGGCGCAGCCGGGCGGCGGCCGCACCTTCTCGTCGCGGATGGTGTTGCGCATGTTGAACGCGTAGTTCTCCAGGCTGTTCTTCGCTTCCACCTGCGCCGCGTCGCAGCGGCTCAGCACCCAGCGCGCCAGCGCTCGCGTGCAAGCCGCAGCTGCCGCGAGCCAGGCCACCACAGGTCAAAATCCCCCTCCGCGCGCCCCACATGCGCAGCGCACGCGCTCACCCTTAGTCAGCCAAGTCGGCCGATGCACAGCTGTAACTGTATTCGCTCATTCATTCCCAGCGCAGGGGGGGGCGGGGCCGCGGGCGCGCCTTGCGCCGCGCCTCCTCGTCCTCGGACTTGTACTTCTCGGCCTCCTGCACCATGCGCTCGATCTCGTCCTTGCTCAGGCGGCCCTTGTCGTTGGTGATCGTGATCTTGTTCTTCTGGCCTGCCGCGCCGGAGCGTCATGCGTCACTGCCAGCCCGTGCCTGTGAGGACTTAGGGCGGCCGCAGGAGCAACCCAGGGTGCCGTGCTGGCGGGACGCTGCAGCCCTCCTCTGCAGTGCTGATAGCCATCCCCTCTGATGTGAAGGTACACCACACACACCAGACACCAAGCAACTTCCTTGCATGTGCGCCAACACTGCACTCCGTAGCGCATGCACTGCTAGGCAAGATTTTCTCGGTCTAGCGCTTTGGACCAGGAAGGACTGTGCTCATCACCAATCCCAGAGTCGCCTCGTACTTGCACAGTGCGCACAGCCATGGGGGCTGTGGTGCTACATGCTGAGGACTGGGACTCTCCCGCGAGGGACCCAGACCTCAAGAGCAAGCAGGTGCTTAAGCTTTGGCGGGGTGGTGCTAGCCGAGATAATGTACTTTCAACTCCTCCTCGAATACCTTCCAAGCCTTTGTCCCACCTGCGCAATGCAGGGCAGCAGCACGCACCAGTTGTCTTGTCCTCAGCGGACACGTTCAGGATGCCGTTGGCGTCAATGTCAAACACCACGTTGATCTGCGGCACGCCGCGCGGCGCGGGCGGGATGCCGCTCAGCTCGAACTTGCCGAGCAGGTTGTTGTCGCGCGTGCGCGACCGCTCGCCCTCGTACACCTGCCCCGCACCATGTTCTCAGAGTCTGTGCGGCTCTCGGCACCCACCCTGCCTGCTGATAGGGCACTTGCGTGCGGCGTCTGCTGCCGACCATGCAATCGGACTTCAGAGAACATGTCTTCCTAAGCTCATCTACACAGTGACAAAAGCACAAGCGCTCGCCGCGATTCAGACAGCGTCCGCGCGCTTGCACACGGGGCATGCGGGCCGCCCTGCGCTGGCGGGCTGCGCGCGCCTGGATCAGGACGCCGGGCTGGTTGTCGCTGTACGTGCTGAACACCTGCTCCTTCTTCGTCGGGATGGTGGTGTTGCGCGTGATCAGCGTCGTCTGTGCGCGCCCGCGCAGCCAGTCAGCGCCCATGCATGTGCCCCCATGCATGTACCCCTCGGCCGGGCCTCAGTGCCCTGTGCGCGCGCCAGCTAGGACACACGCAGCTCGCCATCACAGATGCAAAGTCTCTCTGCAGACCTGCTCTCCTTCGCTGTCAATTTACGTAGAGCTCAGGTCCAGTAGCTTGAAACTGTGCCTGTACGGCAGCCACACACCGAGCCAGACAGAGAGATGGCAAGAGTGCTTCCCTTAATAAAGACCGTTGCAAGGAGGTGGTGTGGAGAGCGTGAGGGACACAGAGGCGGCGGCGCTGCGCACCATGACGCCGCCGGCGGTCTCCAGGCCCAGGCTGAGCGGCGTGACGTCCAGCAGCAGCAGGTCCTGCACCTTGTCGCTGCCCTCGCCGCTCAGGATGGCCGCCTGCGCGCCACAAGCAATTGATTTTCAACTGCTCAACGATGCCACTGCTCAGGAATACAACAACAAAGTGAACTCGCGTCCAGCAGCGACCCCCATTTTTTCAAAATCAATTGCTTGTGCAAGACACGGTGCTCAGTATAGCACATGTGGATGTGCGCAGCCGCGCCCGACACTGCGCTGGTGGGACGCAAAGGCGCTGCGCGCCTGCACGGCCGCGCCGTACGCGACGGCCTCGTCGGGGTTGATGCTCTTGTTCAGCTCCTTGCCGTTGAAGAAGTCCTGCAGCATCTGCTGCACCTTCGGGATGCGCGTGCTGCCGCCCACCAGCACGATCTCGTGCACCTGCCGCGCCAGCTTTCCTTGAAAACCACACACAGTGTGCCAACAGCGTACTATCACACACAGTGTGCCAACAATGCACAAAAGAGATCTGGTAGGAGACACTGCACCTTCTCATGCCAGCATGCAAAGTATCCACAACCTTGTTCCAACTGACCTGATTTACAAGTACCCTCGTTTTGAGCAGCACATGCACTTGAGCAGCGAGCAGCACATGCACCACGATTTCTGCCAGCCTCCAAAACAGCAGGCCCCAGCAGCGTGCACACGCACACACATCCTGATCACACGCAAGCCCACGCCGAAGCCCGAGCCCAGCTCCAGCACCCCCGCTCACAGGGCGCCAGCGGCTGCTGCGAGGCTAGCTGGCGCCCGGGCGGCCAGCCGCGCGCACGCACCGTGGACTTGTCCATCTTAGCGTCACGCAGGCACTTCTCCACGGGCTCCATGCACTTGCGGAACAGGTCCATGTTGAGCTCCTCGAAGCGCGCGCGCGTGATCGAACTGTAGAAGTCGACGCCCTCGAACAGGCTGTCGATCTCGATGCTCGTCTGCGCGCTGCTGGACAGCGTGCGCTTCGCGCGCTCGCAGGCCGTGCGCAGGCGGCGCAGCGCGCGCGCGTTGCCCTGCGGCGCGGCGGCGCTCCCGTGTGAGCATGCGGTTGGGGTTGCGATTCTGACATAATCATGCACGTACGCCTATGTCCATCTCCTCACACTTAAAACTGACTCTTAGATTTGTGTAGCACACATAATTGTGCATGCAGGCACATAGCAGCAAGCTTCTTGCGCAAGAAATACTCGCACGCTTGCAGCGGACAGGACCAAGCTTCCTTGCAGAGCCTGCCCGCAGCAGTGCTCACCTCAATTGACTTCTTGTGCTTGCGCTTGAACTCCTGCGCGCCGCCAACCCCGCGTCAGCCTTGCCACAGCAGGCTCGGAGCAGCAAAGCTACCCTACTCTGTGAAGGCACCTGGAGTCCGCTTCACATGCCTCACTGCAGTGTCACTCCTGGCAAGAGCTAGTGCATATCAGGGGCACCAGCTCCGAGAGCAACAGGGGCGAACCTGCGTGAAGAAGTTCACGAGCCTGTTGTCAAAGTCCTCGCCGCCCAGGTGGGTGTCGCCCGCAGTGGCCTTGACCTGGACAGTGTGGGCAGTATGTTGGCAAGTCTGCTGCTGGAGCTGGCCTGGACAAGACAGTACAACATGCAGCAGAGCAAGCTGGCGTCAGCTGTGTACAGCGCTCACCTCGAAGATGCCCTCCTCGATGGTCAGCAGCGACACATCAAAGGTGCCGCCGCCCAGGTCGAAGATGAGCACGTTGCTCTCGCCGGACGAAGAACTCTTCTTGTCCAGGCCGTAGGCAATAGCGGCGGCCGTGGGCTCGTTGATGATCCGCATCACGTCGAGCCCGGCAATCACACCTGGGCGAAGAGACGTCTGTCAGCAGCCAAGAGAGGTCGACACAAACGTTGACGATGCTTTGCTCCCCGCTGCATGTGCGCACCGGCATCCTTGGTCGCCTGGCGCTGGCTGTCGTTGAAGTATGCCGGCACCGTGACCACTGCCCGCTTCACCTCCTTGTCCGCGCCCAGGAAGGACTGGGCAATCTCCTTCATCTTGACGAGCACCATGCTGCTGACCTCCTCCGCGGAGAACTGCTTCCTCTCGCCCTTGTAGTCCACTGCAGCACAGCGCTTGGGCTGTCAGCCATACTAACGCAAGCAGCGCAAAGGCAAGCCGAGGGACGGTGCCACGTTAAAAAAACAGGTGCAGGCCATGCTCGGGCGCGCACCCTCGATCATGGGCTTGTCGCCGGGCCCAGGCTTGACCGTGAAGGGCCTGCACGAGGCCGGACACCAGGTCTCATGCTGACAACCAAGCCCGGCTCGCCAACTGCCAGCACGCACGCAGCTTGTGCGCAAGCGTGTGCTACAGGTGACAGACAGGCCAGGGCCCCACCAGTGCTTGATGTCTGCCTGGATACTCGGGTCCTGGAACTTGCGCCCAATCAGGCGCTTTGCGTCAAAGACCGTGTTCATTGGGTTCATTGCCACCTGCGCAACCAGCCGCTCAGGCGCAACACACACGTGCACGCCGTACAAGTCACTGAACCATCTGACAGCGTCAGCATCTTACAGACGAGACAAACTTGCACCGCACCTGGTTCTTTGCGGCATCACCGATCAACCTGCGCGCAGCACGCTTGCGAGCGTGAGCCACGTTGCCGGCAGACACCTGCTGCAGGTGAGGCGAGCGCACAAAAGAAGGCAGCTGCAGCCGACGTTGACGCAGGCGGCGCAGTCCTTTGCGCACCGCTCGGTGTCCGAGAACGCCACGTACGAAGGCGTGGTGCGGTTGCCCATGTCGTTGGCAATGATCTCAACACGGTCATTGAGCCACACGCCGACACACCTGCCGCGTGCGAAGCGCAGCCGCTCGGCGGCCAGGAACACCATGGAACATTCCAGCGCTGAAAGCCTCCACGCTGCCGCTGCTGCGCGTGGAGCAGCCGCGCACAGGCCAGGCACCGTCCGAATCTTCAAGCAGGCTCCCGGCCAGAGCACGGGGCGTGGGAGGCCCGGGCGCGCACGAGTATGTGGTGCCCAAGTCGATGCCTGCAAAACATACACACGGCACCCAGGTTCAGTGGACCAGCCTTAGCAAACAGACCAAGCAGGCAGGATGCAGCCCCAGCATCATGCCGGTGCAACAAGACAAAGCAACTGGTGACGCACCGATTGCCGGCGCCTGCTTAGCCATGACTGCTGTCAGATGCGATCTCTCTCTACTCCTATGCAAGGTTTGCGCCTGAACTCAGCTCAAGTCTGTCTCTGTGTGTCTGAACCAGGGCCAAAACGCAGGTGGTGGCTGTCAGTCCCTTTACTACGGTAAGTGGTTTGCGTTTAATGGGGCTGCCCCGTAGCCGGCCGTAGACACATGCATACATGCCTACATGCACGACTTAACAGAGCTTCTACCCTCGACAGAAACTCTCACTTGCTTTCCTCAGCTCGCCAGTGTGCGGTGCTGCTTGCACAGCTGGGCGTCAGCATGGGCGAGGTCCGTGATGGGCCGGAGCGCAGACCCAATGCGCAGCTTGAGATGCACGCGGTTGCAGAGCCCGTCGATCGCGTTGTGTTTCCCAGGAAGCCCCCAGATGCTTCCCTCAAGCTTGGCGCAGATGACGCGGGCTCCAAGCAGGAGCGCCAGGAGCAGGCGAGCGCTGCAGCAGCGCTGCTTGTGCTCTCCGGGACGTGCCGTGTTCCAGTTCCTGAACTTTTACACGTGCCTCGACCGTGAGTGCATGGGATCTGTGTTTGCCCCCAGGTCGTCAAGTTCGTAATGTCCGGGTTGCTGCTGGCGGGCCTCCTTGCTCGGGTGTGGATAGGGCGCCGCGCGCGGCGCCGTGCTCGCGCAAGGAACCCCGGAGACATCCAAGCAGAGTAGTCCCGGGCAGCAGAGGAGGCCATGTGGTGCATACCTCCCTCGTGTCTGTGCAAGTGAGTGAGAGTGAGCGAGCGACCGGTGCCAGCGAGGACTGCGTGTGTAGGTATGGTGCAGTGTGCCGGGCTGCACCAATAGCCAAAGCGTGTGCTCCACATAGCTCTATGATGGCTGAGCGCAGTGGCACTTGCCCATGGAGGTAGGCGCGCTCCAGTAGGAGTGCGTCGTGTAGGGCGCACTGGGCGAGCACTTCAAGAGAAAGTTGTACACTCCTGAGGCTGGCGTGTTGCAGAAGTCACAAATTGCCTGTTGTCATATGCCAGCCTGATCTTACACACCCTCTGCAGCATGCTCTACCGTTTGAAACACGCGACATGCTGCAAAGGCTGCCCAAGCAACGTATACCGTACACGCCGTGAGTCGTTCGAACTTTGCACACCCGTTCATGCGGAGTTCCTTGCGGCAAGCTCGCTCTCGCCCTACAGCTGAGCCCAGGCCGCTCCTGATGCACGCCAGTAGCAGGCAGGTAGACAACACCGAAGGGGTGGCAAAACACGCGCTGCGCCCCAGCTGCTGACCTCCCAGCAAGGTATGGCGCTCAGGGTGAGCTGCACCCGCAAGCGCATTAGGACTCGGATTAGGACTTGGCTCCCCTCGACTATGATACAAGTGACGCCCTTCGCCTGCACGCTGCGCGGTTCGCGTGACTGCCGAACGCACGTAAAATGATTCTGCTGACACCTCCGCTGCCGAGCGGGCTTACTGAATCAGCTGGCCGCAGCGCCGAGTCAGCTTGCGACAGCGAAGCGCGCGCGACCACACAGCTCCGGGTCGCGCGCCGCACAAGCGGCCGCCGTGCGCGGGGCCGCGCGCGCGCCGCGCCTGCCGACTGCGCGTCAGGTGCCAAAGGGGAAGCGCGAGGAGGGGTCAGAATTCTCGTCGCTGGGGTCCCACTGCAGCGTCACGCCGTCGGCGTCCGGGTCCCCCAGCGGCACCATCGCGACTGGCTTGACGCGCCGCACGGGCACCGCGACGCTGTAGATCGTGCCCAGGTCAGTGTCCATCGTGATGTTGACGTCCACCAGCTCCTCCGCCTCGATGTCCACGTACTCGCTGACCACGCGCACGATGCTGTTCTTCATCTCGTACAGGCTGGCCGCGTTCATGCCGCACCTGCGCGCGGCGCGGGGCGCCTGGACGCGGGCGCACGGCGCGGGGCGCCTGGGTGCGGGCGCGCGGGGCAGGCGGCGAGGGACGCCGTACGCGCGGGCGCGGCGCGGCGGGCGCGCCTGTCTGCGACCAGGATCATCCGCAGCCGGTTCTTGCCCTCCTCGCGCGGCGTGACGACCGGCGGCGGCGGCGGGAAGAAGATCTGCCATGCGGCGCGCAGCTTGCGCGTGAAGGTGGTCAGCGGCGATGCGGGTACGCTCGGCGGCGGCGGCGCGTCGAGGTCTGGCTGCTTCAAGCGGACGACCTGCGGCGCCCGCCCTGCTCAGCCTCGCCGCTGGTGGCAAGCGACAAGGGGGGCAGTGAGCCATGCGCGGTCGCGGTATGTCCGCGCATAGGCTCTGGTGAGGCATTTACCTGCGCTCGTCCAGGTCCGAGCAGGACCCCGCCAAGGCACGCTGCTGGCAGCCTGGGCCTGCACCTTTTGCCGTGCCAATGTGACGATGTCATATGTGTCCGACTCCGTGGGAGCGGCAGCTACGCACAGGCCGCGCAGCGTCCTCCCTGGCACGCATCTCCTGGCGGGGGCTGCGGAGCACCCCTGCATGAGAATGCCAACGGTTCAAATTCGGCCCTTCGGCTGCCTGCGGCTGGCAAACGCCGCGCCAACCGCGCAGCTCACGCCCGCTGCCTATGCGGCAGTCCCGCCAGCACAGGCGCACCTTCAGGCCGGGGCTGGTGCGCCACACAGCGCCCTGCAAGCTGATGTGATGCATCTGGCGCGCCGCGTCAGCTCGCCTCAGCTGGTGCGGCCGCGCTTGCGGGCAGCGCGCGCCGCCCCGCCGCAGCAAGCAGCCGCGCTGTGCCTGTCAGATATGCAGCATAAGTACCACGGCGTGCACTGGAGCAGGACGACACAGGCGCGCTCGACCACTTAACGCGTGCACACCCCTCTGCCTGATAGCTGTTATCCACCTTTGTTTGAGCCTCCACCGGCTTTCACACTCCCTCTTGGTAGTCTGGACCTAGGCAAACCCCACATCACCTGCAACTTGCTCTGCCTGGCAGAGGCAGCTAGTGCAGGCTCGTGAACAGCCGCAACTGGCTAATACACGGACCTCTTACATTCATCCAGGCTACAGAGCTGCAGTGTACACGCATGTGCAAAAGCAGTGACAAAAACGTATATCACAGCGTGTGCTTGAGACTCAGCGGCGACACAGGCGTGTGACCTCCAGGCCGGGCTGTTAGCCCGAGGGCAAGGTCCCTGTGTGCGGCCTAAGGCAGGGCATGGTGGTGCGCATCAGTTGTACCAAATGTTTAGTGAAGCCTGCCACTGCTGGTTTTATGCCCGACACCTATACTCTCTGGATATGGAAATGAACTGCAGTTCACTGATGCCGCGCCCTGCAGCTCGTCGTCCTGTACATGAAAGCAAACTTGGAAAATGTAGCGAAGATCAGCCTGCCGGAGGGGCACACGTTCTGCATAACGGTGCGCACCTCCGCTGGCCTACCAGCCGCGCTGCAGCTGAGCGTGGCCAGCACCTTGTCAAGAGTGCGTGTCTGCAGCAAGTAGGCCGGAGCTTGAGGCCACGTCCGAGACTGGGCCGCTCCCGTCGCAGGTGAAGGACAGCACAGGCGAGGACGTGCGCGAGGGCGTGCGCGTGACCTCTGCAAACGAGGTGGACCTGCCGGGCAGCCGCGGCACGGCGCACTTTGCGCTAAAGTGGGTGCGCGATGCGAAGCACGCTGCGCACCTGACGCTCGCGCCCGTCAAGGGCGTCACGCGGCCGTACACCGCCGCCGACGACGGCGCCTGGGTCGGCGTGGTGGGCATGGAGTGCCGCGGGCTGGAACCTGTGCGGTGGCATCCTGAGGTGCGCGCCCTCGCGTCATGTGTGTAGTGTGACGAGTGTGTGCAGGCACTCCTCCACAGGAGCCTGCAGTCTTGCCTGTTTAAGACCCGAGCGGGCCGCGCAGGCGAACTTTCGCGTGGAGACGCCCAGCGGCACGGTGTTCGAGGACGTCGATCTCAGCGAGGACTGGGCGGAGTATGACGAGAAAGGCGCCGTATCGGTGGGCGTGTACGAGCTGGAGGGTAGGTTTGGTGCAGTCAAGGGCTAGCAGCGCGCCCACCGCCCGGGCGACCGCGGGGCACCACCTGCAATTCTCTAGTTCCCCTAATGCGCATCCATATGGCAGGCGCAAATTTTGCAGCAAAGCGAGGTAGGGTCCCAAGTATAGAACCAGGATGCATGCGGGCTTGCGACTTGCAGGACGCTTGCACGTCACCAGAGTGCACAGGGATGCTGGGTCCGCTGCTGCGTCTGATGCGCGGCGTTGCTCCAGGGCACTGTGCAGGCGCGCCGGCAAGAGGGTATGTGCATGCAGAGCTGCCACTCAGCCTTAACGCCATGCCCGGACCCTATGGTCGCTGGCATAGGCGCTGACATTGCGCATGCATAGAATTGCATGCAAGGGACTGATTAGTGACAAACTGCACAAAACATAACTATATGGTGCAAAATTGCGAGGACAGGCAGTCTTGGCAGGCACAGCCGAAGACAGGTGCTGCCACAGGTATTGAGGTGACCCGACCTGTCTCATCATGTGGGCTGATCTCCGCACAGGGCTCACGCAGTCAAGCGGCGGGCCTGCACTAGCCGCTGTTGCTCATAATGCGACAGCTGCTTTGTGTGGAGGCCGTGAAAAAAAAAAAAAAGACCCATCAAAGCATGCCAGCTCAAACGGGGAGACTGCCGCCAACCGCCTGCCGCTCCATGCTGGCCAGCTCGAGCGGGTCGGCTTCCACTAGCGGCGCGGCTGCCTCGGCGCGCTCCAATACCGCGGGCGCGGCGGCGCCCAGGAACGGCGTCAGCGACTGCGTCGCCAGGTCGGGCGCGGCCGCGGCGCACGGCCCGCCCTCCAGCCGGTCGCGCGGCAGCGTCCAGTACAGGTTGGTGTACACCTGCGCCGTGCTAGGGTTAGGGTTGGGCGGGCGCTGTCCTGCTCTGCCCTCGGGAGCTCGGTCACCCAGGGCACCCTTCCCGCGCTTCTCACATGCAGCTGCCCACGGCGCCCTGCCGGCGCCTCCCACATGCAGCAGTGCCGGGCTCCGGGTGTGAGCCCCAACTGCATCGGTGTCAAGGGCGCGGCTGGTGGCACGCGCACTGGGCCATGCTGACAGGCGGCAACGGCGCATGCGCCTCCTTGAGCGGCCCTGCATGCTGCCATGTGGCCGTTTTTAAGGGGGTGTCAGAGGTACGTGTTGTATGGCCTGCAGCCTCGCGCGCGGCATGGGGGCCCACGCCAGCCGCACCGCACGCCCTAGGCGTGGGAGCCCTTCCAAGGCGCAGCGGGGCCGCGCGCGCGGGGCCGCGCGCCACCAGCTTGATGCCCGTGGCCCCCAGGATGACCCGCAGCATGGCCGTCTCCAGCGCGGCCGCGTTGCGCACCGAGGCGGCCGCCGCGGCCGCCCACTGCGCGGCCGAGGTCAGGCCGTACAGGTCCAGCGCCTGGTAGCCCGCGCGCTGCGCCAGCAGGCCCACCTGGGCGCGGGGCAAGGGTATGGTTGGCTGCTCCTGCAGGCCTGAGGGCGGCCGCTTTTGTCTGGAGCGGGCTGTCCGGAGGCCTTCTGATAGGAAGCGCATGTTGTGTAAAGCAACCCGCGACATCAGTTTACCAATCGTGTTCTGCTCCGGTGCCTGGTGTTTCACAAAGGCGTGGCACATGCCCTCCTCACGCACTGCATGAGCTACACACAGTTGTGCGGTGGAGGCGAGCGCCGCCGTGCAGCCCCCCGCTGTGTGTCGCCCCAGCAGGCCCGTCCCTGGCGCAGGCAGCCTTTCAGAGCATGATATGCGCAGGGCTGTAGCATGCGCGCGTGTGCGGGTCGGCGCGCATATGACACGTCTTTTACTGGACTGTCAGAACCACGTGCACCAGGGCGCGGCACAGAGGCCCGCCTATGCAGGGGAGCCGGCTGTGCATCACCAGCGGCGTGGAGGCCACCGACAGGATGCCCGCGATGCAGGTGTCGAGCGAGTATGCCGTCGTGCGCAGCCGGGACGGCACGACCTGCGTGCCCGCACCCCGGTGCTGACGCGGGCCTTCTCGACGCTTTTGACCACCTATATCCGACTTGCTGTAGCTGTCGCTTCAATGTCTGCAGGCGTGCAGGCAGGCAGCGCAGCAGCCAGTCCAGGGTTTGGGAGCATGGCGCCCGGCATGCGGGCGCTAGCAGGCCTGCACTGCAGGCCCTGCGGTGGGCGCCGCGGTCCTGGGAGCGGGCGGCGGGGACGCCCACCTGGGCATACATCGCCATGTTGTTGGCGTAGCACCAGCTGCCGAGCACCGAGATGGTGAACAGCAGCAGGCCGTATGCCTGCGGACCCATATTCCTTAAGCACGGCACCGCTGCAGCACACTTTGCTAGCTCAGCGGCAGCTTCAGCCCTCGATACCCAAGAGCAGGCACTTCGTGACTAAGAGCCGTATGCCTGCTGAACCATGTTCTTGACACGGCAGCGCTGCAGCGCTTGCTCGGCGGCCGCTGCAGCCATCGGTGCCCCTGAGCAGGCGCCCAGGTGCAGCATGGGCGGCACCAAGACCGCCTTGCCGAGCGCCTCCACATGACTGCTGGTAATGCGCATGTGAGGCAGGCGCGGCAGCGCACGTGCGGCTGAACGCCAGCAGGAGGGGTGTGGGCGCAGAGGGCGCCTACCCAGGCCCAGTCGTCGGCCGAGCCGGGCCAGCCGGTCGCGCGCGCGGCCGATACCGGCATGCCCTTCATGACCAGCGCCATCAGCGGCATCGTGAGCGCCAGGCTGACCTGCACGGCACAGAGCTCGTGCTCGGGCGAGCTTCCCTGCGCCCGCTCACACGCGTCACGCATCTGCGTGCTGCATGCGCGAGGCGCGCCGCGCGGCGCGCGTCGCGACGGGGCCGGCGCGCCTGGTTGGCCAGCGGGCGCGCCAGGTTTGGCCAGCGGCGCGCGGTTGCGTCGCCGACCCAGCCGCCGGCGATGAAGCCCAGCGCGGAGCCCACCGTCGACGCGACGGCCACCGACGCGGTCGACGCCGGGCTGAAGCCCAGGCTGATCATGTACAGCACCTGCCGCAAGGCGCGCCGCCGCCGCACTCCGCATCGTGCTGGTGTTGGCAACACTATCCCTACCCTATGCTCCGCGTCGCGCCGGTGAGGAGCGGGGTTGCGGCCGGGCTTGCGGCCTGGCCCGGCCGCCTGCACAGGAGCCTGAGGCGCTGCGCAGGACCCCGGCAGCGCAGCCACAACAGGCGCGGCCGGACCGCGGCCGGTGCATGCAGCATGCGCGGGCGCACGCCCGGGCGCGCGCGCGCTCCTTGCTGGAGGCGGGGTCAGGACCCAGCTGCGCACCGCCCTGGCCACGGGGATGCCCGCGTGCGTGCGCACAGGGGTGGGCGCGCAGGGGCGGTCGCGCCTGGTAGCCGCCCGTGGCGCGTGTGAGGTTTGAGATGGGGTCCACCAGCATCACGACCAAGAGCCATCGGCGCACCACACGGGCCGCAAGATGCTCGGGTGCATGCACAGGGGCGGGGCGCGCCTGGTAGCCGCCCGTGGCGCGCGTGAGGTTGGAGATGTTCTCCACCAGGATGACGAGGAACGTCGGCGTGCGCAGCACCGCCAGCACCGCCCCGCCCGCCCGCGCGCCGGCCGCAGCCAGGCGCGCGCTTGAGCTCCCTCGCGCCGCGCCGGCCTCTGTAGCAGCTGCTGCGCTAGCCCTGCCGAGCACGCGCCGCGGCTCCCAGATGCCCGCCGTGGACGCCGCCGCGCTGGCCAGCCCCAGCGCGGCCGCCACAAAGTAGCACAGCCGCCATCCCTATACAATCAAGTCATGTGAGCCAAAGGTCATGAGCGCGCCGGCTGCCAAGAACGCACATGGTCGGTGCTGTGGCGACACATCGACCTGTCCCTGTGCCTGGCTGCAACATGATGCAGCAGGACGCGCTGTGAAGCCAGGCTGCGCGCGCCTCGATGGAGGCCGTGCGGACAGGCGAGAGGTTGATATCGAAGCTCAGCGCCAGCACCGTCGCTGCGGGCCAACACAGACACACTTGCTGCACGGCCTCGAAGCAGCCGCCATTCAGCAGTGCGTCTGGCTCAGCTTGGCAGTGCGTCGCTGCCCCATGCTAGTGGTAGCGCGAGTGAGCCCCATGCTAGTGTGTTCTATGCCAAATGGAGAGTGCCGCTAGTGCTGGCACCGGCACCACTTCGGCACGGGTGACCAGGACGTCGCGCCGGGCAGGGTCGGAGGGTGCGCATGTCAGTGGCGCCGGAGGCGCTGGCGCTGGCTGCAATGCTCAGGGCCGCGCGACCGCCGGCGTGCTGTGCCTGCGAGGCCCGGCGCACCTGCGGCGGCCGCGCAGAGCACCCAGCCGAACGCGACGCCGCGCCGCTTCTCCGGGTAGAGGTCAGCCACGATGGCCGTCACGCACGGCATCACGAGCGCGAGGCCCGCGCCGGACAGCGCCGCGAACGCCAGCGCCTGCCGCCTGCGGGCGGGGCTGTGAGCGCAGCCGGGCGCCGCGCAGCGGCCATGCTCGGCTGCGGCGCGCTTGCGGCCCGCGCGCCTGCGGGTAGTTGACGCACAGCCCGAAGGCGAGGCTGGCGCCCGCCCAGGCAAGCGTGCCCGCGGCGATGATGCGCCCGCGGTGCCAGGCGTCGCCCAGCAGCCCGGCCACGGGGCTCGCAAGCGCCTGCGTGAGGCCGCGCGCGGCCGACAGCGCGCCCAGCTGCGCCGGCGTGAGCGCGAGCGCGAGCGCGAGCGCGTAGTACCTGGCGCAGCACGGGCCGCGCGCTCGCGGCGGCGTGCGGTGGCGGGTGCGCGCGGGGCGGCGCTCTGCACGCCCCCGCCAGCACATGGGCCTGTGCGCGCGCCGATGTGCTACACCCTGGTGGTTGCGTGTGGCAGTGCTCGCTTGTGGCCTGCTCGGTCGCCGGCGGCGCCGCAGGCCCGCGCTTGCGTGCGGCGCAGCATCGGGAAGGCGCGTCCCGAGCGCGTGGGCACGCAGACGCAGGCACTGACACGCCTTCCCGCTGCAGTAGCACGGCATGCTCTGTGCAGAGCCGCGCGGCGTGTGCCAGGCGGGCCCCGGCGCAAGCGACAGCACCAGCACAGGGGGCCTGCTCTGTGCGTACTGCTTGTGCCGCACACCCGCGCACTGAACGGAAGCCTGCGTTACAGAGCCTGACAGCAGCAGGCCCCAGCGTTGTGTCCGGATATTTTAGCTTGAGGCGTAGCGCACATAGATTCCAGCAGGCAGGACTCCACGGCCTGCGCGGCCGCCGCCAGCGCCACCAGCCGTGCCGTGCACGTCCTCCGCCCGCCGGTGAGCATGGCACCCCGTGTCGCGCGCGTGTGCGCAAGACATAGGGACTGGCCTGCACCGCGCTGCGCGCGGGAGACGGGCAGCTGTTGGCTGTTAAATCCAATTTGTACCTTACCCTACGCCAGGACTCGATTATATAAGTTCGCTCGGTATGTCGACACGGGAGCCCACCATCACACTCGGTCGGGGGGTTGGCGAGGTGAAGTTCGCTGCCATGCTGCCTAGATTTGCACTATGGCTGCTGGCGTGGGCAGCAGCTGCACTTTGCGCCTCTGCGGCGCGCTCACCCGTGTTCATCGTGCCAGGTGACACCCGCTCCCGCCACTGTTCGGTGTGATGAGCCAGAGAGCGTGTGCTGCTGCACACCTGCCGGCATGCGTCGTGCAATAGCCGCAGCCAACATATCGCATATCACGCGGCTTCGCAGGGTTTACAAGCTCGGCGCTGGAGGCGCGCGTGGATCCTAAGCTCGCCTCACAGGCGCTGCTGGCAGCCTGCCCGCAGCTGGTCGGGGAGCGCTGGGTGCCGGTGTGGCATGGCAGCCAGACCACTCTGGAGTGCCAGGCCCGCGTGCTCAGGCTCGACGTGGACCCCGCGAGCGGCAGGTGCGCACTTGCGCTCCTACGCTGGCTCTCTTGGATGCCTGCACGCAAAACAGGGGTGTCACACAGCTTGAAGAGGAGCAGCTGAGGGGAAGGCTGCGCACTCTGCACACCAGCCTCATGTGGTAGACTTGGGACACCTGCGGCGTGCTGCTCAGCCTGGCCCGCATATGGGCAACAGGTGCTGCAACTCATATGTCAGCGTTGCGGCTTGGCGGCTCCGCGTTGCCGCCGAGGCAGTGCTAGCCTCAAGGCAAGAGCGCTGGGGCGTTCCACGCGGCGCAGGTATGTCAACACGACGGGCTCCGAGGTGCGCGTGGTCAGCGGCCTGCGCGGCGTGGACGCGAGCGCGGTCGACCCCGACAAGGGCTTCTGGGGGCCCATGATCGGCGCGCTGCGCGGCGCCGGCTACCAGCCGGACGTGGACATATATGGCGCGCCCTACGACTGGCGCCTCGCTCCGGCGGACGGCCTGACGCAGGTGCGCCGCCCCGGGCTCGCCGCGCTGGTCCTGTTGCTTGCTGTCTGTGCTTGCGGCGCCTGCCGGCGCCTTGGAAGGTTTTACGGACCAGCCCGGCCGGCGAGCGCCGTGCCCGCACCAGCGCGGCTGCGTTCCGGGGCGGCTGCCGGCCGGAGCGTCAGGCAGCGTGGCGGTGACGGGCGCCGCCAGCGGCGTTCGGCGCGCCGTTTTGCGAAGCTGCGCGCCGCGCTGGCGCGGGTGCTCTCCTGCCGTCGTGAAATGAGCGCCGGTTGCATGACAGACCCGCGCCAGCGCCTGCCGCAGCGGGCGCGACCGGGCACCGCCGCGCGCGGCAGGTGCACTACTTCGCGGGCCTGCAGTCGGCGGTGGAGGCCGCGGTGGCGCGCGCCGGCGGCGTGCCGGCCACGCTGGTGTGCCACTCGATGGGCACCGTGGTCACGCACTTCTTCCTGACCAACGCCACCACGGCCGCCTGGCGCGCCGCGCACGTCGCGGGCTTCTTCGCAATGGGCCCGGTGCTCGGCGGCGCGGAGACGGCGCTGTCGCGTGCGCGCCCGCGGCTCCCGGATGCGCGCGCGCCGAGCGCCCGCTGCTCTGCCTCCCGGTCGGTCTGCTCCGAGCGCGGTGGCGCGGGGCGGGCGCTGTCACGCAGTGCGCTTGCGCGCACCGGAGCCGGCTCCAGACGCTGTCGGCCCGTGTGCCTCCTGGCCACCCCATGGACACTTTTAGACCGCCGTTCTCACATGCCGTGATGAGTGATTTCGAGCACGCCAGTTGGTCAGGTCCCTGCCCCTCTCCTGCTGCCTGCGCTGACCGCCGCCGCGGCCGCCGCGCGCAGTGCTGCTGCCGGGCGTCAACCCGGGCCTGATGCGGCTGCCGCTGACGCCCAGCAACAACTGGAACGCGGCCCAGACGTGGCCGGCCGGGCCGTACCTGGTCCCGCGCCCGTACGCGTGGCAGTCGCGGGCGCGCCCCGACCCCAGGGCCAGTTCGAGCGTGCACACGTCGCGCTGCGGCGGAGCGCGCAGCGCGCCGCGCCCGCTGCCCTCCCCCGCGCACAATTTGCGATGAGGGGCACTGTGGTATGAAAACGCTTGACGTATCTGGGAAAATTGTGTGCCCTGTTTCGTGCCAGGAGGTTGGTTTCGCCTCATCGTCGTTTGGCGCGCTTCATAGGTCGTCGTTGAAGCGGGCAGCAACTACACCGCCGCCGACATCGAGCGCCTGCTGACGGACCTGGGGCAGACGCTGCCGGCGCGCGCCCCATGATGTCACTGCCAGGATACTGCTTGGCGGCGTCGGCTGGGTTCTGGCGAGCCCTCAGTCACGCCATCAGGCAGGCACTTTGCAGGCGCGGAGGGGATGCAAGAGAGCCCGAGCACGCGAGGTGCCTGCGCTGCCTGCGCGCCCACGGGGACGCCCGCCCTACGCCTGTCTTGAAGCCCGAGACAAAGTGACCCGAGCGTGGCTGCCTGGCGCAGGCGTCGCTGTACAGCCGCGTGGCGCGGAGCTTCCCGCCGCCGCCCGGCGTGATGGACGTGCGCGTGGCGTGCGTGTACGGCGTGGCCCTGCCCACGCCGGAGCGGGTGGCGCACCGCGCAGAGCCGGCCGGCGCGGCTGCGGATGCCGCCGCTGCGGCGCCCGCGGAGGGCGCCGCCGCGGCGCCCGCGCCTGTGCCGGCCGCCGTCGCCGGCGCGCCAGCGCCGTCAGTGGTGCGCCAACAGCCGTGCCATGCTGTGTGTGTACACACAGTTGCAGAGCTGCGGCGCCCATGTTTTCCTCCACGCTCATTCATGCCAAGCAGGGATTCAAAGATGTCATCATGTGTGCTGCGAAGATGTTGCCGCGTGGGGTCGACACTTTGGTATCTGCAAGGCGTCCACGTGACTGTGCAAGACCTTACCAGGTGCATGCAAAAGAGTGTTCAGGCTTAGCCGCAGCTTGCAGCGCCCCCTGCTCCCACGCCGGGCGGGCAGCCTGGCTCAGCCAGCGGCTCCTGGTGCCATATCCGGCCCTGACGCGCCGGCCCGCTGTCCGCTCGCAGCGCGCGAGGCTGCGCGCGGAGGCCGCGCCGGCTCCGGCGCCCGCGGCCGCCGCGGCGGCCGCCGCGGTCGTCAACGCGGACCTGCAGAGCGGCTGGTCGGCGAGCTATGGGGACGGCGATGGCGTGGTGAACCTGGTGTCGATGCAGACCTGCGACAGGCGCGGCCCTGAGCATAGGGGTAGGGTATAGGGTTGCAACAGGCCCGGCCCTCTAGCCCCTGGCTTTGCACGCCCTGCGGCCTGGCACGGCGGCGCGCGTGCGCGCGCCGCCTGGCGGGTCTGCTGCTGGGCTCCCGCGTTCCGCCGCATGATGCAACAGGGTGTATGCGGCTCAGCAAGTGCGCTCTTTGACTACAGGCACTTCTGGAGTGACCTTGGGAGCTGATGCGCGCGGCACCGCACGGCGCGCAGGATGGCGCCGGAGGCGATCCTGCGCCGGCCCCGCGTCTCCCACAACGCCATCGTCTCCGACAGCGACGCCCTCCAGCTGCTGGTGCGCTTTGCGGCGGCCGCGCGCGCGCCGCCCGCCGCGCCGGCGCCGGCGCCCGTGGCAGCGCTCAGCTCCGTGTAGGGCGCGGAACCTGGGTGGGCGGACGCCGGCGCAGGCGCGCCTGCAGCGCACGCCATGTATGGGGTCGCGCTGGCGCAGACAGATGCGTCTTAGCCAGCGGCGCGCGCCTTTGCTGGCCCGGTGGCTGGTGTATGCGGTCGAGGGTGCACCGCGTGAGGGGGCGCGGGGCTGTGGGCAGCCTGTCTCCAAGCGCCTCAGCTCCTAGCGGCGGGCTGGTGCCAGCGTGCTTTCGGCACGGGACGCGCCTGCGTGGAGGGCCGCCAGGGCTGCGCTAGATGTCTGCCGCAAGGAACAGTCCTAGCCTGAGCGGTCGCTGAGTGCTTGCCAGAAGCATTCACGTTGGCACCCTCGCAGCGCTGCAAACGATGTCAGGCAGCCCCAGGCCGGCGCAGTCAGCATGTAGACAGGTCTAGGATAGGTAGGTTCGCACGCATGCCTTGGGCCAGCCATCGCATTGCTCCGTTGTACAACGCGCCGGTGTCGACCAGCGAGCCTCGAACTATTGAAGCGGCGCGTGGCTCAGCTCGCCCATTGTGAGGGTACAAGGGGGTCCTCCCGGGTGAGGAACATGCAGGGCTTTGCGCACACTCTGGCGCCCACAGTTGTCACGCCTTGCTGTGGCTGGGAGCTGCTTGCCCATGCGGCCCTCCTGTATCGACTCAAGTTGGCACCCTGTGCGCCCTCCCATCGCCTTTGCAGAGGCTCCTGTCTTACACAGGGGCCGTCTGAAGTGTGGCGCCTTTGTCTGTTGGGGCAGCCCCTGTCTTCCACAGGGGCCCGCCTAGGTGCCCCCTGTCTCCTGCTGGTATTCTCTGGCCGGCTGTGTTCGGCCGGTCCACAGGGCAGGCCTGCCGTGCTCTGCACCCCACGCTTGGTGCGGGCCGAGCCTGGCGGCCTGCCCTGTTCCCGCTCTTTCTGTTTTGGGGGCTGGGAACGGCACTCCGGGACATGCACCACTCGGGGGACAAACGGCTGTCAGCAACCGCATGGAATACTTGCCTGTGTCTTGCACTGTGTTGCGCTTGCTGCGTAGCTGCTTTCACAGGCGCTCCGACCTCTTGCGAGCCGTGTCAGTCAGGCTGGGGCGGCTGCGTGCCACTACAGGGCACCTGGCCAATGGCGAGTGAGTCAAGTGAAACGCACACCCGCCTCGAATGCGACTCATGTTCAATCAAATCCGTGTATAAACGCTGAATCGCTGACACGCTCCTCCGCTAGCTAGACTGGCGGCTACTGCTCTATTTACATGTACACATACATGCGCCGGTGGCGGCAGCTACAAAAATAAGAATCAACAAGTCACAAGAGGGAGCAGGGGGCGGGCATGCATCAGTCCTGCGCCACAGCAGCAGGCGCTGCAGAGCTCTCCTGCTTAAACGGGCAGCCGCCTTGCGCGTCCTGCCTGGCAACCTGCGCAAGCAGCAGGCGGCACTCAGGCCCCCTTGACAAGGTTGCCATTCTCCAGGCATTTTTAGCCCAATAGCGTTCGAGCAATTATGCATGCATTTATGCGTGCAGCGCTGCATGCGGCGGCAGGCGCAGGCCGCCGTTCAGATCTAGGCCAAGCATGTATAAACACCGCGCTTCGGAAGTTCCTGGGGGAGCCTGCCTGCACCGTGTGCGTGTCGGCGCGTCCCAGGTGCGGGCTGGTGTCGCCAAAGTCGCACGCCACGTCGCTGCCGCCGCGGCGCGCCAGGCGCTCCGGCGCGCGCAGCATGCCCCAGGCCGGCGTGCCGTTCTCGAAGCAGTCGTGGGTGATGCGCTGCGCGCGCGGCCGGCGCCAGGGTCAGGATCGTCTGCCCGGGCGAGCGGGCCGCGCCGCCCTCGCGCGTTTGAGGGCATTGCGTTGAGCATGGCTGAGGTCACTGGACTGTTTGCGAGCCCGAGGGGGGTTTCAGGCACACCTTGTTTTAGACCTACAAACCTCGGCCTTGCAGTGTACAGGGGTCTGAGGATGGGGGGGTGAGGGCGGGTGCGGGGAAGGTGGCCTCTCAGGCCCACCTTGAGCCCGGAGCCGTCCAGGTTGATCATGAACAGGTCGCCGTAGCTCTGGAACTGAAAGGGCATCGCCACCTCCTCGGCCGAGAAGCCTGCGCGCGCGGCGCATGCCCGCTCACAGGCCGCCACGCAACCCCCGCGCCACCAGGTTCGCGTCACGGGGCCACCCTCCACAGCACCCCGCGCCGCAGATGCCCATGCGAGGCTGGTTGCAGGGGCGAGGCGGCAGTGCCCGGACGCCCAGCCCCCCCGTGTCGCCCAGCATGGGCTGGGGCTGGCGGGCTGACTGGGGCAGCTCAAAAGAGCAGGCCGGTATGATACGCAGATTGCTAATTTTACGTAAAAACATCAACTTTCGAGGGGCGCGCGCCGGCAACGTCGCTGGTGAATACGATGTGCTGCGAGTCGGGGCTGAAGTGCGGGTGCGCGGCCAGGCCGCCGGCCGAGTCCCACAGCTTGCGCAGGCCCTTGCCATCGGGGCGGATCAGGAAGAGGTCGAAGCCCTTGTCCATGTTAGCCGCGCCCGCGGACCCGGTTGCGTTGTCGCGGTCAGACATGAACACGATCATGCCGCCGTCCGGGGAGTACTGCGCGGCGGTCCCGGGGCAGCCGTGTCGCAGCAAAATGTACAAATACTTGCCTGATTGCCTACTAACATTTGCATCCGTTGGCAAACATAACCTTATGCTGCAATCAAGCAGCGCAGGCAAGCGCAGGCCCCGCACTCATGATCGGCGGGCACGCGCTTGACCGGGCTCGGGTGCAAGCCAGGTCGCGCAACTGACCAGCAACGGCTCCCAGCAAGCAAAGGCAGCGGATGCGAGGCGCGCGGGCGCGAGCATGCAGCAAACAGCGCGCGCGCTCTGGTCGCCCACGCTGCAGCACCAATCCAGGGCGGCACCTCGGGGCACCGTGTCCGTCCACGGGCCGTCGGTCAGGCGCATTGGAGTAGGGCGGGTAGGTTAGGATAGTGTGTCAGGTCCAGGATAAGGTAGTGTAAGGCTGCCCTGCCCCATCCCAGGGCGGCACCTCGGGCATCGTGTCGGTCCAGGCGCCATCGGTGAGGCGCGTGAGGCCGTGCTCCTCCCCGCGCGCGTCCATGAGCCACAGGTTCTTGTGGCCGGAGCGCGCCGAGCGGAACACGATCTGCCGCGGCGCCGCCCGGCGGCCTCAGGCTCTGCGCGCGTCGGCGCCCCGCGCGCGGCGCCCGCCTCCCGCGCGGCGCGGGCGCGGCAGGCGGGCGGGCTTTTGTGGGGTTGGCAGGCGAGCGGGCTCTTCAGAGAGGGCGGCGCAGTGCCAGAGGCAGGCATGCAGGCGCCGCCCGAATCCGGCCCGCGCGGCGCGGGCCTCCGGCGCAGCGGCGCGCGCCCGGGGGCGGCGCGCCTCGGAGCCGTCGGGGCCGTAGCTCGGGAAAGCGTTGTTGCCGGTGCCCGGGCGCGTCAGCGCGGCCACGTCCGCCTCGCCGCCGCCGCCGCCGCCGCTGCCGTTCAGGCGGCGCGGGTCGGTAATGCGGATGATGGAGATGTCAGCGCCCTCCGGCGAGAAGCCGGTGCCGGCCGCCGCGGCCACCTCGCGCCGCCCGGCGCGCTCTGTGCTCGATGTGCTGAACGCGCTAACCTGCGGCGCGGCGGGCGCGCGCACGCCGTCAGCCCTGCGGAGGGGCGCGGCTGGCTGCGGCGGCCGGGCGCCCGCGCTGGTCGCGCTGCGCGCGCTGGCGCGTGCGGCGCGCGCGGGCGGCCGCTCGCCGGGGCAGCGCAGGGTGCCTGCGCCCTGGACTCTTCACAGCACAGACAAGCTTGCAGCAGTGTAGGCAGCCCTGCCACCCAGCTCGTTGGGAGTTACGTTTGGCTGGATGCGGCCACTGTGCATAAGGCCTCGCGGCAGGCATGGTCGCCAGGGCATGGACTACAGGCGCGGCCGGGGGGAGCCCGGCGTGAGCGCGCCTCAGCAAGCAGACGCGGCGCGGCGCCGTCCAGGCCGACGACAGACACGCCCGACATGCCCGGGTAGGAGATGTAGGCCAGCGAGCGGCCGTCTGGCATGAAGCTCGGAAAGGAGCCGTCGAGGCGCAGCAGGTCCAGGCCTGGCGCGCGCAGGGTTAGGATAGGTTTAGGTTAGGCGGGGGTATTGAGAGAGGTACGCGCCGCACGGGCGGGGCCGCAGCAGGGGGGCGCGCGGCGACCAGCGCGTGCGCAGCGCGTGCGCGGTGCATGTGTGGCGCTATGCTCCGGCGTGAGGGGGCGGCCGCGGGCTCGGCGCCCGGCGGCGCGCGCCGCCTGCCGTGCAGGCAGGCGCGGGCCGCAAAGGGCGGGACGCGGGTGCGCGCAGGGCACATGGCAGGGCCACGGCACAATGGGAGCAGAGGCTGGACTCTGACGGCGGCGGCGCAGCGCGGCCTGCCCGCACCCGGCACGGGCGAGTCGTGGCGCGCGAGCGTGGGCACGCTGCCGTGGCTGCGGCAGCGGTGGTAGCCGACGTGGCGCCCGCCCGGCGCCAGGAATGGGTTGAAGTGGTTCGCGTCGCGCTGCGTCACCGGCGTCAGCACCCACGGCGCCTTCGCGGGCTTGGCAATGCCGGCCGCGGCGCCGCCGTGCAGGTCCGGGGGCGGCTGCAGCAGCGCGATCTGCCTGCGGCCCGCACAGGCTGGCCGGTCAGCGCAGCGGCCGCGGCCGCCGGCGCGGTCCGCCGCGTGTGGCGCGCTCAGTGCGCGCCGGGTGTGCACGCGCGCGGACATGCGCCGCAGCGGGCGGCCGCGCGCCTGAAGCCGTTGCCGGAGCGCGTGGCCACGGCCAGCCATTTTGCGCCCGGCGCGCCCGCGGGCGTCATGACATCCACACCGGCCGGCGTGATGCGTAGCTCGGCCGAGCCCTCGGCCTGCCAGTCCAGCGCATATATGCTCCACCTGGCAACGCCGCGCCGCCCGTCAGCCCGGCGGCGGGGCCCAGGCGGTGAGCCGCCACGAGCAGGCGCTGTGCCGCCCGCCTGGCGCGCTGCAGGAGGTGTGCAAGCACGCGCCCAATGGAGCTGAACCACAGTGCATCGGATACCTAGGAGCTGGATGCCTACTGGCGCAGCGGCAGGTGCCCAGACGCCGCACAGGCTCCCACGCATGCCGCGCGACGCGCCGGGCGTCACCAGCCGTCGGGCGCGCGGCGGTGGTAGTAGAGCAGGCCGCCGGGGCCGAACGCGGGCCAGCCCGCGTTGGCCGCCACCGTCCGGCGCTGCAGGCCGTCCGCCGCGCGCATGACCGCCACGTCCGAGTGCCCCGTCTGCGCGCGCCGATGCGCGCGGGTGTCCCCGACGCACTGCGGTACTTCCACCCATGCTGTGCTGCTGGCCGATCGAGTCAGTTTGGGGGGTACACGCTGGCCCCCTGATCAAGTCCAGACTCCACATGCAAAGCACGCAAGTGCTGGTGAGGCACAGAAGCAGTGCTGGCCTAGCCGCGGCGCCGTGGCAGGACGGCGAGCAGTGGGCCCCGCGCCTGGCCGCTGCCTGTGGCCACCGCGAGCCAGGACCCGTTGGGCGAGATGGCCGGGCTGAAGTCCGCAGCCTCGCGGGGCGTCAGCCGCAGCGTGCGCCCTGCGCAAGCTCCAAACCGACAGTATAAGGTTGCCTGTGGCCGCGCCCTTGATGGCCCGTCGGACGGCTTCAGGAGGGACGCCGCACAGCCCTTTCCATGGGGCATGCTGCCCATGGTGCGCTCACGAGTTCGCTACAGAACGTCTTCAGGTAGGCCTACGCTAGGTGGCTGGAAGCCAGGCCGCTGGCGCACCTGAGGTCGCATTGAGGCGGTAGACCGCCGCCCAGCTCTGGCGCTTCACCCGCGATGGCATCTGCGTGGACACGCAGAGCAGCTGCCCATCCGCCAGCGGCACCGGGCGGTCCTGGCGCGCCGGCGCCATGCAAGCGCTCAAGCGCGGCGCTCATGCGCGCCGGCCAGACTTTCGAGCAGGCAGCGGCTCTGTTGCATGCTTGGCACACCGCAGTCGTGTGCGGTAGCCACAAGGCTACCAAGCAGAAAGCCGTCGCCTGCGGTGCGTCGCAGAGCATGCACCCATGCTCATAGTTCTGGGGTGAGCGGCGGCGCGCTTGCTGAAGCCGGGTGGCAGCCGGCTGCACAGGAGCCCTGCTACAAAGGCCGAGCGTGAGACGGCGGGATGCACCTCCATGCTCACGGCGTTCGTGAGTCGCTCTGGCCCGTGCGCCGAAGACGGGGCCCCGTCGCCAGCGCCCCCGCTCGCGCGGCCAGCACCTTGCTGGTACAGCTCCAGGTTGCCGTCGCGCTCGGATACAAAGAAGAGCTGCTCGCCATCCCTGCCGATATAAACAAGACAGCTATAGCGGAGCATGCACAGGTGCGTGATTTACAGTGTGACAAGACATGCGTCGAGCTTGGCGCAGCACAGAGCTGATGCATGCCGGGCATAAGGCACAGCTTGGGCGGGGCGCGCGCGTGCTGAAGGCGCCGTTAAAGTTGATGCTCTGGCCGTCCGTCAAGCGCTCCTCCTTGGAAAGGTGCTTTTTGTCATCGACGACAGAGGTCGCGTATATGTCAAAGCCGTACTGGTTGCGCGCAAAGGTGGCATAGACCACTGTGCCCATATCTTCGACAACCTGCGTGAGCGCAGAAGCCTGCTCAGCGCTTGATGCACAGCATGAGCCGTGCTCGATACAACATACAAGACCACCTGCTGTCTGCACAGCAAGTTAGCGTCTCACGTACTCACCGGAGGTACTGTGACATCACGCAGAGTGCCAACAATACTGTCCTCTGCTGCCACCGCATGCAATGCACATGCCAAGAACAGCGCGGCAAGATGTACTGCGCCCATGATCGGCAAACACGTCTGCTCGCAGGCACGAGGCTTTTTCTGGGGTGCAAAATGAGGGATGTGCTTCATCGCAAGCATTTTACGTGTGCTTGTTCACCCTTGCCCTGCCTGTAACCCATGCACCCATGCATGCCCATACATATGTGCATCCACATGAGGGTGTGAATCTGCCAGGTTGCACGTTGCGCTGGCCAGACGCCAATGCTGGCGCAGACGTAGCGTGCGCAAGACAGCCCACATGCTTACAGTCGGCGGAGGCAGCTACAGACGCGCACTGCATAGGCACAAACTGGCCTCAGGCCAATGGCCTACCAGTAGCCTGCCAGCAGACAGCTCACGAGCTCCTGCAAGCCAAGCCCTGCCAAGCTCGAGCACAATGGGCCCTGCAGGGCCAACAGACGTGTCAGAACGCTGCAGGCCAGAGCCAGCCAGGAGTACGAGACGAGGTCACTGCACGTGGCAGGCCAGAGCCGGCCAGGACTACAAGACGAGGAGACTGCACCTGGCCAGCACGCCAGGTCGCTTGAAGCAAGCTTAGCTGGCCCGCAGGAGCAGGCACGCATCCGGCTCAGCTTCGTGCAGTCAGCCGCCCTCTGCATGCCCGTCAGAGGCGCAGAGCATTAACTACCGCCGCCGCTTGGTAGCAACCGCCGTTGGTTCCCCCTGCAGGATAGCAGCGTTCAAGTAACCGTTCAGTACTACAAAGACAGCTATTGCTGGTGCATTCAGAACCACTGCCAGAAGCGCGTGGCAGCGCGGAGCAGGCCGCACCGCGACTTGCTGCTGCAGGGACCGCCACAGGCCCCTCAGGCTCTCGCCAAAGTTGCTGCAGGGCGGCCGGCGTTAGCAGGCGGGCTCCCCTCTGAGGACCCACGCGACCATAGCAGCACAAGCTGAGGCGCACTGGAAGGATGTGCGAATCCCGTAGCGCACGTCCAGGGGCAGCGGCGAGGCCAGGAACTCAAAGAGCGCGTCCAGAGGCTGCACAACTCGCGCAGGGGGGTGCGCTCAGGCGGCTAGCGAGCGGCGGCGTCGCAGAGCCCACTGCGAGCTCGCACAGGGGCGCACGCTCTGCGGCCGGAGCTCCTCCTCGGCGTCGAAGGCTCGGCGGCCCTTTATCTGCTGTGGTCGGGTATCGCGCCGCACGCTGCGCGCATGCTCGCTCGACTGCGACAGCACCTCCTTGCGCTGCTTGCGCGGCAGCCGCGCAGACGACATGGTCGGCAGCGCGGGGGCGTGCGCTGAGAGCCGTCAGCCGCTCTGGGTGCGCGGCCCGAGCGCCAGGTGGCCAAGTGGAGGAGGGTAGGGGACTGTTTAAGCAGAGCTTTGCAACGCTGCGAGCGGGGAGCTTCCTCTGGCAGCGCTGCTAGGGTCGAAGGGGTCATGTGCATGGCCCATGCAAGCTTGGGCATCCTGAGCTGCATCAGGACGCCCAAACGCCGTGCCAGGGAATTTTTGCTGAGGGTAGGCTCGGGGTGTGTGTGCGCGCTGGGTGCCCTGCGGCGTGCTGGCAAGTAGACAGCACCATGCCCAAAAGATCCATTGCGCAACCCTCGGCGCCCATTGCATTGGGCATGCCTCAGCTTGCTGAAGGCATAGACGCTTGGTTCATAAAGGCAGTGCTCGTCGAGTTCCTGGCGACGCTCCTGTTCCTGTTTATCTCAATCTCCACAGCAGGTAGGTTGGGGGATTGGCCCCCGCTGTGCACTGCCTCCTGGCCGCGCCTCCTGGTGCTGCTGCTGAGTGCGCTGAGGGCATCGCCTAGCGAGCATGGCGTGGCTGTGAGTGTGCGGTGTTCCCGCGCAGTCAATTCCTGTGAGGCCGGAGACACGCGTGTCCCCATGTCGAAGGACGCAACCCTGACGGACTGCACGCTGACCACTGGGCGCATTCTGCTGATCGCCTTTGCCTTTGGCGTCTCTATCTTTGTGTTCGTCTATGCGGCTGCGCCCTTCAGGCGCGTGCCCTCCGTTCTTGTATGTCTGACACTGTGCTCCTGGTGAGCACGAGAGCTTGCTGGCTGTGCTCCAACTTAGGGCAGGACTGAGAACTAGCTGTGCTGAGAGCTGGCCTCGCGGCGCAGTGGCGGACACCTCAACCCGGCAGTCACGCTGGCCTTTCTGGTTGCGAACAAGATCACGGTCCAGCGCGCCGCCTTCTACGTCGTCGCGCAGATACTGGGCGGCCTTATTGGCGTCGCGCTCGTCCGGGCGGTGAGACGCGCCCCGCGGCGCAGCAGTGTGGCCCAGGATGAGGCTGTTGCAATCCGCCCGGATCGCACAGCGAAGCTTCCCAGGCACTGTCCAGCCCGTCGGCGACCAGCCTGCGCCGTAGTCGTCCTGGCTGCAGCGGAAAACGTACACCAGCACTGCGGCATTGTTGCCGACCATGGTGGTGGCTGCAAGAGAAAATGGAGCGGACTGCGCGTTGCAGCTGTGCTATGCCACGCCTGCTTTCCTGCTTACATGGTGTTTGCATGGCCGCCAGTACAACCCCGTGCCGTACTGGGCGGCCGGCGGCGGCGCCAACCAGCTATTCGCGCCCACCACGGCCGCGGGCGGCTGGTGCATGGAGGCCGTGCTGACGTTCGCGCTCGTGTATGTCGTGCTCTCGTCCACCGACTCCAAGCGTGCCATTGACGCGCCGCACCTGCCCGTGCGCATTCCTCCTTGTTGTACCCGCGCTGTTCGGACCTTGCTTGGGGCGACCGCGGCGCTGTGCCGCACTGTGTCGTTGCAGAAACAGCGCTCAGTCCGCGTGTGTTTCTCGCGGTGTGCACTTCACGCCGCTGCTGAATCGTTGAGTGGCCGCCGCGTGCTGCGTCCGCGGGTGCTTGCTGCGAATGGTGCACTGCTGTGCCAGCCCACCCCAGCCGCTGGACATGCTGCCCTGCCTGGTGCCGCACACTTGCTGCGCGGGCTCCTCTTGTGACGCTGGTGCGCTGGCGGGGCGCAGATCCTGGCGCCGCTGGCAATTGGGCTTACTGTCTTCCTCTGCCATATCGTGGGCGTCCCGGTAACCAACTGCTGCGTGAACCGTGCGCCCCCGGCACCTGCCTCACCCCGCTCGGCGCTTGCAGACGTGTCACTGTGATGCTTCCCTCTTCTTGGCTCGAGGCTGCTCTATCCTGTCTTCTGCATGTAGAACAGGGGAAAGGCAGCAGCTTGCCCGAGTGGTATGCTACGCCTCCTGCTATTACACTCTATGCACCATCAACCCTTCCCAGCTGGGGCGCTTCCTGACGTCAGCCTGGGGGCGCAGCCGCGTGCGGTTTTGCGGCGTCGGCCGTGAGCGGCAACTGGAATCACCAGTGGATCTTCTGGTGCGCCCCCACGGATGCTCACTGGCGCCACCAGTTCTGTGGCGACGAGCGCAGCGGCACTTGTGCGGTGATGCACTTGGTGTGTAAACCGCCGAGACAGGTAGAAGAACAGATCCGCTGCCTACGTAGCTCTGCCTGCCTTTGGAGCCTAGGCGTGAGCCCCGGTTGGTTATAGAAGCTCCGCCGCAGGGCCAGCAGGGACCTGTTCCTGCGACACAGCAAGGTCGGGGTCTGCGTGTGCGCGCCGCCCAAAGCGGGCGCCCTGCCGTGGAGCCCTGCCGAGCCTGTGCGCCGCGCGGCTGGGGGCAGGGTGGGCCCGCTGTTCGGCGCCCTGGTGGCGGCAGCCGTGTACGAGATCGGCCTGCGCCCGGACTACGACTCCGAGATCCGGCACCGCGGCCCCGGCATCGGCCTCTTCCCCGGCATGGCAGGCGCGGTCCCCCCCCGGAGCCCGCGCCCCCGGCCGCCTGCGAGCTGCGCGCGCGCCGTCGCTTGCTCCCCTGCCCAGGGCGCCCAGCGGTGACGGCGTGCCTGCCGCGCGTGCCGCGCGCCCCGTGTGCAGCTGCCAAGCCCGGGCAAACGCCGAGGCCCCGCCGCCAACAGGCGTCAAGGGCGAGGAGAAGACGGGCGCCGCGGGCAACATGCTGCCGCCGCGGCCGAACCCGGCCGCCTACTACCTGCACATGCGCTACCCGTTGCTCCTGTGTGTCGGGCCGTCGGCCCACATATTCTGCCTGCCGCACGGGCCGTGCCCGCCGTGCATAGCCTCCAGGCTCTGCTCTGAGCCCAGCATCAGCCGGGGCCACGCCCCAGCAGGCGTCGAGGGCGAGGAGAAGACGGGCGCCGCCGGCAACACGCTGCAGATGGCGCAGCACGAGCCCGCCGCGGCCGCCGCGGTGTAGACGCAGCGCGGGCCTGCGGCCCCGCGCGGCGCTGCCGGGGGGGCCGCAGGCGCCCGCCCTGCGGCGCCTGGTTGCAAGCGTGAGCGAGCGGCCGCGCGTCCTGGTGTGTATGGGAGGTAGGGGCCAGCCTCTCGGTCTGGCAGCGGGGGCCCTCCTCGCCAGCCCCGCCTGTGCAAAGGCTGTGGGCAGTCAGCGTGAGGGCTGCAGTGAGTGCCGTATGAGACGCAGAATTGCAGGTGTCAGCGCGCGCAACTGGCCACGTTGTCTGGGAGTGACGCGCGGCCGCCAGAGTGGTAGCTACGGGTGCATTTGCCTCCCGGCGCGAGTCTTCTCTTTCGCCGCCCCATGTGCTGCTCCCTGTGTCGGCTTGATTCCCCAGGGGTTTTCCGCACAGCAGCATGCCCCGTGAGACAAGAAAGGGATTGGTTGTACCTGCCAAATCGATATCCCGCCATCCCTTTTGGGCAGTGTGGAAGCGAAGGGGAGCAATCCTTAGTTGGTGCTGCATGGCACCGCGGGGGTTGCAAGGCAGGCGCATCAATGGCGCACTGCTGGCTCCAGTCTATTATGTCTTGTCATGAAAAAACACGCTTGCTGACGGCCAGAGCAAGCTTGACAGTGTGCATTATACGTGTGCGGCATCCTCCCGCCCGTTGCCTGAGGATGCAGCGGCGGTGCATGGCTGTACTCTCACAAGCACAGTGCCTCTGTTCCAAGAAGGGTTCTTTCTTGTGCGAGCGCTGCTCTGACATCAGGCAGAGCTTCATTCATTCATTTTCAAGTGGGTCGGGTAGCCTTTGTGGGTTTAATAACGCTCATCGTATGCACTCACAGCATTTGAGTGAAATTTTTACCTTCTTTTCTTAGGCTGTTTGTCATGGCCGGATCTTTGCCATGGTACACATGTTAAGATAATTGTCAAATGAGTGCGTGCATAGTGAGAGCCACAGCCTTGCACACCAGTGTTCAACATTGCACATGACTGAGGGTAGAGGGTTGCGTGCACACGCCTGACTGGTTTTACGCAGGAGCTGCTTTTCAATGTCCTGGCGACCTTGCATGCTGGTGTGGTGGGTGCGCTGATGCATGGTCAGGGCCGGCGTGCTGTGCTCAAGCGTCTCGCAGGGCAGACGTGGGCGACAGCGCATGGCTCCTGTAGATTTAGAGTGCGTTCTTGCTTGGGGGGTTCACCGTTGTTGGGGTGTATCTATGCAGTAACACAAGGAGGCACACCTGCTCATACACTGCTGCTGGCGCACAGCCACACTCTTCCTGACGTGCATCACACATTGCCTATTGACAAGCATTGTGCCAGCTGTCAGCAGCCTCATCAGACACAGCATACCCATGAACCCACCATACTAATACTTGATGATCCCACCATACTAATACGTTTATCAGACACTTTTCGCAACCAGGTGCTGATTTCAGTGCTACACGCCTGGACATGAGCATGTGCATGTCTCTAATGGCATGCATGCATGCAGATGGCATGCATGCGTAAACTGGCAGTACGCATGTCAACACCCAAACAGGTCATGGCCCTACAGCAAGTCTGGCATCTCAACCTACACGCCGCATCTTCACGACTTTTCCTGCGCAATAGACGCCTCTCAAACACCGCTTCTAAAAAACTCCACATCGGTTGCTGGCACGCCGCGCTTCACACGCTGACTTTCGCTCCACGGGTTCATGTTGCAGAGGGCAGCGCAACGAGACTGCCAGCACTGCCCAAACCTCGCCCGAATGTTGCAGGTGGCACCGCAATAAGACCGCCAGTACTGCCCAAACCTCGCCCCTACACATACTTAGACCGCTCCACCAGCACATGCTCATAGAGGCTCCTGGTAAGTGGGAGACTCATACATCGGCCTGTACACGCCCCACCATGCCTGACCTTAGCCCGTGGCCATCTGTCGGTGCCTAGCCAGTAGGGGCAGCTACGTCACATCCATGCAGAGCATGCACAACCGAACTGGCACAGCGCGCCCATCGCATAGTGTACAGCATGACACAGCGTGGTGGTGGCAACACCGCGAGACCCCGGGCTATTTGGTGCAAGCCTGCCGCGGCCGGCAGGCGCCAGGTCGATTTTCAAGTTCGCCCCTGCCACACACGCTTGCTTCTCCGGACTCCCGTAAACTGCCACACCAGACGACAATGAATTACCACACCAGTCCAAACGCTTTGCTTGACGCCAAAGCTATCCAGAACATATCTCATCCTCCCACCCTTCTGAGCGCTGCCGACATCTGTAGTGACTGCAGCAGCAGCCCAAGAAAGTACTCTACTTGTTGAGACGTACTGAAATGACATTGAGGCAGCACTGAGTGCGAACCACACACCTGCCTCGGGATGCAGCCGCACGATGACACTGAACACCACAGCCCCATGAGTGGGCCAAAGCTCACTCACCCGCTGCTCCATGCGCCATGGCCGCACGCTACAACAATCACGGCCTCATGGGCTCCGTGCCGCTCTCGCCGCTGCACAGGCGTCCTCACTGACCGCTCCGTCCTAGTCCAGACTCCCGCTCCACACTTCTGCTGCAGCCGTGCAGCGACCTCACCTGGCTCGGTGACAGCACCGCCTGGCCGCCGCACTTAATCCTCCGGGGTCTCCCCGCCGCCGTCCCGGGCTGTGCCGCGCCCCGGCAGCGCGCTGCCGACCTTGGCAGCCGCGGCCTGCACGGCGGCGGCCGCGGCGCCACCCGCGCGCGCCGCGCCGCCCGCCACCGCGCCAGCCGCCTCACGCACCCTGCGCACCGCCGCGTTATGCTGAGCGCGCAGCTTTGCGATGGCCTGACGAAAAGGACACACCCGCCCCAGCCGCGCACGCTGGTGCACTGCATGTAGCGCTTGCGGCCGCGCCCCCGCGCAGTTTCTCAGCGCAGTACCTTGCTCGCACTTGCACATCAGCGGAGTGACCTGCCCTTGCCTGAGCTGTGGGTATGCTAATACAGCTACACTCCCTGCAGGAGTGTAGCGTGTCCCGGCGACGCTTGGTGTAGACGCATGCCAAGGCTACCACACCCGTCAGCCTCCAGGCGTCCCAGCCTTAGGGCAGCGGACCTTGTTCAAAACGCGCGGGGAGGGCGGGGCCGACCTGCCGACGTCCACGGGGACGGCGTTGGCAATGGCGCCGCCAGCGCTGCGCGTCGCGCCCGCGACGTCGTCGGCCGCGCCGTCGACGCCGGACGCCGCCTCGCCCGCCTTGCGCTTACCGCCGGCCAGGTCGGACGCCTGCGCATGGCGCAGCCCATCACCGGGCCAAACAATGCACTGAGAGGCATAGTGCGCCCAGCAGCACTCTCCCCAGACTGAGAGGCGCCGCACCGATGCTGCGCGCCGCTCTGACGGCGCAGGCCCAGCCACCAACGTGACGAAGGTGCGCCACCGCATGTAGGGGCAGCGCAGCAGCGCACTGCCAGCGGCACCAGGCAGGGCGCCTGCACCGCGACAGGTCCCCGGCCGCAGGGAAGCCAGGCCGGCAGTCGCGCATGAGGTGGTGCAGGGCCGGGCGCGCACCAGGCTGTTGGTGGCGGCGCCGATGGCGCCAAGGGCGCCTGCCACCTTGTTGCCCGCCGCGGCAGTGAGCCCCTTGAGCTCGTTACCGATGCCGCGCGCGTCGCCGCCGTGGCAGTCGATGGGCAGCTTGTCGCCGACCTGACGGGCGTTGCAACAGCGGCACTGAACAACTGTACAGTGCGCAAATAAGTCACGTGCATATAACTGCCTTGAATGTGCGCTGAGCACTGTGTGGCATCGGCAAGGACGACTGGTCACCCCCTGTATGACTCCACTTCGCGGGACACATACCTGGTGCCAACAGAGGGCATGGTGGTCAAGCAGGCTTGGGTAGGAGGACTGCCGGGGGCGTCCGGTCACTGCAGCACTGCGTCCCATGTCTGCTCACAGTCTGCGAGGGGGGAAGCGGGACTCTGCATACGGGTCAAGGCAGGGCAACCCTATGCCCGCCAGCGTGAGGAGCACGCCTGGGCGGCCGCAGTCCTCAGCTCCGCCGCAACGGAGGTGGTGGCCTTGTCCACATGGCCCGCCCTTGCGCCCACGGCCGCGCCCAGCGCCTGGACCGCGAACGTCGGGTCAGGAGCGGGCAGCGTCAAGGTCAGGCCAGCGGCGCGGCGGACTGCTCGCAAGCGGGGGCAGAGCTGGGCGCAGCACTGGCACCGTGGAACGGTGCTGCTAACGGCCTGCTCTGACGTGCGAGACAAGGCCAGCACAGTGGCGGATGGCGTGTCTGTGAGTACCGCATGGCATGACCTGCAACGCGGCCTCCTGGCTGCTAGGGAGAGAACAAGCAGCGGCGGCGCAGCCGCAGGCCGCGGACCCAGGCTGCGCAGGGGCCGCGCGGCGCACGCGCGGGCCGGGCATCCTCTGAGTACGGGGCGCATTTCGGCGGCGCACCTGCACGGAGGAGCCCATCTCGCCGGCGCGCCCGGCCACGCCCGCCGCGGCGCCGCGCAGCCCGCCCGCGACCTGGCCCGTGGCCGCGTCCACGCGCGCGAGCGCCGCCTTGGCTGCGCCGCCCACGCCCGCGGCCGCGTTGGGCGCGTCGGCGAGCACGCCGGCCGCCGCGCCGACCGTGCGCGCCAGGCCCTGCAGCACGCCGCCTGCTGCGCGCTGGTGCTCGGGCGCGCGCCCGGTACCGCCCTCGCCCGGACGCCGCCGCCGGGGCGGGTCCAGCTTGGCGTCGGCGTCGGGCGCCGGATCAACGGGATCGCCCACATCAGCTGCGGGCGCGGGCTCGCTTGTGCCGGACCCGTCGCCCTTGCGCGGCTCGTCCGCCTTCGCCTCGCCCTTCACCTTGAAGCCTGCGGCAGCCACAGGGCGCGCTTGACTCCATACCCCTAAATGTTTCCAAAAACGCTCGATGAAAGCGTCGCGGTCCTCACCTGGGCAGCACCAGCTCGCTGGCACTCCTGCTCGCATAGGCAGGGACGGCGCAGCGCGTCTCGCCTAAGCCTGGAAAAGGCCAGGGACCTTGCAAAGAGCACAGTGCAGACTCGAGCGTTGCTTTGGCTGGCGTTGGGCAGCGGGCCCCTGCCTGGCTCGTCCAAGACGTCCTCGGCAACGGACACCGCGTGCGCCATCACGTCCTCGTGTCCTGACTCAATCGGTCTCTCGGGGAGCTTGCCGCTGGCCAGCGGGTGCGCCGCCAGGCCGGCGCCCCGCTTCTTTGCTTCCGCTGGTCCCTTTGCCTCTGCACCAAGGCACGTACTTCAAAACGCCTGGGCTCGCCAGCCACACAACAAAACAGACTCTCTCCAGCACGTTGCTGCAGGCGCTGTGAAGTCCCAAAGAGGCAGCGAGCAAGCGCGCCTGCCGAAACAGCGCCGTGCTCCGTGTACTCCAGCTCGTCTGTTGCAAACGCCTCCTCCTCTTTCGCGGCTGCCTTTGTGTCCTGAAACCAAAGCACGTGCACTAAGCTCTCACCTGTTGCAATATAGCTTGAGCTGTGCAGGGAGGCAGTCGTTCGGTCTGATAAACAGCTTTATTAGGTGAGCAGCTTGATTGGAACACTACAGTAAGGTGGAGACGGGAGCGAAGCCTACATCAACGGAGACAGTTCCCTTGCACAGGCATGAAAGCGCACCTGCGCCATGGCTGATGATGCGCTGTAAGCGAACCACAATCGCGCACTTGAACGGGCGCACTTAACAGTAATACAGCCACAAAATAGCGCGGAGAAGTTGCAAGTGTGTGCCATTCGTACTGCGACAAGAGCCTGATGACCGGAGCCCTGAGCAACCCTGGTTGGCCTTCGTAGGCTGCAAGCACTGTGAGAGTCCTGCTTTACACTTTCAAATTGCCGTGTACACTCGGTTACTCAATGCACGACAGTCCGAGCTAAAGGTCCCAACTGACGCCTGCAGCGCGCCTATGGCACTGCCTGCCCTGCGCACCTTCACAGACGTCGTGGACGCTTTTGCAGACTCCATCGCCAGCCAGAATGGTGCGCTGATAAAAATTTAGGCCCAGTACATTCGTCCCATTCCAGAGAGCCAGGTGCTGAGATGCTATGCGAGCGTGCAGGGGAGGCGCTGCGGCAGCTCCTCGCTGTGGGCTTGCCTGACGCGCAGGCGGCTGTGTTTGAGGTACGCTCCCAAGGGCTAGTTGCCTGCATGGGCACAAGTGCCTGCATTGTGCGGTGCGGACCTCAGTGCCTGCATTGTGCGGTGCGGACCTCAAAGCTCAGGCCTGACGCTGTGGGCGCAGAAAGTGCGCAACCGGCCGGCCTGGGACCCCGCACCAGAGTGCCGCAGCCGGCTGCGGCAGCGGCTGCGCGGCGAGAGCGCGTGGGAGGAGGTCGTGGGCGCGCACTGCGCGATGCGCGCCGCGCTGGTGCAGGGCAACGGCGCCGCGGCGTATGCAGCGCTGGAGGCCGCGGTCATGCCCTTCAACAAGGTAATGCGTCACACTCTGGGCACGGGCGCCCTCTGCCTTGCCTCTGCACTGCAGCCCCCGGACCTCGGCGCTCATTCCCTGAGCAGCAGAATCATGCACGCCTCTTCAGCTTCCGGCGTGCATGGTGCGGGCGGAGTGCGATGTGGGGCCGCGAGCGTGCGCAGCTCTTCCGCGAGGAGACGGGCGCGTGGCTGGTCAAGCCGATGTCCGGCATGGCGCGCGCGCTCTGCGACGTGGCGGCCGCCGCGGACGCCTCGGCCCGGGCGCGCCCGGGCAAGCAGATGTGCCTGGAGAGCGCCGCCGCGCACCTGAGGACGTTCTTCAGCTCCGCGATGCAGGGGGCGGGTGCGCGCCCGGCCCGCCTGGGGCACCAGCGGGCACCTGCTCTGCGGACGTGAGGCGCCTCATCAGTATGTCGAACACAGTCATGTATTGATGCAGGCCTGCAAACTGCCTCAATGCTGGCACCGCGCTGCAACGCCCCAGCGTGTCATGTCGCGCTGTCGCGGCTCGGGTGCTTGCTGCTGCGCGAGCCCAGGCGCGCCGGCAGTGCTGCCAGTGGCAGTGCCGGCCCGGGCGGGCCGCGCCCGAGGCGGCGCTGCCGGCCGCCCCGCAGGCAACATGAACCGCCGGCTGGCCGCGTTGGACAACGTGATCTTGCAGATCAAGATCCACTTCCGGCTCAACACGCTGAACAACTGCAAGAGCCTGATCAACAGCACGCGCTCGCCCAGCTTCCTCGCCTTCGACCGCTTCCCGGCCGCGCAGCGCGTCACGTTCCGCTACTACGTCGGCCGCCTGGCCATCTTCGACGAGAACTATGTGCGCCGCCGCGCCCGCATCAGTCCGCTCCGAGGCGCTGATTACATCGAGTGAGTACTCTTACGTGCAGCTGCGCTGAGCTAGGCTGCACGGTGCATGGAGTTGCTGGCAGCATGGAGCGTGGATATGTCCCAAAGGCTACTGCTCAGGTCTGACAGTGCTAAAGCGGGTCCAGTCTGCGGCGCTCCCAGGCGCATGACTTTGTAGGAGGGGCCACACCGTCGTGCCTGGCAGGCTCAGCCCACCCACGCTTGCTCGTAAGGCGCATATGCATTCTCCTACCCTCCAAAGGGCCTGTGTGCCGCGGGGTTGCTGCAGAGCGAGGCAGCGGAGCACCTGACGTATGCGTTTGAGCACTGCCACAAGCGCGCGGCCGCCAACCGCGCCGCCATTGCGGGCGTCCTGGTCCCGCTGCGCATGCTGCTGGGCGCGCTGCCGGCGCCCGGCCTGCTGGAGGCGCACGGGCTGACGCTGTACGCGCCCTTTGTGGAGGTGGGACGGGGTCCCACCAGGATAGGGTAGGGGAATGCTATGGCGAAAGGGTCCCACTGGGTCCCTTCCGCACGAGGCAGTGCACGCGCATGTCAAGTTGGAAGCGGGCCCTGGGTGCATTGCGTGTGCGCTGTGCATGCTTGCGTGCAGCTGAGAGCGCCGCGAGCGCCTGGGTGCCGCACAGCTGGCTTTTGCAGCTTGGGCATGTAGCTGCTGAGCGAGGCTGTCCCGAGCCTATAAGGGCCATGGAGGCTGCCTGCATGATATGCAGATCCTCTTCGCATGCATGGGCACTGCTCTGGGTCCCATGCTACAGTGCTTTAGTGCACTTGCCTGGCTGCTGTAGCTGGATGCCCGGGCGCTCTGCTCACCTTGCATGTGACATGCACATGAAATACCTCATGAGGCGTTGAGTGGCCGAGCTTGCGTGGACTTGTGCATGCATGGACGATCAAGACAGCTCCCGTGTCTACGATGCGCCTGAACCTGGCAGCCCGTGAAGCGAGGCACTAAAGCACCGGCCGGCCCATGCAGACCCTCTGGCGAGGTGGACGTGCCGCGCAGATGGACTGGACGCGCTGCGCAAATAGACTGGACGCACTGCGCAGATAGGCAACTGACGGCGCCGCCGCCGCGCAGGCGATGCGGACGGGCAGCGTGCGGCAGCTGAACGAGGGCCTGCAGGCGCACCAGGGCGCGTGTATCCGCGCGGGCACATACCTGCTCATGGAGAAGCTGCGGCAGGCGGTCTGCCGGCGCCTGCTCAAGCGCGTGTGGCTGCTGCACCGCGAGGCCGACCCCGACAAGGCGCACCAGCTGCCGCTCGGTGCGCGCCGCCCGCCTGCGCGCTCCGCGCGCGGCCTCCTGCGGTGCGGCTCCCGAGAGTCCATCGAGCGTGTCCCGCAAAGGGGCCTGTATGATGCAGCCAGCCTTCAAGCCCATGGAGCGTGACTTGCAAACGCGTGCTTTGGTTGATACATGGTGTGCAAACGACATGGCTGCTCAAGCGCCGGCGGCTGATGCGCGGGCCGTGGCGCGCAGGCAAGTTCCAGGCGGCCATGGCCGGGCAGGGCGTGGAGATGGACATGGACGAGGTGGAGTGCCTGGTGGCCAACCTGGTCTTCCGCGGCCACGTCAGGGGCTACCTGTCGCACCGGCACCACGTGGCCGTGCTGTCCAAGCAGGACGCCTTCCCGGCCATGTCTGCTTCCATGCTGTCCGACCCCGCTATCTGAGCAGGCGCCGCGGTGCGCAGCGCTGTGGCTGGTTGCCACTTTTTGCAGCAAAACTCCCCCTTTGAAGTGTGTGAACAAGTGTACAGAGTTCAGCTTCTGTCTGTAGTTGCGCTTCTGTGTGTCGAACAGTCTGTTACAAGCATGCAGTTGCACCGCCACTGCATGCAAGCTAGCCTGGAGGCTCCGCAGATTCACGCTTGCGCTTGCTCGCGTTGCGGCACCGCTCGCTGCAGTACCTGCAACACACCGTGCGTGTGAGACGCTGGGTCAGGCCAAGACAGTGTAGCGGTGAAGGCGTGTGCCCTTCGCGCATGCCTTATTTCGTCCCAGCAGCGCTCCCACTTTTTCCTCCACGTGATTGGCAGGCCGCACTCCGCACAAGTCTTACTTGGCAGGTCGCCCTTCTTCACTGCTTTGCCACCTTTCCTTGATGCTGCCTGGCTCAGCTTGGCCACACCACCCACGTCTGCTCTGACGGTCATGCACAAGCGCAGCATCCCTGAAGCCTTGCAGCCTGCCTGGCTTTTCCTTACCTTCGAACCACGCTGCCTCTCCAGCCTCTCCAAACAAGTCAGTCACCTGTTTAGGCGCAGTACCTTTGGACAAAGCAGGAAAGAAAATTCTCTAAGAGGCCAGTCCTAGCAAGGAACACATCTCCTAGGTGGCCCGAGACACTGGGCGCGAGCGGCTTGCAGGGAGCTTGCTCCAGCACAGAGCTGGGCAGCCATGGGCGCCCCCAAAGTCGACCAGGCCTATGTCAAGGCTGTTGCAGCCGCTCGCAAGGACATACAGACGATGCTCGGCAAGGAGAAGTCAACCCCACTCTTCATCAGGCTTGCCTTCAGCGACGCGCTGACCTTTGACAAGGCGACCAATACCGGTGGCGCCAATGGCAGCATCAGGCAAGCTTTGTTTACAGTGACGATGCTCTCCTGTCTTCCCTGGCTCTCCAGCGGCAGTGTGGCCAAGGATCCGTGCTTGAAAGCAGAGCCTGGTCTATGACTTAGCTCCCACATGAGGCTGCAGCACAGTCTCCTACGTCGCTTGGTCACCATGGGACCCGCACAGGACGCGCAAGGAGCTGGAGCACCCTGGCAACGAGGGTCTGGCCGCTGCTGTCTCGCTGCTGAGCGCGGTGAAGAGCAAGCACACAGCGCTGAGCTTTGCAGGTGCGAGCCTCTTGGCCGTAACTGCATTTTCCCTCCTGACTCGCATATGTGCCTTTGCCTGGACTCTGTGTATGGCGAACAGGCGGAGGTTGCCTCCTACAGACTGGCAGGTGTTCATACAGACGCGTGCTTGTTCAGTGCACGGCGCCTGCCGTAAGTTCTGACAAGCTCGTTCGGGCGGCTCACAACCTTGCCGGGGCGCCCCGCAGACCTGGTGCAGCTCGCGGCCGTGGTGGCCGTCGAGGAGGCCGGCGGCCCAAGCGTGCCCCTCGCGCTGGGTCGCGCAGACACCTGGAGCTATCCCCCGCCAGGCCGACTGCCAGACCCCGATGCCAGTGCGCGCCACCTTGACAGGGGCTGTGCGTGCCGGCAAGTGCGGGCGCTTGGCTCGCCAAGCTTCTGTGCTTGACAGCTGTAGTGACAAACATCAGTGCATATTACCTTTGGTGGGACAGCCTGATTGAAATGCACCAAGCCTGGACACCCCCCATGCATGACATGGATGGACAGGCGTGCACGTTGTTACAGCCTCACTAACACGCTCGATGTCAGCGCTCTGCTCTCCCTAGGACATGGCGCCTGTGGATGTGTATAGTAATTTCACACGTCTGCATACTGACAGAGAACGGCATGTTAAGGCCGGCTTGAGCTTGGTGTTGCTGCTTGGTTGCGTGAAACTTGCTGTATAAGCCTTCCCAGCCTTTCGAGTTCACATGCGGGCATGCATGCGGTGACTGCGTGTCGCGCGCGCGCGCGCAGGCGAGGACCCGGTCGCGCACCTGCGCGCGCTGGCAGCCCGGCTGGGCCTGGACATGCGGCGCCTGATTGCGCTCGCGGGCGCGCACCCACTGGCCCGCTGGTGGCCTGATGCGCAGCCGCCATACTACCCGCGCCACTGCCACGATTCGTCGCCGCGCTTCAGCAACGAGTATTTCAAGTCCGCCGCAGCCCGCTATCATTGTGATTTTGCACACGCTAGAAACTTTAGTGGCATGTGTGAGCTGGGAGTGATGCCTGTGAGTGAGACAAACACAGAATTCCGCATTGGCTTGGTGAAGCCTGCATATGGAGGTTGTCGCTGAGGTTGTGGCCAGGATGCTAGCCAACCACAGAGGCTGCGAGCAGTGTAGGTCAAGCGCCGCTGCCGCAGCGCTGAGCGCGTGCGGCGCGGCAAAGTGTGTCGGCCTGCCGCGCCAGGCCGTGCCTGCCGCGCAAGCTGCCGCACAGTCCGCTGAGAGCGGCGCCGCTCGCGCAGGGACGTGCTCAGCGGCAAGAAGGACGCCTGGCTCCTGCGCGATGGAGAGGCAGAGCGGCTGGTCAACGAGTTCGCGGCCGACGAGGCGGCCTTCATCCGGGTGCGCGCAGACTGAGCGGCCTGGAGCATGTGATGGCGCGCCTGCGCTGCACGCGTGCTGCAAGCGGGCGGACATGCGTGCTTCCTGCCCACCGCAGCAGGTTTGTGTGCGCTGTGCCCGCTCAGGTCAGGTGAGGTGGCAGTGGGCAGCTCATAATGTTAGGTAGCAGTGGGCAGCTCACAGTGATGGAACAAGGCTTGTAGCTGACACGCGACGGACAGAGCAGCAGGCTCGGCGCAGTGCAAGTCGGGCTGCAGCGTGCTTGAGAGCAGCGGCGTCTCACAGGAGTACGCGGCGGCGCACGAGGCTGTGTCCTGCCTCGGGATGCGTCCGGCCCCATCGTGCGGCCCCGCGGCGCTGGGCAGCGCCGGCAACGGCGCGAGCGTCCTGGACATGGACAAGGCGACGCTTGTGCAGGCGCGCCGCGTTTGGCCCTGTGGACACCGCAAGGCGCCTTCGTGCTGAGCTGGCGCACATGCTCGTCCAGCCACTGTGGTGGCGCGTATGCCATGCTGCGCACCCTGTATTGCCTCTCGCTCGTGTTTGGAGGCGCCTGTGCACAGTCTTCCAGAGAGAGCTGGAGAGCAGGGCCTCAATAGTTTTCCGCTGACAACGTATGCAGGCGGGGCAGCGAAGACCGCCATGCTGTGCAGGTGGCAGTGGGAGCAACGGCGGCAGTCATGGCCGCTGCGGTCATCGCCGGGTTGTATTTCCGCCGCCGCCGCCGGCTGGGCCTGTGATCCCTTCAGCGCGCCTGGCTGGTCAATGTCGTCCTGTTGCCTGGGAATTCACTGCTGAGACCCTGGCATGTTTTGTACATGGTGACACGCTTGCCGTGCATACGGCTATGCAGACGCCCGCTGCATACTGTTTGTTCCTAGACGACCACGCTTTTGCAGTGTACATGTCAGGGATTGTAGTGTAGGATACCGCTGGGTGGCAGTGAGCTGCTGGAAAAGTGCGCCTGCGCGCGTGTGGCTGACCACACATGCTGTGTAGGCAAGCAGACAGCATTGCAGTGCTCTCAAGGTTATTCATCTACTTTTATTACAGATAGGCCAGAGGCCTTCCAAGGCCTGTAAGCCTGGCTGGTGTAGCATGTGCAGGCAGGCCATAATGAATACGCCCTGCTCACCAAACCCCACAGGAATGCGTCACCTGCCTGCACCGTATACAGCGCCCGGTATGCGCAGGCCGCCCTTGACGGCAGCCTCGTCCTCGACCGGCAATCCCGTCCCCGTGACCTCGTTGCCGATGGTGACCCAGAAGTTGTGCAGGTTGTTCTTCCGCCCAAAGATCTCCAGGTATTTGCCTGCGCACCCAAAGAAGCCAAGGGTCCTCGCGCCGCCTACTTGAGCTCCTGTGCTGCACAGCGGCAGCAGGGTACAGCTTCAAAGCACAAGTGCTGAGTCCGGGCGACTTAAGGGTCGTTCACTCTTGTCATACATCACGCTATATAATGCGGGGCAGGCATCACCATGCCGGCGAGCATCATGTCTGAGCTCCTGCCGACCCAGCTGGAGGACACTGCCGCATGCCGATGGCCGCAGCTCAGCAGGGAGCCCCGCGGGCCGGCGCGGCCGCCGCGCCGGAGCCGCGCGCACCGCCGGGCACCAGCTCCTCAATGAGCTGGTAGATCTCCTCCGGCTTTTGGCTCTGCCCGCGCCGCTCCGCGTAGATCACGTCGCTGCCGACGCTCCGCTGCAGGCCCGGCGGGTCGCGGCCCTTCTTGCCCACCAGGCACACCTCCTGCGGCGCACTGGCCATCTCGGCACAGGTGCGGAAGGAAGCTTGCACCGAGCTTCTTGCACAGCCGCAGGGATGGCCTGGAAGCGCCGCGCTCGTCGCTGCTGGAGCAGCAGGCACATCGGCAAGTCGCCACGTTTTCTTCCAGTGAACAGAGGCGCTGCGCATCACCTACTCGTCGCAGCGCCTGGCGGCGGCCCTGTGCACAGCTGTCACGACTGACACGCCGCGCGCGCTACGGCGCACAACCGCAGCCGCAGCGGGGCGGCCGCGGGGCGCGGGCCTTGGCGTGCTGCAGGTAGTACCCGTGGCTCTTGGCCATGCGCCGGTTGACCGTCATCTTCACCCACACGATCTCGTCCACCATCCTGCGCGCCGGCAGCCGGCCACCCCGCCAGGATCACCAAGCCGGCCTATCGCGCTGGCGGGAAATGGCGGCACGCTTCCAGGCAGCTGTGCATGCGGCGCGGCAGCAGGAGCAGCGAGAAGAGAGCGCAGGCCCAGCCGACGGACGTACAGGCCCCACGGAGGTGCAGCCGAACAGGAGGAATGCGCCCATGGGCCCCACTCACCCTTCATATCCATGTACGGGCTCCGGGTTATGAGACCTACATGTCACTTTATGTGTTTGCAAGGCACAGGATCAGCATCAGAACAGGCTGCGCCCGGCCGCCGCACGTGTAGCCCCAGCGGTCGAAGAGGTCGAGCGTAAACTTGTACTTGGCGTTGATGACCCACACGAACAGCAGGCCATCCGTCTGCAGCTGCGGCACCGGCAGGCTGATGATGTCCGCGTCGGTCAGCTGGCTGTAGCCCAGCGCCACGCCTGCGCGCGCGCGCGCGCGCGCCCATCGGCGCATGCAGGCGGCCTGCACCAGGGCGCTCGGGCGCGCTTGCAGCAGGCGGACAGCGGCCCCAGGCCTCATGCCTCACAGCTCGCGTCCCTGTCTGCGCGCATAGATGGCCTGCATGCCGAGTGAAAGTGCATCAGTGCAATCTCAGCGTATGCCACGGCAATTTGGGGGGGGGGGGGGGGGGGGCATGCGGGGCGGCTCGGATGGGCTTGCGGGGCGGCTGAAATGCACACAAGTCAGGCGCTCCCCCTTGGTGCAACGTGAGGTGCATGTCATTGCAGAGTGTTGGCGACCAGGGCAGCGCCTCCACCTACTTAAACACCGTCCGCTGCTGCGGGCACGTGAAAGCTTCATCCTCCTGTGCACCTCATATGTGTGCCCAGCAAAACAAGGTGTGTGGGGGTGGAGGGTGGCTCCGAGCTGCAATGCCGTGCTCTGTTCCCTTTGAGCGTATGTGCATGCGCACAGGCGGCTGGGGGCGCACCCCGCGTCGGGTTGGAGGTGGCCAGCTGCCAGGGCGGGTCCATCATGATGACATCAAACTGCGTGCTGGCGATGAGCCGCCGCCAGTCATACGTGGTGACGTTGGCGTGGATGGGTATGCAGTGCGGGGGTACCTGCCGCGCAGCACTCCCTTAGAATGCACAGTTGGATGAGGCCCTTGACGAACTGTGATGCCTCCCTTCATGTGGACTTCACCTCAGGCATGATGCACCACACGAGTTCCAAGACTGCACCGTGCGGAAGGCTGCACTGCACTGCACTGCACTGCACTGTGCGGAAGGTAAGATTTGGCAGGCAGGTCACGTTGGCTGAGAACTCATCCTGTCGTTGAACGTGGCGCTGCACATTGCTTCAGCACAAACCTGGCTCACGTCGCTATACAGCAGACACGTCGCCCTGTCTGAGGCACTTGTTGCTCTCGCAGCAGGCCTGCAGGAGCCCGCCGGCACTCGCCAGGCGCACCTGCCACTCGCTGGGGTCCAGGTCGTCAACGCTGCCGAAGGTGTACTCAGCTCCCTCCTGGCCCTGCGCGGGGCCAACCACGCTGTGCCCACAGCAGCTCTGCTTGCGGGTGCAGTCCTAGATGTAGATGTGTGCAAGGTATGCAGGTCACAAGCACTCAGAGCCATCCCTTTACTTAGAAAATACACGGCAACTGAGTCGCAGGCACCACTACCGACTGACCTATTGCTTCAAGCGCTTCCGGCAGCAGCTGCATCTTGTTGTATTTTTTGCCCTTCTCCCTGTCCATACTATGCAAGCAGTCTGCAGCATACCGGCAGGTCGGCGGGCGCCTGGCCACCAGGCTCCCGGTCGTCCAAGCTCACTGCGACGCCCAGGCCCTGCAGCTGCGCGTTAACGCCCAGGACGCTGACCCTGTATGCCTTGATCTCACGATCAAGGTCCTCATCGGCCATCGCCGCCCAGCGCTTCTCCACCGCCGCATCGCTGCCATCTAGCAGCACCGCCACAGCCGGGTCACCCATTGCTGCTTTGCCACACTCAGCACGATAGTGACAGCGACTTATACACCAGCTTGTCTGGTAACACGCGCGCAAGCAAGCTCTACTGCGCAAACCAGACACCCGGGCTCACCTCTCAAACCCGCAACATAACCTGCTGCTAAGCACCGTTTGCAGAGCACCTGCCTGTCACGGCAACAGTGTTACCGCAGCAGTATTGATTGAGTGGAAGTGAGCTCCTGGCAGTAGCGCTGACTGCTTGGCACACGTTGCTTCTGGATGCTAACCAACTGCGCACTCTGAGCCGCCTGCCACTCTGACTGCATATGGAGGAGACTCCCGAGGTGTGTGCGCTGCACCAGCCTAACATGGTGTAAGTGCCTGTAAACACAAATCATCGGCTTTCACAACCACACCGGCAACGTTGAAAAGTCCCTTGGCAGCCTGCCTCTTGAAGGCACCTGCATACAGCAATAGGCATCTTGTTAAGACCAGCCAAATCCCACCATTGCTGCAGGGGCTGGCGGTCGCGGCGGCCACGCGTGAGGCCGCGCGGCAGCGCGGCGACACCGCAAAGCGCAAGCGCGAGGGCGAGGGCCCCGGCGGGGACGCCAAGCGCGCGGCGCCGCCGCGCGTAATCCCGGTCATCTCGCACGAGGTCGCTGTTCCCAAGGACTTTGACGAGGCCGCGCGTGGCTTGGACCCCAGGCTCCATGGTGCGCTGCCTGCCCAGAGGGACCCAGCGCACCTGCTGACACCTGCCTCACGGCCCAGGCGGATGTTACAATCACGCTGTGCCTGAACAAGCAGGCACGCTCAAGGAGCCAAAGTGGACGGGGCCGATGGCGAAGACATACCCGTTTACGCTTGACCCGTTTCAGAACGTTTCGGTGGCCTGTATAGTGCGCCCGCTTCCTCCGGAGCCACTGGCGCAGGCAGCATGCTGCACCAGGCGCTGAGCGGGCGGGAGAATGTGGCAGCTTGAAGTAGGCGTGCGTATACTTGCCAGTATATGGTGAGCACGTGTGGTCTGGCCGGCACAAGCTCACGTGTCACATATGCAGCCACCTGCGTGTGCACGGCCGCAAGTCTGCATGGCAGCATGTATGCTTGGCCAAAACATGCCCTGCCGTGACTCCTGCACCCACTATTGCTTGCACAGGAGCGCAAGGAGTCGGTGCTGGTTTCGGCACACACGTCAGCCGGCAAGACCGCCATTGCCGAGTACGCCATCGCGCGCGCCCTCAGCGACAAGCAGCGCGTGATATACACCTCGCCGCTGAAGGTGGGCGGGCGGCACCTCTGCCAGCACGCCCCATGTTATCGGACTCCACCATGTAGGCTTACCTTGCTGTGCAGCAGTCATACTGCTGCAAGTCCCTTGCTTCTTATAGTGCATGAAGAGCATGGGTCATTCATTGTGCGTCGCTGAACCTTTGCTGCTCCCTGCAGGCGCTCAGCAACCAGAAATTCCGCGAGCTGGGGGACGAGTTTGGGGATGTGGGCATCATGACCGGCGACGTGTCCATCAGCCCCGAGGCGCGCTGCCTGGTGATGACCACCGAGATCCTGCGCTCCATGCTGTACAGGCGCGCGGCCCTGCTACCCATGTGCTGCCACACTGGCCACAGCCTGTTGCGCATGCCAAAGCTCTTTTGCTTCAAGAGCAGGGCCTGGCTTGACCGTGCAACAGCGGTCAGGCATGCTAGGCAGGGCGCGTGCACGGCGAAACACAGCCAGTGACCTGCCAAAAATTGGCGTATGGTAACTGGGGCTCCCCGCCCCGGTACCCACCCCGCACCGGGGCTCGCCGCCCCGGTGCGGCGGCGAGCCGCAGCGGGGGTGGCGTGACGCTGCGTGACCGCGCGCCCCTGCTTGCAGGGGGTCGGAGGTCCTGCGCGAGGTCTCGTGGGTCATCTTCGACGAGGTGCACTACATGCAGGCGCGCGCCTGCCCCGCCTGGCCGCAGCCTCTCTCGCCCGGCATGGCCACTGTGGCTTGCAGTCGCGCGAAGCCGCTCTGCCAGGCTGCCCCCATGCGAGCGCGCGCCTGCACTCAACCCTGCGCCCTCAGGCAGCCGGGCGCGCCGGCGCGCTTGCACCCGCGCGTGCGCCGCCAGGCCGTGCGCGATGCATGCGCAGCAGCCGCGCACCGCTGGGGCACCACGACGGCAAATGAGGCCATCCATGCTGGCGCCGCCGGCGTATCTGCGCCGGCCGCGGCGCCGCTGGGCGCTGGCCGCGGCGCCGCTGGGCGGCGGCTGTGGCGTCGGCTGGGCACGTGCCGGCGCCCACGGGGCCGCCGCGCGCGCGCAGGACCGCGAGCGCGGCGTGGTCTGGGAGGAGGCCATCATCTTCCTGCCGCGCGACATCAAGATGGTCTTCCTGTCCGCCACGCTGTCCAACGCGGCCGAGTTCGCCGGCTGGGTGGCCGCGCTGCACGCGCAGCCCTGCCACGTCGTCTACACCGACTTCCGGCCCACGCCGCTGCAGCACTACGCGTTCGCGTGCGGCTCCGACGGCCTGTACCTGGTGCGGCCGGCGCTCCTGTGTGCGGGCGCCAGCGCGCGCTTGTGGGCCTGGCAGGCGACTGTGTGGAGGCCCGTGCTCAAGGTGCTGGTCTTAGCCCAAGTCGACATCAACCCAGTGGCCCCAGCGGCGCGGCGAATGGAGCAAGGCCCGGACTGCAGCCACACTGCTGCACGGGATGCCGCGACAACAAACAGGCTCACCAAGGCGCTTGAGACAGCGTCCTGCTCTCCATCAAGGCGAACCTGGAGCGAGCGCGGCGCAAGCGCTGCGCTTCTCTGTGTGCTCTGCTGTGTGAGCCACACACACGGAGCTCAAGCCCCACATGGAGCTCAAGCCCACACAGAGCTCGTGCCCCACACAGGGCTCAAGCCCCAAATAGAGCTTGCGCCCCTATGGAGCTCAAGCCCTACATGGGGCTCAAGCCCTACTCGGCGCTCGTGCCATGCGATCGCGGCGTGCAGATCATGGACGAGACGGGCCGCTTCCGCGAGGAGCAGTTTGCCAAGCTGCGCCTGTCCTTCGGGCCGGCCGAGGGTGACGCGGCGGCCGCGCCCGGCGCCGCCGACGGCCCGGCCAGCACATCCGGGCGCGGCGGCGGCGGCCGCGACGGCGGCCACGAAGGCGGCGGGCGCTGGGGCGGCCGCGGGCGGGATGGCGGCCGCGGCAGGCGCGCCCCGCCCTGCGTGCCGCGTCCTGCGAGACTGCGCCTCTGTAGTGGGCACACAGCGCGTCGCGAGGCGGCAGCCCCTGGGTGGGAGGGGCAGGCGCCGGCGCCCCCACCGAGAGGAGGGTGCCGCTGTGCAGGGACCGCGGCCGGGGCCGCGGCCGGGGCGGCGGCGGCGGGGACACAGGCGAGGACATCGCCAAGATCCTGAAGCTCATACAGATGCGGAAGTTTGACCCCGTCATCGTCTTTAGCTTCAGCAGGCGGTGCGGCGCCCGCCTCGGCCGCGCTGTGCGCCACGCCCGCCCCTGGCCCACCGCTTCTCCTCAGGACATGCATGCCAGTCGACTTTTCATCGTAACTTTATGTGACCGCGCATTATGGTCATGAGATGCTACGCGCTTCTGCTGGAAGCTGGCGATGGCGGGACGTTTGCGCTCGTGACCAGGATGAAAAGTCGGACGACACGGCAGGCCGCGTTGCTGGCCACAGGTTCTGCGGCGGGCGACCGCGGCAGGGAGTGCGAGGCGTACGCAATGAAGGTCCGGGAGACGCTGAACTTCAACTCGGACGAGGAGGCTGCGATGGTGGAGGAGATCTTCAACAACGCCATGGGCTGCCTGGGCGGCGCCGACCGCGAGCTCGAGGTGGGCCAGCCTCATTCTGCGTGCCTTTTCGGAGCGGCTGCGCGCGTGACGCGAGCGTGCAGCGGGATTGAGCAGGCAGGGAGCAGCGAGCTGCCTGCACGTGCTGAAGCGAAATCAACGAGAGTGAGGTCGAGCTTGCAGGCTCTGCCGGGGTGTGGTCTCTGCCGGGGTGTGCGCATGTGAGCCTGGCTTGGAAGTGGCATGGGGAGGGGCTTAGCGGCAGCGCGGTCGAGCGCAGCTCGCAGAGTACCGGCAGGCCCTTAGGCGTGCGTGTGGGTCACCAGTCTGCCTGGTCATTATGCCAGCATGACAGCCAATGCTTCAGGGATCCGGGGCCCGTGCTTGCTGGCGCGCAGCGCTGTCATGCGCGCCGGCCTGCGGCGCGCGGTAGGTGGTCGCGAAGATGCTGCCGCTGCTGAAGAAGGGCATCGGCGTGCACCACTCGGGGCTGCTGCCGCTGCTCAAGGAGATGGTGGAGCTGCTGTTCCAGGAGGGCCTGGTCAAGGCGCGTGCGCCTGCGCGCTCGCAGGGTACTTCTAGGATGTGAGTGTGGCCATACTGCATGAAGTGAAAGGGCTAGGTCGTGTGCGCGAACAAGGCGTGCGCGCACTGCAGCGCATGCGTGCTTCGCGCCAGGGCAGACCAGGTGCAGCATGGTACCCTGCTCTGCATGCGGTGTGCACGCACGGCCTGAAACCTGTGCGCTGTGAAGGAATCGGCAGCATGTTTGCAGCGTGGGCAGGCAGGCCCTGGAGCCTCGGCTGCGCCACTCAAGCCGCTAGCATAACAGCCTGCGTCCCACTCTCACCAGCCGCCTCGCCGCGCCGCCCGCGCAGGCGCTGTTCGCCACGGAGACGTTCGCCATGGGCCTCAACATGCCGGCCAAGACGGTGGTGTTCACCGCGATGCGCAAGTGGGACGGCGAGCAGCACCGCTGGATGGCCAGCGGCGAGTACATCCAGATGAGCGGGCGCGCGGGCCGCCGCGGCAAGGACGACCGCGGGCTGTGCTTCATGATGGTGGACAGCGAGATGGATGCGGCCACGTGCAGGCGCGCCGCCGCGCGGCCCGGCGGCTGCAGCGCGCTGCCAATGTTCGCACTGCGGGTAGAGCCTGTGAGACACGCTTGCTGCGGAGGCCTTTCACGCCTGTATTGCGACTATATTGCTGATAAGCGTACAAGCGCGCCTTTTGGCTGGGTGCCTAACCTGGAAGGCGGTGTCGGGCGTGCAGCCGCGGCCACTGGGTGCGCATGCGTATGTGACGGGCGAGGCACAGCCCTGCATGCCGGACATGTCGCTAGCAGAGCTGCCGCACCTGCGCCGCAGCTGCCGGCCTGCGCGGCGGGCGCCGTGCGCGGCAAGCAGTCCTGCCGCTGCTGGTCAGCTGCGCGCTGAGCTGCCGTAGGAGTGCGCTGAGCCGCTCGCGCGCCGCGCAGGGGCATCGTGCAGGGCAAGCCGTCGCCGCTGCTGTCCAGCTTCAAGCTGAGCTACTACACGCTGCTCAACCTGCTGCGCCGCGCGGAGGGCAGCGGGCGCAGCATGGAGTACGTCATCCAGCGCTCCTTCCAGCAGTTCCAGTTCGAGCGCACGCTGCCTGCGCTGCAGGCGCGGCGCGCCTCCGGGGTGATGCGTGCAAGCACTTGCACTCCCTGGTCCATGCGGCTCTCTTCGATGCCATCAAAGCGTGATCAAGCTCCTGCATATGTGTGCCACACGCCACTTTTAGATACGCACACGCCTGCATGCGCGCACATCCCCCAACATCCTGCCTTGCATGTGCTGGGGAGGCTATGTCAACACTTTGCTGGTAGTGTGGATGCTCTTGCATAAGCACTACAGATAGCTCTGATCGGCCCCAGATGCCTTGCTCATAGTGTTGTTGAGGCACTGATGCAGCCCACGCGTGTCGCAGAGCGAGCTGACGGCCGTGGAGGCTGAGGCCGCAGGCATCGGCGGCGCCAGCACCGAGGCGATGGCCGAATACCGCCGCCTTCGGCAGGTGCGTCCTTCATCGTCGTCAAGAACACTGGACCCTGCACCCTGCATATGCAGACCAGAAGGAGGGTACCAGTGAGCAGGGTATGGCCTGGCATTACTGCCAGCACCAGGCGCTTTCATGGCAAGTTTGCCCGTCTTGCCATGCACGGATGCAGGTAAAAAAGCAACTCCATGTGGCAGGCAACAAGCTGCACCAGCGGCGCGGCGCTGGAGCAATGGCACCGTCGCTGCTCGTTCAGCTGCACCAGAAGCTCCTGTCCGCGTCCGAGGCCGGCCTTGACGCTATTGAGGCGAAACGCCGGCCACCAAAGCTCTGAAGCTGCCGCAGCGGCGACCAGCCCCGCCACAGCCCTAAAACTAACCATGTTGCCATCTGTCCAAGACCCTGCCCGCCGCGCCAGGAGCTGGAGGCTGCGGAGGCGGTCGTGCTGGCGGCCACGCAGCGCCCGGACCGCTGCATCCACCTGCTGCGCCCGGGGCGGCTGGTGCGCGTGCGCGCGGGCGCGCGCGACTGGGGCTGGGGCGTCGTGGTCAGCGTGCTGCACACGCCCCCGCGCGCCGAAGGTGGCGCCAGCGCGCCGACCGCGCCCAAACATGTTTGGACAGCGCTGGTGGATGGGCTTAGAGCCTCCATGCGCGCGTTTGCTGTGAACAGCGCTGCAGGCACGGGTGAGTGTCTGCTGTTTAAACAACAACCAGGGACTGCGGACCTCCTTGCGGCTGCCGCCTAGCTCTCAGCATCGTGCAGAGTACCTTTTGTTGGCCATGGTGCGAAGTCCCGGCTAACGGTGTGATGTGCGGAGCCAGCAAACGGCAACGCCAACGGCAACGCCAACGGCTCGGTCGGGAGCGGCGCGGGCGCGTATGTGGTGGACACGCTGCTGCAGGTTGCGCCTGGCGCTGCCTCAGGTGTGGCCAGCGCCGGATGATACCTTAAGTTTCCGTCCTGCTGCTGGATCCCGCCCAGGACAAAGCGCGGTGGAGTTGTTGTCATGATACAGTGACCTCATTCTACAGGCTTGGCCTCTTGAGTGGCACAAGAAAGCATTGACGCACCTCATGGTGGGCTGCGCGCGCCCCTCCCTGGCATGAGCTGCACAAAAATTCACATATGAAGTCCCCAGCATGCCGAGCGGCTGCTGCCCTGCCGCGCGCCAGGCGCGGCGCCGGCGCCGGCGCCGGGTGCGCGCGACGCCGAAATGCAGGTCGTGCCGGTGCCGCTGAGCATGCTGGCGGCCATGGCCACGCTGCGCATCAGCATCCCAACCGACCTGCGCCCGCCCGAGGCGCGCAAGGCGACGCTGCTCACGCTGCGGGCGCGCGCCCGCCCCGCAGGCCCGCGGCATCGGCTGATGTCCTTTGTGTTGCGTGGGGTGCAGGCTCGTGCAGTGGCCGCGACAGCGCAGGAACTGCGGTGCAAGCGTTTGCAGGTGCCGCAGAGCAGCGCGGTCCAGCCGGCCCGTCACGTCCAGACGGCCCGTCACGTCGCTTGCAGTATCCGCGCGTGATAGCGCCTGGCGCGCGGCAGGAGCTGGAGAAGCGCTACCCGGACGGCCTGCCGCGCCTGGACCCGCTGGAGGACCTGGGTGTGGACGAGCCGGGCGCGCTGGCGGCCGTGCGGGCCATGGAGGCGCTGGAGGTGCAGCTGGCGGCCAACGCGGCCTTCCAGGCGCGGCCGGCCGCCCGTGCCGTCCCCACAGGGTAGGGTAGGGTTAGACTATCACTATGGCCCCCCTGCGGCTCCCCGGCCGGACACCTCCTGCTCATTGCTTGTGGCGGGCGCGCAAGGCGGGGGTGCATTCAGTTTGGCGTTCGCACGTCGTGCACACCCACTCTGCTCTGCCGGCGGCCTTTGCAGGACTGGTCGGTGCTACTCTGTGGCCTCCTTGCGTTGCCGTGGTCCTAAGCCTTGTTGGAAGCGCTGCGCAACCCCCGTCACCGCTGGTGCCACCCTGGCAATGCAGCTTGCTGACATGCTGTGCATGTGACTCGTCGGCGCGTGCAACCTTATGCAGCAGCCCGGGGGCATCATAGGCGGAGCGCGGCGGCGACGCGGGCGCGGCTGCGGCCGTGGGCCGCAAGGCGGCGCTGGCGGCGCGGGCGGACGCGCTGCGCGCGCGCATGCGCGAGTCGCACCTGGCCAACTTCCGCGTCGAGGCCAAGCGCCGGTGCGGCGCCGGCGCGCGGCCGCCCTTGGGCCTGGCCCCCTGGATGATGTCGCGCAACGCGGAGGCTGGCACATGCAGCAACAGGGTGTGCGATCTTCCACTGTGACATGGTGGTTAGGAGGCCCTCCACAGCGGGTACGCTTTGATAAGTCGACGTGCCGAAGGACGGAGTGCGAGTTCTCCTGCGCCGCGGCGCCCCGCTCAGGAGAGCACGCGCCGCAGGACGGCCGTGCTGCGGCGGCTGGGCCACGTGACGGAGGAGGGCCTGGTGACGCTCAAGGGCCGCGCGGCGTGCGAGATCGACACCGCCGACGAGCTGCTGACTGCCGAGCTGCTGCTCAACGGCGTGTTCAACGCGCTGGACGCGCACCAGCTCGTCGCGCTCGTGTCCTGCCTCGTCCCGGTCGACAAGTCCAATGCGCGCCCCCCGCTGCGAATCCCAGCTGGCCGCGCTCGTGTGCTGCGGCGTGCCCAACATGCTCCGCCCCGCCACCGAACTGCTCGTGTCTGCTGGCAGCGCAGCGCTGGACAGCGCGCGCGGCCCTGAGTCGTGCTGATGCTGTGGCAATTGCCTGGGCTGTCCTCTGCGCGCAGTAAGAGTAATGCCTTTCCTCGGCTGGGCGTATCACCCGCGCGCCACATGACGCGCCGCGCATGGTAGGGTAGAGCCCTGTTGCGCCCTCGAACTGCAGCGCGGCTGCGCAGAGCCGTTGTACCTGATACTGACAACACAGCTCCCGCAACGCTTGCTCCACAACCTCGACATTCAGACCCATAGGGCTCCAAGCAGCGCCCGCGCGCGGCGCAGGAGGTCATCCGGCTGCGCGAGGAGCTGGCGGGCGCGCTGTCGGCGCTGCAGGAGACCGCGCGGAGCATCGCCGAGGCGCAGCGCGAGGCCGGGCTGGAGCGCGACGTGGAGGAGTATGTGGAGTCGTTCGGCGCGTCGCTCATGGACGTCATTCACGCCTGGTCCAAGGCGCGCCGCCCGCGCCGCGGGCGCCCTGGCGCGCAGCCCTGCGCCCCCCAGCGCCGCGCTTCCGCGCTCCCCCCGCCGCGCGGCGCGCGCAGCCGCTCGCGGCCCCGCCTGCTGCCACCGCTCAACGCCCCTGCGGCCCGCCCTGAAAAGCGTGTGCATGTTGTCAGCGCTGCCTCGTGCCTGGGCCGGAGGGGAGCAGGGCGCGGGCGGCCGCGCAGGGCGCCACGTTCGAGCAGCTGTGCCGCATGACCGACATCTTCGAGGGCAGCATCATCCGCGCCACGCGCCGCCTGGACGAGCTCATGCGCCAGCTGGCCGACGCGGCCGGCGTGCTCGGCGACGTCGGCCTGCAGCAGAAGTTTCTGGACAGCGACGCAACCATCCGCCGCGACATCATGTTCGCGGCCAGCCTGTACCTGTGAGCGCGAACGGCATGCATGCTTGCTTGCACCGAGGCTTAGGGGCCCGCCACGGCGAGGTGCATGTTGTGGGCAAGTCGCTCGAGTTGCCGGGCAGCCCGCCGTGGGGTTGAGCGCACGGGCACTTTGTTGCTGGCGTCATCATGCGTAGCTTGACGCATGTAAAGCGTGGCGAGGCTGCGATCTTTAAAATTTCCTCTCTGGAAGGGATGTGTTTGGCAGAATCATGCAATGGGCTTGGAGCTGCGCATAAGCCTCGTCGCGGACGACACAGGCCAGATTTAGTGACATGCAGTGCAGTAGCTTGCTATGCACGCTTGAGCACTGCGTGCATACGCGCAGCTCGATGCCATGATGAAAGTGCTCATGCATGCATCGCTCTCCCCACATGCAGATAAAAAGCAGCCAACGCCACCTGAACCTCGCGGCCTCATTCCAAGGGACAATCAGGAGGACCGCACCGGTATGTAGATGAGCGCGGGCTGCTTGTGCACGGCGCATAGGCGCTGGCGGACCGACGCGCGCAGCATGGTTGCCGGCTGGTGTGTGATGCTCGCGACGTGCGTGCTGGCCGCGCATGCCCAGCCGTCCCCGGCGCCGCCGTCCTCGCTGGACTTGCTGCGGTCCTTCACAGAGCTGCCAGTGTTTGGCCTGCCGGGCAGCGTCGGCCTGCGCGCGCCGCCCCCGCCCGATAGCTACTTCAACCTCTCGCCGCCGCCGCCGCCCCCGTCGCCGCCACCGCCGCCGCAGGCGCCCACGCCGCTGTCGCCCAGCCCGGTAGCAGAGGCCGCGCTGAACGCCAGCTCCTGCGCCGCGCAGGGGCTGCAGGGAACCTGCAAGTGCGCTGCCCCCTGGTGCTGCCGGAGGGCCGCACCCTGACGCGCACCAGTCTGCTGCTGTGCCACGTTGCTGAAGCAGGCTGGCAGAGCGGGAGTGGATCTCAGCAGAGGCGTGCATGCACATTGGCGGCGGGCCTGGGTATGCGTGCAGTGCTTACAGCGCGCTGCTTGCTGCGGTGAGTGGTACAGCTCCGAGCTGGGAAGCGGCACTCTGACCGCGTCACAGCTTGGGAGAGCGGGAGCCCTGGCCAGGACGCTGGGAAGGACGATGCGAGCATGGCAGGCACGCTGGGAAACTCTCGAGGCACTGACAGGAGTTTTGGCGTGCGCAGCGGCTGCATCTGCTGCTGCTTCAACCCCAGCAGCAGCGGCTTCACGCATCTGCAGCCGGACGGGTGCGCATGCAAGCGGAGCGTCGCGCGCGACGGCGTGTTCCTGGCGATCGTGCTGGCCGCGCTGTGCGCGGCGCCCACCGTGCTGGCCAGCTGCTACTTTGGCGGCCACTGCCCGCTGTCGCCGTACCGGCCCGCCGCGCGGCTGCCGTCCGCCGGCGGCGTGGAGCTGTCCGCGCTGCCCACGGTGCCGACCGCCGCTGTGCTGCGGCGGCGCGCGCGGTAGCGCATTGAAGGGCATGGCGCCTCAGGCACGCTGGGCCGCGGGTGGTGGCGCTTATTGAGAGCACACCGGCTGCCAGGCGTCCAGCACTGGTTGGTGCCGGCGCTTTGCGCTGGGGAGCTGTTGGCACAACGTGCTGCCCGGGCTGCCCAGTGTGCTGCGAAGGCGTTCGCTGTGGCTGTGTGCAAGGCGCGGTGGTGGTGAGTGCAGTCACCTTGCCCCATAGCTATGTCGACAATGCCTGTAGCTGTCGAGCGTGTCTGCTCGTGGTAAACTGCTAGGCTGGAGGTGCACTCTGTTGCGTGTGGTGCAGATGTTCAAGCTACGTGTTAAGACCTGCTAGTCTTTAAGGCTGTAAGTGAGCTCTGCCGCAGAAGTGATACCATGCGCGCACATCATACCTGCGCCTGCAACAGGGCCTTCCAGCAGGGCCGATGATGCGGTCCCTGCACCGCCCTGCTCGTGCACAAGCTCATCACACACAAGGCATCATGCAACGCTCGATTTGCATGCCGTGCGGCAGATGTGCGCTTCAGGTGTGTGCCCGAGATTGCTGGCCACTTTTGAAGCCTGCAGCGGAGATACCAGTAAGCAAGGCATTCAGGTGATCATCTCGATGCCTGGCTCCATCCATTGGCCATGCATTGTGTACAGGTAGCAGGGCAAAGGACCCTTGTGCACCAATGAGCAGCAAAGTCAGACCTATCCTAGAGGTGCATGGCTGCCGGAGAGTCCTCTGTGTGCGCGCCACTGACACCCAGTCCAGCACCGCTAAATATCCTAGGTCGTGCCCGAGCGCTGCTAACCAAGCCGCAGCATGGCCATGGGGCTGTGCCGTAAGCGGAGCAGCAGCTCCTTGACAGCCGTCAGATGAGCACCACCGGTGCTCTGGTCGTCAGCTATTGGCGCGGCTCTGGTCGTCAGCTACTGGCGCGGCTCTGGTCTGGCGCGGCAAAGCCCAGCGCCTCAGCGTGCACGCCGGCAGCGGCCCCGGCGGCCGCCTACGCCCAGCGCCGCTCCTCCTCCTCCGTGTTGACGGGGTGGTGCCAGCCTGGCCGCGAGGAGAGCCTGGGGCTGAGGCGGCAGGGTAGGGTAGGGTTAGGGTTAGGGTTAGGGTGGCATCTCGGCGGCCGCCTACGCCCAGCGCCGCTCCTCCTCCTCTGTGTTGACGGCGTGGTACCAGCCCGGCCGCGAGGAGAGCCCGGGGCTGAGGCGGTAGTCGAGCAGCAGCTCCTCGTCGGCCACCGGCCGCAGCGCCACCAGCGCCAGGCTCGGCACGGACGCGCCAAAGTCCGGGTCGCCCGCGCCTGCGCCGCCTGTGGCCTCCGCCCACGCGTCCATCACGTCCGGGTGCACGTACTCGGGCGGCCTCCTGCGCGGCGCTGCGGCCTTCATGCGCCGCAGAGACGCGGGTCATGTGCACTCATAATGGCAGGCTGACAGGTCGAGTGAAGGTATGTCCCACCTCCCCATGGGCCAAATAGGCATCTCATTCAGCACAAGTGCAAGTATCAGCAGATAGCGGATACATGCAGCTGAAGCCCTGTGTTCTAAACGGCCGCCATTGAGCACCTGCACTCAAGCTTGCATGGATGCCTGACCTGACAAGGAGGAGACGCAAGTGCTGGATCGCGGGGCAGCGACATGGGACTCAAACCCCGACCATGGAGCAAGCCCCAGAAGCGGGCAACAGGCCCGCGCAGTCCAGGGCACAGGGCGCAGCAGAGCCAAGCAGGGCGCGCCGAGCGTCGCCCATGTCGGCGCCGCCGGCCGACTTCACAAGCGCCTGCGTCACGCTCGCGAGCGGCGCGTCGCTCACGTCGCGCCAGTTGCCGCGCCGCTGCTCCAGCGGCGCGTCCGGGAAGCCGAACTGGCGCGCCGCCGGCTCCGCCGCAAAGCGCTGCGTCGGCAGGTAGGGCCGCAGCCGCTGCGCGGGCGGGCCTGCGCGCGCGCGCCGGGGGGCCGCTGCGGGCGTGCGGGAGCGGGGCGGGCATGCGGCTGTGCGCATCGGCATGCGCAGCATGGACCGCATCGACAGGCTGGCCATGCGGGCTTGCCGCGCAGCCTTGCAGCGGGGGGAGCGCGGAAGGACTGCGAGGCGCGCCCGCCCCACCTTGCGGCACGGCGGCATCGAAGGCCGCGATCATCACGTTGGGCACGTCCGCAACCCCCGGGTGGTTGGCCATGTGGCCCAGCGCCAGCGGGTTCCGCCTCTGCCGGCCGCGCGGCCCAGTGGCCGGGCGCATGCAAGCCCACGCCCGAGCAGGCACATGGTGGACAGCGGCCATGCATGCCCCTTGAGGCGCAGCGGGCGAGCCGGCAGCCTCTGCTGTGGCCAACAGGGACCTTACTCGGCACCAGGCAGCGTGACTACCCATCACAGACCTGCTGTGAAAAGTACAACGAAGGATCGCTGTGCCTTTCCGATGTACCTTTGGCGTGAAGCCCGGTAGACGGATACTCACTGATGTCACACACCTTCAAAACAAGAGAGAATCTGCGCTGATGCACATCTACAGGCTGTTGAGGCCTCAAGGCGTGCACGAGCGGCGACCTTGCACGCGCTGACATCCCCGCCCCGGGCGCGCCTCCAGGGAAAGCAGGCGGCGTAGGGCCTGCGCGGTCATCTGCGCGCTGCTCGCGCCGTCGCCGCCGCTGCTGGCGGGCGGCGCCGCGCTGCGCAGCAGCCAGCCCCGCAGGCCGCTCTCCGGCGCGCGCGAGCCCCAGCCCAGCACGTCCGGGGGCCCTGCACTGCCCAGACCCCATGCCTGCAGCGCCCGCCCCATACCTGAGCAACAAGTTGGCTGCTCGACATATGCAAGGAGCTGGCAGCTGCAGCAGCACCTGTGTAAACATAAGACACAGCACGCATCAGGCTCAGCACCAAGCGCGTACCAGGCTCTGTACCCAGGGTGCAACGGAGTGCGGGACACGGGCATGTTCACAGTTGTGCAACATGTCATGATGCTGCATTGTCACAACAATATGGTGGTGAATCGACAGCCCGCCGAAGAGCGCGCCTGGCCGTCTAGGATGGCGCCATCGTACCGTGCCATCAGGTAGTCATTGCCAATATCAATCCGCGGGTAGCCCAGCATGTGCCTGCCGAAACGGCGCGCCGCCTCATTCAGATATGAGGGCACGCGAAAGCGCCTACCATCATCTCTTCACAGCCAGGACCAGCAGCGGATGTACGCCAGAAAGTCAGTGATGAGGTTGACTTGTAATTTCCTGCACGGGCTGCATTCCATGCCATGCGTAGAACCCGGTAGATCCGTTCTCAGGCTCAATGTGTGCACACCCACCCCCCACATCCGACCCCAGCCCATGTCACAGCAATTGGCTGCAGCAGTGACCATGCGGCGCCGGGGTCAAGAAGGGTACACAGGGTTGAGGGCGCGCCGCAGGTGCGCGCGCGTGTACACGATACCGGGGTAGAGCGCGACCACGGCGCCCGGCTCCGCGCGGCCGGTCAGCCAGAGCCCGGCGCCGGCCTCGGGGTGGTCCACGCCGGAGGGCGCCACATGCAGCGCGAAGCCCAGGCGCGCCTGGCCAGCCGCGCGCGCCTCCCGCTCACATAATTGGATTACACATGGGTCATGGTGTGATCCAAGCCGTGTATCGGGACTGTTGCTCAGGCATGTTTGTACCGCCTGTTGACAGTGCGGCACGCAGTGCCTCGACAGGCCGCCACAGCCGCGTCACATCGGCTCTCCATCATCACACTGCATGTTCATGTATCGACGGTGCAGAGACGCAGCAGCAGGCGACGCACGGGGACGCGCGCAGGGGGCGCACGTGCAGCAGGCGCGTCAGATCCGGCATGCTCATGCCGGGTGCTGCGGCCGCCTCGCCGGCAGGTTCGCTGCTGCTTGCCGTGCTGCTGGGGGTGTCGGCCTCTACGCTACTGCCGCTGGTCCCTGCAGCACCCACGTCCGCTACGCTGTCGCCGGCGTCGGGCAGCGCGCCAGTGGGCGGCACGGCAGGAGGGACCCGCAGGGCCTCAGGGCCCCCAGGCGGCCGGCCCCCCATGGCGCCCCACAAGCCCCGCGCGCGCCGGCGCGGGCGCGTCGGGTCGGCGGCGGGCAGCTGCGCCTCCGTGGCTGCGGCGGGCAGCTGCGCCTCTGTGGCTGCCATGGCCTGCGCAACTGCCTCCCCCTGCCGCGCCCCAATGGCCGTGTGTCGCAGGTAAACATGCCAGCATGCAGACGCAGTGCATATTTTATGGCACGCAGCGGTTAAGCGTGCATGTAGTCGGACACTTGTTGACAGAGATTTAACTGCCCTTGTGCTCACATGTGCAAACATTGCAACATGCTAAGTCAGTTAGGCTCTGTTTGAAAAATACACCAAGTAGCAGCCCAACAACAAGTGCAAAGCCAGCCTCAGCTTGAGCCATGCTTAGGCGATTGACAATGCAGGCAGGTTATATAACTTTAAGCATGCTAGAGTCACATATGCCATGCATGCCTGCGCCCTGCTCAGCAATGCATGCAGGCTCAGCCTGCAGGTGACGCTGTGCATGCACGTCCGCAGCGCAGCTCTACTCTCACAGCATGTATCCTCTCACCTCGCTGCGCTTGCAAACCAAACAATGCACCGAAGGGGCCAGGCACTTGGTGCACGCCTGCAGGGAGCGTGCGCAGGGTGACAGCGGGTCGCCCGCAGCCAGCAACGCTGAGTGCAGCTCTTCCGCCACTGCAGATACCTGCTGCTTGACGTTTGACGCGACCGCGCTGCGCATAGCCTGCGCAGCCGGTGCCTTGCTCCAGCCACAGCACGGCAATAAAAAGCTTGCTCCTCGCTAGTACTGAACGACAGTGGAAGCGCCCTCACCTCAAAGCTCAAGCCCTTTGCTTCTGCCGTCACTGCCTCCACCCCGTCTTCGTGAGGTTGCGACTCATCTGTGTGCGGCAGCTCAGTGGCCACAAGTGCCTCCTCCTTGACCTCTCCTTGACAACAGCGCCTCGGTAGTTATTCGTACCGTACTCGGCGCGGCGTGCAAAGTGTGTGGTGAGGAGGAAGAGGCGGTGCGTATCAATCTCATGCTGCAGCTTGCGCTTGTTGACCGCACGCAGCGGCGAACCTTCAAATAGCTGCCCCAGGCGCACTTACCTCTCAATGTCACCCGTGTCAGCGCTCGTGTGCCTTTGCAGCAAGCACACACATGTATTCGTTTCGTTTCCGGAGGCAGTGCGCGCACCCCTTTGAGGGCCCTCAGCATCGTCGACGCCAGCAAAGAAGTCCAGCGACCGGTATGTATATACACAAGGTCGCTTTACTAGCACCATAAAGCTACTCAGGCCGCTGCTACCTACCTTGGCGCATGGGGCGCCCCAGTCATGTACCCTTGCTTCGAGGCAAGTCCCCAGTCCTGAAGAATGCTAGGCCGGGCATCTGCGGACTCCGCAGGACCTTTCAGGCAGGCGGGGTGAGCCGCGTGAGCAGGAGGGGGCTGCTCCCGGCCCCTGCATGCCCGAAGGCTTAGGCGAGCGGCTGGTAGAAATCACCATGAAGCTGGCCGGCGCGCTGAGCCCACTGCGCAGCGGCAGCGGCGCCTGGCGCGCCCCATTCCGCAGCGTGCGGAGCAGTCTGAGTGCGATTGCTGGCGTCCGGCGCCCCGCACAGGAGTGGACGCTGCCGCTGCTGCCCCCGCTCGCAGACCTGGAGCTCGGCAGCCCGCGCGAAGTGCGCCTGAACGGGGACGCTGGCCTTGCCGCGGTGAGCCAGACGCTGTGCAGCAAAGTTCTGGCCCGGCGCATGTGCTTGTGGCAGTGCGGCAGCGGCAGTGCACCACCTGTATCTTGATCCTCACTGTGCTTCCCATGTGTCAAACACGTGAAGCCCCTGTTTCCAGGCACGCACGGCGTTGAAGAAACCGCACCCCCCGCGCACCTGTTCCGAGCTTCCAGGACCGCAGCAGCTTTACTGCTGATGTGGACCACAGAGCGTGCAGCCGCGCCGCAGGTTGCAGCCTCGACGGCAACCAGCACCGCGGGGCCGCCCTCCACCGCGTCTGGCAGCGAGGCGCGCCTGTACCGGCGCCCGCCGCTGGCGCCTGCGGCAGAGTGGCCGCGCACGCTGCGCGAGCTGGAGCCCATCGTGGCTGCCAACACACCGCTGTTCTACTTCCACCCCTCCGAGCGGTGCGCGCCGCGGTCCCTCTGCACGGTGCTCGTTCGGTGGGGCTGGTTCGGTGGGGCTGGGCAGCAGCTGCGCCCGCAGGCTGATGCAGCCACCGGCAGCAGAGCACGAGGGTGCAGGGGCGGAGGGACGCTGGCGGGGCGGCCCAAGAGGACATCCTGCGGGCCACGCTCATATGCACTGTGCTGCGCTCTCCAGTGACGGGCGCCACAGCCACTGGACACACAGCAGTGCCGGCGTGCGCGTGCCAGTCGAGGAGGGCTTACACCGGGTGCCCGCAGCGCGCCGCCATGTTTGGAGGCCAGGCTTGGGAGGTGCTGGCGGCGGTCCACGCTAGCTCACGCGCAATTGTGCTGCCCGTAGGTACTTCCCCTGCACCGTGGACTGGTTTCTGGCGCGGTGCGAGGTCGTGGAGGTGCGGCGCGGCTGGCGGCGGCGCGTGCTGCGCGTGCTGGAGCGCGTCGGCGCGCTCACGAGCGCGGGCCTGCAGGCGCGCCCGCCCTTCATGAACAATGGCGCCCGGGGCGGGACTCCGGACCTGGAGTGTCGCCGCATCTGCCGCCAGCAGCTGGAGCGCTCACCCGCGCAGACCAGGCCGGCGAGCTGGGCAACCAGGCAACCTTTGTGTTCCCGTCCTGCTCGGTCAGCATGCACCACGTGATGGTCAAGCACCGCGCGGCGCCGGCCACCAAGCGGATGCGCCACGCGGTGCTCGGCCATCATGTCATGCGTGCTGTCCAGGCAGTCCGGGTACGCAAAGGTTGCTGGGCTTTTCAGCTCGCTGGCATGGTCCGCGTGGGTGAGCGCTCCAGCTACTGGCGGTGGAGGCGGCACCTGCGTGGACAGGCCAGTGTCATTATTTGCTTGGGCGCCTCGCAGGCTCGCCGCCCTGCGCCGCTTGTTGGCGTGTATTTTGGGATGGGTAAGGGGTTTTGAGCCGCGCTTGGTAGGGCTGGCGTTCAACCCTACGCCAACACCGCAGCCCTGGTTAGCGCCGTTAGGCCCACGTGGCCCATGGACAGTGAGGGCGTATGGGGCACTGAAGTACTTCATGTCATGATGTCAGGTCAAATGGAGGCGTGCATGGGGGGCACAGGCGGTGCAGCGGCGCTTCAGCGAGGAGCAGGCGGCGCGGCGCGCGGCGGCGGAGGCGGCGCGGCGGTCGGGGCGGCGGCGCCGGCGGCGGTGGCACCCGCACTCATTCCTGCTGCTGCGCCTGGTCGGCGAGCGGCACCGCCGCGGCCAGCCCGAGCAGCTTGACCAGGTGGGGCTCGGGTCTGCGCGAGCAGACAGGGTTAGGGTCCTGGGTTGCGCGAGCAGGACCGTGTGAGGCTCAAGGTCGTGGAAAAGGACAGGGTCAGGGTCCTGGGTTGTGCGAGCTGGCCCCGGTCAGGCTCAGGGCCAGGCGCGGATGGGTCGCGTGAGCTCGGGCAGGCTCAAGGCCTCAGCCGCGCCGCGCCCCGCCATGGCATGCAGCGCACGGCACCGTCGCACCGACGTTCAGGGCGCGACAGTGCCTGCTGACAGGCAGGCGGCGTGCGCAGGTGCCGGTGTATGCGCATGTGAAGGAGGTGCTGGGGAAGAGCGGGCGGCGGGAGGCGCTGGAGATCAACTACATGCAGTGCGCTCCCGACCGCCCCCGCGCGGGCGCCCCGCGATCCCCTGCGTGGCAGCGAGTGCCTGGCGGCGCACCTCAGCGTCAGGCTGGCGCACCTCAGCGTCGCATGTGTGGCTGCCGGGCGCCACGTGCAGCGCCGGGGGCCTCCGGCGCCTCTGGCGCTGTGAGGCGGCTGGCTGAGGGGAGGCCGTCGGGCATGCGCGCCGACGCTCGCTGACGCCGCTGGGTGGCGCCGGCGGGCGGGGGCAGCGCGCCTTGGCCTGACGGCGGGTCATGGCGCGCGCAGCTTCCTGGCCTTCAATGGCAGCTACAAGCTGTTCGGGTGGCTGTATGTGGGCGAGCTGGGCGCGCATGACGCCGACTGGTGCGCATCGGCAGGCTCCATGGCCTGGGTGCATGTCTGCCGGCAGTGCGCAACCCGGCAGCTTGCCAGGCCCTGAGCATACTAAACATGGTCTGTGTCAAGCATGTCGGCGCGCGGCGACAAGTGCGTCGGCGCGCCCAGCTCTGTTGTGGTCACTTCAATGCAGCATTGCCTGGGTTGTTTGCTGACTCGACCCAATATATCCATGCAAGTCGTTGGCCATGCGCCACGCGGGTGCACACCAGCGTGTGGCGCCTTGGCTGCCTGAGCTCCCGTTCAACGCCTGGCCTGGGACTGCAGGGAGCACACGACCGTGCGGCTGTCCGCGGACGGGCGCCACGTGCTGGGCATGTACTACAGCGCGCACAGGTGCGCTCATAGGCAGGGGCGGCGGGCAGTGGGTTTATCCAAGTTAGGGGTCAGATGCTTCACGCAGCTGTCCTTGCAGCGCAGTGCTCGGCATCTGTCTCCCTAGTCAGGCCTGTCCAGGTGGCAAGACTCTTTTTAAGGACAGAGGTTATTGCTTTGGACTGGCATGAATTGTTGTTGTGCGCGCGCATGCACCCCGTCTTGCTTGGACAACTTTAGTTGAGCTTCGTGTCCCTGTGTGTGTTGGGAGCAGGCACCGCGATGGAGTTTGGCGGTCCGCGGATGAGGTGCCACAGGGGCCGGGCGGTCGGCCGCTGGCATTTGTGGCCGTCAACGGGCACGGCGCATACCCCGTCGCTGGGACCATCCCCCGCATCTTCTATGCGGTGCGCCTGCGCTCTGCTGCCGCTGCAAGGCTCCCTACAAAGTGTGCGCTCAGCTCCTGCCTGCAAGGCGGGGGTGCGTTTACAGGGCATCAGCTGCCCTCACACGCCCCATTTAATCTTCTGCGTCGCCTGTCACCATGACACGCAGTCGTACCCTGCCCAGCACCATGATGGATCCACGTGCAACAGCAGTGGCGTACGGCAGGGGTGTCGCGTCGGCTAATGAAAGTTTAAATAGTTCTGGGTTTGCTGTTTTTAACCTTGATGGAGGCTGCGCTCGGCCGTCCCTGCCCGCCGCCCGCGCTGATGCGCCTCTGTGCTTGCGTCAGGCGAACGACCAGACCAGCGACGAGGGCGTGCACTGGGCGCCTGCGCGCTGCGTGCTCGTGTCGGACGGCTTCTCCGGCGACCCGGGGCCCGACCCGGCCGCGGGGCGCCTGCTGGACCGGGGCTGGCCGACGCGCGCGCCGGCGGCCGCGGCCCCGCGCGCGGCGCCCGCCGCGGGGCCCGCGCGCAGCGGCAGCAGCGACGGCAGCGAGTCCGCCGGGAGCCTGAGCCCCGTTAGCAGCGCGGGCGATGTGCTGCTGGGCGAGCTGCCCGGCCCGACCGACCCCGCGCCGGCCTGGCAACCGAGCTTGCGGAGCCCCGCCGCCAGCCCGCGCGGCGGCGGCGGCGGCGGCGGCGGCGACGGCGGCGGCGGCGTGCAGGGCAGCGCAGACTACGCAGATAGCTCGGGGCGGCCGGACGGCGGCGGCCGCGCAAGGTCCGGCGAGGCTGGCGGCGGCGGCGACCCGGCGAGCTCGCGACCTGAGCGGGGCGGGGGCAAGGGGCCGGGCGGCGGCTTTGGCGCGGGGCGCGTCCCGCAGGTTGTGAGCCGCGGCGGCTGCCTGAACGGCTCCAGCTACCCCTCGCCGCACCTGGATGGGGGCGGCAGAGGCGCCGGTGCGGCAGCACAGCCTGCCCGGGCACGCAACATACTATGCAACACCCGTGTCGTAGGCCTGCACCTGCTTCCAAATGCTGTCACAAGGGCTGGCGATGGGCTGGCCGCATGCTGGGTAGGGCCTGTACCTGCGCAAGTGCGGTATACCACACGCGTCGCGAAAGGTCCCACGAACCAGGCGCTTGCCAGGGATTTGTGCCGCAAAAGGAGGCGAAGCGCACGACGCGCTCGAGCAGCAGTCGGCGCGCGCGTGGCGCGCGCGGCATCTACCCTGCGTCTTGGTCGAGCTCGTCACTCGCTCGAGTGTGCGTGCAGGCGTGACCGTGGAGCGCGCGGCGCCGCCCTGGCTCGCGTTCGAGGGGCGCTGGGGCTCCACGGTGGACGCGCCCGGGCAGCAGGAGTGGTTCCGGCGCGCCGAGAACCCCGTGTCGCGCACCTGGCTGCAGACGGTGCGGCGGCCCGCCCGCCGGGATCCCGTTGCCCCCATTTTGCTGTACCTACCTGCTTCACCTGAGATGCTGCAGGCTGGCCGCACGAGCCCTGTGCCACTCATCACATCATAGAAGCGGCACATGTGCGTCAGGAGAGGCAAGGTTTTAAACCTGCCACTTGGCGGATGGCTTATGCGGCTCGGCATGGAACTGAGCCAAGCCTCGGCGAGGTGTGCCTGGGGTACAGTGCACACATGCGGAATGCCGAGCTCTGCGCTTTGATGACAGTGCACCTGGGTGCCGAACAAGGACGGCATCCTTGTGCCTGTTCCCAACCACACGGGTCAAAATAGTGCTTACACGAATTGGGTACTCTGTGAATGCTGTGGTTCCCAATTGTGCACATGTTGCGAGCGTGACACGCTGCGCGTGCTGCGGCCAGGTCGTGCTGCCGCTGTGGCCGGGCGTGGAGAGCGTGGTGGAGCCGGCGCGCGAGGAGGTCGAGGACGCGCTGGATGTCGTGCGCGACAACGTGGGCGAGGCGCTGGAGAGCGCGGAGCAGCGCATGGGCGCGCTGCGCGAGCGCTTCGGCGCGCGGCCGCACTGACGCGCGCGGCCGCGCCCCCTGCCACGGCCGCCGTGCTCTGCCCGAGCGCCAGCTGGTGCCGTTATGTGGGGGCGCGCTGCGGCGCAGAGGCGATGCGGGGGCGCTTCAGCGGCCGCCTGTGCCACTCATGCCTCCATGTGATCACTTTTAGAGCCGGAGGGCGTTCACCTGTGCCTCGCGGCGAGCACCGCCGTGCGACGGCAGTACTGATGCTGCCGACACAGCGTGTGTTTTCAAATCTGAGGTTGCAGGGCCGGCCTGCGAAAGAGGTCGAGCAGCGCCATCACTTGGTGCTCTGCACTGGATTGCTGACTGTAGGGCGGCTGGCCAAAGGTTTTTTGTGTGTGGTGGCTGCCAGCAGTACATGGCCTGGCTTGACGCATCACGCGCTTAGGCAAGATTAGGCATTAAGTTCGGTATGCCGTCAGCAGTGTATGCATGCTTGGCCCCCTCATGTCTCCGCGCAGCATGCACGTGACTGTCCACACTGTCTGGCACATGTTTTTGAAAGACCATGTGTGCGGTCCGGGCATGTATTGGATCTTTACTGGTGTCTGGTTTGCGGTGCGCCAGCTTGTTAGCAACATGCTAAGTTGTGCCATGTAGCGCCACCCCTGCACCATCTCTCTACCAGTATAAATCTCAGGGCCTTGCGAGCGTGCAGATGTCCGGGTAGACACATGCCATGTGTCTTTCAACCAGGGTGCAGTGCTTGAATGCACAATTGGCTGCAGCTGCAGCGGGCAGCTATAAGACAATGCTGCGCCGGCAGACAGCATACTATGCTGAGCATAGGGACACTCTCTGATTTGCATAGAATGCTCACACCAAGTCACCAGGAGTCAGCTGGTGTGCATGTGACCGTGAGCCTGCACATCATGCTCAGTTGTGACGCTCACACATGCAGATGACACAGACAGTGCTCAGCAACCCCACCCAACACAGGCAAGCGTCACAGTTGGGTGCATGCACGACCTTGGCGAGCCCCGATGGACACGCCCTGACCAAGTTGCTGGATAAAAAAATACCAACCGCTGGTGGAAGCTATCAGCGAGCGGCCACAGGCGCCTGCATGCCCACCTGAAAGCGGTGCAGGCGGCAACCTGTATCTCACGACTGAGCTGGTTTTCAATCACTGTAAACATGCAAAGATTCGTGCTCGTTCTGCCGCTGCCAAACTATAGAGAGTTAAAAAAAGAACGTCTAGCGCTGCCGCGAAGCAGCTGCACAACAGAGGCCAGCGCAAAGCAGCTGGTGCTGCCTGACGTCCTGGAGGCCAGCTATCATGCCTACCTGTCATTCTGTTGCACCTGCACAACGCGCTGCCCAGAAAGGGGTCCACCGGCAGGCCAACCCTGTAGGCTGGCAACCACCGTGCCGACATTTCACTCAATACCCATGCATGCAGACCGGAATGAAGCCACGGTGCTCAGCCAGCGCCTCGGCCGGCGGGCAGCAGGCGCAGGCTGACGTCGGCCCGGGGCGCGCGCGCGCCAGGCGCGCGCGCTTGCCTCACCTTGTAGGGCTCGGGCCGCGCCCGGGACCGCTGGCGGGCACAGGCCGCGGGCGCACGATGGCCCACGTCTGCATGCCGGCGCCGCCGGCCGCGCGGCACGCGCCGCCCGCCCTCCGCGGCTGCTGCGCCGACCGCCGCAGCGACTGCGGCTCGCCCTGCTGCCGCGCCCACGCGGCCTGCTCAGCCGCGGGCCGATCACGGGGTGCGCCCTCCTCCGCCCCGTCTGCTGGCTGCTGCGGCGCGCCCCGCTGCGCGCTCGCGCCCTGCCCGCCTGCGCGCGCTCCGCGAGGTGCACCCTCCGGGGCATCCCCGAGCGCCTGCGGCGGCCCGACCTCCTGCTGCATGCAGAGGCGCAGCCCGGCAATCGGGACGCTGCAGACGGTGCCCTCCTGCACCTCGCCCAACTGCAGCGAGCCCTGCCGCCGCGGCGGGCTGCCGAGCAGCCGCACGTTGGGCGACTGCGCGAGCGCGGGGTCGGCGCTGCCTTCCCTCTCCGGCTGCTGGTGGTCGCAGCCACGGGCGCCAGCGCCCAAGGAGGCCCGCGCGCCGCCCCAGCTGCCGCGCCCGGGCAGCTCGCTGCCGCGGCGGCCCTCGGCGCCCCCATCAGCGCCCAGCGGGCGTGCGGGCCACGCCCCGGCACTGGGCCCTGCGCCCTCCACCAAGCGCGCCGGTCGTGGCCCGGCGCGCAGGGCAACCAGACCGCCGCCGTCATGTTCGTCCGGCGCAGCGGCGCTCCAGACCTCCAGGGCGGCTGGCAACGAGCGCGATGCCAGCTGCGGGCGGTCGGGCGGCGGGCGGATGCTCGAGGGGGGCTGCTCGCACTGCGCTGCCGCCTGGCCCCGCACCGCCCTTTCGTCAGAGTTAACGCACGCAGAGCCGCCATCGCCCGCAGGCGTGCGCCCCTGGCCCTCCCGGCGTCCAGGGCCGGCATCGCCGCCACTCGCAGCCTCGGCAGCGCCGGCGTCGTCTTCGCTGGCGTCCGGACTGCCGCCAGTGCGGCCGCGCTGCGCGCTGCTGTCGGGCTCTGCGGGCTCGGGGCGTGCGCCGCCCTGCTCGCCGCCGCTGTCGCCGGAGTCGTCGTCGTCGGCGCGCCAGCAGCGCACGCGCGCGGCCCTAGGCTTAGGGTCGGCCCGCGCCTGGCGCCCGCGGCGCCGCGCGGCGCGCGCCGTGCGGCCGGCCGCCGCGCGCTCCTCGGCCTCCGCGGCGCCGCTGAAGTCGAAGCAGCGCACGACCTCGCTCTCTGCGCGCGCGATTGACGGGGGTAATTTTGGCATAGCTCTTCATGACACTTACAATGTAGTGGCGCATTTTCATTACGTCCTATCTATGGGCGCGGCTGTGAGGCGCGGCGGGGAGCTGGGGGCGGCACGCTCGGCCTCTTGGCGCAGGGATCAGCGGGACAGGACGGCGCATCCAATGCCCGCTCAGGAGCTCCCCTGCTTGGCTGCACTGCGCTCGGCTCAGCATGCGCAGTGCCATGACATGCGCTCGGCATGCGCCCCAAGCTCGCAGGGGGCTCGCGCCGCCGCGTCCCCCGACAGCGCAGCCCACAGTGCCGGGCTGCGGCCGCCGCCCCAGGTGTGCGGGGGCCGGCACGGGAGCTCGACCTGCAGGCCATAAGGCTGTAAATCCTAAAGACACGCGCCGCGGGCGGCGCACCGCCGCCGCTCGCCATCCACTGGTCGCGCAGCTCCACGCAGTACGCCGGCCGGCCCGAGCCCGGGAACTGGCGCGCGGGCGGCGCGGCGCCGCCGCCAGGCGCGCCCGGCGGCCTGCCGCCGCGCCCGCCGCGCATTGCGGCATCGACGTTGATTACCGCGAGCGACCCGTCGCCGAGCGCGGCCGCGAGATAGGGATCGTCGAACGACAGTGCGTGCACGATGCCGCCGCCGGTCCAGAGCGCCGCCGCGGGCGCCGCCGAGGCGGACCTGCGCACAGTGCGCAGCAAAGCCCTCGGCACTCTGGCGCGGGCTCCGCTCGGGCCGCATCCTCCGGCCGGCTCGAACAAGCCAATCGCAAGCGCAGCAGCCACTTGGGCTGTACATGAACAGATGCTGTATATGAACAGAGCATGCTGCGCTTGTGGCGAGCGAGGGGAGTGGAGCCTGTATGCTGCAACAGCCGCAAGGCAGCTGCGCTGGGCGGGCGCGCGCCGGAGGTCGCATGCAAGCACGGCACGCTCAGTACGTTCACGGTCCTGCCTCCCAACCGATCACTGCTTGCACTGCAGCGGCCGCAAGGCAGGCGCGCGGGGCGGGCGCGCGCCGCAGGTCGTAGGCGAGCACGGCGCCCTCGGCATCGCCGCAGAACAGCGTGCGCCCGTCGCGCGTGCCCTCCACGCGCGGCGAGTGCAGCGCGGCGCGCGCGCAGCTCACGTAGCGCCGCACCACGCGCCCCGTGCTCAGGTCGTGCACGACCGCCGCGGGGCCCGCCGCCACCTGCGCGCGCGCGCCGCGCTCGCCTGAGCGCCTCTCTGCGGGCGCTGGGCCACGCGCGCGCCGAAGCGGCCACATCATGCCCCGCCCGCTGCCAAGTCAGGTCGGTGCCCTCAGCGCTGCCAGATGGCACGCCCTAGGACACACACGTCCGAATCAACGGGCGTGGCCGCCACATGCAGACGAGTCGTGTCTGAGCAGGTGCCAGCAGCGCTACCCCGCTACTGCCCCCTGTAATTCCATTCCAGCCTGGCGATTGAAACCCTGCTCCATGCCGCCGGCACCAGGCCGCCATGCTCTGTGCAGCAGCATCACAGAGCACCGCAACACACACAGCCGTGCATGGTGTGGAGGCGCGGCGGCGCGTGGGCGCGCGCCAGGAGGTGCGGCAGGCGCGGGCAGACGCTCCAGACCCAGTCGTCGTAGGACAGCAGCGCGGTCTGCCGCAGGCGCGCGCGGCACCACACGCGCACGCTGTAGTCCCAGGAGCCGCTGTAGATGCACGTGTCGTCCACGGCGACTGTCGTAACGGGGCCGCCGTGGCCGAGCAGGCGCGTGGCGCGCTGCAGGTCGAACAGCGCGCGCGCGTCCGCGGCCTCCGCGCGCCACACGCGCAGCGCGCCGTCCTGCCGAGGCGCGCGCGGGCGCTCTCGGCGCCGAGCGGCGGCTTTGCCGGGCGGGCCAGCAGTGCGGCGTGTGCTTTAGCAGCACGCCGGTCTGCGCGTGAGGGGCCGCAAAGCCAGGCCGGCAGCCAGGCGACAGGTGGAGGTAGGGTTGGGGTCACGCAGGTCCTCTTTCAACCCTGTGCCGCACCAGGTTGCTGGCGCTGACGAGCAGGGTCTCGTCCATGGCCAGCGCGCGCACGCCGCCCGAGTGCAGCCGGCTGGTCGCGAGCGGCATGCCCGCCTTGAGGCTCCACAGGCGCACCGTGCGGTCCGCGCTGCCTGCGCCCCGCGCTCGCGAGCGCGTCTGCTGCCTGCCAGCGAGGCGCTGCGCTGCGGCCCCCGCCCAGCTCGGAAACCCAACACTTTCCAGTCAACGCAGGCGCACTCTGCAGAACCAGGTCAGTGTAACATGATGGTTGTCTGCCAAGGAGCCCAGCGCAGCCCCGCTCCTGTAGTCCCCACGAGAGCACCCGAGGCACCCTGCTGTGTGACTGAGGTGTACGCACGGCCACCGCAGAGCCCAGGGAGACCGGAGACAGGGCAGGGGCAGAAGGGGGACGGACGAGCGCGCGCGCGCGCGCGGCGGGGGGGCCGGGCGCGCCTGTGGCGAGCAGGTCGCGGCCGGGCAGCAGGCCCAGGCAGCGCACGCCGGCGCGGTGCCCGAACAGGTTCTCCTGGCGCGCGCGCCCGCCGTACGCGGCCTGCGTGCGCACCTTGCGCCCGTAGCGCGCCTGCCAGGTGCCGCCGGCCGCCAGCGGGCACGCCGGCGCCGCCCAGCGCTGCTCGTAGAACGCGCTCCACGCCTGCGCGCGCGTGCGAGCGGGTCGGCTCCCCGTCGGCCGCGGGGCAGCAGGCGCGCACGCGCCGCGTCAGCGCTGCTCGCTGAGCGCCAAGGCCCCACACCCAGGCGCCACTCGGCTGAGCTCACTCCAGGTGTATGAGCGACCTACCAGCAGCAGCAGAGCTGGCAGGCTGCTGCTGTTATCACAGGCAGTGAAACACCCAGTGCACCCAAGGTAGGGACGCGGCCATCAGACACGGCCGGCCGCTGTGGTTACAGTGCTGCATGTGGCAGGGGGCAAGCAGCTGCACAAGGGCTGTTGCCCCTGCTGCTATCAGCTGCGCGACTGGCTGTATGGTCGGGCGCAAGGTGTTGTGAGCAGCAGCGGCGCGCCTGGTTGGCCGCGGCGTCGCCCTGCAGCCCACGCCACTGGCGGCATGTGGCGCCGACCGCACAGAGGCTCCGTGGCTCGAGGTAGTCGAACACGTGGTGCAGCGCGCCCGCGGGCAGCACGCTTATAAGCTCTGCGGGGGCCTCCTCCGCCTGGCTGCTGAGCGCCATCGCGCTGCCCACCCCTCAGCAATAGACTCCCCAGGCGCTGTGGATCAATTCAGCGCAGTTGCATGCGCTACTCTCTCCGTTCACGAAAAAGTCAGCACGCGGCCCTCGCCACTGAAATGGACGCTCGCACACAACAAAGCGTCTCTAGCTACCACACCACTTACTCCTACTGTCTCGAGTCGATAAACTGCTTTGGAGACACCGTGTGGGCCAGACCCTCACAGGGACTGAGGGCTTGCACACACAGAGGCGGCCTCGCTCTCCAGAGGCCAGGTAGAAGGCAGGAGGACGGGGAGCAGCTCGTCTGTGCTACCCGCCTGTTCAGCTTTTCATACAAGCAAAGATGGTGCGCTGCGCGCCGATTGCACTGCGCCCAGCGCATGGTGATCTGCGGCGTGGCGCACATTTGGTGACCGTGCTCTGTCACCGCGCAGGCGTCGTCGCGCTTCTGGGCTGCGGGCGGGTCGTCAGACAGCGAGGATGCAGAGGACGAGGTGACAGAGGAGGAGGAGGAGGAGGAGTCCTCGTCCTCTTCCGATGACGAGGGGCAGGCGAAGAAGGGAGCCAGCCGGTGCGCTTGACGGCGGACTGGCTGGTGCAGTCGAGCGCTTTCCTCTCAAGCAAGGACAAGCACGCGCGTGCTCCTTGTTGCGCCGCGGCTCACTGTCTCTTACTGCCAGTGCGATGGCTTAGGTGGACAACGTTGATGGCCTGACATGCTGTGCGCGCAAGCTGTGCTCCTTGTGCGAGATGCGCGGGGGAGTGGCTGCCATTGCGCACACGCCGCCGAGTGCTGGCACAGGCTCCATAGCCTCTGGGAGCCTTGGAGCGTCTGAGCATAGCGGGGCAGGCAGTGCTGCAAGCACCAGACGATGCTGGTCCTGCACCATCCCTTAAAACAAGCCTGTTGCGCAGGTTCATGGTTGGCTCCAGCGACTCTGACTCTGACGAGGACAAACGCGTGGTGCGGAGCGCCAAAGACAAGCGGTTTGAGGAGCTGCAGGCCACATGCGACGAGATAAGGGTGCGCGCACGCGCTCGCTCGCCTCTGTCCGGGAGCACCCCACTGCCCATGCGTCCACACTGGAGCGTGCGTGACCGCTGCAAGGCACTCTCCACGAGTGTTCAGCGAGCGCTTAGGCAGTAGCGTGCTGACCAGTTCTAACGACGGCGCGCGGCGGTGCGCGCAGAAAAAGATGCACATCAACGACTGGTCGGCGATCCAGACGCTGTTCGACAAGCTCAACAAGCAGGTGGAGAAGGCGCAGAAGGTGACCGAGACGCTCGGCGCGCCGCGCGTGTACATCAAGATGCTGGTCGAGCTGGAGGTGCGGCCCGCGCCGCGGCGCCCGGCCCTACCTTTGGCGCATGATCCTGCGCACTTGCAGGAGCTCAAGCAGTGCAAGTGTGCTTTGATGTGTCTGTTATGAAGTAGAAGGAGGAATGTTCAGCAGGAGGCTCGCCTGAGGTGACACGCTCAGCCGCGCACAAGCGCTGTACTGCTCGTAGCTTGCAGCGATGCCTACCTCAGTGCATTCCCGCAGTGCATGTACCAAGGCTCCCAGGCGCATCTCAGCGTCCTCCCGCATCCCGCGTTTTGAGTCGCGGCCGCGCGCCGCCCAGGACTACACCACCAAGACCAAGGACAGCCCCGAGCTGAAGAAGAAGATGAGCCCGACCAATGCCAAGGCGTACAATACGATGCGCCAGCGCCTCAAGAAGCACTGCGTGACCTACACGGCCGCCATGGATGCCTTCCGCGCGGCGCCCGAGAGCGAGGAGGAGGCGAGCGAGGAGGAGGAGGAGGACGCCGACGACGCCTCCAGCTCCGCGTCCGGCTCCGACGCCGAGGCCGGCGAGGACGGCGAGGGCGGCTTCGAGAAGATCCGCAGCGCCAAGGACAAGAAGAAGGCGCGCCGCGCGCGGGGCTGCAGCGCTTCTTCAGCACCGGGGTGTGGCTGTGCTGTGCAAACAGAAGACCTGGTGCCAGGGTCGCCTGCTGTGCATGCAAGGCTTGAGCGCAACGGTAGGCGACGCTGAAGGGGAGGGCGCCGGCACCAAGGCGCGCCCAGGGAGGGAGGGGGCGTTCTGCGCATCGGCAGCCATGCCTCTGCATGCTGCATGTCAGGATGGTGGCAGGTGCGTCAGGTGCCTGGGCGGGGCGGTGACGTGCGTGCGGCGCGCGCAGGACAAGATCCTGAGCATGGACCCGACGCAGATCACGTACGAGATGGTCAGCAAGAAGCTGCGCGAGATCGTGACCAGCCGCGGCAAGAAGGGCATCGACCGCAACGAGCAGGTCGAGATGCTCGTCTACCTGGCCACCGTCGCCAAGGGCCCCTGCCAGCAGGTGCGGCGGCGCGCGGCTGGCCCGCTGCGTGCCCGCGCTTTCCAGCCCGCGCAGCCGGCCGCCGCGCTCTCTGGCACTTTGCTGCAGCCGCGAGCGTCGCGCTGTGGCTCCCCTGCGCTCCGGTGTGAAGCCCATGCCCGCAGCGGCGCAGTCTTGGACGGGCGCGCGATGCGCCCGTCTGCAATATGGTAGGGTGGGGTGAGGGTATGGTGTAGGGTAGGGACGGGCAAGTTTGCTGAAGGCGCGCGCCGTGCGCGCGGCGGCAGGTGGAGGTGCTGGTGCAGGTCATCTCGGCGCTGTTCGACATCAACCCCTCCATGAACACGCACATGGCCATGCCGCTATGGAAGCGCTGCGTGGGCACGCTGCTGGAGGCGCGCGCACGCCCCGCGCCCCGTGACACCGCATGCAGCAGCGGCCGTGATCAGTCGCATCCCCAGCACCGACAAGCGCGGCTGGGCTGCTAGCCTCGTGCGGTCTCGGCAGGGCAGGCGTGCAGCCTTGCATGCAAGTGCGCGCGCGCGCTCGGCCTGAGACGCTCCGAAGCCCGCAGCATCGCATGCGGTGCAGGAAGCCCCTGAGAAGTCGCCTCACATGCCATCCCCTGGTCGCAAAGCTTCACAGGGGTCTTCAGAGGGGCCAGGAGGGGCATGCAGGGCCAGCAGGGCAGCTCGATGGCAGGAACAGGCCGTGGTGTGAAGCGCGCGCTGAGCGCGCAGGTGCTGGCCCTGCTGGAGCTGCACCCGCACATCGTCATGGACGAGGGCTTTGACGGCAGCGAGGACCGCCTGGAGGAGCCGGACCCCGAGGAGGGCGAGGCGAAGGTCTGGGGCAACATGGTCGCCTTCCTCGAGCGCCTGGACGACGAGCTGTTCAAGAGCCTGCAGGCGCGCCCGCGATACGCCTGCGGCCTCGATCGGGGCTCCATCATGTCTGTATTTTCTTACCAGCCGCTGCCGTTGCCAGGCACCTGGACAATGTGCCTGACCAGGAGAGAGCCTGCAGGCGCTCGTGCCTGACCCTTGCAGGGTTGAGGACTGGTCATGGCCGGATGCAGGAAAGTCGCAGAGCAGACGTTTGTGGGGCGCCTGCATGTGAGCATGGCTTAGGGCTGCGGGTATGGGGGCAGGGGCCATGTGTTGCGCGCCTGGCTCGCACAGAGCCTTGAGCGCAGCATGCTGGTCATGGCGGACACTGCAAGGTGCTACGGCTCATGCAGGCTGTGCATCATATGTGCAGAGCTAATTGGCCCGTGCTGCAGTCATCATGGGCAAGCTGCCAGCGCGGCGTGCGTAGGCTGCAGCCGCCGCCGATGGCCCCGAAACCTTCCCAAACCCTGGATCCGAGCGCCCCCGCGCGCAGGTCATCGACCCGCACACGCACCAGTACCTGGACCGCCTGCGCGACGAGCCGCTGTTCCTGGCGCTCGCGCAGAAGGTCAGCGACTACTGCGGCCGCGTCGGCGACCAGCGCGGCCTGGCGCGCGCGGCGCTGCGGCGCGTGGAGCACTTCTACCACAAGACCGACGCCGTGTACGGCACCATGCGCCGCCTGGCCGTTGCGCAGCACGAGGCCGCCAACCTGGTGCAGGTGCCGGCCCCGGCCGCGCCCGCGCGCGCTGCCTCCATGCTAAGACTTAAGTAGGCGGGGAGTGGAGGAGGGTAGGGTAGGGTATGTAGGTAAGGAGAAGAAGAGGAAGGTGTGGCACAACAGAAGCCGGAACATGACGCCAGGCGACAAACCGCCTGGCGTGCGCGCATCGCGTCGCGCGGCCGGGCGGTCCGGGCGTGCGGCTTCGCTGGCGGGGCCGTGACTGCCACCGGGTGGACTCTGGCCGGCTGGCAGAGCAGGCGGCGGCGCCGCACCCGCGGCTCATGCAAGGCGGCCAGCGCCTCGGTGCCAGCCGCAGTGCCTAGGCTGGAGCCCCCCACCTCGTCTGCGTCGTCGCTGCCTGCACGCTCGAGAGCGGTCACGCGGCGCTGACGCGCCCACACCCGCGCGCCTCCTTGAAGAGCGCCTCCTCCCTGACCTTGCTGCTCTGGGCGTGTCCGAGCGGCGCCCGGCGCGCGCAGGACGACGAGGACGGCGACGAGATCCCGGACGAGGAGGAGGCGGGCGTGGGCGCGGCGGGCGCGGCCAAGGTGCTGGTCGCCGTGCCGACTGACTTCACGCTGTCCGAGAGCTGCCAGGAGCTCATGGATGCGCTGTGCGGGGTGCGCGCCCGCCCCCCGGGCCCACCTGTCCAGCTCCTCCAGCAAGGCGACCCGTGTACATATAGACCACGCATGGGCTGCGCCCCAAACACACAGCTGATCATGCAGGTAAGCAGGACCAGCACTGCCGCTGCCCGGTGCGCGGCCGCAGGCTGCGCGCGGCGCGACCGAGCGGCGCCCGCCGTTCTTGTGCCGCTGCGCATGAGTGGCTGTGGGACCTTGGGAGCGGCTGAGCGGCCGCAGCTGCATGCCCGCAGGCCGAGGGCGTGAACCCAGCTCTGCACCTCACCAGCGGCAGGCCGCCGTCGAGCGGCACGCGCTCCGTGAGCAGCAGCATCTGCTGCGCCGGCACGGCCAGCTAGGGCCTGACCCAGGACCGATGGACGGCCTGCACATTGCACCAGGGCACTCCCAGGCGCAGGGTCGCTCTGTGGCCGCGCGTGCGCTGCGGCGGCGCGGCCGAGCGGCCGGCGGCGCGCGCGCAGGTGATCTACAAGCGCGGCGACGAGCGCACCAAGGCGCGCGCGATGCTCTGCTCAATCTTCTTCAAGGCCATCCGGGACCAGTTCTTCATCGCGCGCGACATGATGCTCATGTCGCACCTGCAGGTCGGCCGCTGCCCTCCCCCCTGCTGCGGCAGCAGGCGCTGCTCCGCTGGAGTCGTGGGACATTATTCCCAGTATGCCGAAACTTAGCACTGAAAGTCTCTGAAAAGTGACAATCTCAGAGGCATGCTTGCTGTCTGTGCGATACACATGTCATGGTGCTTGCCTCTGGTGTCAGCACAGCGTGCAGCGCAGGAGCGCTGGCCGTCGCATGCATCCCAGGGCCATGGCATTCGCCCTGGCAAATTCTTTCCGGGGCCGCCGAGGCTGACCCGGCGGCGCGCCCTGCGCGCAGGACAACGTGCAGCACATGGACATCAGCACGCAGATTCTATACAACCGCACCGTCGCGCAGCTGGGCCTGTGCGCGTTCCGCGCGGGCCTGGTGCCCGAGGCGCACGCCGCGCTGGGCGAGCTGTACGCCAGCGGCCGCGTCAAGGAGCTGCTGGCGCAGGGCATGTCCATGAGCAGGCGCGGCGGCCCACCGGCCCCGCGCGGGCGGCGCGCGTCAGGCCCTACCCTGCTCTGTCCTGCAGCGGTGCATGTCAGGCTGTGGAGCGAGTCCGCACCGCCAGCATGAGCTTGAGCTCCAGGGCTGCCGTGGAGCCCTTGCCGCACCCTGCGCAGCATGCACAGGCAAAATTTCAAGAAACAGGCTAGGCGACGCGGAAGTGAGCAGGCGAGAAGAGGTTGCCTCAGCAGCAGGCAGTGTGGCGCTGCCAGCAGCCAGGCAGGGGCGGCGCGGCCGCAGCAGCGCAGGTGGTCCGCCCACAGCGCCTCTGCGCGCGCGCAGGTACCAGGACAAGACGCCCGAGCAGGAGAAGCTGGAGCGGCGGCGCCAGATGCCGTTCCACATGCACATCAACCTGGAGCTGCTGGAGTCCACGCACCTCATCTCGGCCATGCTGCTGGAGGTGCGCGTGGCGCGCAGAGGGTGCCGTATAGATTTAGGTTTTTAAGGAACAGAGCCCAGGCACCCCATCGCCGCTATGCTGCTGGAGGTGCGCCTTGTGGGGTCGTCCTGGCGCCGCCGCGCAGAGGCCGGGCGGCTGCCTGCGCCGCCTGCCTGTCTGCGCAGGGGCCGGCCTGACGCCTGTGCTGGCAAGCTCTGAGGCCAGAAAGTTGATGCGCGGCGCTCCCCGGAGCGTGGGGCATGCAGCGCGTCTGCCGGCGCGCCTCTCCCTCGGCTTGCAGCACGCCCAAAGCTTGAGCCACGGACATGCCGCGCGCGCGCACAGCGCGGCTCTTGGAACCGGCCAGCCCACAGCGCGCTGCGGCATGCACCAATGTGGCATGCAACATGTTCACGGGCAGCCAAACAGGCTGCGCGGGCAGGTGCCGCATGGCATGCACCATGTCCATGGGCAGCCAAGACAGGCTGGGCTGGTGGGTGCGGATGTGGCATGCGCCATGTCCATGGCAGCCAGAACAGGCTGCGCGGGCAGGTGCCGACGCTGGCCAACTCCAACCTGGACCCCAAGCGCCGCCCGCTCTCCAAGCCCTTCCGGCGGCTGCTGGACAACTACGAGCGCCAGACGTTCACCGGGCCGCCCGAGAACGTGCGCGACCACGTCATGGCGTCCACGCGGGTGCGCCGCGGCCCGCGCCGCGCGCGCCGCGCTCCATGCGGGCAGCCGTGCGCGGCGCTGCGGGGTGGTCGGAGGTCGCTCGGCTTTGCCTGGAGGAAGACGTGGGTGTGCCTGTTGCTGAGTTCCTTGCTGACTGAGGCACAAACAGGACCAATGGCATCTTGTGACGCTGCCAAGTGCGTCCCACCCACAATGCACGTCTGTATCTTGGCCGCACTGCACCCTATCCCATGTGTCAGGATGCCGACAAGCGACACGTCACACGTCAGCCCCGTACGCAGCAGGGCTGCCTGTGGCCTGGCAGCGCCGCTGACGCGGGCGCGGCGCTCGCAGGCGCTCATGAATGGCATGTGGCGCAAGGCGTACGACCACCTGGCCGCGCTGACCAGCTGGAGCCTGGTCTCGCGCAAGGACGAGACGCTGGCCATGCTGCGCGGCAAGCTGCAGGCGCGCCCTGCTTGGCAGCACTCTGCTGTGCTTCCCTGAAGGACGTTGCAGGAATGTTGCGAGAGTCAAACTTGATACCATGGTGCTGTGGGAGGGCTTGGTGTGCCGACAGGCCGCCCAATCGCCGCAAAGGTGTGCTGCGTTCAGTCAGCGCACCTCATAGGATTGGTTAGCCCTACCCTATCCCTGAGCAGAGCGGACCTGGCAGGAGTGCGGGCTGCGCACGTACCTGCTGGCGTACGGCGCGTACTTCCACTCGCTGTCGCTGGACCAGCTGTGCCAGATGTTCGATCTGCCCGAGAAGCAGGCGCGGCGCCGGCCGGGCAGAGCGCGCCAGGCTGCTGCGGATTGTTGGCAACTGTCTAGCAAAGCTCTGCTGCACCTGCGAGCTCGACATGGTGCATGCTTGCTGTTTTTAGCAACATGACTTGTCGTGTTATTGTGTCTATGGTTGGGGGTGCCCCTGCGGACTTGCGGCGCACTGCAGCCTGTAATGTGCAGGGTGCGCGGCGGCCGCGCGCAGGTGCACAGCGCGGTCAGCAAGATGATGATGGATGAGGCGCTGAGCGGCAGCTGGGACCAGCCCACGCGCACCATCGTCATGCACGCCGCGCAGCCCAGCCGCCTGCAGTCCCTGGCGCAGGCGCGCCCGCCGGCGCCCGCGCGCGTCTGCGTCCTGGCAGCGCCGCGCCTGCTCGAGCACAAGCGCGCATGGCCTGCGATACCACGCTGTTCTCTTACAATCAGGATGTGTGTATGTGCACACAAGGAACCTGTGTTCAGTCAACTTTGATTTCGTCTCCATGAGGCTGCTCCAGTCCAGGGCGGCTCTTATGGGTCTGCTGGACGTGCTGCAGCTGTCTTTGGCTGGGGTTCACTCTCTGCATGGAGACCCTACATGCAAGCTACTTGCCTCAGTCGACCACAGGCACGCTCAGGCGAGCAGCATGCCATGCTCTTGAGGCGGCGCGTCGCATGCGCGCAGGGCTTTGCGGAGCGCGCGGCGGGGCTGGTGGACCTGAACGAGCGCGCGCTGACGCTGCGCACGGGCGGCCTGCGCAGCGACGACGACGACGGCGGCGGCCGCAGCTACCCCGACCAGTACGGCCAGGGCGGCCGGTGCGCGCCCGCGTGCTCTGCAGCGTGTGTGCGGGAAGTTGCCCGCCTCGCTCGCCTTGGCGTCTGGGCGCAGCGGAGCTTGCGGGTCAGTCCGGCTGGCCGAACTTTACCTGACGCGCACGCCTAGGCCTGTGCGTCGGTCGGGTCTGGGTGCGGGCTGCGTATGGCGTCTCGTGCCCCCAGCAAGTGCCAGTGTCAAGCATGTATTAATGCTGAGCTTTAAGAGCATTTTACGTACTCAGCGGCGCTGGCTCGCCAGCTCCCGCTTGTGCCTCTGTGCGGCTGCGTGCCGAAGCAGGCCGCCATGCCGCGTTGCAGGGGTGGGCGCGGCGGGCGCGGCGGGCGCGGCGGCCGCCTGCCCAGCCTGGGCGGCTTTGACGGCGGCGGGCGCGGCGGCGGGCGCGGCCGCGGCCGCGGCGACCGGTCCAACATGGGCGGCCGCTTCGGCGGCGGCGGCTTCAGCGTGTTTGGCGGCGGCGATGCGCGCTTTCAGGGCGGCAGCCGGCTGTCGAGCCGCGGCGGCGGCGCGTCCTTCACGCAGCTGGGCCGCGCCGGCGGCTACGGCGGCGGCGGCTACGGGGGCCGGGATAACTACTGATTGTTGCGCGCGGGTTGTCAGGGGTTCTGGTAGGGCAGACTAGCATTGTGTGAACTGCTTTTGCGTGTCCTGCAGGGGCCGCAGAGCTTGGGCAGCAGCGGGTGCCTGTTTTGCTCCAGCGGCCTGCAGCTGCCGCGCTGCGGCGGGGGCAGCCCTCGGCTGCGGCCTCAGCAGCTGAGATGGCCTCTGAGCGCGCTCGAGGGAGTGTGCCTGGCGGCTCTCGCCTGCCGTGAGTCTGCATGGTATCAAGCTGCGTGGACGAGAGCGACATATCGAGCTTGTGTCTTACTTGCTTCTTGCGACACAACCTAAATCGCCTGCATCACTCAGGGCCATGTAAAACAACTTGCTGCCACATGGTGCCCCATGCAACAGCCTGCACTGTGAACGACCCAGCCTCGGAAAACAGCCCCATGTGGACACACCCGGCTGGCCGCTCCTGCGCGGGCCCGGCTCAACCTCAGGGCACGCATCTCCTCCTGTCAGCACAGGTGCAAGCTAAACTGCAACTGCAGTGCTCTGGCCGCCTGCCATGTTCTGCATGCGCTAGCATCTCAGATGCTTCCTGAGACTTGTTCAAGGTAACACCTCATGGTACACCCCATTGCCCATACTGCAGGGGCCCATCCCCGTGATCAGGTCACCGTCCTTGCGTTTCCAGTCCGCCTTTAGCACACGGCTTGCTAAACACACGGCCTGCTCAGCTGGCGCCACCGGCGCATGCGCAGCCGCGCCAGCTTTGCCCGCAGCGCGCCCGCCGCTAGTAGTAGCGGCCGTAGTGGTGGCCGAAGAATTCGTCACCGTCGCTCTCGTCGCTGCCGCCCGCGCTGCCGTACGCCTCCTGCCAGCGCGCGTAGGAGCTGCGGCCGGCGCGCGCGCCGCCGCGCGCTGCGGGGTACCCGCGGTAGGCGCGCGGGAACTCGCCGGCGTCGGGCCTGCCCGCCGGCGGACGCCGCTCAGGCCACCACTAGAAACCAGCGCGAGCACCGCCAGTCTGTGCTGCTGTGAGCATGGTCTCTGCACGCGCTTGGCAGCTGCAGGGCCCGCCCTTTCCACCTGCGCCAGTCAACGAATGCAGGCACCGCCAATCCACGGTGTGCAGCCAGCCAGCAGCATCCACCGTGGCAACTCCAGCGCCTGGCGGCCGGCACCGAACAGGGCGGCTGCACCGGGCGCGCGGGCCGTGCCTGGGCGCCTGGGGGCCGTACGCGGCGGCCCGGGCGCCCGCGGTCGGCCGCGCAGCCTCCGCCTGCAGGTCCAGGTCCAGCTTGCGCCGCTCGACCGCGCTGCCCAGCACCGCGTGCGCCGCGCCGATCACCTTGAACAGCCAGTCGGCCGCGCCGCGCACGCGCTCGCGCGCCTGCGCGCGCTTGGGTAGACTAGGTCCAGGGTAGGATAGGGTTACATAAAAAAGGATTTATGTAGGGTTAGCGTTATGGCACGGATACCCTGTGCCAGCCTGCCGCCGCCGCGCAGGCGCTCGCGCGCCTGCGCACACTCGGCGGGCGCGCGCTCGGGCGGGCGCGCCGGGCGCGGAGCGGGCAGGCAAGGCCGGCGCGCGCGGAGCGGCGCCGCGGCATTCAATCAGCTCTGCTGTGTGGCCGGGGCGCGAGCCCTGCCTTTGCACTCGGCGCGCCTATGCGCGGCCAGCGGCGCAAAGCAGCGCGCAGCGCGCGCAGGCGCGCGGCCGCATCGCCCAGCCCTGTGCTGGGTCACACCAGTGCACTTCCCGACAGGCCCCGCCGCGCTCCACGGGATGGCGCGCCTGCGCGGCCGACGCGACCGGCGCGCCGAGCGAGCCCAGCCGGTCGGCGAAGCGGCACTGCGCGAGCGCCTTGTCCGGGTGGTGTGCGAGCGCGCTGCGCTTGTACGCGCCGCGCACGTCCGCAGCAGTCGCGCCGCGCGGCAGGCCCAGCAGCGCGTAGTGGTCGGTCACCGCGCGCCGCCGCTCCAGCGCGCGCGCCTCGGCCAGCCGGCCAGCCACGCCCGGCCCGCCGCCGCCGCCGCCCGGCAGCGCCGCCAGCCGCTCCAGCGCGGCCACGGCGCCCTCCGCATGCCGCGCGCGCGCCAGCAGGCCGCCCAGGCGCGAGTGCGCCCTGGCATAGCCCGGGTCGAGCGCGGACGCGCGCAGGCAGTCCGCAATGGCCTCTGGCAGCCGGCCCTGCGCCTCGTGCGCGGCCGCGCGGTTGGCGTGCAGCACCGCCGCGAAGGCGGCCGGCGCGTCGGCCGCGCGCGCGAGCGCGTCGCTGTACAGCCTCACCGCCTCCGGCCAGTCCTGCGCGCCCAGGCAGCCATATCAGGATCAGGCTCAGGGTCAGGATCAGGTCACAAAGCAGCCCAGGTGTTGCCTTGGCAGTACGGTCACCGCTGCTGAGACTGAAAGCAGCAGATTCTGAGTATCACAGGTCTTGCGCATGGGTCCATCGAGAGCCCCCTCCCTCGTCCTCTTCGGTGAAGCGGCGCGGGCAGACCTTGGCGGCGACCGCGGCGTTGCCGGCCGCCTTGAGGCCGAGCAGCTCGCGCAGCGCGGCGGCCAGGCGCCGCGCCTCGCCGGCGTCCAGCGCGGCCGCGGCGCCGCCGGGCGCGTCGGGCCCCACCGGCAGGCGCGCCGCGCCCGCGCCCGCGCGCTCGGCCGCCGCGGACAGCTGCGCCGCCGCCTGCGCTCGCGCGCGCCTGTTCGTCGGCGGGACGGCGCGCGCGGGCGTCGACGGGCGCGGCAAGGCGGCGCCAGGCAAGCTCGGGGCCAGCCGCAACGGCAGACGCAGCGCGCCCGCGTGGGCGCACTCGCGCCGCTGCGTATTTCCACTCCAGCGCGTCCAGCGCGTACAACCACGAAAGGGCTGCTCTGACACGAGACACCACGCTCATGCGGGGCCAGTGCCGTTCCGGCGCGCCGGGCGCCGGGCAGCACGGGGATGCGGGCGCGCAGCAAGGCAGGCGGCTGGCCGGGACGCGCACCACCTCGAGCTCGCCCGAGTGGAAGGCCACCTGCGCCTCCACCCACCAGGGCCAGTCGGGCGCCGGCGCGCCGCCCTCGCGCGGCGCGCGCGCCAGCTGCAGTGCCTCCGCGTGCCTGCCAGCTGTGGCAGCGCATTTAATAGCTACTGACGAGGACGACAGCTACCCGGGGCTCCATGTCGCTGCATGCACGCGAACACCTACAGCGAGGCGTCACAAGCACAGGGTGGACGCGGATAAAGGACCAGGCCGATCTTTTTCCAAGCGTACTCAGGGACCGCCCGCACGGTGAGGCCCAGCATGTGTCAAACTTATGGCACATGAACAAGTGGGCCCGGGGGCCGCGCCGGCCCAGGCGGACGAGCAGGCTGGCGCGCAGCGCGAGCGCGCGCGGCGCGTACGGCGCATGCCGCTTGCTCGCCAGCTCGTCGGCGCGCGTGAGCGCCGCCGCTACATCCGCCTCACTCGCCGCTGCCGCCGCCGCCGCCTCCGCCTGCAGGCGGCACCCAGGTTCTGCTTTGCAGGGTCAGGGTTAGGTTGAGCCACCGGCATCGCAAAGCGTTTGGCCGCATGAGCCCTAAAACACATAGCAGCGGCCCACAACCCTACGGGACCTTTCCGCAGCGCGCCGCAGCCACCGCAAAGCAAGGCGGCGGGAGAGCCAGGGCGGTGCGCCGGGCGCGCGCCGCGTCGAAGCGCGCGCGCAGCGCGTCGACCTCGGCGCCCTTGGCGGCGGCGTCGTCGCCCGCGCCGGCCGCGGCCGCGGCCGCGACGGCGGCCGCCGCCGCGTCCAGCGCGCCCATGCGCATGTGGCAGGTCGCCTGGCGCAGGCGCGGGCGCTGCCAGCCGGGGTCCGCCTGCGCGCGGCCGCCCTGCTCACACACCTACCCTTATCCTCACCCTAGCTGGGCTCCGCCTGCATGCCGCCGCCTGGCTCACGCGCTGTTCTCCTTCTTTACCATGTCACAGCATCCATGTCGAACAACATTTGGAGACAGCTTCCGAGGACAGGACAGCCACAGCCCGTCAGGCGCGATCGTGTGCATGCGGAGACGTCGCCGGGCGCGGGCACGAGCGCTGCCAGCCAGGCAGCGCTCAACCCGCCCGCCTAGCTCACATACACACGGGCTTCTCCTTACGTCTCGCTTCTTACTACCTTCCTTTGCAACAACATGCACATTCGAGCGAGGAGCGCCGACGCTCGTCAGCGCGGGCGGGCGCCCCCGCGTCATGGCGCCCGCACCTCCAGCGCGGCAGCGCACGCGCGCAGCGCGGCGAGCGGCCGGTCCTGCTGCAGCAGTGCGGCCGCCAGGTTGTTCAGCAGCTTGCCGCGGCCCTCCGCCACGCCCGCCTTCTCCAGCTCAGCCGCGGCCTGCGCGCGAGCGCGCCTCACCTTAACCCTATATATAACCCTATCACTTGCTTGTTACACAGCCATGTCCTGCTTCCAACCTGGAACAAGGGAAGCGCCCACGCCCGCCGGTCGCTTCCCGCGCGTGTGCAGACGCACACATACGTGCCAAGTGCCACCGCGCGGCTGCCATGGGCGCCCACAGGCGCACGCGCGCGGGGGGGCGCGCCCGGCTGTACAGGCTCTCCGCGCGGTGGAAGCGGCCCGCGGCAAACACGTCATTGCCGCGCTGGTGCAGCCGCGCGGCGTCCGCGACCGCGCGCGCGCGCGCGCCGGCCCCGCTCGCATCCGCGCTGTGGGTCGGGCTCCCCGCGGCGCCGCTGGCGTCCTGCATGTGCACCTCCGGCGGTGGCGGCGGCGGCGGCGGCGGCGGCGGCGGTGCCTGCAGCGCGCCGGCGGCCGCCGCACACGCAGCCGCCGCTGCCGCAGCTGCCGCGGCGGGGCTGCCCGTGGCAGCCGACGCGCGCTGCTGCTTCAGGCGCGCGCGCGCATTGTCGGCGCCGGCGCCGTCGCCCGGCCAGGCGCCCTGGGCGGCCTGCCCGGGCTCAGGGCGCGCCTTCAGCTGCCATGTTCGCTGCCATTCTCCCAGTCATTATCCTGCAGATCTCAAGTACAGTGCAAGAAGTTGCACGTGTCAGACACGCACGGCAGGGCGGGCCGCACCCGCGCATCTGGGCTGCCGGCCGGCGAGCTCGCAGCCCCAACGTCCGCAGATGGCACAGCCTGCGCCATGCGCCAGAAGTCCCATGCGCCGTTCGCGCCGCCCGCGCCCGCCGGGCGCGCCGCGGCCGGGCGGGTGGCGCCAGCAGCGGCCGCGCTCGCCGCTCCGCGCGGCCGCGCGGGCGCCGCGCCGTGGGTGGGCGCACGTGCGTGGCCCGTGTGCCGCGCCGCGCCGCGCGTCGGCTTGGGCACCTGCGAGCCAGCCAGGGGGGGGGAGCGGGTCCTCACTCTCTTCAAACCCCCAAGACTTGCCCTATGCATAGCGCACGGGCAGTCTGGCACCCACCCTGGCTCATCCGCTGACCGGAGTCCTCTATTTGCAGGCCTGTTTCTACTGCCAGGTCGCGACAGTTCCTTAAGCTCCACCAGGCGCGCCCCGGCACGCAACGAGCATGTATGTCCGACGCGTCGACCTCATGACCTCAAGGGGGCGGCACGCGCCTGGCTAAAGGTGAACACGCCGGGGCCCGCCGCGGCGGGCGCGCCGCTGCCCCGCGGCGACGTGTCCGCGCTGCGCGGCGACGGCGAGCGCGGCTTCTGCGAGGCAAAGGTGAACGCGCTGGGCGCGGCAGCCGCCGGCGCACCCCAGCAGAAGCCGAACGCGGGGGGTGGCATGGGCGGCGGGGCAGCCGCCGGCGCAGCTGCCACAGCGGGCGCTGCGCCAGTCGCGGCGGGCCGCTGAGGCGCGGCGTCCGGCGCAGCCGCCGTGGGGGCATTAGGCGCCCCCTCTGCGCCTCCCTGGCCGTCCGCCTCTCCTGCCGGCGCGGCCGCCGGCGCGACCGCCGGCGCGGCCGCCGGCACGGCAGCGGCTGCGGGGCCTGAGGCAGCACCGGCGCTTGCAGCGGCCCCGGTGGTCGGCGGGTCCCCGCCAAGCGCTCCGCCTGAGGCACCCATGCCCTTGCCAAGCCCCTCGGCAGCCACCCGCCAGACATCGCCGGCGTCCGCGGCCGGCACGGCGGCCGCGGCCGGCCCGGCGCGCCGGGCGGCGCCCCGGACGGCGGTGCTGCGGGGGCTCCTGGCGGCCGCAGGCGCGCCGTTTGCGGCCGCCGCAGCCGCCCCGCCAAACACAAAGGCGGCCTTTGTTGCTGGCCGCGCGGGCGCCACAGTGGACAGCAGCGGCGCGGCGGGCGCGGCGGCGGGCGGCACGGAGCCCCGTGCGGGCGCCTGGGCGCCGCTTGCCTTGGAGCGCGCGGCCGCTGGCGCAGGCGCGCTCGCCAGCCCCGGCCCCCAGGGAGGCAGCGGGGCGGACGGCCCGGGCGCTCGCGGGCGGGCAATGGACTGGCCGATGCTTAGGGCAGGGTGAGGATTTGCAGGGCCAGGGACGGCCGCCGCCGCGCCCGCGCCGCGCTCAGGCGGGCTGGTGGCCTCGCCCTCTTCCAGCTCGTCGCATTGGTCCTGGCCTCGCCCGCTGTCCGCAGACGCAAAGCTGGTCAGGCCGCCAGTGCTCATGCTCGACGCCGCCGCGGACGACCCGGCCGCCATTCCTGGCGCCGCCGCTGCGCCGGCGCGCGCCGCGGCACCGGGGCGCGCCGCGGCGCCGGGGCGCGCCGAGGCGCCCGCGTCTGCAGCGCCGCCTTGCGCCGCCCCATGCCCTGACCTGGGCTGCCGCACGCCATAGCCGCGCACGGGCGCGTGCAGCGAGCTGCTGTCGGAGGCCGCGTCGGGCGCAGCCGCGGCGGGGCCCCGGCCGCCCGCCACCGCGCCCGGCCGCCTGCGGCCGGCAGCGGCGGCGTCCCGGGCGGGCGCCTGCGGCGCGCCCGCATGCGATCCCGGCACCGGCGTCGCAGCCTCGGGCGCAGCACGCGGCGAGGCCGGCGCGGCCGCAGGCGGGGCGCCCGCGGGCCGCGGTGCGGGTCGGCTGGCGGGCGGGGCGGCGCCGCCGGCGCCGGCTGCCACATGCAGCGCTTCCGCCGGCGCATGCACGCCCCGCGGGGGCTGGAACGGGGAGCGGGCGCTGCGAGCCGCGGGGGAGGCAGGCGCTGCAGGCGCGGGGCCGCCCCTGCCGGCCTCGGCCGCTGCGGCCGCAGGCTGAGTTGGCGGCTGCGGGGCCGGCGGCGCGCGGGAGGCCAGCGGCGACGCTGCGGCGCGCGCGGCCAGAGTCCCGCTGCAGGCGCACAGGGGCGGTGGCCTCAGCGCTCTCGTTGCTCTGGGTCAGGGCGACACCCCGCTTCACAGGTGCATGCGCTCGCATAGACCACGGCGCACATGAGCTGGAGGCAAGGGCATGCTCTGGCCACAAAGTGCGGCTGGATCACGGTGCCAGCCATGCTGCTGGCACCACTACTTGGAGCAGCGCCGCTTTGCGTGAAGCGCGTAAGGGACGCTGGGCTGTGCTGCGCGGACGCACCTGACGGCCGGCGTCGGCGCAGACCAGTCCATGGGTGAGGCCTCTGCCGGTGAAGCGGCGCGCGCAGGGGTCACGCCCCCCACACCTGTGCTGACGGTCTCCTCGGCCGGTCCACCATACGCGCCGCTTGCAGGCGCTCGTTCTGGGGCCTGCGCAGGCGTGGCCCCCAGAGTCCAGCCACGCAGGCTGCCATCCGGTCCGCCGCCCATAGCAGGCCCGCGGGGAGCCGCTGCATCTGCAGCGGCCGACAGCCCGGCGGCCCACGCGCTGCGAGTGGCGGCCGCGCGGCGCGCCGGCGGTGCTGGCGCGGCCGTCGCGGCGCCCTCACCGGCTGCATTGGAGGATTTGCCAAAGGCCGGCGCGCGCGCACGGGGCGGGGAGGCCGCAGCCGCGGCCGCGGCGTGGCCGGAGCCGTGCAGGGGCTGTGCGCCGGGCGCGCCGGCGGCCGCTCTGGCCGCGGCGGCTGCGGCCAGCTGGCCCCGGCGCGCGCGGTGGGCGGCGCGGCGCGCGGAGCCCGCAGGGTTGGGGTCAGGCGCTCGCGGGGGCCGCTCGGGTGACGTTGCCGGGGCGCCTGCGCGCAGCGGCCATACAGTTGGCGATCCGAGCCTGCAGGGGTGGGACAGGGGCACACTGATGCAGCACGGCAATGCTTTCCCGGAGGTGGGCCCTGGTTGCGCTACGCCGTGTTGCTCTGCGACGGCCGCGCCGGGCGTGAGCGGCGTGCGCGCCTTGTGCGGAGAAGATGAAGCCGTTTGCCGCGCTCGCGCCGCCGGCGGCCGCGCCCGCTGCCGCGCCGCCGGCGCCGGCGCGCGCGGGCGCATCCTCCAGGGTCACCGCGCCCGCAAAGCGCTGCGCCATGTCCTGCGGCCAGCCGCCTGCTGCGGTGCCCGCCCCGGCAGCAGACCCGACAGGGTCTCCGCCCGCGCCCGGCGCGCCACCCGACGCGCCTCCGCGCGCAGCCGCGCCGGGGAGACCAACACCCTCCGAGGGCTCTGCAGAGGCGGCCGGTGCGAGATACGCGCTGCCGCTCGACGCGGCCCCGGCACGGGCGTGCCGCAGCTGCAGCGGCGGCGGCGGCTGCGGCGACGCTGGCGGCGCGCGTTCGCCGCCCATGCTGAGCACGCTCGCAAAGCGCGCCTCCAGCCCCGGACGCGGAGCAGAGGCCCTGACCGGCTCCCCGGCCGCTGCCTGCGTGCGCGCGGGCGGGCGCCCCTGCGGCGCCGAGCCGGCGCTGGCGCCGCCCATGTTCAGCGCGGCCGCGAAGCGCGCTTCGAGGCCCGGGGGTGCGGGCTGCGGGGCCGCCGCAGCCTGCGCGGCCCCAGGCTCGCCAGCCTGCGGCTGCGCGGCACCTGGCGGCGGCCAGGCCGCTGCGGCGTGCCCTGCCGCGGCGCTGCCGCCGCGGGCAGGCGGGCCGTGCGCCTCGCTGCCTGTCGCACACACCATCGCGTCAGCTCGACGCGCCCGGCGCACTCACTGTGTGGTGTCTAATTGTGAGTATGTGCCTGCACACCGTGACAACTAACAACAGCTGCGCAGGCAACAGTCAGGTCGATCACCAGTCGCCCTGGAGGGAGGAACCTGAAACGGCCGGATTCGCACTGTCTCCATGCAGGCTCACTCACTGTCTGGTAGAACAGGCCTGCTGTGCAGTGTGCCCGCAGCGCAAACCTGGGGATGCCGCGGCCGGCGACGCTGCCGCGACGCCGGCGGCGGCGGCAGCGCTGCCGCTGCGCACGCGGCCCCGACGCGGCGCGCGGCGCGGCGGCTGCGCCGCGCCGGCGAGCCACCGCGCAGCGCTGCAGGAAGCCCCTGCGGCGGCGCCGCTGTGCGAGGCATCATGCGCGCCGGGCTGCGGCGCAGCCTGGCCAAAGACGAAGGCTTGCGCGCTTGCGGCCTCGCGCCCCGCCGGCAGGTTGCTGTCTCCTGCGGCCCAGTGTGAACGTGTCGGTCCCAGGAGGGTGTGAACACACTACTCATGTCCCCAGATCGGTCTGCAACGCAGAGGTGACCATGCTGGCCTCGGCTGGTCTTCCCCAAGAACTCAAGGACTGCAAGCGTGCATGCTCGCTGCACCCGCAGCGCGCCTGTAAACATACGCGGCCTCTGTTGATGTGCGGGAGGCGGCAGCTCCTCCATGCATCCGGCGCAGCTCCCTGGCCGCCAGTGTGCCTATGGCGCTGCTGCGCCTCGCCGGCCGCGCAGCAAGGCACAGGAGCAGCTTCTGCGCAGGCGCCCTTCAGGCCCTGCAACAGCTACATCGCCCGTGCTTTTCTGCATACAACACAGCGCCGCAACTTTTACTTGCAGAGCCAGCCTGGCAAGCGGTGGTGTGCTTGTTGGTGTGCCTGTGCCTCTTTCAGCTGCTTCAGCTGCCACACATTTTGCTGGTACTATTACATTCAAGTTGCCTCAAGTTAAATCTGCACTGTTTAATCACCAGCGCTCTCAATTCAGTCGAGCACATGGTTGGGAGGCGGGCGGGGGGCAGAGAGAGTACACATGATGCTCATCACTGCATCATTTACATAAGGGCAGTTTGTCTGGCTATGTCCTCCCTACAAGCGGCATACAGGACGCACAGGCCTGGCCGAGCCAGATCACACACCCCGGGGTGCTTGCTACAGCAAAGCAGATAACAAGCACACTGGAGGCAAACCACAAAATTGAAAATCGCACATGCACACTGCCCGTCAAGTTTTGTCTGACTGCAGTGACTGAAGGCCGGACAACCAAAGCAAGAGGCCACATGCTGTTGGTACTCCCCTCCCGCGGTGGTTCCATGGAGGAAAGTTCTTGAGAGCGGGCACGCCCGGTCCAAGCCAGCGCCCATAGGAAAACCCAGCGCAGTCCAGCTGTCCCTGTAACGCCCCCCTGCCCATGCCTGCCATGCTGCCTGGGCCCATGGTGGCGGCGGGCGTATACAGGCGCTGCCCCACTGCCCCCTACTGGCGCAGGCGGCGGTTGTAGTACCCCGGGCCGCTGCTGCCGGTGCAGGGGTCGTACATGTTGCCACCGTGGCTCCAGTCGGCGCAGGTCGTGACTTGCGCCACACGCACCGCTGCGCGCACTCCAACATTCAGGCTACAAAGAGATTGGGAGGTAGTGGGCAGAGCGGCAAGCGCTTCGACACAAGCACTGTCCAACGTGCTCGCTACATGTCATCGCAGACAGGACAATGGTCATGCCAAGTATATGGAGAGTGTCTGATCATCGTGTGTGGAGCCCACATGATGAAAGGCAGAAGCCACAGAGTTACGGCCAGGCTGCAACGACAATGCTTGCGCTGCCACAGCGCGAGGCGCACAGACGGTGATGTCGTCGGGGGAGGCGTTGACCATCGGGAGGACGTCCAGCAGCGCGTTGTCGCATGCGCAGCCCTGTCCGACGTGCAGGTTAGGCCGTGTGCAGCCGCCCTATACATGGAACTCCGTGCACAGCACTTCAAACTGACGTTGAGCACACAGTGTCTTGAGGGGAGGGGCATAATTATGCTCAAAGTGCTCACACAATTGGAAGGGAATATGTGGTGATGAACTTCATCAGATTAAGCAAACATCCAATGGGCAAGCACCTGCTCGATGAAGGTGCGGATGTCGCTGCAGCACCTGCGCAGGACCCCCACCGGACACTGGTCAGCGACCGCGTGCTGCAACAGAGCTGCACGTCTTCCAGTCTGCGTCCACTTGCTCATACATTTTCCTGAGGCTGATGCAGGGTGGGAGGTGAGCAACGCGCTTGCTAAGCCGGAGCGCTGCAAACAGGCTTTATACGTCTGTGCACTTCTGCACGCATGCGGCCATGACGATAGTGGAAAGAGCGTGTCAGACGTAGGGGTTGTGCACTCTGCTGCAGCTGTCAGGCAGGAGGCAGGGCGCTGGCGCACGCGTCGGTGGGCGTGGGCGCCGAGCGCGCGGCCTGGCGGATGCGGTCGTCGCCGGCCGAGACGAGCTCGCCGGCCTGCGGCTGCAGCGCGTCCACGAGCGGCCGGCAGGTGCCGCTGCTGGTCGCCATGCCAGCGCCCTGGCGCACGCAGCCTGCGCGCAGGCGGGCCGGCGGTCAGCGTGTGCGGCGCCGCAGAGGCGGCCGCGCTCTGCAGCGTGTGAGCAGAGGCCGCCGCAAGCCGCGCCTTGGTGACACGGGAGCCCGCGCTGCGCGTTGAAAGCAACCTCTCAGCCGGCTCTTGCTGGTGTGGGTGACAAACTGCTGCTGGCTGCTGTGCCGCAGGCCTGTGGCTGGTGGGCCAGCCAGAGCAGGCAGGGACAGAAAGGGCGCACTGCGGCGGGGGCCGGGCGCTGCGAAAGCTGTCGCGGTTGCAGCCTTCTCCGGCGCGGAGGGCGCGGGCGCAGGCGCAGGCACCGCGCAGGCGCCAAGGACCAGCAGGCAGGCCAGCACGAGTGCGCGCGCCATGCTGCCAGCCCGTGCCATTCCTGTGCCGGGTGTAGCAGCCAGCAGCCCGGATCAGCCCTGTACGCGCAGGACGGTCATTCAGGTGAGCGAAAGCCTGTCACAGGCAGTAGTTGTTGCTCGAGCGGGCGAGGAGGTTGCGGAAGCAGCCGGTGCGCTGTAGACCGCGGGCTGGCAGCTGATGGGCAGAATGTCGTCACCGCCCGGGGGTCAACAACAATCAGGTGTTCCAGAGGCGCGAGCAGCACAGGCAGCCACTGTGCTCGCAGAAGTAAACAAGGAACGACTGCACACTTGCAGCTGGTAGCCGCGACGGCGGATGACAGCAGCAGGCTCACAACGGCTATGTGGCACAACAACCCGCAATGTGTCGCGAAATACTCGGCAACACACGCACACAAAGCACAGTGTCTAGCACTCAGAGCCTTGACCAGCTTGTCAGGAGGAAGGCCGGCGTCGCAAGACGATCAGGCGAGGGTGGCAAAGCTGATTTCACACAGGCCGCACACCAGTATCTCGAGCGCAGGACTTCGGGCGCGAGTCGGGTTGATACTTGCCGTGTGTTGAAACTGATGGCGAATTTCCGCTGTAGAACTGGTTGATCTGGTAGCGGGAGTACAACTGTGTTACGCGAGACTGCAAAACCCTCAGGGTGCCCAACTGCCAGTTACTTCCATACTCATGGTGGCGCGTCTCCATGGTCAGCTCGTCCACAAGCTGCAGCATCTCTTTGAAACAGTTCCTGCTCACCTGCCGTTCTCATTCATACTCATAATGCTAAAGGACAGGACGCCCAAACAGCTCGCAAACACACCGACTGAAACATAGCTGTTCCCGGCAGACAGAGTGGGCAACAACAACGGCTGGTGGCCCAAGCAGGTCACGCACCCCAGGGACGCCCTGCACTACCTCCCTGCCATGTCAGACAGAGCGCCGCTCGCGTTCCGGGGTGGCTGCACCGCCGCGCCCGGCACGGCCGGCGCAGACATGTAGGCGCCCGCCGGGCCGCTGCCCGCCATCAGGACGGTCGGCGCGGGCGTCGCGGCGCCAGCCGCGGAGGCCGGCGCGGGGGCGGGGAACACGGGTGCCGCGGGGGGGCCGACGCTCAGGTTGGGGCACGCTTCCGGGATGAGCCCGCCGTTGGTGCTGTTCACGCACGCGCTCAGGCGGAGCACGCGGTAGCCTGCGCGCGGAGCGCCCGCATGCTGCAGCCCCCGCGTCCGAGCCCGCGCCCGCCCACAACAGCTGCACACAGGCAGGCGGGCGCACCAGCGACGACCTCAGCGGGCGGCGTGCCCCCGAAGGCGTTTGCGAGGTTCAGGAACCTGCTGTCACACGCGCACCCCTGCCGGGGCAGAGGCCGCCGCCCTCAGCGCGCGCTCGCGGGCGACCGCCGCATCGAGCCGGCGCGCTGCGGAGGCAGGTGCGTGCGGCAACGCGTGCAGGCCTGCCTGGCGCGCCACAGGAGCAGTCGGGGAGCGCACCCCCACCAGGAACGGACGGGCGATCTGGCAGCACCTGCAGCACCGCGACAAAGAGTCAACCACGCTGACTGCGGGCGGGTGGTGACGTGCGCGTGTACAACCGAGGGCCGCACGTGCAAACGTTCAGGAAGTCTCACCTCGACAGCAAAGCGGTCACGCAACCGAGGGGTGCGGCCCTTGGTCGCAAGTCAGGTTCTGCACAGGGCCAATGTTAGGGGGCGCACGCTGGGCTGGGCTGGGGTCGTGAAGCCACGTCTTGGGCGAGCTGTGTGTCTGGCGTGGCGTTGATACTGGCCGCGTCCTGGCCGGCGGCATCAACAAAGGGTTTGCAGGGTGAGGACTCGGCGATGATGGCCTGGCCGGCGTCGACGCACTGGCCTGCACCACACCAGTCCTTCTTGTCTGCAGCCACGTCCGCAAGCGCATCCATGCCTTGCATGCCGGACGCGCAGCATACCTTCAGCAGCGGCAATGAAAAGTGCTGAGCCGAACAGCGCCACAGCGCTGGCGAAGAGGAAGGCTTGCATGGTGTGCACGCCCACGCGTGCCGCAGCTGCACCACCCAAGGAAAAGGAATGCTGCAGTCCACACAGAAGTCAGCTGTGATGTGCCGCGCAGGAGCTGAAGCAGCCTCCAGGCAGACTTCTATAAGTAGCAGAAGCACCACCATCCCCGCGTGACAGCGCACGGTCACTGAACAGCAGCAGACAAACATATGCAAAGCCAAGCACGCAAGCTTGCGGGGCGCTGATGCAAGGGGGTTGCGAAGCACCTTGGGAGTGCGCCTACATAGCTGCTCCCACCCCGCTGTGCTAGGTGCAACAAGCGTGCTAGGTGTAAAAAGCGTGTGTGTTGACAAACACACCTCGATACTCCTGCACGCACACCAGACCAAAGCAAGTAGTGTAAAGAGTGCTGAAATCACGATCAACAAGTCGTACGTTGAAGTCCGCGCTTGCGCTGAAGCTAAGAAAACATAGGGTAGTACTAAAACATAGGGCCTGTATGGAGGTGAAAAATACGAAAGAACAATTTGGCAACAAGTTGTTTGTGTCCTGGAGCTTCCAGGCAGGCCGGCCTGCTACATAGGACAAGAGGGATCTGCGCGGTGTCAGACCAGCGCGCCGTCCTTCCCATGGCCGGAGATGCCCAGAGCCTCGAGGCCGAGGTGCAGCAGCAGCTCGCTGAGCAGCGGCAGGCACTGGAAGACGTCAGGAGCGCACTGGAGGCTGCGGGCAGCGCGCACTCTGCCGAGTCCGCGGAGCTCCTCGTGGCATGTCCCAGCCTTCGGAGGCCCAGGCTCTGTGCCGCCGGCGGTTGCACATCAGTGCCTGGTGAAGGGCAGGTTGTGCCCGCTGGCAGCTGCGCGTAATATGCACGGTGGCACTCTGGCAGGTGTGCGAGGCGCTGCGAGAGGGCGTGGCGGAGTTGGAATGCGTGCTCTCGCAGCTCGAGCGCGACCGCGTGCTGGCTGAACCAGGCGGGGAGCCGCCTGGCGGCAACGCTGCGGCGCGCGTGTCGGGGAGCGGCAGCGCCGCTGACGCCGGGGCAGGCCGGGAGGGCGGCGTTGTTGTTGGGCAGGCATACAGGCGCGTGACCCTGTCTGTTCCAACGTGCACCTGTTGCACCGGTGTTCACTCTGCCTGGTCCTCGCAGCGTTCTTGCTGCCCACAGCAAAGCCGTAGTCACACCAAAGCTGAGAGAGGGTGTTGCGCCTGAGCCCATATGTGTCACTCGGCTGAGGACGGACACGCCTTTTCATTCACAGCTCACCATTGCCGTGTCGCCTGACACCCGTCATCAAAGCTTGCACAGGTTCCGCGGCACGGATGGCGCCTGGTACGACGGCGTGGCCGTGGGCGTGGAGGGCGGCCATGCGTTGCTGCGCTTTGCTCGGCCCACCAAGGCGTACCAGCTCGGGGCCGTGCCCGTGCCGGCCGCCGCGCTGCTGCCTGCGCTGCCTGCTCCTGCTGCGGCGCCGCTCCCAGTGGCTGGAGACCGGGTCATCGTCCTGCACAGTGGGTGCTGCCCACGAGCGCACTCAACTAATCATGACATACAAGAAGCGGTGCATGTCAAGGCTGTGGCTTGGTGTGGCCGGGAAGCACGCCAGTTCTGCGCTGTCATGCAGTGCAAGCAGCGCCCACAAGGGCACGCTGCTGCAGGCTGCCATGCCATGTGCAGGCCCGCATGCAGGCGTGCTGGCACTCGTTCATCGCTCCTTATTATCCTGAGCATCTTACTGGCAGTCATACCTTCCCGTTTAAGGCTTGCTCGCATGGCAGGCTTGACATGCCAGGCTCAGCAAGGAATGTGTCTTTTATTCACTGCGGAAGGCAGTGCTGCCAGTGCGCACAAGACTGCATGCATGCCAGCATGGCTGCATGCAGAGAAGCGTTGCACGCCAATCGGCGGCGCGCTCGGCTTAGGCCGGCAGCAGAGTTGGCGCCGGTGTAGCGCACCATACGTGCAACAGCATTGAACTTGGCATTGTGGTAAGCATGCGCTTCTGTCGCAGGGCCGCAGGCGCGGAGCCCTGCGCCGCGCCCGCGCTCTGGCAGGCGGCCGAGATCATCGCGGCCGGCGCCGCCGGCTGCGACGTTGTGCTGCTTGCCAGCGGGGCGCGCGCGCGCGTGCCGCACGCGGCCGTGGCGGCCAGCGGCTACGCGGAGGGCATGGCGGAGGGCGGCAGTCCCGATGGCAGCGACGGCAGCGACGATGACGGCGTGCTTGTTGGCAGCAGAACCGAAGCGGCGGCGAGCGCAGGCGAGGAGAGCGGGAGCGGGTGCAGCGAGGAGGATGAGGAGGTGGACGCGTACGGGCGGACCTCCATGGCGCTCGCCGCGTCTGCGGCAGCCATCATGCAGGCGCGAGCCCCCCGAGGCAGCACAGAATGGCAGAGACCAGCAGTGGAGCCCTGCACAGCACACTGCGGGATGAGCGGGTTGTTTCTAGGCTCTCAGCGGCTGGCAGGTGCAGCGGGCTTGTTACGCCTGCCCCAGCTCTGCCCTGTGTGTTCTGGGACGGTGACTGCGGCGCGTGCGGCGGGCAGGCAGCAGAGGCCGGGCCGCAGAGCGACACCGCCCATTTTGCAGACTTTGAGGCTCACACGCGCGGGATTGGGTCGCGCCTGCTGGCACGCTGGGGCTTTGTCAGCGGGCGCGGTCTCGGACCGCGCGGCAACGGCATGTCGGCGCCTCTGGAGGCGCGCCCTCATACACTTCGCACAATTGCATTTGCTGTCTGTTGCTGTTTACAGGGCAGGGGCGCGTTTGTCTGCATCCTTGATGTACGGTGCCCTGTTTTGCTAATAGAATTTTTGTATGGAAGCATGCAACATTACTAGCAAGTGGTGCTCATATTGGCTGTTTCCGGTGACACCAAAAAAAATGGTGCATGCCCCATGGCCTGCTTGTGCGCCAAAGTGTTGTGCCACCACTGGAACACTTTATCGCGTGTGGCAGTTCCTGCACCCACACACAGCCAGCTGGTAGTGCAGAGGAGAAACCAGTAAAAGTCAAAGCAACTCTTTAAATTGCACAAGGTTGTGTGGTGCTGCCATGGAACGGCCTGCTGCGTCGCAGGTCGGCAGGCTCCACAGGGGCGCAGGCCTGGGCGTCGGCGATGGCGGCGGCCCACTTGAGGGCAAGAAGCGGAAGAGGCGCGGCGGGGAGCGGAGCCGCAGGCGGTGCGCTCGCGCCGCATACTGTCACCTGAATGCCTTGGACCTGCGCCAGGGCAGGGTCGGCGGTGCCGCCGCTGGCTCCGCCACACCTGCACGGGCGCACCCTGCAGAGTGGCCCTTCTTTCTCGCCATGTGGGAGCATGAGCGCTGGACAGGTAAGCGGCATGCAGTCCTCCAATGCGCAGCTCATGCAAAGATGCACGTTGCAGGCAAAGCTTTGTAGGACTGTCATCATGGTGCAGCGTTTGTGAGCTTGCTCAAGACAGGGTAACGTGTCAAGTTGTGCACGAACTTTGCAGACCAGTTCAGCAGTGCTGGCGCTCACACGGCGGCCCGCGCCAGGCGGGGCGCGGAGGCCGCGCGCGGGGCGCGCGAGGCCGCGCGCGATGCGCAGAATGCAGTCGACTGCGCAAACCCTGACGCGCCGGGACTGTTTGCCTTCATTAACGCCAGCCTGGGCGACGGCTCTGCCGCCGCCGCCGTGCACCGGCGCGCGCTTGGCGGCAGTGGCAATGGCGGTGGCGGCGCTGCCGCGGCCGGCAGGTACTTTGGCGCCACGAGCGGCGGCGCAGCGAAGGCTGCGCCGCCGAGCCGGCAGGCGCTGGCCGCGCAGCAGGCGCGGACGCGAGACTGCGGGCCAGTGTTCGGTGCTGTATGTCAGGTTTCTAGCAGGCATGCCATGCTCTGGTGTGTAAAACAGGGTCCTACAGTGCTGCGGCAATGGTTAATGCCAAGGTTTGCATCCTGCGGCCAGTAGATCAAATAGGCCATGTTGCTGACCATGCATGCGCTGTCGAGTGCAGAACTACATGCATTCTTCCACTCTGCATGTTTCAGGCCTGAACCTAGGAAATAAGGCAGGGCGGTATGCAAACATGTGGCATGTGATCATCTGGAATGCATGAGTAGCTCTAATTTGTGGTGCCTGGTGCGGGGGTGGGGTGCAGGACGTCATGCTTGCGCTGCGGCAGCAGGTCGCTCGCCTGAAGGCCATGGCCGTGCGGAACGTGAAAGACAAGGCCATGTCTGCTCAGGTGCGTGCTGACTTCTTACCGAGAGCATGCAACTTGGTTATGTTGGCTTTTATGTACCAATTGCGGTGCAGGATTTAGTTGCTGCACGCTTGTCGCATTAATTGCTTACTCTGTGTTTGTGTGCCACAGGCGGGCTGTAATGTGTTTCATAAAAACCGTGTTTCATAAAAAACAACAACGCCAGTTGCAAGTGATGAGCAGTGCCGACGTGACGGGATTTGCGCGGCCTGCAGATTGCACGCAAGCTGGTGGAAGCAGAGCGTAGTTTGGCAGATGCGGAGACGGCCGGCGCGAGCGCAGAGCAGGCCGTACACTCGCGCGAGCGCCACAAGAAGTGGATGAAGTTCTGAGTGAGTAGACTGTGAGAGTGTACAATGCAGCTGTATTCTGCTTTTCGTTAAGTTTCTGTGTGTCTGTTCGTGGAGTGTCGTTTCTAGTACAACATGATAGGATGTGGGTTGACAGGCCATTGAGGAGGGACCACCCAGTGCTATTCCCAGGGCCTGCCAATTGCTCTGGGCCGCTCGAGGCCCAATGGCTGTGGCGCACACCGCACACCTGTCCACTGACAAGCGCATTGTGTTCACTCAAAGAAAGCGTGTACTATAGCGCTTGAGCTAAGTTGTAGGTACTTCCCTGGATTGTCCTGGGCAAGGCCATCACATCTGGCACAGGGCGTTTGTCAATAGCATGCCTGCACACACGCTGCACAGCGGCATGGCCGCCTACACAGGCTTGTGCAGGTTGGATAGGCAATGCTGGCGGTCCGCACCTGCGGCTGGCAGCGCTCAGTGCGGCGCATCACGCAGAGGCACGCCCTTAGTATTGCCGAGCGTAGCAAAGCGAGCTTTGGCAAGGAGTGCATGCTTACAGGAGTCCTAGAGAGGAGTCTACTTGCTAATAGCAACTGCTATGCAATTGCAAGTGCCGTATCTTGGCGAATTCATATTGGTAGTTCAGAGTGAGAGCACGCTTGCTTGTCATCTACACTATGCGCATTGGTGGGAGTGGGAACTCGCTGTAGGCTGTGCAGGACCTCAGTTTCAAGTCCAGCTGAAGGCTGAGCTCAGGGCTCACGGGTGAGCACACCAGGTCAGATTGACCAGAGTGTCAAGTGCACACTGCACAGCTTCTCTTCCGCTTGTGAGACAGCAGATGCCAGTATGTATGCGTGCCTTGTTGTGCTAGACGAGGTCACCTGACCTTGCAGACGACTTGAGTGGCTGCGGCAGGAGCGGTGGTCGTGCGGGCGGCCGTAAAGGAAACTGACCCTCACAAGCGTGTGGTCATCACTGGGATGGGCGTAGCATCGGTGTTCGGGAACGATGTCGAGCAGTTTTACAACAGGCGCGCCGCTGGTTGTGTTGGGGGGCCAAGGAAGGCTGTTGCCAAGTGCTGCAACGCTGCATTGCTCGACATGGTCATTGCTTTCTGTATGGGAGGCGTGCACCTGCTGCATGGATGACAGGTATCTGCTGAAAGTCCGTCAGAACTTTTGCATCATAATCTATCCCTGAAGAATGTGTACATTTTGCATGTTCCTTTTCCTTACCACAAATCATGGCAGTCACAGCCCAATATTGTTTTGTTTCATGCTGCCTGGGGGCGTGTTTAGTGCCCAGTGCTGGATGGTCATGCATGCGCATCGCATGCGTGTGAGCCCATGCATTTGAGGGTTCCGAGCTGCTCCACCCCCCTTTCTGTCGTACAAGATTTATGATTGTTGGGGGAACTTGCTTTGTGCAGGGCTGACAAGCTGGTGTGTTTGATGGGTGTGTTCTCTGTGCGCGCAGCTTGCTGGAGGGCAAGACCGGCGTGTCCCAAATCACGCGCTTTGACGCGTCTGAGTTCCCCACCACGTTTGCGGCGCAGATCAAGGACTTTGACAATGAGGGGTGCGCCGCCCACCCGGCCTGCTTGGCCGGCGCTGCTGTGCGCAGACGTTGTGCAGCCGCTGCTGGCCTCTTACGGTCTGCCCTGATGGTCACAGCATGCACCTCCCTTGCTTTACGTGCGATCCGACCAGCGAACTGCCCCCCTTGGCGGCAACGCTTCTCAACAGCTGGTGAGCAAGTCCATGGGTGTTTCGCACCCAGGTTGATAGACAAGAAGAATGCGCGGCGGTACGACGACTGCATCTCCTACTCGCTGGTCAGCGCCAAGAAGGCGCTCAAATCGGCGGGGCTTTGCCAGGACGACAACCCTGATGCGGTCGCAAAGCTGGACAAGACGCGCGCGGGTGTGCGCGGGGCGTGGTCGCGCGCACTTGACATGACCTGTAGGAGTCACGCGTGGTGTGCTGTGCTCAGGCGTTGTCCCTCCAGCGCCGAGCGTGTCAGCTTTGGGGTGGTGCACACGCACAGTGGGCACGTTCAGGATATGCACATCCAAGTGATGCTGTGGCGGAGGCGCCGTTCTGACGCCGGGCGCTGTCACAACGCTGTGTGCAGCCCAGGCTCCTGCATGCGGCCTGGACATGCAGGTGGGCGAGGCGCGCTGCGCGCCGCGCGCAGGCGTGCTGATCGGGTCGGGCATGGGCGGGCTCACCATCTTCCAGGACGGCGTCAAGAACCTGGTGGAGAAGGGCTACAAGAAGATCACGCCCTTCTTCATCCCCTACGCCATCACCAACATGTGCGCCCGCGCCCCGCGCCACGCGCGGCCGTGGCCCGCAAGAACGGATTTTTCGGCTGGCGGGTGCGCTGGCAGTTCAGGACATGGAGGCGCTGCCAGAGTCCCGGCGCTCTGCAGGCATGCAGACACGCGCGTTCATGCCGGAGCCGGTCACGCTGAGGCTGCACCGGTGCATGCTGCCAAGTGAGCGTTTCGAAGGTATGCGCTGCTCGGCAGGGGGGGCGCACTGGTGGGCATCGAGACGGGCTTCATGGGCCCCAACTACTCCATCTCCACCGCGTGCGCGACGGCGAACTACGCGTTTGTGGCCGCCGCCAACCACATCCGCCAGAACGAGGCCGACGTCATGATCGTGGGCGGCTCCGAGGCGCCCATCATCCCCGTCGGCCTGGGCGGCTTTGTTGCGTGCCGGTGCGCCCTCTCATACGCACACCAGCATTGGCAGTGTGTCAGCAGGGGCGCGCTGAAGCAGGGCATGCATCAGCCCATTCGTCGCACCTGCACTTCTCACAGTGCATGCATGAATGCGTGCGCACACCGTTGCAACGCTCATGCGCTACGTGCAAAGCCGCTCCATGGCCTGCCGGTGCGCGCCGCCACGCGACGCTGATCCAGGAGAGCAAACCCTGGCGCGCAGGGCGCTGTCGTCGCGCAGCAGCGAGCCGGAGAAGGCGTCGCGGCCCTGGGACACCGGCCGCGACGGCTTTGTCATGGGCGAGGGCGCCGGCGTGCTCGTGTTCGAGTCGCTCGCACACGCGCAGGTGCGGCCGCGCACCTGCGCCTTTCTACCGCGCCTCTCTGCTGCCTGCACTTGCATGTGCAGTCCTGTGTGATTCTGCATGTGCGCGCTCCATGCCTAGTACAGTTTTGCTGCTGGCCCTTGAAAAGCGCATGAGGGTGGGCCTCTGATCTCATGTGTCGTACAAGACACGATGGGCACACTGCCGATCTTGCAAGTTGTCTGCACAGGTGCAAAACACTTCTGCGCATGCGTGTCAAGGTTTTATGCCTGAAGCGTATCTGTGCGCAAGTGCAGCATTTGCGCGAGGCACATGCGAGCTAGGGCAACACCTCGGGCGCTGCGCACGCAGGCGCGCGGCGCGCCGATCCTGGCAGAGTACCTGGGCGGCGCGGTGACGTGCGACGCGTACCACATGACCGACCCGCGCGCGGACGGCCTGGGCGTGTCCACCTGCATCAACCTCGCGCTCAAGAACTCGGGCATCGAGCGCGACCAGGCGCGCCACGCTGAGGGTCTAGGGTAAGGGGAGGGCGCAAGGTTCTCTCACGGGCTGGCGCGGTTGTAAGCGTGTATGTAGAGCGAGTACTGGAAGCCCTGGCCTGCATGCGGAGGGCTTGAGCAGTATTTTAGGGTACGAGGCGCGGGCGGCAGGTCAACTACATCAATGCGCCCTAACCCTACCCTGTGGCAGCAGGTCAACTACATCAACGCACACGCGACCAGCACGCTGGTGGGCGACGTGGCCGAGGTCAAGGCGATCAAGGCCGTGTTCAGCGACGTGAGCCACATCAAGATCAACGGCACCAAGTCGCTGATCGGGCACTGCCTGGGTGCGGCCGGCGGCATGGAGGCCATCGCGACCATCCAGGCCATCCGCACCGGCTACGTGCACCCCACGCTCAACCAGGCGCGCTCAGCCGTACCTCGTGCAGGCCCGCGCCGAGGATCCATCATCACCCGCACTGACATGCATGCCATTCTGTACGCAAAAAGGCTGGTGGTCGAGCAGCAAACATGACTGCCACCCCAACGCAGCACCAGGAATAAAGGTCTGATTTTCCAGCATGCCCCGTGCGCGCAGGACAGCCTGGTGGACCATGGCTGCCACCACAGCGCAGCACCAGCGATTTTGGTTTGATCTGATCAGCATGCCCCGCGCGCGCAGGACAACCTGGTGGACGAGGTGGCGGACATCGACACCGTGCCCAACGTGAAGCAGGCGCACAAGATCACCGCCGGCATCTCCAACTCGTTCGGCTTTGGCGGCCACAACTCGGTGGTGGTGTTTGCGCCCTTCGAGAACTGAGGCTGCGTGCCGGCCTTGTGCGGTTTGAGTGAGTTGAGGGTGCGAGGGTGTACTTACAGAGCGGTGACAAATGTCAGTTACTGAGCTTTCGCAACAGTAAGTGTTTGCTGTGTGGTGGCCGCTGCGGACGGTCACAGAAGTGCTGGTGCTGGCAAAGCTCACCAGCTTGTGGCTTGTGATGCTGGCACGCCGTGAACATGGCCGCGCGCTGCAGGCATGCTCAGGCGCCATATGTAAAGACGCATGGCGACCTGGTGAGAGCAGACTTGCATGTACCGACATGCCTGCGTGCGTTTGCGGCAAATGCATGATGCGTCCGACCCCCGATGACTGTCCACAGCCATGCCAGCCTTGCCACCCCAGGCGCCACCACGCACAAGCCAGGACCAGGCGCACTCTCCCGCCTTGCTTGCATGCACAAGCGCACGGCGTCTCGTATAAGCTTGCTGGCTGACGCGGCGCGCCCTCCCTACCGCACCATGCTCCTCATGCGAGCCCCGGGCGCCTCACTTGCTCCAGTGCCCGCCGGAGCAGTCGACGCCGCCGGCAGCATACACGCGCGCCCAGTACGCGCGCTCCTCCGCCTCGGCCGCGTGCGCGGCCTCGAACGCCTCGCGGAAGCCCGCCGGCGGCCGGTGCGCGGTCGGGATGGCGCCGCCGCCGCCCGCGCGCAGGAAGGGGTCGCTGTCCCAGATGCGCTTGATCTCCCTGGCGCGCACAGCGTTCGTGTTGTGAGCCTGGGGGCGCTGCACACGCGCGGCAGGCCACGACGCGGCGCATCGCTACAGGCCGCGCCCTGTTCCAAAGTCCGCTTGTGCGGACACGATCTACCGCACACGCCTTCCAGCATGCCCTGCAAAGGTCAAGGCTTCAGTGAATGCGGCAGCCATGGCAGCAGCATGCACGTCCGCGCTGGCTAGGCGCAAAGCTTTGTGCTGCAGATGTGCTGAGAGCAAAAAACCCCACCACTCCTCAGCCTGTAGCATACACGCGCATAGGGATTGCACGAAATTGCACACAGGATGGCATGACTCAACGCTGTCTGTGTTACAGTGCAACTGTGCCAGGATTAGGCAGCGCAGGCGAGCTGCAAGCACGCACTGGTATCGCGCCACGCGGTCGACCCGCGGCGGCCGCCGCGCGGCGGCAGCCAGCACCGCGCGGTTGCGCGCGGGGTCGTGCGCAGGGTGGCTCGCGCAGTCTGCAGCAGAGCTGTCAGCGGATGCGCCCGCGGCGGCGCGGCCGCGCAGACGCGGCCAGCGCTCAGGGCTGTGAAAGCCTCTGGGGCCTGCACCGCTGGCCGGGCGCCGCTCGCGGCCAGGGCCCGCATAGCCCTCCGCGTCACAGTCGCCATGGTAGCGGTGGTCGCCGGCCTCGCAGCGTGCAGCGGGCTCGCTTTTCCTCCGGTGCACATGAGCCGGCCGCGCCGGCTGGCTCCCGCGCCGGCCGCTCGGCGGCGGGTCGTAGTATCCTGGGCGCGCCGGCGGCGCGGCATTGGGCTGGAGGCCCGCATGCGGCCATGGCTGCTCGTCTGCTGGGGCGGCCGCGCCGCCCGCGCCGCTGTCGCTGCCGCTGCCCGCGCCCTCGGCGCCAGCGGGGCGCCAGCGGCGCGCCTGGTCCAGGCTTGTGTGACGCGCCACTGCGCCTCGCTCGCGAGCGTGGCGCTGCGCGGCCGACGCACGTCCCTGGGCCACTACGCCGCCCCATGCGAGGTCACAGGGCGCCTCCGCATGCGAGCTCCCAGCCTGCCTGGCGCAGTCCCCTGCTGCCGGCGCCGCGTGGGCGGCAGTCGCCTCCGCGCAGGGCGGGGACAGCACGCCCGTGGCCCCGCCAGCGTTGCCGGGCGGGCTGCACGGGAGCTGCGCGACGCGCCCGCCGTCGCCGCCAGGCTGACCAGGGGCCCGCAGCTCAGCCGCGGCATATCCGGCAGCACGCTGCTTGAGCTCGCGGCTGCTGAGCGCTTGCGGCTCCTTCTCCGGCCGCCGCTGCTCGCTCGGCCACTGCTGCGCCATGGGCGATAGCACGCACCTGCCGAAGCAAGGGACCCGGCGCTCTCGCAGACGTCCCCGGCAGCCAGAGGAATGCTGGCCACCCCTTGCGCCTCGAAGAGCATGTCCGCTTCATGCAACACCTCCCACTCAGACAAGGCTGTGGCCCCCCCCAAAGCAGGCCGGGCTGAGCCTGCATTGGCCTGCGCACCTGGCGGACATGTGCAGCGTCGCCGCGCAGTCCGCGCGCTCGTAGCCGCTCCAGTCTGCGTGGCCGAGCTCGGCCAGGCTATCCGCCGAGCGCGCGCCGTCTGCCTGGGCGCAGGAGGCGGTCTCATGCACACCAAGTTGTGGAGCCTGTGGCGTGCCAGGCGCTACGGCACCTGCCATCTTGTTATATGCACTTCAGCACAGGGCAAACTGCGGCGGCGCGCATGGCCGGTCATGCGTAACGGGCCGCCCCACCTCGGACAGCCTGAGCAGCAACAGCAGCTGCTCCTCATCGTAGGCCTCGCGCGCCCTGGTGCCCTCCAGGTCGGACGCGCTGGCGCTCCCAGCAACACTGCATGGGTGCTGGTCCACGTCGCTGTGGCTTTGCAAGCTGCAGCGTGCGTCCGGCCTTCCCGTGGCTGACCAGGGCCGCGGCCGGCCGCCCTCCCCGGGCTCCAACGGGCAGCGCTCACCGCTGGCGCCTGCGTGCCCGTCTGCATGGCAGCCTGCCGCGCTGCAGCTGGCCTCCAGCCATGCGTCTGCCCGGGGTTGGTGCGGCGGGCTGTCCTCGGTCAGATAGGCGAGGATGACGTCATCTGGCAGGTCGTGCCCCAGCAGCTGCAGCTGCTCCTTGACCGCCGCAAAGCTGACGCCCTGGAAGATCTCATCATCCATACAGGCACGCGAGCACCCGCCAGTTGGCAGGGACGAATGCTGCCGCTGACCGTCCGCGCCTGTTTTGAAGAGGGTTGCGGAGCTGATATGGCTGGTCAAGCTGACAGATCTGTCAGCATGCACAGGGCAGGATGTTTGAAGAGGGTGGACCGGCGGGTGGGCGCTGCTCGTTGCATGTGTTCTTGAGAACGATGAAGTCAGCCAGGGGCCAGATTTGGCCGACACACGGTTGTAATTCATTCATTCAAGCAGCACTCTGGCTCTCTCCATTGGTACAGTGCAGCACCGGCAAGCTCAACGACAAGCATATCTGTGTTACCAAGCTGTCACAGCGCGTCCTTGGCGGGTGTGGAGGCACTGGAGTCTGCTGAGGCCCGCGCGCTCTGAAGCAGCTCCTGTGCCGCTCGGCAACAGAACGAGGGCGGCATAGGAAGGTGGCGCCAACTAACGCTGACCTCAGCAGGCGCACCATGGCCGCGCCCGGCGCCAGGCGTGGCCCCACGCACAGCCCCTCAGACCCTGACTCTCTGCATCGGTTCGTGTTGCTTGCTGGTAGGGACGGGAGGCTGAGCTGCGCGCAGGGCGAGGGGTGGCCCGCTCTTTGGCGGTGCGGGGCCATCATCCCAGGTGCGTGCAGACTGTCTGCGCAAGGTCTTTGTCTGCCGGGCTGCTCGCCGAGGCTGGCTCACACTAATTTGCAAGCCCATCTCGTACAGGCAGAGGTGGACCCGGAGTCCCTGGAGCGTGAGAACAACAAGGACGTTGACGCGCTGGGGGACCGCGTGCACATGTTGCGACAGGTGGCCCTGCTCACCACAGTGCCGTGCTGTAACTCAACGTTGAGTGCGTGTGCTCTCAACTCCGCACACCTTGGTATCACCTTGGCACCCTTGGCCTGTGATGCTGACTGGCGTGCTCACTTGTCCCCGCAGCTGACCACTAATATACACTCAGAGGTCAACTCACACAACCGCGTGCTGGACAACCTGGTGAGGCCCCGGTGATGCCCCGGTGATGCCAGAGCTGCACAGCGGCCTGTGGCCTGCTTCCAAGCTCAAGCCGGTTGCTGCGCTGCCGGCAGGGCGACAGCATGAACAGCGTCCAGGTGGGCATTGGCACAGCCGCCACCAGGTTTAAACGGGTGCGCCCCGCTCGGTACGCCCAATTTAGCAGCACACCTGGTCATGTCTCGTGCCGAACAGTGGGTCAGGCCAACATGCAAGTGAGCAGCACAGCACAGCCTGCGCGCTATCTGAGCTGCGTTCCTGTACCGCCTGCAGCTGTGCACCTTGCGTCCGTCCCCAAGATGGGTTTGCTGCCAACGCTGCGTTGTCGCAGGTCTTTGACTCTCCGCAGCGGCGGCAAACGCTCTACATCTCAGGTGGCATAGTTGCCGCGGTCCTGTTTCTGTACTACCTGCTGCGGTGGCGACGGTCGTGAGGCTCCTGGCTGTCAGTCCCCCTGTAGAACATTGACGACAGTGCTCCATGCGCTTGTTTCCAGGTTGTCTGCAGAAGCAGATTTTGTCAAACCTTGCACTTCACATGTCCAACAATGCGTATGGCGCTGCACGACAGCAGCTTTCGGGCAGACGCAAGCTTGGTAGCGTTGCGCTCACCAGTGGCGGTCCAGCAGCCCACTTGTATTGAGTCAAGGCCTTTGCTACGTAATTGTGTGCAAAGCCGCGCATTCTAATGCTTTATGCTTTGCTTCACCTGCACACATGAAACCTTGTTTTGACACTGCCATTGGGGCCCATATTCACTTACTTGCTCAACCTTGCAGCAGTATTGTAGCGCTGTAAGGGTTTCTATCAATTGAAGCGTCCAGGCCCTGTTGCTGCCGCCCAGCATGACTGAGCCCACATGCCTGGCTTGCCAAAGTCGTGCGCGTGGGCTTGCATGTGCCTCTGATTAGCAAGGTCCAGCAGGGGGATAGCAGAGCATGTCAGCTCTGCCACAGCTTCATTGCAAGCCCACTCTATGTTAGTATCAGCAGAACACACTTCATTGCGTCAGTTCAAAGCGTTGCTGGTTATGAATGTGCAATCTTCAAGGGAATGCATGTTTGACTATGCAATTACGGTCTTGGGCTACCCCCAGCCCAAAACCCCGTTTCCAAGATGGAACGCCACCTGGGGCTCAAAATGCCCGTTGCACGCTAAGCAAGCTCAGGCTGTCCTGTCTGCATATTATTTAGTACTAGCTTGTTTGCATATCTGCTTGCACCTCTGCTAGCTACAGCACTTCCGCACTTTCAGCAGACGCAACAGCAGCGCAACGCACTCGTGAGTACGTGAACTCAGTGTATTTCCAGCAATCACAGCAGGACAAACGTCAGCACCAGTTTTCAAGTACCTCCCCAAAGTGAAGGGGTAGCTCGCTTTGGGCCCGGGGGCCTTGCGATGCGCAAGCCTGCAGCAAGATGGCAAGGGGTTTCACTACGCATAGCCGCCGCCCTTGCTGTAGCAACCATACCGCTCCTGGCAGAGCCTACGTTGGCGGGCAAGGTGACCCGCCTCTAGCGCCCATACGCGCGTAGCTCCAACCAGGGTCGTTCTCCTGCGCACACTTGTGCTGCTGGAGCGTAGCAGTGCCTGCTCCAAGTATTAGCAGTGACCTTGCTGCTTGCTGGCAGCAGCTGTGCGCTGTGGCCTCAGCAAAGCGCGCTAGGGCGCGAGTTTGAAATGCTAAGCAGTCTTGTGCAAACCGAGGCCGCTGAGCGCGCGCATACGCAGGTGCTGGCCATACCGCTGCCTGGCGCGGAGTCGCACCTGTTCGTTATGTCCGTCATCGTCAATGAACTGGCAGAGAGGGGGCATAGCGTGATGGTGAGGCCACGGCCCCTGTATCCTTGCCTAGTTGTCAAGGGCTTCTGTTGAAGGCATGCCTGCCTGCTGTTTGATGCGAGAGCTCGTGTGAGCCACTGTGCTCGGCTTCTGAAACAGCCATGGGTTGTTGCGCAGCTGGCCATCCCAGAGAGCGACCTGCCCGCACTGGCGAGGGTCAACTCCACGCGCCTGCGCGTGCTCACCTATGACTCGGCCTACAGCAAGCAGGCGCGGGCAGCTGCTGTGCGTGCTGATGCGCGCGCGTGCGCGGGGTACACGCTGTGCAGCACGGCGCAGCCACGCGCGCGCGTGGCTTGCGGAAGGTGCACCTCGTGTGTGCAACACAGGGCAGGCCTACCCACACACGAGACAGTGTAAGCCACCGCAGTGGCACACTGCAGAGCGCCATGCCATGCATCATCGCCGCTTCAGGCGCGCGCGCGCGGACGCGCGGCAGGAGGTGAAGGAGCTGGTGCGCGGCACGCGCGACGCGCTGGGCACGGGCTTCCTGGGCAGCCTGGAGAGCTTCCTGGCGTACCTGCAGACGCTGATGCACTTCTGCGAGCGCTTCGCGCGCGACGAGGCCGCCACCGCCGCCATGCTGGTGCGCCGGCCCCGTCCCGCCATACTGCAGAGGCGGGTGCACTGCTAGTGCACCGGCGAGCTAGCTGGCTCGTGCAGTGTTCTGGACACGCACTGCCAAGCTTCTGGGGTTGAAGCGTGGTAAGGCAGGGTAGTACGGTGTTTACCGTCCCTCTGCCATGCATGCTTGAGCACCGCTTAGACTGGCGTGTTGAGGCTGACATGCAATGAAGCTCCCGAGGCATGGCCGGCTGCCGCTGATGCGAGCGTGCTTCACGCACAGCCTGTGCAGGAACGCTTGCCTGCATGAGAGTCGGAGGAGCAGGTCGCACAGGGCGCCGCGGCCACGGCATGCTGCCAGAGCCCCTGTTTGTATGCTCAGGTCCAGCGCGGCGAGTACATGTGCACGATCGGGGTTACTCTTCAAGTGCTCATGACGCAGCCGGCCGGTGCAGGACTTTGCGCCCGACCTCGTCCTGGGCGACGTGGTCTACGCGTGCGCCATGGGCCAGAGCGAGCTGCTGGGCCGCGCGCAGGGGCGCTCGCCGCCGCGCCTGCCGCGCGTGCTGGTGCGCTGCCCGGCTCCTGGGCATGCTCACTCAGCACAAGGGGGCTGGAGGAGACGGGCTGGAAGGCCGCCGCCCCCGGCCTGGTGGCCGGAAAGTGTGCCAGTGCCGACGGAGGTCGTGCTGTGAAGCAGCAGCATGGTCGCCACCGGAGCGATCTTGGCGTGCAGAGCGCCGCTCCTGTGCTTGCGCGTCTCCCTCGCCCAGTGCGAGCCTGCCGCCAGGCATCCACCCAGGACGCAGATGCGCGCGAGCACTGCCCAGGCGCGCCGCCGGGGCTGCTGCGCGCAGGTGAGCGCGCTGCCGCTGCTGGACCCGCTCGTGCCGGGGCGCATGGAGAGCATGCCCAACCGCCTGGCCTTCGTGCCGCAGTTTGGCACCAGCCTGCCCGCCGACATGGTGCGGCCGCCCGGTCAGGCTGCTGGCCCTGCTGACTTGGCCGGGGCGGCCCGGGGCAGAACGCCCGCGCCTGGCGTGGCCAATCGCTCCACGGCAGCCGCAGCCAATGCCCCCGTGGCGTGCCGGGTGCTGCTGTATGCCCTGCTGTGGCCACATGCTGCGGTTCATGACAAGCGCATACCGCCAGAGTGCTCGGCTGCGTCTTACAGGGCCCTGCTGAGCCCATGCGCACACCGTGCCTATGTGGGTGCGGCGGCTGCTCCGGACAGGACACAAGGCCAGAGGGCCGTGACTCGCAGACACTGCTGGGCCGCGCACGCAGCTCGCCCGTGGGCGTGGCTGTGCTCTGGCCAGACCCAAACCGCGCGGGCCGCCGCGGCGCGCAGGGCCTGCTGGGCCGCGTGCGCAACGCGGCCGTGTACCTTGGCAGCCTGGTGGTGGAGCAGGCGCGCGTGCTGCCGATGTATGCGCGCCTGTGCGCCGGCTTCAGCGTCGACTGCTTCGACCGCGAGCTGCTGCACAGCACGGCCATGTTTCTGTACGCGCTAACCCTACCCTACCCTAGCACCTGCACGGCCTGCGCGTGTGCCGCCCATGTATGCGCGCCTGTGCGCCGGCTTCAGTGTCAAATGCTTCAACTGCGCGCTGCTCCACGGCACGGCCATGCTCCTGTGCGTGCTAACCCTACCCTGACCCTGCCACTCGGGCGGCCTGCGCGCGCGCCGGCTTGCGCGTGACCGGGCAGGCCTGCCGGCAACTAGGCGCCATTGGCGCAAGAGCGGACATGAAGGATGCAACATTGGCCCTGTTGTGCTGCCCTGGGTTACACCGGCTGTTGGTGACTGCGAGGACTGCGCATAGCCTGCCGCCGCGCCCGCGCGGCAGGTACAACAGCGACTTTGCGCTGGAGTGGCCGCGCCCGCTCCCGCCCAACGTGCAGCTGGTGGGCGCGCTGCTGCCGCGGCCCGCGCGCCCGCTGCCTCCGCAGTTCGAGGTGACCCGCCCCGGCAGGAGCCGCAGCGCTTGTGTGCTCGGTTACCCCACAGGCCACCCGTCGTGTGCGCGCTTGGCAAGCGCAGCCCCGCCCCACGCTCGTCCGAGCTCGCACAAAGCTCTGCGGGTCAGCCCCGACATGCCGCAGCTCGTGCTCGCGCTCTGCGCACTGCGGCTGCGGCTCAAGGCTCCATGATCCGCAAGCCAGGCAGTTGCAGCCCCACGCTGCTATATCCGCCTACCACCTTTTAACACCTTAGAACGCATCCCACCAAACATACCCTTGCAAGGCTGCCTGTGGCGACGCGCATGGGCGGCCGCGCGCAGGCGCTGCTGGAGGGCACGGACAGCGGCGTGGTGTATGCGTCGCTGGGCACGCTGTGCACGTTCGGGCTGGAGGGCTTCCGGCGCGTCGCGGCCGCGCTGGGCGCGCTGCCGCAGCGCGTCGTCTGGAAGCTCGCGCCCGGCGACCTGCCCGGCAACGCCACGCTCGGCGCGCTGCGCCTGGCGCCCAACCTGCGCGTGCGCCCCGCCGCGCCACATGCGCAGGTGCCTGTGTGGCATGCATCAGGCTGTGACTGGTCTCGGCTACCTCTCCCTGGGTCATATTTCAAAGAGCCGCCAGCTCCATTCACACTTTTATCATGCACCTCTGGCGCCTCTCATTGGAACGTCAGACACACAGTCTGGCCACTCCGACTGGGCTGCCAGGCAACTGGTATGTGTGATGCAGCTTCCCGCATGCGCGGACGGTCCCGCATCTTCTGGAGCCCCGCCGGGCATGGGGGCATGATCACGAGCATGTCTGTCGCATCAAAGCGCGCTCCTTGCATCCGCTGCTGCACGGCTCCCAGGCTCAGACGGCCCCGCACGTAAGCCGGTAGGAGGTGGAGTGGGTGCAGCAGGACCAACTTTGCCCTATCCCTTTGATGCACAGCTCCCAGGCTCAAGAGGCCCCGCGCGTGAGGCGGCAGGTGGTGGAGTGGGCGCCGCAGCAGGACCTGCTCGGCGACGCGCGTGTGTGCGCCTTTGTCACGCACGGCGGGCTGAACAGCGTGTATGAGGTATGATCAGATCCCTGCTTGTGCAAGGGCAGGGCCATGCATGCAGGCAAAGGACTTGTCACCTGCTTAAGTGATGCACTGATCGGATGAGTGTGGCAAGGCCAGCGCTCCTTACCAGCTGCGCTAGTTGCTGTTGAGCCGTCCTGCGCGTCGCACGCTTCGGGCTGTCCCCTCTGCATCTTAGATCAGGTCCATCTGCGCGCTCACTCAGAGTATGCAGACCAGATGGACAATCAGCGCGCGCGCGGCCATCAGTGTGCACCACCGCCACCGCCCTCCGCAGGCTTGCACCTCCTGCGCTCGCCCTGCATGCGAGCCAGGGCGGCGCGGTCGCCGCGCGCAGGCCGCCTACCACGGCGTGCCGCTGGTGGGCATTCCTATGTACGGCGACCAGCCAGACAACGTGGCCAAGGCCGTGCACCGGGGCTTTGGCCTGTTGGTGGCGGCGCAGCACCTGCAGGCAAGCGGCCCCATGGGCAGGGGCGCGCCGCTGCGGGGATAGATAGCAAGTCAGGTTGGCTTGTTAAGTCCACGCGGGTGGTGGGTCACCGGTTCAGGCATCTCCATGACCTGCTCGACAAGCGTGGTGCATCCCCGCGCTGCTCCGGCACGGCCGCGGCTGTGCGCCGACGCGCGCGCACGCGCGCGCAGGCGGGGGCGCTGCGCGCGGCGGTGCTGCGCGTGGCAAGCGAGCCGGCGTTCCGGCGGGCGGCCGCGCTGGTGGGCGCGCGCATGCGCGCGCACCGCGTCACGCCCGTGCAGCGCGCGGCCGGTGCGCCGCAAGCCACACATGGGCCCTCGACCTGACATGCCGGCGCTCCTGGCGCCCTTTGGTTTCGTGCATGGTGAGGCACTTCAGCACCAGGGGCGCGGCGCAAAGTCCTGGCGAAGCAGCCGTCATTGTGCCCGCCCACAGGTGCCAGGGCAGGCGGCGCAGCCTTGCGGCCCTGCCAAACAAAAGACCGTTTTGCTTGATGGCAAGAGGAAGGTTAAAGAGTCGGCTGGTTTTCTGACTGCAGGCCATGCGCTGCACTGACTCATGTTAACACATGCTAACACTGCGGATATCACAAGTGCGGCGATCACAGGGCTTGAAGGGCTGCGCCGGTGAGCAGCGCAGCGCGGGGCCGCGCAGACTGGGTGGAGCACGTGCTGGCCACCGGCGGCGCGCCCTACCTCAAGACGCGTGAGCACACGCTGTCCTGGCCCGCCGCGCACTCCCTGGACGTGGCCCTCATCCTGGCCACGGCCGCCGCGCTGCCCGCCTGCCTGCTCCTCCTCTGTGCGCGCGCCGCGGCGCGCGCGCTCGGCGCCCCAGCCGTGCACCCCGCGCCCGCGGCGCTGGCCGACAAGCGCCCAGGCGGCGGCGCGCCGCGCCCGGCGTCGCCGCGCGGCGCCTGGCTGCTGGGCGCGCTGCGGGTGCCCGGCGCGGCGGCGCCCGCGTGCGGGCTGGCAACGAGCCCCGCCAAGCGCCCGCCCGTGCTACGGTCGCCGCGCCGCGCGCGCGCCGCCGCGGCACGGGGCGGCAGCGTGGACGACGACAGCTCCGGCGAGGAGCTTGCGTACTGCGGCGGCGCGTGCGCCGGCGCCAAGGCCGCGTCGGCCTGCACGGGCGCGCGGTAGCGCGGCGCGCCGCAGCGTGCGGCGCCGCCAGCGCATGTACATGTCAGCGCCCGGCGCCCGTGCGCTGTGCGCAGGGAGGCCTGTATTAGACCGCACCCGGCAGGTCACACCCGCGCCGCCTGCCCCCAAAACCCGTCCCAGTCAAAGCAGTGACCGCATTGGCGCGCTGCGCCCCGAGTGCCTGCGCAGGCGTGCGCCATGTAGCCCTGCCAGATGATAAATATCCTGCGCGACCACAAAAGCTTTGCTGGGTCGCGGTGTGCGAACCAGCGTGCGGGCGCGGCGTGCATGGCGTGAGGCTTGCGCACGCCTGCACTGGGGCGTGCCGCATGCGCTCTACCTTCTGTGCCTGCAAAGTGGAGCAGGGGGCCGAGCCAAGGGTGGTGGGACTAGGGGAAGCGTTGTTTTAGGGTCACGTTTGGCAGCTTGGGGCCCGCCCTGCACTCGTACAACGTGCACAGCTGATCACAGCTGGAAATTGCCTGGTCAGCCCTCCCAGAAGGGATTTTGAGCCAGCAATTTGATTGAGGCGCGTTCTGCAAAGGGTTCAGGGGTCATTTGCGAACTGCCGGCCCAGGTGCAGACGGTGCATTTGTGCAAGCCCGTCATCCTGACGGGCCAATAATCAACTACTGATGAGGGTATGCACCAGAGAGCGTGCAGACAGAGGGTTGGCTAGCGCTTTACTAGTAGTAGTGAGAGGGCATGTCACGAGCGCGCTGACCGCGCAGACGCATGAGGCGGCCGAGGCCGCGCTGGCGGAGGCGGGCCGGCGGCTGGACGAGGCCGCCGGCTTCGCCAAGGGCGACCCCGCGGTCCTGGTGGCGGCCGGCGAGGCGCTGGTCGCGCGCGCCGAGCTGCGCGTGGCGGCCGCCGCCGAGGCGGCGGCAGGTGCGGGGCGGGCGCGGCGCTCGCTTCTCAGTGGGCGCGGCTGCCCTTGCACCAGCTGGCCGCTCTCGGACCTGTTGCATTCGGCCAGGTTGCAGTCCACTTTATGGTTGCTTCAGCTGTTCTCGCTGATCTGTCTTAAGGTTGGATATGTATGGGGCGGCGATGCATGAGTGCCATGCTGAAATGCCGCCACGCATATGGTGTGACATGCGATTTGAGAGCTCCATATTAATCTGCGACACAGGCTGAGGGTACTGTCTGAAGCACGGGGCCAGAGTTGCGGGGCTCACGGGCTTGGCGCCGCAGGCGTGGCTGAGGGCCTGCTGGCGGAGGCGCGCGCGCTGTATGCGGAGGCCCTGGAGGCCGGCTACGCGCGCGCGCTGCGCCTGCACGCCGGCAGCGCGGACGCGCGCGTGGGCGCCGCCGAGACGCACGTCGCGCTGGGCAAGCTGGCTGCCGCGGGTGCGTGACGTCCGTGCCTGTGTTGCCTGCTTGGGAGCGCACGCCTTTGTTGTCTGGATTGGAATGCAGCTGCCTATCCCGTGAGAACTATTCTAGACACGTACTTGGTGCATTGTGCTTCGCAGTGCTACCTTGTGCTTCGCAGTGCTACCTGCGACGGGCTGATCTGGGGCTTGCTCTTACTCTCCATGCGAGCAGTCCTCTGTGCGAGCTTGCCTTGGTGCGGCTTCTGACATATGCGTTGCTTGTAAGCATGGAAGTGCGCGCAGGACAGCAGTGACGCCCGTCGTTGTGCACCAGGCTCGCAGAACGAGGCAGCGCAGCACTTTGCCGCGGCGGCTAGGGAGTACCGTGCGGCGCTGCAGCGGCCCGAGGCGCTCAGCACGCTGCCGGACCGCTGCGCCGTGCGCTTCAACTTTGCATGCGCGTGCGTGCTGGCGGCCGGCGCCGCGGAGGAGTGTCCCGGGGTGCTGCAGGCGCGTGGGCCCTAGCGCGCTTGCTCATGCTGTGCTTGTGTTGTGAGACATGACTTGCTGGAGTGGTAAGTCGTGTGCAGTCTCTGTTCACCGCTGCTCGCGGCGAGGAGTGACAGCAAGTATGGCCTTGTTTATCGCTCAAGAATCAGCTAGAAACCTGTGTTCTGACTTGTTTGCGGACGTTGTCTTCCAGCTGGTTGCCTGGTGTCGTGGATGAAAGGCTGCGTGCCCGACACCCTGGTTGTTCACAGGAGGCCGCGGCTGTGCTCCAACAGCTGCTTGCTGGTGGGGCTACCAGCGCGTCTGCGCTTGCTGCCGACTCTGACATGGACGGCGCGCGGGAGTGGCTCGCCTGGCTGCTCGCTGGCAGCCCGGGGTCCGCGCCCGCGGTCAGCACGCTGCCAGGCTGCCTGACAGGCAGCCGGGCGGCGCCCGGCGGCGCGGCCGCCCTGGCTGCCTCGCTGCTGGCACAATGAAAGGAGAGGGAAGGCTGTGAGTACGCGCGCCCTTCGGCGCACCCAGGCGTGTGGAAATTATTAACTTTTGGACAACGGGTTGCCAGCAAGTACGCATTACACACAAGAATGAAAGGAAAGGAAAGGTTCTGAGTGCCTGGCTCTTGAGTGAAGCGCAGGCCAGTTTCATGCCGTTGCCCAAGAAACCCCCTAGGGTCAGGCAAGGTAGGCCGCAAGCAGCGACGAGGTCCTCGCGCTTGGTCGCTGTCTCTAGCACGCTACAGGCAATTTTATGAGTACGTCGGCTCTGTGGGACTGTTCGTGTAGACCCCCAGACGCTCAGCTATCGTCCGGCAGTCACTGGACAGGTGCTCAGCTTTGACCAGTGCACAAGTGCTATTGCAAATCGTTGCGCACTTGCTGTCTTCTGTAGCAAGTGCGCAAAGCTAGGGAGTGGGCACAGGGCGCTAGCATCTGGCTGAGCACCTGGCTGAGCAATCCACACGCCAGCTTTCACACCGTTCAAGCAGGCTTGTGCTTGGTTGTAAACACTCCACGCGCTCGTGCGCAGAGACTGAGCAGCGGGTGTGCCGTTAGGCGCTCTGGTGTCTACCAGCGAGAGGCTCAGACGCTGTCCCTACTGTGGGTGCCCAAGGCGCCCTGCTGCCTCGCTCGGGTGCGTCTGCGGGCATCCCCTGGTCTGTGCGCTGGGCCTGATCAGGACAGCGGCACTGGGCATACAGTAGCACCTACCTGCATGTTCCCTTGGGCATCCTGAGGGAACTGTGTTCATCCAGGCCTGTGCGGGGCTGCACAGGTCAAGATGGCGGACTGGAACAAGCTGGCAAAGTACATGCCCACCGGCGTGTTCCTGACCTTCCAGAGCCTGGTCACGCTGACGACGCACAAGCCTGACGCATCGGGGTGCGCTCCCTGCTGCAGCCCTGCTGCACTGCCGCGCTGTCTGCCCCATTCTGCCAGGGCTTGCACCAGCCTTGCATACCCACTCCTCCCGCAGACCTGATATGGCCCATGCCATGCATGCGCTCACATTGCCCTGCCTCCTTAACGGCATGCTGAGCAGCAGGTACCTACAGGAAGCTGTGCAATGCATCAGCCTCACAAGCGGCCCTCGCGCACAGTAACACGGGGACCTGCACCCACGGCGAGCGCGTGGCCACGGCCGTGCTGCTCGCGCTCACAGCCGCAGCGAGCTTCGTCATGGCCTTCACCGACAGCTACACCGACCCCGACACCAAGGCGACGTTCTACGGCGTGGTCACGCCCAGGGGGCTCTGCAGCCCGACCATCAGTCACGTCGTGAGAGCACGAGAAGATGACCCCGAGGCGGACGGCCAACTTCTACTCGGGGACACGCTACGCGAACGCCTAGATGCTGCCCGCTACAAGCCCCAGTTCGGCGACTTTGCACATGCAATGGTCACGTGCGCGCACGAGCTCTCCGCTGCCATGTAGCCAGATGTGCGGTGCAGCAACTCGCGACATGCGCCACTGCCAGGTTGTGAGTCGCCAAATGGCACAACCTATATCCTGGCACATCCTGTGTGCGTCCACCTAGATGTCCGTACCCATATCATTAATATGGACTTCCATCTGCAGTATGGGAGTATTTCCCTCAGCGCGACCCTGCAGTAACATTATGTATGCCTCTGCAGCGTGGCGGTGTTCCTGACGCTGTCGATGCTGACCGAGCCGGTCGTGAGCTGCTTCTTCGCAAACACGCTGGACCCCGTCGTCCCCCGCGCCGTCCCCGCGCTGGTCACCACCTTCGCAGGGCTCTGTGCGCGCCCGCCGTGTCCCTGTCGCCTGCATCATGTCGTGTCATCTTTTGACGCGCATATCTGCATGCTCCCCGGGCAGCAGGGCTGCCATGGCCGCTGTTGCTGCAATATCTTCCGTAGGTGTTTCACAGTAATGTGCCGTCATGACAATAGCATCATGTCCTATCATATGGGACAGCCCTAATGCATGCACGGGGTTGTCATCAGCAACTGACGTCCGGCGCCAGCGCGCAGTCTTTTCATTCTTCGCGCCACCACGCGCTTCCGTTGGCACTGCCAGCAGCCGCAAAGACCCTTCCTCCGCAGCACAGGCAAATGCGCCGGGGCAAAATGACCAAACGCGCAATGGCAACGGGGGTGCAGGGGTGCACCACCCACTGCAGGGCACGCCATCTGCGTCCAGCCCGGCCGACGCTACACCATTACAGAAGACAAGTTCACATGGCTGGAGCAATGCAGGGGGCCGGCCAGAGACCCGGGGCGCCCCGACTGTTGTGCAACCTGTTACACCTGACTGAGCTGGGGCCTATTGGCAGGCCAACAACTTGGCAGTCAGTTAAAGAAAGTGGGATGTCGCTCACACCAGGCTGATTAAATTGCGAATCCAGCATTTTGGGCATGGCTCTACGCTTCCTGTAGTGTAGTGTTGATGAGCAGCTCGTGTCCCATGCGCAGTACAAGTTACTCCGCTCAATATGTACACCAGGAGACAGTGCTAGACGTTTGTGCACTGCACAGCACACTCCATGATAAAAAATTGGGGGAATGTACAAGTGCGTATGTAGAGGTATGCCTTTACAACTGCACCATGCGTGCCTGTGATCACCTGCCCAAGGGCACCCATGGCGGGGCCGCGGCCGACGGCACCCCTTGGTGGCCGCGCCATGCATGAGCTGCCCTTACTGGGCGCAGGTGCCGCAGCGCCCGCCTGGCGCACGCTGTATGGGGGGCGACCGGCAACTGTGCACACCCGCCCGCTTCCAGGCAGCCGTGACATGCCTAGTCATTTGCCTGCCGGGTGCCCTGGGCACGCTCCCATATTGCAGAGAAGTGCGCGCAGAAGCAAAATTCATGGTGTGTGGGCAGGTGATACCGTCGCTCTGGTGTGTTGACAGAGGGAGTAATGCAGTCTAGTAGGTGCAAAAGCACGCAGATGCAGTTATACAGACATGCTTCGAAAGCCTGTCTATGCCACCAGCATGTGGCCACTCGCTTGGGCTTGGGTGCAACAAGCTACTAGTCTAGCACCCTGCACAGCGTGTTGCCGCTTGTTACCTCACGCTCGCAGCTTGTGCCGTACTGGGTTGTCCCGGGAAATAAGCAGCACCTCCTGCTTGACAGGCCTGCTGGCCTCGTGACCAGGCTGCATGCACACAAGTTTCCAGGAGCCCATTTGGGCGTCCTGGAGCTGTAATGGATGCGATCATATATGACTGTATGATGGCATGCCGTGTACAGCTGCTGCCTGCAGTGTTGCGAAAAATCGCCTAGGGACTGGAGGCCCTAAGCAGCCCTTGCTGGCTGCGGTCTCATCTGGAGGCTGCTCATCTGCCTGCGCCAGCTAATATACACAAGTTGGTTGCCGTGTCACAACGCCGTTCACTGCCACCTTACAACTCTTCAAAGTTCGCAGCTATGAGCAACCAGGTGCGCACTGAGGATGGTGGCTGCTGCGTCCAGCGTCATGGCTGAGTACCCGCTTTGTCTCATCCTGCAGCAGTGTGTTATTGTGCAGTTCTGCAGGCAACAGAGAGTGCCAGTGCTCCAACTCATCCTTTGTGCTGACCAACCCGCACCACACCGGCAAGACAAGCTGTGATGATGCATGTTCTACTACCCTAACGTCGACCAGCGACTTAAGCTGAAGGTATGCAGGCAGTGCTTCATGCGTGACACATCTGCGCGTCTGCACTGCAGGCAGACCTGGCTGACGCGGCTCGCGACGAGGTGAAGAACCCCGATGAGCTGGCAAGCCACGACGGTTTGGCGGCTGCCACCTCGCACATTGTGGCTGCTGCAAACCAGGGTGCGCAAACCAGTGGCTCAGTACTTGTCGTCTGTTTTGTTTGGGAATAGGCGTTCAAAAGGGGATAATCGCAGGAAGGGCCTTGCGCACTGAGCTTCGTCTGAGTTTCTGTGGATGAACGCTGCCATGGTAAAAGATATATTGTGGTTTGCGAAGCTCAGTTATAGAGGAACATCCGGTGCTCCGTGTGTAGGGCGTTTGGCAGGCGCAGGTTCTCTGCAGTATTGCCGTGAACCGCGCTCAGCAGAGCGTGGTGGCTGCCCAGACGCTTCGCGTTGCGAGCGGGGCCGGCGGCGCACCGCAGGGGAGGCCGCGCCGGTGAACGACGGCGCGCCCGGCGGCGCGGAGCAGTCTGAGGTCGCGGCGGCCGTGGCCGAGGCGCGCGCGGAGGGTGAGAAGCAGCGCGTCGGCGACGGGGAGGACGACTTTGACGACGTGCGCGCCGAGATAGACGCTCACGGGGAGGACCCGCCGGTGCACCTGAGCGCTGCCAAGGAGAAGCGGCTCGAGAAGCGCGGCCTGAAGAAGCCGGTGCGCTTCTGAGTGCGCTTTTGGGTGGGGTGTGCGCTCCGGCTGCAGGGCAAGTCTTCAGTTCACGACATATATACATTTCGTTTCATCTCTCTTGTGAGGTGTGAGCTCCGGCTGCAGGGCAAGTTGACGATGCATGTACATCTCCCTCTTCTCTCTTTGTGAAAGGCCTGTTCATGTTCTGTGGGTGTTGTCGTCTTCTTTGCAGCTGGTGGACCGTTCGGCAAGATACCGGTTCAAGGTACCAATTGCGCAGGACGTTGCGCTGCCGACATATATGGAAGCAGTTGCAGAAACCTGACATGCACTTGTGGGGGAGCAGGCCACCGCGGCGGAGAAGGAGGCGGAGAGGAAGGAGGCTGCTTCATCCTATTCTAATGACCTGTGAGCTGCACAGTACTGTGTATACGTTGTGCTGTAAATGATATTCAGTTTTCCTAATAAATAGACACTGCTGATGTGCCTGCCAGAGCCACCTCGCCCAGCACCGCTTGCCACCCAAGTGTGTGCTTAGCAGGTTTCAGGGGTACAGCTTCATATCAGTCCAAACAGGATGTATAAGACACCAGAAGGTGACACCGTAAGCTTTAGGAAGCTCTGAGTGCGGCACAGCGGGACACTCAGGGAGGTCCACAACACCAATGGCAGGCACGCAAGTTGTCCTGAGCTCTCAGCGATGCCCAGCGTGTTCTTCTCGTGCGCAGCAGCGCGCACTGTGTGTGCTACACCTGCACCGCCCAGCACGGCCGACGCATGCTAGGAGAGCTAGCGTGGTAGCGCGGGCCAGCTTTTTTGGCAACCTGTTTAGCGGACAAACGCATGCCAAGGAAGCGCCGCAGCTTGTGCCCATAAATCGTGACGCAGACGGAAGCATAGACGGCAGCAGTGACGAGCTGTTTGGCCCGCTGGTGCGCTGCTTTTCTCTTAAGCTTTATATAACAATACGCATGAGCTTGGACTTCGACTCCCTGGTCAACACCTTGAAGGCGGTGAACCATGCGTGTTGGCACGCAGGCGGTGCTGCTTATCGGCTTCCTGCAGTCTGAGGTGGACGCTTTCAGAGCAGTGATGCAGGCCATGGACGCAGACATCGTGCGGTTGATATGCTGCAACACCGCACTGCTGCGCGGCCCGTTGAACAAAGCGCTCGAGGTCGAGGCTGTGCCCGACTATGAAAAGGTGTGTGTGGCAAGCAAGCACCGTTTTTTTTCTGCGTTGGTGTTGTGTGGTGGTGTGTCTCTGACACGGGAGCTGCTGCAGCCGGGACTCGGCGTGCGAAGGGCCGTGATACTGTCAGGCATGTCCAGCGCAGAGGTGGGGGCCTTTGCTGCAGGAGCCTTCCTGGCAGTGTATGCTCTTGCCCAAAGCTCTGATGCTGTGCTTTGCTGCAGGTGCTGGAAGTGATCGACGCATATTATGATGCAGGTCTGGCCCCCAACCTTGTTGGCTGAAGACTGTGCATGGGTAGACAACAGTGAAGCAATCTCATGACAAGGCAAGCACAACCCGCTGAGATACTGACATGCTCTGCACAGGGCTACCGACCACGCTGTGGGCTGCGGCGGTCCCCATGAACTATGAGCGCCCCATTAGGGACCTGCTGCAAGACATCGCGGGAGATGATGCATACATGAAGCAGCAGCGAGGGCAGCAAGTGTAAATCACATGGCAAGCAGCACATCTGCATGTTATCTGCAGCCTTTTCGGCTTTTGCGACCCATTGCAGCCAGGGCCATGCATGCATTGTATACATTGGGGATTCTGTTTTCACTATTTTCAAAATAGCACATGCGTGCAGTGATGTTTGGTGCATGTTCCCTCACTTCCCATCTAGATGTTTGGGCAGAGTGCTTACAGTTCAGTAAATATAGGGTTACTCTAGTCAACACATCATCACCCAACACGCTCAGCACACATCACGATGCCGCAAAGTTGCGCAGCGCAATGGCAGGAGGCAACCGCGGCGCATTTGTTGTCGGGGCCGGCGCCGAGGTGGCCGCAGATGCTTTGAGCGCACCCTGCGCACCGGCATACACCTCCCACGCTTTATTCACTATCATTACTTGCAGGCAGGAAAGCTCAGGCAGATGCAGATTAGGGTGAATTCTTACGGCAGAAGCATAATCAGGCCAAAGAGGTGCAGCGCTGTAGCAGCAGAGCTGACCTGGAGCTAAAGCATGTCTGGCTTATTTTGGGCGCGGCGCCTATTTCTGCTGGAGTCCTTCACTCCTCCTTGAGGGCCGCGGCAACAGGGTTATGGCTACTCTGGGGCGCCAGGCGCGCCTGCAAGCGCAGCTTGGCCTCGACCGGGAGCGCAGCCAGCGCCGCTCGGACAGCCGCGGCGGACCCGCCGGCTGCCAGCGCGCCCACCAGCCGCAGCGCCAGCGCCGCCAGCGCGGGCTGCGGCCCCGCGGCGTCCGGCGGCGCCGCCGCCGCGACCTGCCGCGCCCGGCAGCAGGGCCGCTGGACTGCGCGGACCGAGGCCACGCGCAAGCACCGACTCAAGCCGCACGAGGAAGCTGAGTGCCGATCAGGCTCAGCGGCTCCTGCCAGTCAGGACCCGCATGGCAGGGCAACTAAGGCGAGCTGCACATATGACGCTGAGCGGCATGCGGCCCTGCTGCATGGGGAGCGCCAGGGAGCGCATGCAACGCACCAGCAGGGGCGCCAGCACGGACGCGATGGCGGCCTGCGCGGGCTCGCCGCCGGCCGCCGCTGCGGCCGGCAGCGCCGCCGCGAGCAGCTTCAGCGCCTCGGCCACGACCTGGCCGCGCCCAGACCGCGTAAAAAAAGGTCATGTGCTGCGTCATGCTGGTTCATCTGCTGCTCTGTGCAGCCACCTGAAGCATCAGACAGGGGCTGAAAGGCCATGAGGAAGGCGCGCGCTCGCTGTTCCAAGCTCAGTGGCCAAGCAGGGGGTATCAGGCCATGTCGAAAGTGCGCTGCGCTTGCCACCTGGTGGGGCCAACCTGGACTTTACTCTCGGGCATGGCTTCGACGCTGCCCGACCCGTCGCCGCCGCCAGCCAGCAGCCGCCGCGCGGTCGCCGCGGCGTGCGGGGCGACGCTCGCGAGGCACGCCAGCGCCCAGCCGGCCGGCGCGACGCCGCCACTGCCCGCAGCGCCCGCGCCGGCCGCGCCGCCGGCGGCCTGCAGCGCGCCGCGCAGCGCCTGCAGTGCCGCCAGCTGCACGGCCGGCGCCGCGCCGGGCGCGCAGGCGGCCGCCAGCACCTGCGGGATGCGAGCCAGCGGTGAGCGGCCCGGCTCCGGCCAGGCCGGGCCTGCCCCCGCATGCACCCCAGCACATTGCGGCGGCGCATGGCCTGCGAGCTGCTCATCAGAAGTGCAGTGCAAGCGCTACGGTCAGACCTAAGGGCGCCAGCTGCGCTGCCTCCATGTTGCTCAACAGAGAGTCATTGCCTGTCACGGTTATGGCCTGACCTAACAGCTAAAACATTCCTGATGGAGGGTGAAGATTGGAAATGGGGTGGGCATTGCCTGAAGACAGCGCTCCTGCGCCGCCAGCAGCCCATGCGCGCCAGCCTGCCGCCCGACAGGCTCGCCGTCCTCGGGCTCGGCGCGCGCGCCGCCAGACCCCTCGCCCTGCCGCCCGCTGCGCTCGCTGCCGCCGTCGCTGCGCAGCGCGGCGCCGTTCGCGGTGGCCGCGCTGGGCGCCTCAGCCGCTTGGAAGCCCCCGTCATCCGAGGCCTCCTCCCAGTCGTCGGCCTCTATGTCCGCCGGCGGGCCCGCCCCCGCGTCATCTGCCACGTTCGGGTCCGCCCGGGCAGGGGACTCCCCACCGCAGCTGCCGCTCGCTGCAAGCGCACGCAACGCAGCCACGAGCGCGGAGAAGACCAGGCCGAGCCGGGCGCCGGGCGGCAGCTCCTTGCCGCCGCCGCCGGCCCCGGCGCGGCCGTCCGCAGCACCGCCGGCGGCGCCCTCTGAGCAGTCCCCGCGCTCTGTGCGCTCGGCGTGCGCTCGGGCAGCCAGCCGCTCCGCCATGGCCGCCAGGCTGGCGGCCGTGGCTGCCAGCATGTCCGAGTCGCCCATGCCTTCTTGCTCGAGGCCGTCCCCGTCCGGTTCTGTTGCAGCCGCGCCCTGGGCGTGCAGACCCTGCAGGTCTTGCGCGCGCGCACCCCCGCCCGCGTCCCCGTCGCCCGCTGCGCCGTCGGGGCGGCCGACCGCGCCGCCGCTGCGCGTCGCGCCCGCGGCTCCGCTGTCGTGCGCCGCGCCGGCGGCCTCGCCAGCGGGTGCGTCGCGCGCAGGGTAAGCGCCGGCGTGCGCATTGCACGGTGACTGTGCGGCGGCGGCGGCGTGTATACGCCGCGCGGCCGCAGAGGCGGCGTCATCCAGGAAGTCCCGCGCAGCTGCAGCCTGGGCACCTGTGCGCATGTGAGCTTCTGTCAGGGTGCCCTTGCACGACCTGCGTTTTGCAGGCAGTGCTGATGCGCTTTACCCGGACTCACTACATGCTATTCACCGAGACGCAAGCGCGTAGGCCATCCGCAGTATTGAGCAGAACATTTGACAGACATGCTGGGCGTGACAGTCTGGAGCGAGGGCAGTGTGATCTCACGGCGACAGTAGGACAGCACATGAACCCTCCTCAAGACCAGCACATTGCTCGGGGTCCTCCACTGCAAGGCGGTAAGCCACTGAGCTCCCCGAGCCAGCCTGCATGCAGAAGCCGGGACGGCAGCAGGCACATGCTGCCGGCCCAGGGACCTGGGGCGCGCACCGCGCGGCGCGGCTTCCAGCAGCGCCGCGCCCGTGCGCAGCAGCGGCAGGCGCTGCGGGGGGTGCGCGGCGAGCAGGCGCCCGGCCGCCGCCAGCGCGCTGCGCAGCGCGCCGTCTAGCTGCGCGATGGCGGACCCGTCCAGGCCCTGCAGCGCAGAAGGTCACGGGCAGCGGGGCATCAGGCCATGCTCCCGGCGGCTCTAGTTGATCAAGAGCAGGAAGAGCAGCACCGATCAGGCCGATGGCGAGGTATCCCGGAGAAGCCTCCGGCTTGAGCATGCGGGGTGTCATGCATTTTTCTGTGTACGTGTGCACATCACCCTCATGACAGCTCAGGGTCAGGAACCGCGTTTTGAATGCTTTGAGACCGCAGCGTTTGAGATGCACTTTGGCGCGCCTGCGGCGCAGCGCCCGTCGCAGTGGTATCATCAACCGTCACCGCCGACGCAGCCGCCGCCGCCGCCGACAGAATGCCAACCGTCAGCCGCTCAGCCAGGCGGGCGTCGGCGGCGCGGCACGCCTTCAAGCCCTCCCCGGGGGCCTGGGACCCTGAGCCCGACCCCTGCTGGTCGCAGCCGCTGGCTGCTTTAGCCAGGCTGCGCAGTAACCCCGCCACATCCGCGAGCACGCCGGCGAGCGCGCCGGTCATGGCTTCATCAGCCGCCGCCGGCTGTATCACCTGCAAGGAGACAGCGCCCCTCGTTCAATGCAGAATCCGGCACGCATGCACGCTGCCGAAGATCAAGCAGCTGCGGTTCAGGCAAATGCAGCTTTAGCAGAAGAGTAGCAGCTGCTGGATGAGAATGTGGGCCCGGCACGCCTGCAGCAGCAGCTGCTCCAGCGCATCCGCTAGCTCCAGGCGTGTCGCCGCGCCCGTCGTGCCCCCCCACCGGTCCTCCGCCTGTGGCTGTCCAGGCCGCGCCCCGGGCGCCATCGCTGGCTGCGCCAGGCCCGCTGATGGCGGCACACCCTCCCTGTCCTTTGCGTCTGGCGCTGCCAGCCCCGCCGGGCCCGTCGCTGTCAGCCTGCCGGACGCCGCCGACGCCTCAACGGCCAGCCGCAGCGCACCCACGGCTGCAGCGAGCGCGGGGAGCGGCGAGGCGCCCTCAGGCGGGCCGCGCGTCAGGCCCAGGCGCGCGGGCCTGCCAGCTGTGTGGTCCCTCGCAGTCGAGGGACCCGGGTACGGCCCGCCCGCGCCGCCGCCGCCTCCGCTGCTGCTGCTGGTCCGGCGGCGTCCGCTTGCGAGGTCGGGCTGCTCCTGCTCAGGGTCCAGGGCGGCGCCCGCCCCTGCAGGCTCATGCGTGGCGGGCCAGGCGCCGCCCGCTGCGGCGGCCGCGGCGGCGCGCTCTGCCGCAAGCGCGGCGCTCGCGTCGCGCATGACGGCCAGCGCCACGCGCAGCAGCAGCGCAAGCGTGTCCCCGTCCAGCAGGACGCCCCTGCCGGCGTCCTCGGCCGCGAGCGCGCCAAGCGCGCGCAGCGCCGGCGGCGCCGCGCGCGCGAGGTATGGCAGGACCGCGGGCAGCAGCGGGCCGACCGGCGCCGGCAGCAGGCGCGGCGCGTAGCCGCCGGGCGGCGCGCCGCCGGCGCCCAGCGCCGCCCAGTCGGCCAGCAGCGCCGCCCACAGGCGCGCCAGGCGCGGCCAGTGCGGCGCCTGCGCGGCGCGCACGGCGGCGGCCGCGGCGGCGTCCTCGGCGACGCCAGCCGCGAAGGTGGCGCAGTGCGCGTGTGCCTCGAGCAGCGCGGCGCGCGCGCGCACGCCCACCCATTCTGCGTACACCTGGCGGTGGGCCCAGCAGCATGGCAGGTTTGATACCAGACCAGTACTCTGCAGCACAAGCAGCCCAGAACAGGCAGGCATGCGAAGGAGACACCACGCCGACACAGGCGGGCGCCGGCTGAGGTTACAGGTGCGCCTAACATACAAGGGTATGGGACGTCAGCTTTGTGCTGCCGCAGTGAGTGTGCTGAGGCAGCCAGCATCGCAGGCGGCGGTCTGAGCAGGTTGCACAAAGCCGTGCATGGCCTTCTGGCAGCGTGTGCATCAGAGAGACATCGACAGCGGTGCCAGGCAGGCGCACCTCGGTCACAGACGAGCCGAGCCCATCCCATGGCTGAGGCGGGCGCATGCCATGCCATGCACTTGGCCCTTCCCAGAACAAGCCGCGCCTGCCCGGCAACGCTGCTCAATTTGAGGGAGGCGCGCCTCCTCGCGCGGCGCGTCCCAGGCGGCGAGCGGCGCGCACAGCAGGCCGAGCAGGCGCGCGAGCACGGCTGCGTCGCCGCCGGCCAGCCCCGCGGCCAGGAAGGCGGCCGCCAGGCCCGCGCCCGCGGCCGCCGCCACAGGCGCGCTGCCCGGCGCGAGCGCGCCGCGCAGCGCGGCCACGAACTGCGCCTGGTGCTGCGCCAGCAGCAGGCCGCCGCCCTCGGCGAGCGGGTCGGGCGCGGCGCCGAAGCGCCGCAGCACGCCGCGCAGCAGGCGCAGGCCCAGCGGGCGCAGCGCCTCGACCTGCGCGCGCCGCGCGACACTTGGCTTGGTAGGGCTTGCCATGGGCGTGCGCCAAGCGCGCCCGGCGGACGTCAGGGCAGAGCTCACGACCGGATGTGTACTCTTGCATAAACTCATGCAAGACGCATACACAACAAGGGCAAGACAATTCATTCTGTGGATGAGCTATTGAGGATGTCACTGGCAGTGCATCGTCCTTTGGAATACAAAAGGAAACCTAGTTAACGGGCACTGCAAGCCCCACATCCACCGCCTCGTGTTGCGCGCCGTGCGACCCGGAGCCGCCGTGCATGTCGGGCGCGGCGGCGGCCGCGCGCCTGCCCCGTGGCCATGCGGAAGCCGGCGTCTACCAGCGCGGGCAGCTGCGACACCAGCCAGTCGCCGCCCGGCTCGGCCGCCGCGGCCGCCGCGTCCCAGTGCCGCCCGTCCCCGCCCACCGCGCCCAGCAGCTCCAGCGCACAGCGCGCCGCGAACAGGCGGGTGCGCAGGCGTGGCGCGGCGTGCGGCGCGCCCCCGGCCGCCGCCGCCGGGGTTTGAGGAGAAGCCTGTGGGGCGGCCGCGGTGGGCGCGCCGCCCGCACTGCCCAGGCTGCCCTCCTCGTCGGCGTCCGCCTCCTGCGCAGCCCGGGCGGCAGGGCTTACACCTTCAGGGTTTTTCCAGGGGCGGGAGCACCGTCTGTGCATGCAGCGATGAATGCGCAGGCGCTGCAAGCATGCGGCTGCGCTCCAGGCACCCCGCACCCATGTGCAGGCCCGCCCAGCGCACCCTGTGCCTCCCGATCCCAACCCTCTAAATCGTGCTGTGTGCAGGCGCGCCGAGCGCACCTCCTGGGCGCCGCCGGCACCGGTAGCCCCGCCAGGCCCCGCGCCGGCGGGGGCGCGGTCGGGCGCGGCGAGCGCCACGCGCGTGCAGGCGGCGAGCCAGCGGCTGGGCGCCGCGCCCGCGCCCGCGCGCAGCAGCGTGCGCAGCGCGGCCTGCAGCTGCGCCGCGATGCGCGCGTCGCCCTCGCCGTCCAGCGCGGCGAAGAGCGCGCCCTCCAGGCGCGCCGGAAGCACGCCCTCGGGGTCCCGCTCTGCGGCGTCATCCCCCCGCAGGCCGTGGGCTGTGCTGGCAGATTGGTATGGTCGGGGGCCTGCTGCTGCATGGTCGGGCGCCGCACAGCCCGTCACAACCTAGCGCTCAGAAGCACTTCTGCAAGGCCACGATGCCACCCATGGTGCAGCGTCCAGACTGCAGCACAACGCTGCAAGTCTCTGCAAGCGTGCATGTAATATCTAGCCCTGTGCAGCAGACCCGCGCATGCTCCTGCCATACCTGCAGCAGGTACCTGGACCCCGACATGCGCCGTACAGCACCCGGCGTTTGCGGCACCGCGGTTCATGCCTAGGCGCTGCCAGCATCACTCAATGCGCGCCACGGGGCAAGTGACCCTTATTATGCCCGAAACGCGCGCGCAGCAACAGGGGTGCTGCAGCGCAGCAGCGCTGCGCTGCTCGGGCGTTTTCCCCGCGGCCCAGGCCGGCACCGGCCAGGTGGCGCAGCGTGGCGGCGGCCGCGCGGCGCAGCGCCGGCTGCCGCGAGCGCAGCGTGGCCAGCAGCAGCGGCAGGTGCGCGGCCGCGGGCGCGGCGTGCGGCGCGAAGAGCGCCAGCTGCTGCGCGTACAGCACGCGCTCCAGCTCGGCCGCCGGGCCGTCGCCCGCGTCCGCGCCGGCGGCCTGCCCGCGGCAGCCGGCACGCGCTCGCAAGCCATGCGTACCTATCTCAGGGCGGTCTGGTGTTAACGTCGTAGTAAGGTAGCCGGTGAAAGCCCACATTGAAAGCCCACTTTGCGCACCATTTGCATGCCGGCGGCCTGAGTCACGCAAGGGAGTACGTGCGGACGGCCGCAGCCCGCGGCCGCGCTTCCAGTGACATCTGGCAGGCGCGCATCAGGGCTCCCCGCATCGGCCGCCCAGCTCCGCTGGTACCACAACCGACCGAGCGCGGCGGCCGCGCGTCCGGCGGTGCCAGGCCCCGCCTGCTGCGGGCGCCGACAGGGCGCGTCGGGCCGTGCGCCGCGGGCGCGGGCGCGCGCACCTGCATCTCGCGGATCAGCGCGCGGCAGCGCGCGTACTCGCGCGAGCCCAGGCGCAGCTCCGGCCCGAGCACCGCCACCATCGCGTTGGCCAGCCTGCGCGCTGCTGCCAGCGCTCGGAGCTCCCAGAGCTCTCGCACATCGATGCACACTACAGCTCCCAGCACATGTCAGACAGCCCTCCCGCACCGGTTACTGTGAGCTGGCCTGTCCCCAAGCGCACGCCAAGGGCATGGCGGCCCTGCCCATGCGAGCACTTCGCCGAGCTTTTCTTCAGCGCGGTGCCTAATGGATTGCGTTGAGTGGTACTTCCATATGTGTGGCATCAGAGATGCGGAGGACGCGGCGCGCCTTCCGGCTGCCGGGCGCAGGCCGGGCACGGACGCGCTGCCCTCCGCGAGCAGCACGGCGAGCGCGAGGTCCAGCGCCGGCCGCACGTGCGGCATGAAGCCCAGCCCGGCCGCGCGCGCGAGCAGCCACAGGCCGTGCAGCAGCCACAGGTGCACGCCCGGCGGCGAGCTGGGCGCCAGCGCGAGCAGCGTGCCGGCCGCGCCATCCGCGGCGGCCGCCAGCGCGATGCCGCCCTTGGCGCGGAAGATGGCGCCGGCCGCCAGCGCCAGCGCGCCGCGCCTGCGCGGGCGGGGCCACGCCTGCGGGCTGGGCGCCGCCGTTCTGAGCCTGTGCCTGGCTGACTTTTCTCGCCGGTGTGAGGCAGCGCAGTGCCGCGCTGCCTGCCATGGACGCAGCGTCAGCAGGAGCACCACACGCCTAGCGAGGAAACCCCCCCTTGGCCCAAGCGGCTTGGCACGCGCAAAGGACCCCAGGTTGAGAGCCCGCAAAGGGGTGGCGCCGCAGTCGCGTACCGCGCCGGCGACGGCGTCTCGCCCGCGGCGCGGCACACGCCGCGCACCAGGCCAACCGCGAACGCGTCGCTGCCGATGCAGGCGGCGGCAGCGTACGCCTCCGCGGCCGCGCGCTGCAGCGCCGCGTCGCCCTGCTCGGCCGCCTCGGCCAGCACCACGTCCGCCAGGCCGCGCGCGCGCTCCGCCAGGTCGTCGCGGTCACCAGGTTCGCCTGCACATGACATAGGGTTGGCCCTGCATAGGGTTAGTCTGCACTTGACATGGGGTGTCCCTAAATCCACAGGCTGTGTATTGCTGGAGCTCGACGCTCATTTGCACCGTCCCTCGGCGCTGCCTAAAGCGCCCAAGCAGCTGTGCGTATCATCACGTCATCAGCCGCAACACCGCCGCAAGCTGCTGGGCCCTGCGCAGATAGGGGCACTCCAGCGGCCACTGCTGCGTCGGGCCAGGCCGCGTACTGCGGCCTCGCTGCGCCAGCGCGTCCAGGCCGGAGAGCGCGGCCGCGGCCGCGCACGCAACGGCAGCGCGCCGCGCGGCGGCGTCCCGCTCTCGCCGCCGGCCCGCCCCGCCGCTGCCGCTGCCGCCGCCGCCGCCGCCAGGCCCGGGCGCGGCGTCGCCCGCCGCGGCGGTCAGTAGCAGCTCCAGGATGGCTGCCTGGTCGTGTTGCAGGCCCGAAAGCAGCAGTGAGTGCAGTCAGTCTGTTGGAGGCTGTGTACCAGCCCTTGTGAGCATGTGAAATGCAGACAACTGCCGCACATCGCCTGGCTAATGCCCCACTACAAACACACGGCCGCACTTCAACAAACGTCTCCGGTACCGTCAGGAAAGAGATACTCACGTGACAGGTTGAAGTTTTTTAAAGAAGGGAGTCGGGGAGGCCGGTGCACCTGGTTCGCAGGCGACACCGCCGCCAGCAGCCCACCCAGCAGGCGCAGCTGCGCGCCGAGCAGCGCGGCGCCCAGCGCGGCCGGCTGCGGGAAGCTCTCAGGGGCGGGGTCGGGGCCGCCGGGCGTGCCCGCCACACGATCAGGCAGGCCGCCGTCGTCGGCGCCGCCGCCGCCAGCGCTGGCGCAGTACAGCACGCCGGCCTCCCAGGGCAGGGCCGGCGGACCGCCCGGCGCGCCCGCGAACGCCGCCAGAGCATCGCCGAGCGGGTCACGCCCCGGCGGCCATGGCCCCAGCACCTGCCCCGCGGTGGCAGCCGCTGTTCAAGCCTGCATGTTCGAGGCTAACAGTGCCTATTTTTGCGCAACTTGGTTGAATATCATCATCTATGCACATACACAGCATCTATCACGTGATTGTTGTGCACATGCACAGCGTTTTTACACGTGAGGTGTGCACAAACATGCCGTGATTCTTTGCGGCTCTGTTTGGACGCGCACGCACCGCGTCCTGCAGGTTAAGCGCAGCGTGCAGCGCGACCGCGGCGGCGGGCGCGGCGGCGGGCGCAGGGCGCAGCGCGCGCACGCAGAGCCGCGTCAGCGCCTCATGCTGCTCGGCGAACGCGGCCGGCGCCGGCAGCGCCGCGTACGCTCCCAGCAGGCGCAGCTGCGCGCCCGCAGTCCGGACTACGTGCGGGGCCGACGTCCCACTGCGTTGTGAGCTGACTGCAGCGTCCTACTGGCGGGACAGCATGAAACAGATCAATGCGGCCTCAGCAAGAGCCTTCCAAGCTTGTAACCAGGCCAGGTTCCGCTCCCGGCAGCCACCGACAAGGCAGCGCCGCGCGGGCGCGGACCTGCAGCATCGCGGCGGCGGCGGCGTAGACGGCGCCGGGGCCGGCACGCGCGCCTGTGCGCGCGGGGTCCTGCAGCGATGGCGCGCTGCTAATCGCATCCAGCGTTCCGGCGAGCAGGCCGGCCGCGGCGCGGTGCAGCGCGGCGCCCTCGGCGCGCGGGGCGGCCGCGGCCGGGCCGATTGTGAATGCGGCCAGCGCGGCCAGCGCGCCCGCGCGCCACCAGGCCTCCGCTGCCACCAGCGCCTCGCCGCCGGCCTGCCGGATAGTCGGCGCTGGTCTGCATGTGGATCTAGAAGGCGAATGACGCTGCAAGATGAGCTGCTCCTCAGAGCTTTGCTGTCCTACCACAGTGACTACTTCCTAATTCTGCCCTTGATGCGTCATAGACAGACTCCCTGGCAGGTGCGGGGTGCCTGCAACAGCCTGTAAACGCACTGTTCCGGGGCGCCGGCACAGACGTCTTTCCAGCAGCATGCAGCCCCCCTGTAAGGTGCGACATGCAGGTGTACGTTTGACTCGGCGTGCCCGGCTAAATACGTCACCACTGGGCCTGCACCATGCGCATGTGAAGCCGTGGCAGGGGTGCCGCGCAGGGCGCACCTGGTCGGGCGCGCCGGGCGCGGCGTACTTAGTGAGGTCCAGCGCGGCGGCCGCGCCGGGCCCCAGCGCGGGCGCCCACAGCGCTGGCATCGCCCCGCGCCGCGCGGCCAGCTGTTCCGGCGGCAGCGCGGCGCACAGCGCGCCCAGCAGCGCATAGCCGGCCTCGCGTTCGACGCCCGCGCCCGGCGCGGCCGCGCACGCGGGCGCCAGCAGCAGGCGCGCCGCCAGTGCGTCGGCGTCGCGCACCAGCCGCGCTGGCACGCCCAGCGGCAGCCTGGGTTGTCCGGCCAGCACGGAGCTTTACTTATAGGCCCAGCATGACTCCTAGAGCCAGGTGGACAAAGCGCAAAAGGTATGATGCCTGCATACCACTCTGTGCTTTATGGCAGTGCAGGCGCTGCGCCGGTCGGCTCTTGCGCTGGTCGGGAGTGTGCAAGCACAGCATCTTGCCTGCCCGCAAAGGCAGTGAACATCGTCCTCTGGCCCAGCTTGAGGGCTCAACCTGTAGCGGGTGGCAGCACATCGCGCCAGGCTTTCAAACGGGCGCACCGCGTGGAGGCGACCAGCAGCGCCGACGCGCCCAGCGCGAAGCCATGCACCGCATCCATCGCCGGCTTCATGCCCGCGAGCTCGCCGGGCGCCAGCCCGCGCGGCGTGGACCCTAGGTCCTCGTCGGGGCCCCGCGCTGCGCCGCCCGCGGCGGGCGGCGGCGCGAGCGCGGCTGGCGGCGCCTGCGGCGCAGCCGGCTGCGCTATTGGCCCCAAGCTGTGCCCGAGCTGCGCGGTGCACCTTTACGAAGTGACCAAGGGGGAGGCATGCCTGCGGGGGCTGGGGCGGGGGGGCGCCGTTAGCCGGCGGAGCAGCAGCGGGCGCGGCGGCGGCCGCCAGGCGGGCGATCGCGGTGGACAGCGCGGCCAGCTGGGCGGCGAGCAGGCGGGCGGCTGAGGACGGCTCCGTTGCGGCCATGGCCGCCAGCACCGCCGCCGCCTGGCGCCCTCCCCAGTGTCAGTGTGTATACTGGGTTACCAAAAGAGCGTGGGTGTCAAAGAGCGTGATGCGGCGTCTTGCGCGGGTCAGAGGCCAGCACCATGTCACCTGCACTCGGGGCATTTGACCTGCTGTTTATGCGCCAGGATGGAGTGCAGCTCCGCAGAGTGTTCTGCTTAGACCGCACTCGAGTGGCCCTGATGCCATGTGCCGTTGAGGGAAACAGGCATGCGCATGCATCGCAGGCGGCTTTAGGAGGGGCGATCGAGTCGGTGGGCGCGCCTGCACGCGCAGCGCGGAGTGCGGCGCCAGCAGCTTCCACACGATGGGTGCCTCCAGGCCGCGGACCACCTGGCGCGCGCGCCCGCACCCTGAGCGCAGGATGCCGTCCAAGCTGCTTTTCGCGCAGCTCATGACCAATGCATGCATACTAGGATGCAAACATTCTGCCACGCACCCCTGGTGCGAGGGGCGCGCAAGCGCCAAGTACCGTCGTGCATGCACAGAGCCTCTATCTGCCCACCGCCAGTAGCCAGTCAAGCACTAATCACTGTGCGGGCGCCGTGGCGCGCCTCTGGCGAGACCTCGCCCAGGACCTCCAGCAGCCGCCCGACGGCGTCGAGCGCAACCACGGCCAGCGGCACGTGGCCGCCCAGCACGCTGGCCGCCAGCGCCGCCAGCCGCTCCAGCAGCCGCCGCTGCCGCGCGCGCGTCGTGCGTCAGGAAAGGAAGCGCCGATCCGCATGCTGCGCGGGCCGGCTATTGGCGTTCGTGCCAATGCTGCCGCCCACGCACGCTACAGGCAACACATTGTACAGCTGGTCAGGGCGCATCTGGTTTTGTGCGCTGTTAAACAGAAGAACTTCCCGCCCTTAGGATAGCCTCAAGTCCTTGCCAGCCTGCCAACCGCGTGGGACGCCGCATGGCCTACTTCCTGTGAGCCTCCTTTCGCTATTATTTCCATTCGCTATTGCAGTGATGATGGCACCAGCAAGAGCCAACTGCTGGGGCATTGTGCAGTGTCATGCGAGAGTGATCCTCATAATATGTGCATGCATGGGGCAGCAGAGCGTGGGGAGCGCACTTGTCCAGACTCGCCCAAGCGCTCAATGATGCCAACGCGCAGGACATAGAGGACGGCAGCCTGCGCGCAAGCCCCCATCCTCTGATTGCATGATTGCAAAACAGCAGGCATAGCAGCAAAGTCCATAAACCTTTTATTTTCGTCTACCATGTCCAAAAAAATTGTTGGCTATATATTCACCTGGGCCGCCGGCAGCTCGCCGCCGCTGACCGCGGCACCCAGCTCGGCGCCCGCCGCGTCGGCGCCGCCGCCGGCGGCCAGCGCAGCCCCGCCGCCGCCGTGTCTGCCTGCTGCCGCCGCGGCGGCAGCCGACGCCGTAGCCAGCATCTCGACCGCGCGCACCGCGATGTCCACCAGCGCTGCTTCCCGATCCGCCGTGCGCCGCTGCACTCGGACCCCATGGGACTTAGGGTCCCACGCATTTTGAGTAGAAACAAGATAGATTTGGGGTAGACATGTGTATGTAGTTGACACACAGGCACAGCCTCCGCAGGGTCACCACAGCCCGCACATCCTCTGCCTCACCTGAGCGTCTGCCCAACCTCACTGCGCGCCAGCCGAGTCTGTCCCAGACAGGCCGGCGCGGGTCCAGCGGCGCCGCGCGCCTCTACACTCGCGATGTAGGTGAGCCAGGCCTGCGCCAGTGCGCGCAGCGCGGGCCGCCGGCCCGCCGCAGCGGCCTCCACGAAGGGCGACACTAGGCACGCGTTCACCGCGTCCGCCTGCAGCCGCTCCAGCGCGGCCTTGCGCGCGGGCTTGCGCTCCAGCGCGCGCGCCTGCCGCGCCCGCGCCGGCCCCCAGCTGCAGCGGCTGCGTCTGCGGCGAGAGGCGCGCGCGCGAGCGCGCGCCAGGGCCCGCCTTGGTTGACGCACCGAGGCGCAGGGCTGCCGCGCAGCCCGAGAGCGTCCAGCGCCGCGCCCCAGGCCGGGTCCCCA
>JAABUU010000159.1_pt1 | contig 163991 bp, 168 predicted proteins | sample 5559301 | NCBI WGS metagenome assembly JAABUU01 (sample SAMN10711884, study PRJNA513360) | rock metagenome | isolation source: Antarctica rocks | place: Antarctica: Victoria Land, Richard Nunatak white
CTGAGGTCAATCCCGGATGCCACCCAGACGTTGAATCAAAGCGACCGTGATCGCGTCAACCACCTTTATGCTGACGTCGCCAGCGCGACGCCGAATACCTACGCCCTACCCACGTGAGCAATTACGAAATGGCAGTGCAGCAACTCTTCTAATCCTTACTGTATTGTCGGCATTATTGCTTATAATCGGAATTGGAGTGTTTGGATTGGCATTTGCCTGGCTGTGGCTACTCGTGGACGCATTTTTAATTCCAGGCATGACTCAGGAATACAATAATGATCTTATCGGGACATTGCGCTCTTAAGCGACGGACATGGTGGGCAACAGCAAACCTTGTAATAAGTCGCCGCTGTCCAGGAAGCTGGCGGTTTCTGTCGGGCGTCAGTTCCTAGAGCCATTTCATGTCAATTGTTCACACCGAGACGAAAAGTAGGGCGGAAAAGCGAAGCGCCTTCCGCCAATTGCGAGCGGTCCGAAGTCGGCGGAATGCGCTGCGCTGTTCCGCCCTACGCCGCTGCGAGCGCAGACAAGTTGGGCGAAAGCGCTCTAGCGACAATAAGTATCTTGGTATCGTTAAGATCTGACAGCGCCAGCGGTTAGATCCGGTCCGTAGTAGGAATGAAGCCGCCCAAGCTTTCGGCTTCAGCCCAGGCATGTTGCTTGCGGGCCTTGCCCGGACCGCCCGCGCTGGCTCACGATAGCTTAGGAAACGCTCAAGGGGGGCCAGCCATGGCCGACGGCAACCACGAACCACGCAGCGCCCGCGTGTCGGCCGAGGAGGCGCTCGCGCTGCACGCACAGGGCCGCCCCGGCAAGCTGGAGACCCGCGTCAGCAAGCCGATCGCCACCGCCCGCGACCTCAGCCTCGCCTACTCCCCCGGCGTCGCCGAGCCGTGCCTGCGCATCGCCGCCGACCCGTCGCTCGCCTACGACTACACCACCAAGGGCAACATGGTCGCGGTCATCTCCAACGGCACCGCGGTGCTTGGCCTGGGCAACCTCGGCGCGTTGGCGTCCAAGCCGGTGATGGAGGGCAAGGTGGCGCTGTTCAAGCGCTTCGCCGACATCGACGGCATCGACCTCTGCCTGGACACCGAGGACGTCAACCACTTCGTCGAGTGCGTGCGCTACCTCGGCCCCAGCTTCGGCGGCATCAACCTCGAGGACATCAAGGCGCCCGAGTGCTTCATGATCGAGGACCGCCTGCGCGAGCTGATGGACATTCCGGTGTTCCACGACGACCAGCACGGCACCGCCATCGTCGCCGCCGCCGGCCTCATCAACGCCTGCCACCTGACCGGACGCGACCTGCGCGCCACCAAGCTGGTGGTGAACGGCGCCGGGGCCGCGGCGATCGCCTGCGTGGAACTGCTGAAGGCGATGGGGATGCCGGCGCAGAACGTCATCCTGTGCGACACCAAGGGCGTCGTCTACCGCGGCCGCGGCGACGGCATGAACCAGTGGAAGAGCGCCCACGCCATCGACACCCCGGCCCGCTCCCTGACCGACGCGCTGGATGGCGCGGACGTGTTCTTCGGGCTGTCGGTGAAGGGCGCGCTGACGCAGGACATGGTGCGCGGCATGGCCGACCGGCCGATCATCTTCGCCATGGCCAACCCCGACCCGGAGATCACGCCGGAGGAGGCGCGCGCGGTCAGCCCGAACGCCATCATCGCCACCGGCCGCAGCGACTACCCGAACCAAGTCAACAACGTGCTGGGCTTCCCGTACATCTTCCGCGGCGCGCTCGACGTGCGCGCCAGCACGATCAACGAGGCCATGAAGATCGCCGCCGCCGAAGCCCTCGCCCAACTGGCGCGCGAGGACGTGCCGGACGAGGTGACCTCCGCCGGCGCCGGCACCCGGCTGCAGTTCGGCCCCGAGTACATCATCCCCAACGCCTTCGACCCGCGCCTCATCAGCCGGCTGCCGCCCGCCGTGGCGCGCGCCGCGATGGACAGCAAGGTTGCCCGCCGCCCGCTCGCGGATTTGCGGAAATACGCACGCGAGCTGTCGGGCCGCCTCGATCCCACCGCCAACGCGCTCGACGCCATCATGGAGAGCGTGCGCGCCGAACCGAAGCGCGTGGTGTTCGCCGAGGGCGAGGAGGAGAAGATGGTGCGCGCCGCGGTGGCGTTCCAGCGCGCCGGCTACGGCACCCCGGTGCTGATCGGGCGCGAGGACCGGGTGCGCGCCACGATGAACCGCCTTGGCCTGGGCGGCGCCGAGGGCGTGGACGTCCACAACGCGCGGCTCAGCCACAACAACGCCAAATACGCGGCGTTCCTGTACGCGCGGCTGCAACGGCGCGGTTTCCTGACGCGCGACTGCCAGCGCATGGTCAACCAGGACCGCAACGTGTTCGCCGCCTGCATGGTGGCGACCGGCGATGCCGACGCCATGGTGACCGGCCTCACGCGGGCGCCGGCGGTGTGCATCGAGGACATCGGCCACGCCATCGACGCCGCCGCGGGCAGCGTGGCGTTCGGCCTCACGCTCATGGTGGGCGACCGCGGCGCCACCACCTTCATCGCCGACACGCTGATCCACGGCCGCCCGACCGCGCCGCAACTGGTCGACATCGCGGTGGGCGCGGCGGCGGCGGCGCGGCGGCTGGGACACGAGCCGCGGGTGGCGATGCTGAGCTTCTCCACCTTCGGCAACCCGATGCACGAGACCGGCGAGACGATGCGCGAGGCGGTGGCGCTGCTCGACGCCCGCCAGGTCGATTTCGAGTATGACGGCGAGATGAGCCCGGACGTGGCGCTCGACCCGTCGTACCGGGCGCTGTTCCCGTTCTGCCGGCTGACCGGCCCGGCCAACGTGCTGGTGATGCCGGGCCTGCACTCGGCCCATATCACCTCGCGCCTGGCCCCCCGGCTCGGCGGCGGCAGCGTGATCGGCCCGTTGCTGATCGGGCTGACCCACGCGGCGCAGTTGGTGCAGATGGACAGCTCGGTGTCGCAGATCGTCGACATGGCGACACTTGCGGCGCATCAGATGGTCGGGCGCTAAGTCGCGGCTCTGCCCTAGGAGGCGGCCGGCCGTCTACTCGGGTATGCCGGCCAGCCGCAGCCCTTCGGCGAAATGCTCGCGGTGCTCGGGGCGTTCGATCGGCGTCGCGGCGAGGAACCGCGTCACGCTGAACCCAGGCTCCAGGGTCGCCAGGCGTTCGCGCACCGTCGCCGCCTCGTCGAGATCGCCGATATGGCCCAGCGCCGCCAGGAAGGGCTTGCAGGCGGCGCTGAACGCGGGGTTCATCGCCGTCACTTCGCGTCCGATCTCGGCCGCCCGCTCGTGATCGTGCTTCAGCAGCGCCACGAACATGGCGGTAGTGTCGAAGAAGAACGCCTGCGGGTCGAGCGGGCTGAGCTGCTTGTAGCGGGCGAGCCGCCGCGCCGCCTCGTCCAGGTCGCCCATGTAGGCGAAGGTGGCCCCCGAGAGGTTCCACGCCATCGCCAGGTTCGGGTTCAGCGTCAGCCCTCGCTCGTGCAGCGTCAACGCCTCGCGCAGGCGGTGGTGCATGAGGGCGCGCACATGGCCGGCGATGGTGAACGCCCTGGCGTCCTGCGGGTCGAGCGTGATGGCGCGGTCGGCCAGCCGTCCGGCCGCCAGCATCCCGGCCTGCGGATCGCCGGCCCAGGCCTGACCCACCAGGAACACGTGCCAGTAGGCGTACCAGGCATGGGCGGCGGCGTAGTCCGGCTCCAGCTCGGTGGCGCGGGCCAGCATCTCGCCGGCCTCCATGAACAACGGCCGCTCCAGGCGGTTTATCAACGGCAGCGAGCGCAGCACGAGATCGTAGGCGTTGGGGTCGGCCAGCGGGCGCGTCGAGGCGCGCTGGCTTTCGATCAGCAGGATTTCCGGGTCGATCTGCGCCACCACCTGGGCCGCGACCTCGTCCTGCAACGTCAGCAGATCGGTGGCGTCGCGCTCGAAGCGGCCGGACCAGACGACCTGGTTGTCGGCGCGCAGGTCGAGCAGCCGCAACGTCACCCGCAGCCGCTCGCCGCCGCGCTGAATGGTCCCGTCCAGCAGGAAGTCGAGCCCGAAGGTACGGCGGATGGCGCCCTCGTCCCGGGTCTGCGCCGCATAGCGGGCCAGCGAGCTGGAGTTGATGAGGAACATCCAGCGGAACCGCGCGAGCGCCGTGGTGATCTCGTCGGCAAGCCCGGTCGCCAGATGCGCCTCGGCCGGCGTCGTGCCGGCCAGTTGCAGCGGCAGCACGCCGACCCTGGCTCCGCCGCGCGGCGGGACGGCGCGGCTTGCTTCGTGGCGGACGGGGGATTGCGGACGGGATTCAAGCCGCTCCGGCATCCCCGACAGTGGCTCCACTTCCTCCTCAAGCCCGCGCTGGGGCGACCGCGGCACGCGAGGCGGAGGCCGCAGGGCCGCAGGCGGCGGCAACTCCGAGGCCGGCGGTTCAATACCCGTTTGGCTGGCCGCTTGATTGCCGCCGGTCGAGCGGAGTTCGAGCGCCAGTCGCTGCGTTTCGGCCGAGGGCGGGGCATCGAGCTGCTCGGCCAGCACCGCGCGGCAACGCTCGAACGCCTGCAGGGCCATGCCGTGCTCGCCGCGCGCCGCATACGCCCGCATCAGCGCGCGCCAGGCGCCCTCGTGCGTGCGGTCGATCTTGAGCAGTTGCTGGGCGGCCAGGATCATCGGCTCCGGCTCGTTCTGGTCGCCGAGCAACGCCTCGGCCAGCAGCCGCGCGCGGTCGCGCAAGCGCTCGCGTTCGCCGGAGAGCCAGCCGTCGAAGGCCGGGTCGACGCCGTCGAGATCCTCCAGCAGGTCGCCGTCGAACAGCCCGAGGCCGGCGGGCTTGGCGGCGCTGGCACGCTCCACCTCGTCGACATCGACCCACACGACGCCGGAGCGCAGCGCCAGATGGTCGCGGGTGATGGTCAGGATTTGGTTGCCCACCGGGTCCAAGGCGTCGAGCAGGCGGTGGATCTCCTGGCGCAGCGAGGCACGTGCCTGCTCCTCAGGCCGGCGGCTCCACAGCAACTCCGCCAGCCTGCCGCGCAGCACCGGCCGCGGCGCCGACAGCGCCACGATCGCCAGCAGGGCGCGGGTCTTGCGGCCGGTCGGCAGGATGCTTTCGCTGGCGATGGTCCAGGCTTCCATCTGCCCGATCAGCCGCAGACGAACGATCACCGGAGTGAATGGCGCTAGCGGAGCACGGGGTTCTCGGGTCTGATCCATGTTGTTACTATAATGTTAAAAAGTACCACGCCTACCGTTATCGTTGTAACCCGAAACAAAGACGATGTGTATTGCTCAAATTAACGGTTGATAATGCAATCGTTACAGTTCCGCCTCTGCGAAGATCCGGCCGACGTTGCCTCCCCAGGCGCCGTGATACCGCGCCAGCCATGCTTCCGCCTGGCTCGGCGCGCCCGCCACGATGGCTTGCAGAGGCTCCAGGTACACGCGCTCGTCACGGCCCGTCGCGTCGCGCCGGGCACGCGCGCGGAGGCCGTCGGCGGCGAGCGCCACAACCTCGCGCGCCAGATCCCGCAGCGTGCCGCGCTGCCAGGCGGCAGACAGCCCCGCCCGCGGCACGGCGGCGCGCAGGTCGGCATAGTCCTGAAACGGCGCCGCCCGCACCAGCCGGTCGGCGGCGGCCAGGGTGGCGGGATCGTACAGCAAGCCCACCCACAGCGCCGACTGCGCCACCATCATCGCCAGGCTGCCGGCGTCCGAGCCGCGCATTTCGAGGAATTGCTTGATCCGCACGTCGGTGAACGCCGTGGTCATGTGGTCCGTGAAGTCGCCGACGGTGGCCTCGCCCGCCTCCGGCACGCCGCCCGCCATGAAGTCGCGGAACGAGCGGCCGGCAAGATCGAGGTAGCCGTCGCCGCGGCTGACGAAATACATCGGCACGTCGAGCAGCCACTCGACATAGCGCTCGAAGCTGAAATCGGCGGCGAAGAACGCTGCCGGCATCCCGCTGCGGCGGTTGTCGGTGTCGGTCCAGACATGCGCGCGATACGACAGGAAGCCGTTCGGCTTGCCCTCGGTGAACGGCGAGTTGGCGAACAGCGCGGTCGCCAGCGGCTGCAGCGCCAGGCTCACGCGCAGCTTGCGCAGCATGTCGGCCTCGCTGGCGTAGTCGAGGTTGACCTGCACCGTGCAGGTGCGGGTCATCATGTCCAGGCCCATGCCGCCGACCTGCGGCATGTAACGGCGCATGATGGCGTAGCGGCCTTTCGGCATCCACGGCATCTGATCGCGGCGCATCGTCGGATGGAAGCCGAGCGGCGCGAAGCCGAGGCCGAGCGGGGCCGACGCCGCGCGTACCTGCGCGCAGTGCGCGGCGATCTCGGCGTGGGTCTCGTGCAGGTCCGCCAGCGTGCCGCCGGACAGTTCGAGCTGCCCGGCCGGCTCCAGCGACACCGAAGCCCTACCGCGCTTGAGACCGATCGGGTTGCCGGCGTCGGTGATCGGCTCCCAGCCGCCGGCCGACATGCCGGCGAGCACGGCGCGGATGCCGTCCGGCTCGTAGGGCGGCGGGGTCAGGTCGTCGTGGTGGAAGCCGAACTTCTCATGTTCGGTGCCGATGGCGAAGCTCTCGGGCGGCTTGCAGCCGGCCGCGATGTACTCCGCCAGTTGGCGCACCGAGCGGATCGGGGTGGCGTCGGCGTCTCCGGGATTGGACATCGTGGTTCCGTCGCAGGGCGCCCACACCGGGCATGGAGCAAAGCAGGGGCATGTCTCTGCCCGAAGAACGTGGCGCATACAACGTTCGGGCCTAAAGCTGTAACGCGTCACCCAGGAGAATTGCAGAGTGCCAGCGCATACCGACATCGCCACCCACGGCTGGGTGGCGGGATTGCCCGCGGGATGGCGTCCATACGCGCTGCTGGCGCGGCTCGACCGGCCGATTGGCGCATGGCTGCTGTTCCTGCCGGGACTGTGGTCGATCCTGCTGGCCGGCGTCGCGTGGCGGCCGACATTGTGGCTGCTGGCGCTGTTCGCGGCCGGCGCAGTGCTGATGCGCGGCGCCGGCTGCGTGGTCAACGACATGTGGGACCGCGACCTCGACCGCCAAGTCAGCCGCACCGCCGCCCGCCCGCTGGCCTCTGGCGCGCTGCGGATGCGCCATGCGACGATGTTCCTGGCAGCGCTGTTGGCGGTGAGCCTGGTGATCCTGCTGCAGTTGGACCGGCTGGCGCAGGCGCTGGGCGTCGCCTCGCTGCTGCTGGTGGCGCTGTATCCGCTGGCCAAGCGGGTGACGTGGTGGCCGCAGGCGATGCTGGGGATCGTGTTCGGCTGGGCCGCGCCGATGGGCTACGCCGCCACCGCCGGACACCTCGATGGCGCGGCGGCGGCGCTGTATGCGGCGGCGTTCTGCTGGATATTGGGCTACGACACGGTCTACGCCCACCAGGACCGCGAGGACGACGCGCTGGTCGGCGTCCGCAGCACCGCCCGGCTGTTCGGGCCGCGCACCCGGCCGTTCCTGGTGGCCTGCTACACGGCGACGGTGGCGCTGCTGGCGCTGGCCGGCGGGCTGGCCGGCCTGCATTGGCCGTTCTTCGTCGTGCTGCCGCTGCCGGCGGGCCTCCTGGCGCGGCAGGTGGCGGCGCTGGACATCGACGACCCCGGCCTTTGCCTGCGCCTGTTCCAGTCGAACCGCGACATCGGCCTGCTGGTGGCGCTGGCGATCCTGGCGGGGCGGCTGTGACCGACATGGCAGCCTTCATCCGCGCCAACACCGTCGTCGCCCGCCCGGCGCTGGTGCCGGAGGTGGCGCTGCACCTGGCCACCGAGATCACCCCGATCTGGCAGGCGAGCGAGGCCTGGCTGCATCGGACCGGCATCGAGCCGCCGTTCTGGGCGTTCGCCTGGCCGGGCAGCCAGAGCCTCGCGCGGCACGTGCTCGACCATCCCGAGACGGTTGCCGGCCGCCGCGTGCTCGACTTCGCCGCCGGCAACGGACTGGCTGCCATCGCCTGCGTCCAGGCCGGCGCGGCGCTGGTCGAGGCGGCGGAGATCGACCCGCTCGCGGTGGCGGCGATCGACCTCAACGCGGCGTTGAACGGCGTCGCGGTCACTGCCCTACTGGGCGACATCGTGGGCCAGCCTTGCCGCTGGGACGTGATCCTGTGCGGCGACGTCTGCTACGAGGCGCCGATGACCTCACACATCCTGCCCTGGCTGCGGACAATGGCGGAGCACGCGGAGGTCTGGGTGGCCGATCCGGGCCGCGCCTATGTGCCGCGCGACGCTGTGGCGATTGTCGCCCGCTACGTGGTGCCGACCACCATGGAGCTGGAGGACCACACCGAGCGGGCGGTGACGCTGTTCCGGCTACTCCCGCATTAGCACGCGGTCGTTGATGAAGCTGGCGAGGCCGTTGGCGTGGAAGTCGGCGCGCAGCCGGACCTCGTCGTACTCGTAACGCACCCAATCGAGGAACGGCAGGCGGCCCTCGCCGGTCGCGGCGTACACCATGAAGAACGCGTCGAGGATGCCGGTGCGGCTGCTTTTCCAATGGCCGAACCGCCACGACAACTGCTCCATCGCCTGCGCCGCGGTGCCGCCTTCGAACAGGATCGCCAGCCCGGAGGCCAAGCCGGCACGGTCCGCTCCCGACTTGCAGTGCATCAGCGCCGGGGTGGGGAGGGTCTGGTAGATGCCGTGGAAGCGCAGGATGCGGTCGCGGTGCGGTGCCCCGCGGCTCTCGAAGGCCATGTCGATGTGCGCGAGGCCGAGGCGGCGCGCGGCGTCACGGGATAGCGCGTCGGAGCCGCATTCGCGATGGCCGCGCAGGTTGACGAGGGTGCGCAGGTGCAACCGCCTGGCCGCCTGCGCCAGCCGTGCCGGAGTCGGGTGGTTGGAGCGATACAGCTTGCCCGGCACCACCTCGGCAAGGTTGCTCCAGAACAGGCGGAGCACCGAATGGTCGAAGAACAGGCTCTCGCCCCAGGCACGTCCGCGGCTGGTCGCTATGTCGCCGGTGTACATGGTCAGCCGCGCGCCAAGCCCATCACCCCTGACGCTCGACCATGAGCTGCTTGATCTTGCCGATGGCCTGGGCCGGGTTCAGCCCTTTGGGGCAGGTCTGGGTGCAGTTCATGATGGTATGGCAGCGGTATAGCTTGAACGGGTCCTGCAACGCATCCAGCCGCTCGCCGGTGCGCTCGTCGCGGCTGTCGGCGATCCAGCGGTAGGCGGCCAGCAACACCGCCGGGCCAAGGTAGCGGTCGCCGTTCCACCAGTAGCTCGGGCAGGAGGTGGTGCAGCAGAAGCACAGGATGCACTCCCACATGCCGTCGAGCTTGGAGCGCTCCTCCTTGCTCTGCGGCCGCTCGGCATTGGGCGGCGGTGGCGTGTCGGCCTGCAGCCACGGCTCGATGCTGCGCAACTGGGCGTAGGCGAAGCTAAGGTCCGGCACCAGATCCTTGATGACCGCCATGTGCGGCAACGGGTTGATCCGTACCGCTCCCTTGACCTCGTCGATCGGCTTCAGGCACGCCAGCGTGTTGGTGCCGTCGATGTTCATGGAGCAACTGCCGCAGATGCCCTCGCGGCACGAACGGCGGAAGGTAAGCGTCGGATCGATCTCGTTCTTGATCTTGATGAGCGCGTCCAGAACCATCGGCCCGCAGCTATCGAGGTCGAGCTCGTAGCTGTCGGTCTGCGGGTTGCGCCCGTCGTCGGGGTTCCAGCGATAGATCTTGAACGTGCGCGTCCGCTTGGCGCCGGACGGCGCCGCGAACGTCTTGCCCGGCATGACCTTGCTGTTTGCCGGAAGTGTGAACTCAGCCATTTCGGTGGATATGCCTCAGCGTGACAGGATCAGTTGCGCCAGCGCGGCGACAAGGCCGGCGTTGAGGATCACGACCATCGCGACCTTTGCGGCGCGATTGTCCTTGACGGCGGCCTGGGGGCGGCGGGGCGTGCGTGACATGCTCAATACACTCGCTTCTTCGGGGGGAACACGCTGACTTCGTTGGTCAATGTCTGCATCCGCACGGGACGGTAGCTCAACGCCACCTCACCCGCCTCGTTGCAGGTGCTCAGCGAGTGCTTCATCCAGTCGGCATCGTCGCGGTCGGGAAAATCGTCGTGGGCGTGCGCGCCTCGGCTTTCCGGCCGGGCCTCGGCGCTGACCATCGTGGTCATCGCATTGCCCATAAGGTTATCCAGCTCCATGGCTTCAACCAAGTCGCTGTTCCAGATCAGGCTGCGGTCGCTGACGGAGACGTCGGACAGCCCGCCCCAGAGCCGGTGCATCTTGGCCACGCCCTGGCGCAGGCTCTCGCTGCTGCGGAACACCGCGGCGTGGCCCTGCATCACCTTCTGCAGCTCGCCGCGCAGGGTGGCGACATGGGTGCCGCCGCTGGCGTGGCGGATACGGTCAAAGCGATCCAACGCCTTGTCGCCCGAACCCTCGGCCAATGGACGCTGGCTTGCGCCGGGCTTGATGATGTCGGCGGCCCGGTGCGCCGCCGCGCGGCCGAACACCACCAGGTCGAGCAGCGAATTGGTGCCGAGGCGGTTGGCGCCGTGGACCGAGACGCAGGCCGCTTCGCCCACCGCCATCAGCCCCGGAACGATGGCGTCGGGGTCCCTGCTGGTCGGGCGCAACACCTCGGTGCGCAGGTTGGTCGGGATGCCGCCCATGTTGTAGTGGACGGTCGGCAGCACCGGGATCGCCTCGCGGGTCAGGTCCACGCCGGCGAACACCTTCGCGGTCTCGCTGATGCCGGGCAGCCGTTCGTGCAGGATGTCGGCGCCGAGATGCTCCAGATGAAGCATGATGTGGTCCTTGTTCGGCCCGCAGCCCCGGCCCTCGTTGATTTCCATGGTCATCGAGCGGCTGACCACGTCACGGCTCGCGAGATCCTTGGCGGTGGGCGCATAGCGCTCCATGAACCGCTCGCCCTCGCTGTTGGTGAGATAGCCGCCCTCGCCCCGCGCGCCCTCGGTGATGAGGCAGCCGGCGGGGAAGATGCCGGTCGGGTGGAACTGCACGAACTCCATGTCCTGCGTCGGCAGCCCAGCGCGCAGCACCATGCCGCCGCCGTCGCCGGTGCAGGTGTGGGCGGAGGTGCAGGACTGGTAGGCGCGGCCATAGCCGCCGGTCGCCAGCACCACGCTCTGCGCGCGGAAGCGGTGCATGGTGCCGTCCTCCAGGCACCACGCCATGACGCCGCGGCAGGCGCCGTCCTCGTCCATAATGAGGTCGAGGGCGAAGTATTCGACGAAGAACTCGACCTCGTGCTTCAGCGACTGTTGATACAGCGTGTGCAGGATGGCGTGGCCGGTGCGGTCAGCGGCGGCGCAGGCGCGCATCGCCGGGGTCTTGCCATAGTCCTTCATGTGGCCACCGAACGGACGCTGGTAGATGCGGCCGTCCTCCGTGCGGCTGAACGGCACGCCGTAATGCTCCAGCTCGTACACCGCCGGCACCGCCTCGCGGCACATGTACTCGATGGCATCCTGGTCGCCCAGCCAGTCCGATCCCTTCACGGTGTCGTACATGTGCCAGCGCCAGTCGTCCTCGCCCATGTTGCCGAGCGAGGCGCCGATCCCGCCCTGCGCCGCCACGGTATGGCTGCGGGTCGGGAACACCTTGGTGATGCAGGCGGTCTTGAGGCCCGCCGCACCCATCCCGAGCGTGGCGCGCAAGCCAGCCCCGCCGGCGCCGACCACGACCACGTCATAGGTGTGCTCGACGATGGAGTAGGAGCGGGTGACTTTGGATATCGCGTTCATGGCATGGGCATCCGGGTTGCGGCGGGATCAACCCGCCAAGGCCAGCTTCAGCACCGAGACGACGCAGGCCAGCGCCATGATCCAGGCGGCGCCTTTAACGGATAGCAGCATCGTCATCTTGGTACGCTCGATATGAATGTAGTCTTCAATGACCACCTGCAAACCCAGCGCCATGTGGTGGAAGGTTATCAGCACCAGCGCCAGCAACAGCGCCGCGTTCAGCGGATGGCTGGCGAAATGCGCGATGCTCTGCCTCGGCCGCCCGGCCAGATGCAGGGCGACATACACGAACCACAGTGTCAGCGGCACCAGCGCCACCGAAGTCACCCGCTCGGCCCACCACACTGCGGTGCCGGTGCGGGCAGCTCCAAGCCCCCGCGCACGGCCTAGCTGCGTGCGCAGCACCTCGACGTTGACGCCGGTGGTGGTTGTCCCACCCTTGCTCATCTCACAGCACCACGGCCACGGCGACCCAGGTCAGCACGGTCAACACGACTGTAGCCGCGACCGCCGCCCAGCCGGAGCGGTGCGTGGCGGTGAGGTCGTAGCCAACACCGGCGTCCCAAGCCAGATGCCGGATACCGGCGCAAAAATGATACCACAGCGCCAGCGTCCAGCCGAACAGCACCAGCAATCCCAGCGGCGACCGCATAACGTAGGAGACTGTCGCGTAGGCGTGATCGGAACTCGCCGCCGCCGCCAGCCACCAGGTCATCAGCAACGTGCCGGCGGACAGCGCAATGCCGGTGGCGCGGTTCAGGATCGACAGCACGGACGTGATTTGAGGCTTGTACACCTGCAGATGCGGCGACAACGGCCGGCGTACGAGCTTACCGTCGGTGGTGCGGGCCACCATCAACGCGTCGCGAGCGTCCTGCATCCTGCGGTTTCCCTATTGCGACTGCATTGCAACATAGGCCTGGAATCGGTCAAGGCAACCACGCCCGAAAATGCTAGGCTATCGCCCGTATGGGCAAAGGAGCGCCGGATGAACCAGTTATATGAAACCGATGCCCTGGCATGGGCCGAGCAGCAGGCCAGCCTGTTACGCCGGCTGGCCGCTGGCGAGCGGCTGAACGAGGCGGTGGATTGGCCCAACGTGATCGAGGAGTTGCAGGACGTGGGTCTATCGGAACTGCGGACCTGCCAGAACCTGCTGATGCAGGCGATGACCCACCTGCTCAAGCTGCACGCGTGGCCGAGCAGCCAGTCCACCCATCACTGGCATGACGAAACCGGAATCTTCTTGGACGATGCGGAACGGCGGTTCACGCCGTCCATGCGGCAGCGCATCAACCTGAGCGAGCTTTATGCGAAGGCGCTGCGGCGCGTCCGGACCACCGAAGACTCGGCACTGCCGCACCCGCTGCCCGAGGCGTGTCCGTTCACGTTGCAGGAATTGCTCGACGGCGACGTGGCGGAACTAAGCGCCAGGCTCACGCACCTCTGATACCCTGCCGACTTGCTCTTGAACAAACAACGTCCGTACACGACGGCGTTGACGCAACCGCCTGACAAGCAGGCTACGCCGCCTTCTTGAACGCCCCTTGCGCCACCAGCGTTTCGGCGATCTGCACCGCGTTCAGCGCGGCGCCCTTGCGCAGGTTGTCGGAAACGCACCAGAACGCGAGCCCGTTCGGCACCGTGGGATCGATGCGCAGCCGGCTGATGTAGGTGGCGTCCTCGCCCTGCGCGTCGAGCGGCGTGATGTAGCCGCCGTCCTCGTGGGTGTCGAACACCTGCACCCCCGGCGCCTCGCGCAGGATGTGCCGCGCCTCGTCGAGGTCGACCGGCTGCTCGAACTCGACCGTGACCGCCTCGCTGTGGCCGATGAACACCGGCACCCGCACGCAGGTCGCGAACAGCTTGATGTCGGGATCGAGGATCTTGCGGATCTCCGCCGACATCTTCCATTCCTCCTTGGTCGCGCCGTCGTCCATGAAACGGTCGATGTGCGGGATGACGTTGAAGGCGATCGGCTTGGTGAAGATCTCCTGGCGCGGCGGGTCGTTGACGAAGCTGCCCTTGGTCTGGCTGAACAGCTCGTCCATGCCCTCCTTGCCGGCGCCCGAGACGCTTTGATAGGTGGAGACGACCACGCGGCGGACGCGGTAGCGGTCGTGCAGCGGCTTCAGCGCCACCGCCAACTGGATGGTCGAGCAGTTCGGGTTGGCGACGATGCCGCGGCGGATGCGGGTCAGCGCCTGCGGGTTCACCTCCGGCACCACCAGCGGCACGTCCGGCTCCATGCGGAACTGGCTGGTGTTGTCGATCACGATGACGCCAGCGGCGGCGGCGCGCGGCGCATGGACCGCCGAGATTGCCGCGCCGGGACTGAACAGGCCGATGTCCCAGCCCTTGAAGTCGAACGTGTCGAGGTTGCGCACCTTCAGCACGATCTTGTCGCCGAACGAGATCTCCTGCCCGACCGAGCGCGCCGAGGCCAGCGCCACCAACTCGTCCACCGGGAAGTTGCGCTCGTGCAGCGTCTTGATGATCTCGCGCCCGACCGCTCCGGTGGCGCCGGCAACCGCGACCCTGTAGCCCAAGCTCAAATCTCCCGCCTCATCGCCCACAAATGGCCTTATCACGCATCAGCCGGCAATGCGCAGTATCACCTGCCCCGCCTCGAAGCAGGCGGTGACGCCGCGGTAGTCCGGCACATGCGGCAGCGGCGCCAGTTCATCCGGCGTCAGCGTGGTCGACAGCGCCAGCACCTTCGCGCCGGCCGCCTGCCCGCCCGCCAGCCCGGCCGGCGCGTCCTCCAGCACCAGGCACTCGGCGGCGGGAAAACCGAGCCGTGCCGCGCCCATCAGGAAACACTCCGGGTCGGGCTTGCCCCGCGCCACGTCGTCGGCGGTGACCAGCACGCCCGGCAGCGGCAGCCCCGCCGCCCGCAACCGCCGCAGCGCAAGCACGCGGTCTGCCGAGGTGACCACCGCCCAACGCTCCGGCGGCAGGCTGCGCAGCAACGCGGCGGCGCCTGGGACCTCGACGATCGGGCTGGGGTCGGTGCGCTCCTGCTCCACCATCCACGCCGTCTCGGCGGCGACGTCGTAGCCGAGGTGGGCATACAGCGTGGCGATCTCGATCGAGCGGCGGCCGTGCTGGACGCGCATCAGCGACTCCAGCTCGATGCCGTGCTTCGCGGCCCAGCGCCGGTACATCGAATGCACGGCGGCGGCGCTGTCGACCAGCGTTCCGTCCATGTCGAACAGCAGCGCCGCTACGGCGATCTCGGTCGCGGGCTTGTCATTCTTTGTCCCTGGCATCGTCCTGGTCCTTTTGTGGGCGCACGGCTTGTTCTAGCGTCCCTGTATGAACGACATGCCGCAGCCGCCCAACCCCGAGAATGCCCCTGGCTGGCCGGGAATCGCGCCACGCTGGACGTCGAGCGACAAGACCGGCGTCGGCACCGCGCTGTCGCCGCTAAGCCGGGTGTGGTTCACCATCAGCCACGGCATCCTGAACGAAATCTACTACCCCCGCGTCGACCAGGCCTGCATCCGCGACTTCGGCCTCATCGTCACCGACGGCCAGCCGGGCGGCTTCTTCGCCGAGGAGAAGCGCGACACCACCGGCACCGTCGAGACGATGGAGGAGGGCGTGCCTGCCTACCGGATGGTCAACACCTGCCGGCAGGGGCGCTTCCGCATCGAGAAATGCGTGCTGGCCGACCCGCGCCACGACGTCGTGCTGCAGCACATCGTCTTCACCGACCTGTCTCCCGAGGGCTCCGTCCCGCTGCGGCTGTTCGCGCTGCTGTCGCCGCATCTGGTCAACGGCGGCGCGCACAACACCGCCTGGACCGGCACCTACAAGGACCAGCCGATGCTGTTCGCCGAGGGCGACGGCAGCGCGCTGGCGCTGGGCTGCTCGACGCCGTGGCTGGCCCGCTCGGTCGGCTTCGTGGGGGTCAGCGACGGCTGGCAGGAGCTGCGCCAGCACGGCCGGCTGGCGAACCAGTTCCCGCGCGCCGCTGACGGCAACGTGGCGCTGACGGCCGAGATCGACCTCACCCACGCCGACGACATCGTGCTCGCGCTGGCGTTCGGGCGTGGCTGGGCGGAGTCCGCGTACCGCGCCCGCAGCAGCCTGCAGCGCCGCTTCCGGGTGACGCAGGAGGAGTACGTCGCGCCGTGGCGGGACTGGCAGGCGAGCCTGCTGCCGCTGCGTGGCGCATCCAAGACGCACCAGACCTTCCGCATCAGCGCCGCGGTGCTGCGCGCGCACGAGACGCCGAGCTTCCCCGGCGGCTACATCGCCAGCCTGTCGATCCCATGGGGGGCAAGCAAAGGCGACGACGACCTCGGCGGCTACCATCTGGTCTGGCCGCGCGACCTGGTGGAGACGGCCGGCGGCCTGCTCGCCGCCGGCGCGCCGGCCGAGGCGCGCCGCGTGCTCGACTACCTGCGCGCGACGCAGCAGGGCGACGGCGGCTGGCCGCAGAACTGTTGGCTGGACGGAATGCCTTACTGGAGCGGCGTGCAACTGGACGAGAGCGCGTTCCCGATCGTGCTGGTGGACATGGCACGCCGCCATGGCGCCATTTCGGCCGCCGAGGTCGCCGACTACTGGCCGATGGCCCGCGCCGCCGCCGGCTATCTGCTGCGCCACGGCCCGGTCACCGGCCAGGATCGCTGGGAGGAGGACGGCGGCTACTCGCCGTTCACCCTGGCGGTCGAGATCTCCGGCCTGCTGGTTGCCGCCGAGCTGGCCGACGAGGCGCGCGAGCCGGCGCTGGCGGCCTTGCTGCGCGACACCGCCGACGCCTGGAACGCGGCGGTCGAGGGCTGGTGCTACGCCACCGGCAGCAAGCTGGCGGCGGCGGCGGGGGTGGCCGGCCACTACGTGCGGATCGCTCCGGCGCGCGAAGGCACCGCGGCGGCCGATCTCGGCGGCACCGTCGAAATCCGCAACCGCCCGCAGGCGGAAACCAACCTGCCGGTCGTGGAGGTCGTCAGCCCGGACGCGCTGGCGCTGGTCCGCTTCGGCCTGCGTGCCGCCCGCGACCCGCACATCCTGAACACCGTCGCGGTCATCGACCACGCGCTGCGCCGCGAGCTGGCGTGCGGCCCATGCTGGTACCGCTACAACATGGACGGCTACGGCGAACATGCTGACGGCAGCCCGTTCGACGGCACCGGCATCGGCCGGCTGTGGCCGCTGATGACCGGGGAGCGGGCGCATTACGAGATCGCCGCCGGCAACCTGCCCGAGGCGGCGCGCCTGCTGGACACCCTGGAACATCTGACCAGCGATGGCTTCCTGATCCCCGAACAGGTTTGGGACGCCGATCCGATCCCGGCGCGCGAGTTGGAACCGGGCCGTCCCAGCGGCTCGGCGATGCCGCTGGTGTGGGCGCATGGCGAGCATGTGAAGCTGTGCCGGTCGCTGGCCGATGGCGCGGTGTTCGACACCCCGCCGCAGACCGTGCGGCGCTATCAGGTGGCAAAGACCGCCGCGCGGGTGCAGCCGTGGCGGCTGGACTGGCGCGCCGAGACGATGCGCGCCGGCATCGCCCTGCGGATCGACCTGCCGGGCGATGCGCGCGTCCTCTGGTCGGCGGGCGCCGCGGAGCAGAGCGTCGCGACCACGGATTCCGGCGTCGGCCTGCATGTGGCCGAGCTGGCCACCACGACGCTTGCCGCCGGTACCCGCATTAGGCTGCGGATTGAGGGCCTGCCGGGTGGCTTGATCGAAACCAGCGTAACAGTGACCGATTAAGGCTGCATCACCGAGGCTTAAAGCGGCTAATGGTGCGCGTCCCCGGGCGCCGCATCCGGCTTCAGCCGCAGCAGCCGGGCCACCGGCGCCATGGTCCATCCCTGCACCGCGACCGAGACGATGACGATCACGAACACGATGTCGAACAGCGTCCGGCCGCCTTTGAAGCCGATCAGCAGCGGAATGCTGGTGAGATAGATCGGCACCGCCCCGCGCAAACCGACCCAGAACACGAAAACGGCCTCGCGCACCCGCCAGCGAAATGCCAGCAGGCAGGCCATCACCCCGACCGGCCGGCCCAGCACGATCAGCACCGCCGACAACACGAGGGCCGGGATGATGAACCGGGGCAACTCGTGCGGCGTCACCAGCAAGCCGAGCATGAGGAACAGGGCGATCTGCGCCAGCCAGCCTAGCGCCCCGAAGAACCGAGTCACGGGCTCGGCGGCCGCATGCTTGTTGTTACCGACCACCAAGCCCGCCAAGTAGACCGCCAGGAACCCGCTGGCGCCGAGCGTCTGGGCGCCGCCAAACACCGCCAGGGCGCCGCCGATCGCGAGCACCGGGAACACCGCGCGCTCGGTGTTCAGGTGCCGGAACAGCCATATCAGCACGGCGCCGCTGACCAACCCGATGGCAAGCCCGCCACCCAGCTCCTCCAGGAACAGCACCGCCGCATGGCCGGCGCCAATGCCAATGGGCGCCATCAGCACCTCGACCAAGGCGATGGTGAGAAATACGCTTACCGGATCGTTCAAACCGGACTCTACTTCCAGCGCCGCCACCACGCGCGAGGGCACGGCCACACGCGACACTCGCAGCAGCACGGAGACGGCGGCGGCATCGGTCGGTGCGGTCATCGCGCCCAGCAGCAAGCCTTCGGCCCAGGGCACCTTGAACAGCAGCACGGCTGCGGCGCCGACGATGCCGGCGCTGACCGCGACGCCCACCGTGGCCAGGGCGACCGATGGCCATAGTGCCTGCCGCAGCATCCCGCGGCTGGTGTCGAGGCCGCCTTGGAACAAGATGGCGACGAGCGCCAGGCTGCCGACGAGGTAGGCCGTCTCGAAGTTGTCGAACTTGATGCCGCCTGGCCCATCCTCGCCCGCCAACATGCCGACGCCGATGAACACCAGCAGCAGCGGCATCCCGATGCGCACCGAGGCAAGCCCGGCGAAAATGGCCGCGAGGCACAGCGCGCCCGCGACAAGGATGATCTCGTGACTCGCCGCCATACGCCGCCCGCGTTTTAACCCGAGGCTATGATAGCACCGCAGGCCGGTGCTGCAGCGCCCCTGTCAATGCGGCGATCAGGTCATGGGCGTCGTATGGCTTGGTCAGCACCGGACGATCCTGGTATCGCGGCGGCAAGGCCTCGCGGCCAAAGCCGGTCAGGAACACCATCGGCACCCCTCGTCCAGCCAGCGCGTCGGCGACTGTTACCGAGGTCTCGCCGGCCACATGGAAATCCAGCAACGCGATGTCGGGCTGGGGTTCGTAGGCAAGGGCGGTCAGCGCCTCGCCAATGCTCGGCATCGGCCCCATGACAAGGCAGCCGGCGGTGCTCAGCAGGTCTTCCAGGAACATGGCGATCAGGAATTCGTCCTCGACCACCAGCACGTGCCGGCCACTCAGGCCACTGACCGCAACACTATCCGCATTCATTGCAGCATCCCTCTACGCTCCACCATCGCCAGAAGCCGGGGATCAAGCGGCATCCGCAGCAGGGCGCGCAGGCCGCCAGCGCGAAACTCGAGCACCGCCTCGCCTTTCAGTTCGTAGCGGAACTGGCGTTCGATCAGTTCGGTGCCGAGGCCGCGCCGGTCGGGCGGCGTCACCGGCGGACCGCCATTCTCCTGCCACTCGATGACCAACTCGTTGCCAGCCACATCCGCCCCCGCTTCCGGACCCGCCTTCGATTCGACCGACAATGTCACCCGCACGCTGCCTTGCGGCACCGAGAAGGCGCCGTATTTCGCGGCGTTGGTCGCCAGCTCATGCAGCACCATGCCCAGTGACAGCGCCGCCGCCGGCTTGGCCAGCACGCGCGGGCCGGTCACGACGATACGCTGCGCGCCGGCGTCGTAGGGCTGCAGCACCTTGCGCAGCAACTCGCTCAGGCTAACCTCGGTCCAACGCTCGCGCGACAACAGCTCATACGACCGGCCCATCGCATACAGCCGACCGAGGAAGCTCTCGGAGAACTCGTCCATCGAGACCGACCGCTTTATCGTCTGCGCCGACACGCCGGCCACCACCTGCAGCATGTTGCGCACGCGGTGGTTCAGCTCGGTGACCAGCAGCCGCTGCTGCTCCTCGGCGCCGACCAACGAGGTGACGTCGACGAAGGTGACCAGCACCCCATCCACCGCGCCGTCGCTGGTCCGGTACGGCAGCAGCCGCATCAGGTAATGCGGCGGGCGGCCGTCGCGGGTCACGCTGCGCTCCGTCGGCTCGTGCGACTCCAGCACCGCCTCGATCTCGTGCCGCAGGTTGACGCCGTCGAGTTCGGTGGCGAGATCGGTCAGCAGCCGGCCGCGGTCGGAAGGCAGCAGGTTGAAGATGGCGGTCACCGCGGGCGTGAAGTTGCGGATGCGCAGGTGCCGGTCGAGGAACACGGTCGCCAGTTGGACGCTGTCGAACAGGTTGCGCAGGTCGGTGTTGGAGCGGTCGTGCTCGTCGACCTTGATCATCAGCTCGGCGTTGACCGTGTGCAGTTCCTCGTTGATCGACTGGATCTCCTCCTTCGAGGTTTCCAGCTCTTCATTGGTGGACTGCACCTCCTCGTTGACCGACACGAGTTCCTCGTTGGCGGATTTCAGCTCCTCCAACGCCGTCTCGTATTCCTCGATCAGCAACTGCAGCCGTTCGCGCGTCTCGTGCAGCTCGTGCTCCAGCCGCTCGACGTTGGCCACGCTCGCCGCGCGCTCGGCGCTGGCGACATCGGGGGATTCCAGGCTGAACGGCACGGCCTCGTCGGCGAACAGCACCAGCAGATGCGGCACGTCGGCATTCGTTCCCGGCGGCTCCGGCAGCGGGTCCACCGTCAGCGTCACCATCTGTATGCGGTCATTCACCTCGAGCGCCACTTGCCTGCGAATGACGGTCTGCCGCGTCTCTGCCGCCTCCTGCAGCGCGATGCGCAGGTCGAGCCGAAGACTGCGGCGCACGGTCATAATGAGCTGCTGCGTGGGCGGGCCACTCGGCAGCTCCAGGTAATGCCCGGTGCGAGTCGAATAATAGACGATGTCGCCTTCGGGGTTCACCACCACATGGGCCGGCGCGAACTGTTCCAGCACGCGGGTCTCGGTAGAATCGCGCAGGTTGCGCCGGGGCGGGTTGACTCGGGCGTCGATACCCTGAACCAGCGACCGCATCCCCGGCAAGAACAACGTCTTCGGCACCCGGCCGCGCCCGGTTTCCCCCATGCGCTTGAACACGCGCTGACCACGCTCGACCGGCGCGAACAGGCCATTGAACTGGGTCACGTTCTCCGAGGTGCCCAGCACCAGATGGGCGTTCGGGCGTAGCGCGTAGTGAAACACCGGGATGACCTGCGCCTGCAGGTCCACGCCGAAGTAGATCAGCAGGTTGCGGCACGAGATCAGGTCGATGCGGGAGAACGGCGGGTCGCGGATGACGCTGTGCGAGGAGAACATGCACAACTCGCGGATAGTCTTGTCCACCACAAAGCTGGCGCCGTCGGCCACAAAGCAGTTCGCCCGCCGTTCGGCCGAGACACCCTGCAGCAGCGGCTCCGGGTAGCGGCCGGCGCGCGCCACCGCCAGCGCCACCTCGTCGATGTCGGTGCGAAACACCTGGATACGCGGCGGCGCCCGCAGGTTCGCCATCCGCTCGTACAGCAGGATCGCCAGCGAGTACACTTCCTCGCCGGTCGAGCAGCCGGGCACCCAGACGCGGATGGTGTCGCGCGCGCCGCGGCCCTCGAACAGCGGCGGAATGATGCGTTCCTCGAGGATCGAGAACACGGCCTTGTCACGGAAGAAGCTGGTGACGCCGATCAGCAGGTCGCGGAACAACGCCGAGACTTCGTCGAAGTCGCGTTCCAGGAGCGCCGCATAGTCTTCGATGCCGGCCAACTGCAGCACCTGCATCCGCCGTTGCACCCGGCGCAGGAAGGTCTGGTGCTTGTAGCCGCTGAAATCGTGGTGCAACTGCCGGCGCAAATGGGCGCAGATTGCCAACCGCGCCCGCTCGATGTGCTCGGCCTTATCGCGCTTGTCCCGCTCGGGCACCAGAGGATCAAATCCGTCGAACGCGGCGGTGGTCAGCGCTGCGAGCCGGTCAAACCGCGCGACGTAATCGACCAGCTTGGCCGCCATGTCCTGGACTGGCAGCACTAGGTCGATCAGGCCGGAAGCGATGGCGCTGTTGGGCATACTGTCGTTTTGCGGCGCGGTGCCGTTGCTGCCCTGCGCCAGGGTGAGGCCGCCCTGTTCCTTGATCGCTTTGACACCGAGCGTGCCGTCGGTGCCCGCGCCCGAGAGGATCACCGCGATCGCATCCTCGCCGCTGTTCTGTGCCAGGCTGGCCAAGAACACGTCGATTGGCGTCCGCTCGTGGTGGTCGTTGAATTGTCTTAGGCGGATGCGGCTCTGCTCGATCAGCAGGGTGGCGTCGGTGGGCAGCACATAGACGTGATCTCGCTGCAGCATCATGCCGTCGGCGGCCTGCACGACCGCCATCGCGGTGGCACGGGACAGAATATCGGCCAACGCGCTTTCGCGGCCAGGACCGATATGAGTGATAATGACGAACGCCATGCCGTTCCGCGCCGGCATTGGCCGTAAAAAGCTTTCCAGCGCTTCAAGCCCGCCGGACGAGGCGCCGATGCCGACGACCGGAAAGTGCCCGCCTGGATCGATACTTTCGGAGTCGTTCACTGTAAACGCTCCCTGCTCGCGTCTGACCCTAGGCTGGCGATTAACGCCGCAGCATGTGGCAGAGTTGTGCCGGCGTAAACATAAAAACGGGACGGGCAGCATTCACAATGTTACAGGCTGTAACCTGCGTTACAGGCGTCGGGTTACAGAGTGACCGACGAAGGTTTCAGCCTCCGGCCTTCTTGGCAACCAGATCGACATCGACGCCGACTTCCAGCGCCACCCATTGGCCGCTGCTCCACGGACCCTGCCCGACGCCGAACTTGGTCCGGACAAGCTCAGCGCGGCCTTTGGCGTGGGCGGTGTCGCCGGTGATCGTCAGGGTGAACGGCAGCGTCACCGGCTGGGCGATGTCGCGGATCGAAAGCTGGCCGTCCGCCTCGTAGGCGTCGCCGCCCTTCGCCTTGAAGCCGCTGGCCACGAAATGCGCCTGCGGGAACTTCTTCGCGTCGAACCACTCCGGTTGCGGCAGCGCCTCGTCGCGCTGCGTGTCGCCGGTGCTGGCGCTGGCCATGTCGATGGTAATGTCGACGTGCCCCGCCTCGGGCTTGGCCGGATCGAACGTCACCGTGCCGGCAAAGCGGGCGAACTTGCCGCTGAACGCCTCGCCGTTCTGGGTGCCCGAGAAGCTGAGCTTGCTGGCGCCCGCGTCCACTGCCCAGTCCGCCGCCAGCGCCGGCCCGCTGGCCAGCCCAGCCGCACCGGCCAGCACGGCCGCGCACACAAGAGAGCTGCACGATATCATGGCCTGCGCCTCATGTTGATGAGCGGCGGCAACATGCGCCGGAGCACGTCGTCGCGCTTGATGAAATGGTGCCGCAGCGCCGCAGCGGCATGGATTGCCACGATGGCGATGAGCAGCCACGCGGCATAGGCGTGTATCGCCTTGAACACCGCCTCGACCGGCGCCTTGTTCGACAGCGTGGCCAGGATCGGCAGATGTGGCCAGGGGATTTGCCCGAACAGCACCGTCGGCAGGTTGTACGGCGAGACCGAGACCAGCATCCAGCCGGTGATCGGCAAGCCGAGCATGAACAGATAGAGCAGCCAATGAGTACCCTCGGCGGCGTGACGTTCGAGCGCCGGCATCTCCGGAGGGAGCTTCGGCGGACGATGGCCGAGACGCCAGAGCACCCGCAACGCGACCAGCAGCAGTATGGTGATGCCGATCGACTTATGCAGTTGGTACAGCTTGAACTCGGTCATCCGCGGCAGGGCGAGCTGGGTCATCACTAGGCCCAAGGCGAGCTGCCCGATGATACCCAGCCCGATCAGCCAATGCAGCGCGATGGCCACTCCGGTGTAGCGCTCGGGACTTGCCGCAAATGCGCGCGGCGCCGGTGCGACTGCCGCGCGCACCGGATCAGCCCTGCTTCTCGAAAGCGCCGTTGATCGTGAGGTCGACATAATCGCCGATCAGCGGCACGTAGGTCTTCACGCCGAAATCCGAGCGCTTGATCTTGCCGGTCGCCTCGAAGCCCACCGTATACTTTTTGTCGAGCGGATTGGTGCCGGCGCCGTTGAAGGTCACGTTCAGGATCACCGGCTTGGTCACGCCATGCAGCGTGAGGTCGCCGTTCACGCGGGCGCCGTTCGGGCCCATCCGCGTCACCTTGGTCGATTTGAAGGTCATGGTCGGGAATTGCGCGGCGTCGAGCCAGGCGGGGCTTTTCAACTCGCCGTCCAGCTTGGCGTTGGTAGTGGACACCGTGTCGACCGGCACCGTCACGTCGAGCTTGCTGGCGGCGCCGCTCTTGGGGTCCAGGGTCAGGCTGCCGGATGCCTGGGTGAAGTCGCCGTAGTAGTTGGTGAAACCCATGTGGCTGACGGCGAACTGGACGCGGGTGTGCGCCGGCTCCACCGCGTAGGTGCCGGCGTCGACCTTCGATGCGTCATGCACCGTCGCCTGCGCGAAGGCGGGAGTCAGCGGGGACAGGATCGTCGCGGTCGCGAGGATCAGGGCGGACGGTCGGATCGACTTCATGATGCTCTCTGAATTGAATTGAATGGCTTCGGCAACCGCCCGCTCCCCGGCGGGGAGCGCAACGGGTCGATCTCAGCCGTTGCACTAGCCGATATTCGGCATCGATCAAACCCTGATCGGATAGGAGCGAAGCATCGATGAAATCGATGACTAGCGTGGCACTGGCCGCCAGTCGGGTGCGGCAAGCTCGAAGCCCTCGAACCTGAACGCCGGCGCCACCACGCAGGACACCAGGGTCCAGGCGCCGAGGCCGGTCGCCGTCTGCCAGTGCCCGCGCGGCACGCAGCGTTGAAGCTCTGCTTCGCCGCGAAATCCGGCCCCAGCCAGTATGCCGCTGCGTCGTGGCCGTCGGCGCTGATGGTCAGCACCAGCGGCGCGCCGGCCTGCCAGATCCAGAGTTCGTCGGCATCGACGCGGTGCCAATGGCTGACCTCGTCGAGCGCCAGCAGGAACAGGATCGACGTCATCGCCCCGCGTCCACCGTCGGCCGGAACATCGCGCCACGTCTCGCGGTAGTGGCCGCCTTCCGGGTGCGCTTGCAGGCCCAGCGCGCGGATCACCGCCGCCGCGGGCTGATCGGCGTGGCGCAGGTCGATCAGGCGGCGGGGTCCTTGGGCGTGGTGGCGACCAGGCCGGGCTGGCTGGCGATCGCCTCGTACCAGGCGGCCAGCGCCGGGTTCGCGTCACGCCATGGCTCGTGCGCGAAGCGGAGGTCGAGGTAGCCCAGCGCGCAAGCCACCGCCAGGCTGCCGATGTCGGCGATGTGATGCGGCAGGTCGCTTTCGAGCGCCGCCAGCGTGCGGGTGACGGCCGCGTGCTGGCGCGCCATGTTCAGGTCGCGCGCGGCTTCCTGCGGACGCAGGCTTTCGGCGCGGCGCAGCACCGCGGCGTCCATGATGCCGTCCGCCATCGCCTGGAACTGCAGCGCCCGCCAGCGCGTCCGCCCGGACGGCGGGAACAGCGCGGGCGCGTCGCCGATGGTGTCCAGGTACTCGCAGATGACCGGGCTGTCGTAGATCGCCACGCCGTCCTCGGTGACCAGCGTCGGGATTTTCGACAATGGGTTAACCGCCAGCAACGCCGCCGGCGAGATGGTGGCGTTGACCACGACCAACTCGATCTGGGCATCGATCTCGCGGGTGACGGCGCAGGCCACGACCTTGCGCGAGAACGGACTGGCCGGGGAGTGGAACAGCTTCATGGCGATGTTCCTAGAAGCTGTCCTTGCCCTGCCGCAAGGCCGCCAAGGTCGCCACATCGGGCGCGCGCAGGAACGGGTTGCAGGCCAACTCGTCGCCGAGCCGGCTCGGGACGGTCGGCTGATGCACTGCGCGCAGCACCTTCACATGCGCGGCGAAGTCGGCCAGCGCCGCGTTGCCGGGGTCGGCATGGACCGCGTAGCGCGCGTTGCTCTCGGTGTATTCATGGCCGCAGCACACCAGCGTATCGGGCGGCAGCACCGCGAACTTGCGCAGGCTCGCGAACATGTCGGCGGGGGTGCCCTCCAGCAGTCGGCCGCAGCCGAGGCTGAACAGCACGTCGGCACAGATCAGCACGCCGCCATCGGCGAAGTAGTAGCTGATCTCGCCGATCGTGTGGCCCGGCGTCTCCATCACCTGCCCGGCGCAGGCCCCAAGCATCACGGTATCGCCCTCGGCCACCTCGCGGTCGAGCCGCGGCAGGCGGTGGGCGTCGGCGCGCGCACCTATCACCGAAGCGCCGTAGCGGGCGCGGATCGGCTCGACGGCGGCGATGTGGTCGTCGTGGTGGTGGGTCAGCAGGATCATGTCGAGCCGCCCGCCCGCCGCCTCGATCGCCGCGGAGACCGGCGCCTCCTCGGCGGGATCGACCACCGCCACCGCGCCGGTCTGCGAGCAGCGCAGCAGCCAGGCGTAGTTGTCGGAGAGGATCGGGACCGCCTGGGCGGTGACCATGTGCGCTGTACTCATGAAAACCATGTAGCACCCTCGCCGGCCCGCGCAAGCGCAGGGCTGTGACAGCTTTGCCATCACGGCGGTCCCGCGCAGAGGTGACACCTCGAAGCGGCGGCGGACGTGCTATATCGAGGGCATGGCGACCGACACCCATGCCGCGGCCGAGTTCTATGCCACCCGTCAAGGCGTCGTGGCGGCGCGCATGTTGCGCCAGCGCCTGGCGCTGATCTGGCCCTCGGCGCCGGGCCAGGCGGTGCTGGGGATGGGCTACGCCGCGCCCTACCTGCGGCTATGGCGCGAGGAGGCCGCGCGCTGCATCGCGCTGTCCCCGGTCCAGGTCGGCGCCGCGCGCTGGCCGGCCGGCAGCGCCAACCTGTCCTGCACCGCCGAGGAGGACGCGCTGCCGTTCCCCGACCTGTCGTTCGACCGCGTGCTGCTGGTGCATGGCCTGGAGGCGGCGGAGAACAGCCGCCGGTTGCTGCGCGAACTGTGGCGCGTGCTCAAGGACGATGGGCGGCTGCTGGTCGTCGCCCCCAACCGGCGCGGCTGGTGGGCGCATGTCGAGAGCACGCCGTTCGGCCAGGGCCAGCCGTACTCGCCCGGCCAGATCGGCCGCCTGCTCGCCGCCGGCCTGTTCCACGTCGAGCGCCGCGACACCGCCTTGTTCGTGCCGCCGAGCCGGATGCGGGTGGTGCTGCGCAGCGCCGCGTTGTGGGAGGCCGCCGGCCGCCGCGTGGCCCCGCGCTTTGCCGGCCTCACCATCATCGAGGCGGTGAAGGACATGCATGGCGCGATCCCGCTGACCGCCACGCAGCGGCGGCGGGTGTTCGCCCGGCGGTTGGTGCTGGCCGACGCCGCGTGATGCTGTGCGGAGGGTTCAGCAGTCGATCAATGGCAGTGTTGTAGGGTAGTTAAGACTATCGTCATGAAATGCGCTGTCATGTCAAAGAACATGGTCAATACGGAGAAATCGCTGACATTCTCAAACGGTTTCTAAACAGCCAACCTGATGCTGCCCAAACCGAGGGCGTACTTGGGCGTTCACCGCTCGCTCGCGGTTTTAGGGCGAGCGATAGCGGCCTGGGGAACATGAAATGGCAGCGACACCGAGCAACCTCAAAGAACTTTACACCGCGGACCTACGAGACCTCTGGTCAGCCAACGACCAGGTGCAGAAAATCGTACAAGCATTCAGCGAAAAGGCGACAGATCCGAAACTAAAGAAACTGTTTGAACAATCCGTCGCCGGCATCGGCCAGCATACGCAGGCGTTGCGCGAGATGGCAGGGGCGGACAGCGCTAGCCCCTGCCCCGGTATGCAAGGGTTGGTTCAAGAGGCTACGCAACATGCCTTGCAATCTGACCTGGAGCCTAAGTTACGCGATTTGGAAATGATCGCTCAATACCAGCGCATGTCGCACTACGGCCTTGCCGGCTTTGGAACGGTTGCAGCCTACGCCGAGGCGTTGGGAATGACCGAGGAGGCGAACAAGCTGAAATCGATGGTCTCGAACATCTATAAAGCCGATGAGTATTCAAGCAGCCTGGCGGAAGGCGCGCAGAAGGCGGCTGTCTGAAATCAAACGGGAAATGGGCCGGCGCTTGCCGGCCCAAACTGCCGGTCTCATCAAACCCTACCGCTTCCGCAGACTAAACAACGCCTGCTCCCCGAACAAATTGGCCATCGCCGGAAACCGCCGCCACGGCGACCGCCGCCCGGCATCGTCCACCGCCAGCCAACGCTCCACCACGTAGCCCTGCTCGGCGCACAGCGCGAAGAAGTCGCGGATGGTGCAGGGGTGGATGTTCGGGGTCTCGTGCCAGGGGCGGCTCCACACCGAAGTCATCGGCATCCGCCCGCTCCACACCAGTTGCCAGCGCGTCGTCCAGTGGCCGAAGTTGGGGAAGCTCACCACCGCGCGGGCGCCGATCCGCAGCATCTGCCGCAGCACCTCGGCCGGGCGCTCCACCGCCTGCAACGTGCGCGACAGCACCACGAAGTCGAACGCGTCGTCGGGATATTGCGCGAGGTCGCTGTCGGCATCGCCGTGCATCACCGGCAGGCCATGGGCCACCGCCCGCGTCACCTGCGCCATGTCGATCTCCATGCCGCGCGCGTCGCAGCCGCGGGTGCGGAACAGATGCTCCAGCAGCTCGCCGTCGCCGCAGCCGATGTCGAGCACGCGCGAACCCGGCGTGATCATGCCGGCAATCAGCGACAGGTCGAGGCGCACGCTCCTGGCCACCAACCGCGCCGGGTCGTGCGTCGTCACCGGCGGGCGCCGATCGCGCCATGCTGCAACCCGGCATGTTCGGCGCAGCCCGACAGGAAGCCGGCCAGGGTGCGGTGGAAATCCGGCTCGTCGAGCAGGAAGGCGTCGTGGCCCTTGTCGCTGGCGATCTCGACGAAGCTCACGTTGGCCGCCGCCCGGTTGAGCGCGCGGGCGATGGCGCGGCTCTGCGCCGTGGGGAACAGCCAGTCGCTGCTGAAGCTGATGACGCAGAACCGCGTGCGGGTGCCGGCGAAGGCGCGCGACAACTCGCCGTCATGCTCGGCGGCCAGGTCGAAATAGTCCATCGCGCGGGTGATCGTGAGGTAGCTGTTGGCGTCGAAGCGGCTGACGAAGGTGCTGCCCTGGTGGCGCAGGTAGCTCTCCACCTCGAACATGTCGCCGAACAGCGACAACGACTCCGCGCCGCGCAGCCGGCGGCCGAACTTGCGGGTCAGCGCCTGCTCGCTGAGGTAGGTGATGTGCGCCGCCATGCGCGCCACCGCGAGGCCGCGCGCGGGGATGCGCCCGCTCTCCCAGTAGCGGCCGCCCTGCCAATCGGGATCGGCGAAGATCGCCTGCCGCCCGACCTCGTGGAAGGCGATGTTCTGCGCCGAATGATAGGGCGCGGTGGCCACAGGGACGCAGGCGAACACCGCCTCCGGGTAGGTCGCGGCCCATTCCAGCGCCTGCATCCCGCCCATCGAGCCGCCGATGACCGCGAACAGCCGGGAGATGCCGAGTTGCTCGACCAGCCGCTTCTGCGCGCGCACCATGTCGCGCACGGTGACCGGCGGGAAATCGGTGCCCCATGGCTGCGGATCGCCGTCGCGGCAGGGGTCGCGCGGCCCGGTCGAGCCGAGGCAGCCGCCCAGCACGTTGGCGCAGATCACGAAATAGCGTTCGGTGTCGACCGGCCGCCGCGGCCCGACCACGCTCTCCCACCAGCCGGGCTTGCCGGTCAGCGGATGCGGCTCGGCCACGAACTGGTCGCCGGTCAGCGCGTGGCAGACCAGGATGGCGTTGCTGGCGGCGGCGTTGAGCGTGCCGTAGGTGCGATAGGCGACCACCAGCCGCGGCAGGGCAATGCCGCAATCCAGCATCAGCCCGTCCTCGAAGGTGACGTGCGTCTGGTGGGTTGCCGTGGGTTCGATGTGGTCCATTGGCCACAGCATATGCCGCCGCGCCCTTTGCGGCGCAATCTCACTCGGTGGATCAGCCACGTTCGCCGCCTCCGGGCCGGCCAGCTTTGCATCGCCCGGCGCATCCCGCTATGCCCCTGCCATTGCGAACGTTGGTAAGATGTCGAGCACGCTCCCCGCTGCCACTCCCGAAGCCGCGACCGCGCCGGATGACATGCTGGCGGCCCTGCAGGGCCTGCGTGGCGAGATCGACGCCATCGACGACACGCTGCACGACCTGCTGATGCGTCGTGGCGCCGTCGTGGCGCGGGTGGGCGAACTGCGCCAAACCGGCAAGATCGCCTTCCGGCCAGGGCGCGAGGCCGACATCGTGCGTCGCCTGCTCGCCCGCCATGCCGGCCCGCTGCCGGCCTCGGGTATCGTGCGGCTGTGGCGGGAGTTGTTCGCGACCTCCACCAGCATCCAGGTCGGATTCGCCATCACCGTCTGCGAGACCAGCGCCGACGGCCAATGCGCCGCCCTGGCGCGCGAGCATTTCGGCGCCCTGACGCCGCTGCGGGTGCTGCGCAGCCCGGCGCAGGCGATCGCCGAAGTCAGCGCGGGGCGCGCCATCGCGGCGGTGCTGCCGATGCCGGTCGAGAAGGAGTTGCCGCAGGCGGCATGGTGGACGGCGCTGTTGCACCGCGACGAGCCGCGCATCCACGTCGTCGCCCGGCTGCCGTACTGGATGCCCCGGCCGGAGGGCGCGCCGCAGGTGCAGGCGCTGGTGGTTGCCGCCAGCGCGCCCGATCGCAGCCTCGGCGACCGCTCGCTGCTGGGGCTGGAGTTGCCGCCCGACATGAGCCGCGCGCGGCTGGCGGCGGCGCTCGCGACCGCCGGCTTCACGCCCGACGCCATCCTGCTGCGCCGCGCGGCCGGCGGCCAGGCGGCGCATGGGCTGATCGACGTCGAGGGCTACGTGGCGGACGACGACGCGCGGCTGCCGCGGCTGCAGGGACCGCTGCAACGCCCGGTGGTGCTGGGCGCGTATGCCGTGCCGGTTGGCGGCCAAGCGGGCGGGGCGCGGCCATGAACGGTCCGCAGCCGCGGGCCGAGGTGCTGGCGATCCATGCCTACGTTCCCGGCGAGAGCAAGATCCCCGGCGTCAACCGGGTCGTGAAGCTGTCGTCCAACGAGGGCGCGTTTGGCCCGCCGCCCACCGCCCAGGCCGCCTATGCCCGCCTCGCCGGCGAACTGCACCGCTATCCCGACGCCGGCAGCCTCGACCTGCGCCGCGCCATCGGCGCCCGGTTCGACCTCGATCCCGCGCGCATTGTCTGCGGCACCGGGTCCGACGAGCTGATCCAGCACCTCGCCGCCATCTACGGCGGTCCCGGCACCGACATCCTGATGACCATGCACGGCTTCTCGATGTACCAGATCGCCGGCACCTACGCCGGCAGCCGCGTCATCAAGGTGCCGGAGCGGGCGCTGACGGCCGATGTCGACGCGCTGCTGCGGGCGGTGACGCCGGCCACCCGCATCGTGTTCCTGGCCAACCCGAACAACCCCACCGGCAGCATGGTGCCGCAGTCCGAGATGGCGCGGCTGCGGGCGGGGCTGCCGGCGAACGTGCTGCTGGTGTCCGACGCCGCCTATGCCGAGTACGTGGACCGTCCCGACTACGATCCCGGCGTGGCCCTGGTCGATGCCGGCGAGGACACCGTCATGCTGCGCACCTTCAGCAAGGTGTTCGCGCTGGGCGGGATGCGCGTCGGCTGGTGCTACGCGCCGGCCGCCGTGTGCGACACGCTGAACCGGGTGCGCGGCGCCTTCAACGTCAACCTCGCGGCGCAGGGGGCGGCGGTTGCGGCGCTGACGGAGCCGGGCTGGGTGGAGCGCAGCCGCGGCCACAACGCGGCCTGGCGCGAACGGCTGGGCGCGGCGCTGATGGCGTGCGGCATCAAGGTGTGGCCGAGCGAGTGCAACTTCGTGCTGGCCGACTTTGACACCGCCGAGCGGGCCGCTGCCGCCAACGCTGCATTGCGGTCGCAGGGGTTGATCGTGCGCGCGATGGGCGGCTACGACTTGCCGCACTGCCTGCGCGTCACCATCGGAACCGCCGAGGAGTGCGGCTTGGTGGCGGACGCGCTGGCCCGCTTCATGGAGACGGTCGCGATCCATGCCTGAACCTTTGTTCCGTCGCCTGGCGCTGCTGGGCGCGGGACTGATCGGCAGCTCGGTCGCGCGCATCGCCCGCGCCCGCGGCGACATCGCGGCCGAGATCGTCGTCAACGCCCGCACCCGGAAGACGCTCGACCGGGTGGCCGAACTGGGATTTGCCGACCGCGTCGAGATCGATCCGGGGCGGGCCGTCGAAGGTGCCGACTGCGTCATGCTGTGCGCCCCGGTCGGCGCCTATGCCGGCCTCGCGGAGGCCATCGCGCCGCACCTCACGCCCGGCGCCATCATCACCGACGTCGGCTCGACCAAGCAGTCGGTGATCCGCGACGTGGGGCCGCTGATCCCGGCCGGAATGCATTTCGTGCCGGCCCACCCGCTCGCCGGCACCGAGTATTCCGGCCCCGACGCCGGCTTCATCACGTTGTTCGAGGGCCGCTGGACGCTGCTCACGCCGCCGCCCGGCACCGACGAGGCGGCGGTGGAGCGCATCGCCGAGTTGTGGCACCGCTGCGGCAGCATGACCGAGGTGATGGAGCCGTCGCATCACGACCGGGTGCTGGCGATCGTCAGCCATCTGCCGCATCTGCTGGCCTTCACCATCTGCGGCACCGCCGACGACCTCGCCGACGAGAGCCGGCAGCAGGTGCTGAAGTTCGCCGCCTCCGGCTTCCGCGACTTCACCCGCATCGCCGCCTCCGACCCGGTGATGTGGCGCGACGTGTTCCTCAACAACCGCGAGGCGCTGCTGGAGATGCTGGCGCGGTTCACCGAGGATGCGCAGGCGATGGCGCGCGCGGTGCGATGGGGCGATGCCAGTTATATCGAGGAGCGCATCAGCCGCGGCCGGGTGATCCGCCGCAGCCTGATCGAACTCAAGCAGGCCTGACGCACCCGGCAGCCGGCGATCCGTCCGGTTTGGCAAGGGCGTGGCGGCCGCCCCAGGGATCGCGCACCATGCCGCCCTCCAGATAGTCCGGCCCGAGCGGCACCTTGCCGTGGCCGCCGGGGATGTCCAGCACGTAGGTCGGCCAGGCGAGGCCGGTGACGCGGCCGCGCAAGCCGGCGAGCAGCCGCCTTCCTTCCGCAATCGGCACATGGAACCGCGCGGTGCCGGGCGCGGGGTCGAGCTGGTGCAGGTAGTACGGCTTCACGCGGGCGGCCAGCATGGCGCGGAACAGCGCCTCCAGCGCCGCCTCGCTGTCGTTCACGCCGCGCAGCAGCACCGACTGGCCCAGCACCGGCACCCCCTCGCGCTGCACCCGGCGCAGGGCGTCGCGGGCGGCGGGAGTGAACTCGCGGGCGTGGTTGGCGTGGACCACCAGCCACAGCGGCTTCTCGGTCGCCAGCGCCGACGCATCGACGCGCGCCGGGTCGGCCACCGGCACCCGGCTGTGGATGCGCAGCGTCTCGACGTGCGGGATCGCCGAGAGCGCGTCTAGGATCGAGCGCAGGCGATGCGGCGAGAGCAGCAGCGGGTCGCCGCCGGTCAGGATCACCTCGCGGATTTGCGGCTGGGCGCGCAGCCACGCGTACGCCGCCTCCAGCTCGCCCTGCGTCAGCACGCCGCCATCCGGCCCCACATGCTCGCGCCGGAAGCAAAACCGGCAGTACACCGGGCAGACCAGCAGCGGCTTCAGCAGCGCCCGGTCGGGGTAGCGGTGGACGATGCCCTTGATCGGCGAGTGCGGGCCGTCGCCGATCGGGTCGGGCAGCTCGTGCAATGCGACCGCCAATTCCGCCGCGTCGGGGATGAACTGCCGCCCGATCGGGTCGCCGGGGTGCTCGATCAACATCTGCAGGGCGGGCGGGATGGCGACCGCATAGCGCGCGCCCACCGTCTCCAGCGCTTCGCGCGCAGCCTGCGGCGCCAGACCGGCGGCAATCAGGCCGGCGGCGTCACGGATGGTTCGGGAGGGGCGGCCATCCGGCATGATCCGGGCCGTGTAGCCGCCCGCCGCTGCCCCCGCAAGCTACGGCTTGAGGTAGGCGGTACCGTCCTCCGCCCTGGCCGGGTGGTCGACGTAGCGGCCCTGTTCCGGCACCGCGAGGCGGGTGAAATCGGCGGCGAGGCGATGCAGCGCCTGGGTCATCTCGGCGCCCCGCATGGCGCGGCCGTGGCCGGTGACGACGACTTGCGGATCGAGTGCGGCGAGTGCCTCGACCGAGGACCGGGACTTGCCCCAGTCGATGGTGAAGTAGCGCGGCGGCCCATGCAGCTCCGGCGCTTGCACCGCCGTCGCATAGACCGACTCCGCCGCCGTGGTGACGAACGCATCGCCGGCGATCAAGGCACGGTCCGATTGCCGCCACAGCGAGATGTGGCCGGGCGAGTGGCCGGGCGTGAAGATCCATCGCCAGCCGGGCATCCCGGGAACGCTGCCGTCCTCGGGAAGCGCCCGCAGGCGGCCCGAGACATCCACCGGCCGCGTCGGATACAGCGCCGACAGGCTCGCCATGAGGCCGCCACCCACGGATGGGTCGCCCGGCGGGTAGGCGGCGTGGCCATTCAGGTAGGGATGCTCGGCCAGGTGCGCGTAGACCGGCACATCCCATTCGCCGGCCAGATCCTCCAGCGCGCCGACATGGTCGAAGTGGCCGTGCGTCATCACGATGGCGGACGGCCGCGCGCCGGCGCCGAAGCGCGCCTCGGCAACCCGCCTGATGATCGACTTGCCGCCGATCACGCCGGCGTCGATCAGTACCCAGTCGCGGTCGCCGGCCTGCGGCACTCCGTAGAACACCACGTTGGCGATGATCGTCCGGCAATAGGCGAGGTCGGAAGCAATCTCGTGGCTCCCGTCCTCGCCCTCGCCCGCGTCGGCCCGTGCGTTGCCGCTTACGGGAACCTGCTGGGTCATGGCTGGATCAGCCGACCGCCTTCTCGTTCTCCGCGGCCTGCGCGGCCGGGACATTCAGCATCAGCTTGCCGCCTTCGATCGAACCCACGAGATCCAGCGAGATGATGTGATGCTGGCCCTGGGCGGCCGGGTCCTTCTTGGTCAGCTTGATGACCAGCTTGTCGACAGTGCCCACGTGCTGGCCGTCGGAACCGACCACCTCCATGTGCTCCGCGATTTCGGTTGCTGAGACCATGCGCCACTCCCGATGCGTGTGACGCAGAAGCGCGTCGGTAACAGGGGACGCGACAGGCTGGGACAAGTTTCTTGCTCTGCAAAGAATTGGACGTAAGGCCGTTTATACTTCCGTGGCGGCACGTTTCAAAGCTCTCGATTGTTGTGGCTGCGGCTTGATCTTGCCCCGTCGGCATCGAGATCGAACCGCTCCCGGAGCCAACCAAACCGTAGCCCCGCCGCCGCGTTGGGCGGGTGGACGCTGCGGAGGCACCATGGACATCGCCCTGAACGTGAACGGCCGCGAACATTCGCTTTCGGTGGACGTGCGGACGACGCTGCTGGATCTGCTGCGCGAGCGCCTGGGGCTGACCGGGTCCAAGAAAGGCTGCGACCAGGGGCAGTGCGGCGCCTGCACCGTGCTGCTGAACGGGCGCTCGGTGCTGGCCTGCCTCACCCTGGCCGCCGGCATCGGCGACGCGCGGATCACCACCATCGAGGGCCTGGCCGGCGAGGACGCGCCGCTGCATCCGATGCAGCAGGCGTTCCTCGACCAGGATGCCTACCAATGCGGCTTCTGCACGCCGGGCCAGATCATGGCGGCCATTGCCTGCGTTAAAGAAGGCCACGCCAAATCTGAGGATGAAATCCGCGAGTACATGAGCGGCAATCTCTGCCGCTGCGCCGCCTACCCGAAGATCGTCGCCGCTGTCGCGCAGGCCCAATCCGAGATGGCGAAACCGCAAATGGAGCGCGCCTGACATGCGAACCTTTGCCTATGACCGTGCCGGCACGGTCGCCGATGCGGTGGCGGCCGGGGGTTCGGCGCAGTATTTGGCCGGCGGCACCACCATGCTCGACCTGATGAAGCTCGGCGTCCTGCATCCGCAGGCGCTGGTCGACATTGGCGGCCTGCGTCAGGAGCATTCCGCCATCCAGGCGGACCCGGACGGCCTGCGCATCGGCGGCCTGGCGCGCATGGCCGACGTGGCGGACCATCCCGCCGTGCTGCGCGACTACCCGGTGATCGCGCAATCGCTGCAGCTCGCCGCCAGCCCGCAACTGCGCAACATGGCGAGCGTCGCCGGCAACGTCCTGCAGCGCACCCGCTGCCACTATTTCCGCGACCCGAGCTGGCGCGAATGCAACAAGCGCGAGCCGGGGTCGGGCTGTGCGGCAATCGGCGGCGTCAACCGGCTGCTGGCGGTGCTGGGCATCAGCGAGCATTGCATCGCCCACTACCCCGGCGATTTCGCCAACGCGCTGGCGGCGCTGGGGGCGGAAGTCGAACTGGCCGGACCCGACGGCGCCCGTCGCCTGCCATTCGAGGAACTGCACCGGCTTCCGGGCGACACTCCGCACATCGAGACCAACCTGCGTCCCGGCGAACTCATCACCGGCTTCCGCGTGCCGGCCGCCCCTTGGACGCGCCGCTCGCTGTACCTGAAGATCCGCGACCGCGAGTCCTACGCCTTCGCCATCGCCTCCGCCGCCGTGGCGCTCGATCTGGACGGCGGCGTGGTGCGCGAGGCGCGGGTGGCGCTGGGCGGCTTGGCCGCCAAGCCGTGGCGGTCGCACGCCGCCGAAGCCGTCCTGCAAGGCCGCGAGCTGACCGAGGCCGCCGCCACGGAAGCGGCGACGGCGGCGTTCCGCGATGCCGTGACCCACGAACAGACCGCATTCAAGCCCGAACTCGGCCGCCGCACGCTGGTGCGCGCCCTGCTCGACGCTGGCGCCTTGGAGATCTGACATGCCCGACGATTCCGCCTGGACGCTGATCGGCACCGCCACCCCGCGCATCGAAGGCCGCGCCAAGGTCACCGGGCAGGCGCTGTATGCCTCGGACGAGGCGGTGGCCAACCCGGCCTTCGCCTTCCTGGTCACCAGCGCCATCTCCCGCGGCCATATCGAGGGTTTCCGGCTGGAGCAGGCGCGCGCGGTGGCCGGCGTGCTGGACATCCTGACCTACGAGAACGTGGCCGACCAAGCCGAGCCGCAGCCGCCGCACGCCCCCGGTGGCGAGACCACGACGATGCAGGACGCGCACATCTGGCACGACGGCCAAATCATCGCCGTGGTGGTGGCGGAAACCTACGAGGCGGCGCGCGAGGCTGCCCTTGCGGTGGGCGTGAACTACGCGGAGGAACAACCCTCGGCCACCTTCGACAGCCTGGGCATCGAGGAACAGGTGCGCGAGCCGGGCGAGCACAAGGACTTCGAGATCGGCGACGCCGAGGCGGCATTCGCCGCAGCCGAGGTGAAGATCGATGCCCGCTACGGCACACCCACCCAGCATCACAACCCGATCGAGCTGTTCACCACCACCTGCGCCTGGCACGACGGCAGCCTCACGGTCTACGAGCCGAGCCAGTTCGTCTACGGGTTGCGCGGCGCGCTGGCCAAGCAGTTGCACCTCGACCCGAAGCGCATCCGCGTGGTGTCGCGCCACGTCGGCGGCGCGTTCGGCTCGAAGGGCATCCCCTCGGCGCGAACCGCCTGGATCGCGGTGGCGGCCCGCCGGCTGAACCGGCCGGTCAAGCTGGTTGCCACGCGCGACCAGGGCTTCACCATCGCCACCTACCGGGCGGAGACGCGCCACCACATCCAACTCGCCGCCTCACGCGACGGCAAGCTCACGTCGCTGCGCCACGAGGGTTGGGAGCTGACGTCCCGGCCGTCCGACTACAACGTGTCCGGCACCGAGACCACGGCGCGGATGTATGCCTGCCCGAACATCCTGACCAAGGTCAACATCGTCCACGCCGACCGCAACACACCCGGCTTCATGCGCGCGCCGCCGGACGTGCCTTACATGTTCGCGCTGGAATCGGCGATGGACGAACTGGCGGAAGCGCTCGGCATCGACCCGGTCGAACTGCGCCGGATCAACGACACCGGCACTGACCCGACCAACGGCCTGCCATACTCCAGCCGCTCGCTCATGCAGTGCTTCGACCGGGCGGCGGCGCAGTTCGGCTGGTCCAGGCGCGATCCCAGGCCGGGATCGATGCGCGACGGCGATTGGCTGGTGGGTTGGGGCTGTGCCGCCAGCGCCTATCCGGCCAACATCGGCGCCGGAGCGGCACGGGTGTCGCTGGGGCCGGATGGCGCGGCCTGGGTGCAGATCGCCGCCCACGACCTCGGCACCGGCGCGCACACGGTGATCGCCATCACCGCCGCCGACCGCCTCGGCCTGAAAATCGAGCAGGTCACCGTGCAGCTTGGCGACACCGACCTGCCGCCGGCCGGGCTGGCCGCCGGCTCCAACCACACCGCCGGGATCGCCGCCGCCGTGGCGCTCGCCTGCGAGGATATCCGCGGCCGCATCGCCCGCGCCGCCACGACCAGCAACGACGGCCCGTTCGCCGGCCGCGATCCCGCCACGCTGACCTTGGCGCAAGGCCAGTTGTGCGGCCCGGACGGCACCGCCGAGGCCATCGCCGACGCGCTGCGCCGGGTCACCGGCGGGGCGATGGAGGCCTATGCCGAGAACATCCCCCAGGGCTTGCCGGCGGATTCCATGACCAAGCTGTACAGCGGCCAGATGACCATCTCGCGCGGCACCGGGCGCAAGGACGTGACCGCCTATGCGTTCGGCGCGCAGTTCGTCGAGGTGTGCGTGCATTCCCGCACCCGCGAGGTCCGTGCGCCGCGGGCGGTCGGGGCGTTCGCCGCCGGGCAGATCGTCAACCCGCGTACCGCGCACAGCCAGTTCATGGGCGGCATGATCTGGGGCATCGGCTCGGCGCTGCATGAGGCCACCGAGATCGACCACCGCGCCGCCCGCTACGTCAACGACAATATCGCCGAGTACCTGATCCCGGTGAACGCCGACGTGCGCGCGATCGAGGTCATCATGGTGCCGGAGCGGGACGACCGGGTGAACCCGATGGGCATCAAGGGCATCGGCGAGATCGGCGTGGTCGGCATGAACGCTGCCATCGCCAACGCGGTATACCATGCCACTGGCCGGCGTATTCGCGATCTGCCTATCAGGATCGACCAGTTGCTTTAGGAAAAGGGGCCCTGCCCTAGCCCCGTCGAAGAAACGCCGGCCGGCCTCGTCCTCGACGCCGGCCTCGTCCTCGACACGGAATAGTCGCGCACCGCGGCCATCTCCGCGTCGCAGCGCCACCACTCGCCGAACACCCGCTCCGGCCCGTCAGCGTGGCGGACACGGCTGGCGCGTTCGCCTCCAACGTTAAGAACATAACGTGAACATTAAGACGTCGGCAATGACCTATCTCGTTTTGGATACGAAATGGCTGTCAGAGGCTGCTGTCAGTCGCGTGAAACACCATATATAAGCATTGGCGAACGTGGGTTGACGCACATGATGGTTGCAAAGATGGGCCGAGCCAGCCTGGTTGGCGCCGGTCCCGGCGATCCTGAGCTGATGACGATCAAGGCGGTGCGCGCGTTGGCCGATGCCGACGTGGTGCTATACGACGCGCTGATCGACCCGGCGATCCTCGACCACGCCCGCCCCGACGCGAGGCGGATCGACGTCGGCAAGCGCTGCGGGCGGCACACGCTCAACCAGGCGGCGATCAACAAGCTCATCCTGGAGCACGTCCGCGCCGGCGCGCATGTGGTGCGGCTTAAGGGCGGCGACCCGTTCGTGTTCGGCCGCGGCGGCGAAGAGCTGGAGTGCCTGCGCGCCGCCGGCGTCGAGGTGACGGTGATCCCCGGCGTGACCGCGGCCTGCGCGGCTGCGGCCAGCCTGGGCGTGCCGCTGACTCACCGCGACGTCGCGCGCAGCCTGCACTTCGTCACCGGCCACGGCAGCGACGGCCAGGTGCCGGGACTGGATTGGCGCACTCTGGCCGGCGGCGAGGGCACGGTCGCGGCCTACATGGCGGCGCGCACGCTGGGCAGCGTGGCGGCCCGGCTGATTGCCGCCGGCTTGCCCGGCGGCACGCCTGCGGTGGCGGTCGAGAACGCCAGCCGCGCCGATGAGCGAACCTTGTTCGCGACCTTGGCCGAGTTGCCGGCGGCGTTGGCGGCGCAGGGCTTCGACGGCCCGACCCTGGTGCTGATCGGCCAGGTGGTGTTGCAGGCGCGGCAACTGGCCGAGCCGCAGCGCCAGGTTGCTTGACCCTCGGCTTGACCCCCGGCTTGACCCAGGACCACGCGGAGTTCGCCGGCTATGTTGCCACCCTGGGCCGAGGTCCCGGCCGCTCCCGCGCGCTGACCCGCGACGAGGCCCGCCGCGCCTTCGCCATGGTGCTGCAAGGCCGTGCCGACCCGCACCAGGTCGGCGCCTTCCTGATGCTGCTGCGCTATCGCGGCGAGGATGCCGAGGAGATCACCGGGCTGGTCGAGGCGGCCCGTGCCGAACAGGCTGGAGCCGACCTCGCCGCAGACCTGGATTGGCCGTCGTACGGCGCAGGCCGTACCCGCGGCGCGCCGTGGTTTCTGCTGGCGGCGCTGGCTTTGGCGCGGTCCGGGGTGCGGATACTGATGCACGGCAGTAACGCCTACTCCGGCGGCACCAGCGTTGCCGCCGGGCTTGCCTTGCTGGGCATGACGCCGGCCGACGGGATCACGGCGGCGCGACGCCAGCTTGCGGCCGGCCGCTTCGCCTATCTGCCGATCGAGGCGCTGTCACCTGTCATGGCGAAGCTGCTCGACATGCGCGGGCTGTTCGGCCTGCGCTCGCCGGTCAATACCGTGGCGCGGCTGCTCGACCCCGCCAGTGCGCCGGCTGGTGTCGACGGCGTGTTCCACCCCGCCTACATCGACGTTCATCTGGGCGTGGCGGCGCGGATGGGACGGCCGGCGCTGCTGGTGCTGAAAGGCGGCGGCGGCGAGGCGGAGCGCAACCCGGCCAAGCCGGTTGCGGCCCATCTATGGCGTCGGGACACCGATCGCGTCGAGCTCAAGTTGCCGGCCTTTGGCCTGCTCCCGTCGCCCGCCGACCAAGAAGACGCCGGCGCGGAGATATTTGCCGCCGTCTGGCACGGCCGGGCAGCGCCGCGGCGCCCGGTGGCGACCGTGGTGGCGACGATCGCGCTAGCGCTGCTGGCACTGGGCCGCGCCGACACACCGGACCATGCCGACACGCTTGCCGCCGAACTCTGGCGGGCAAACCGCGGCGGCAACGGCATCTAACCCTCAGTAGCCGTAACCGTAGCCGTATGACCCCGGCACCACATACGTCGGGGTCGGCACATAGACCGGGGTAGCGACGTAGGTTGGGGCGCTCGGCAGTTGGTTGCCTTTCGCGTACATGCACTGGGCATAAGCTATGTCGTAGCGGTGCTGTGTCGAATCGGCGGTATCCTGGGAGCTTCCGGCTCCCGAAGCACCGCCCAGCAGCAGGCCGCTGCCAGCGCCGATCGCAGCGCCGGCACCGGCGTTGCCGGCAACCGCGCCGAGCAGCGCGCCGGCCGCGGCGCCGATCGCGGTGCCGCCCACCGCCGACACCACGCCGCTTTGCTGCGCCGCCTGTCCGGGTGCGTTGCCGCCGCTCTGTATGCTCGAATACTGGCGGCATGAACCATCGTCGACTTGGAACTGCTCGAACGACTTGCCGTGGCCTGGCAGTGCCGCAAAGCTTGGGCCACTGGGAGGCGCCACGGCACAGGCGCCCAGGGCCAGCGCACCCGCCAACCCGACGCATGTAGAGGCTCGTATCATCTCGATTTTCCTTTTAGGGCGTGATTCTACGACTCCATATTGGTCTGGATGGCACGCGCCGTCAGGTTAACAACAAATCATTTTCTATTCTAATTGGCAGTGATCGCCCCGTCCGGCAGGCTGTACCGGACGGGTGCGAGTCTATCAGGCGTCGATGTCGAGGGCGGAGTTTGATTTCGCTGCGGCGGGCTTGGCGGACGCGGCAGGCGCTGGCAGCGGAGCTTTGGGACCGCCGGCCGGCGGCACCTGATGCGGGATGGCGTGGCTGGTAGCCGAGCTGATGCTGTTCATGGCTTATGTCTCCGTAGCGAGAACCGAAGGCGGCATTTTGCCGTGTGACGCGCCTGATGACCGGCATCAGGTCTTGTCTCGGAAATATGGCTGCCAAAGCTGAACAAAGCACTACGACGGCCGCCGGAATGTCGCGGTTCCGAAGATCGTTCAGGGTTATAATCTGCGCTCCACCAGGATTACGACCTGCGCTCCACTCCAGGCTCGGGTTCCGGCTTCGACTCTCGCCTCGCCCCTTCGGCCTCGACGCCGAACTCGCTCCAGGCGCTCGGCATGTAATGCGCCTTGGAGTCCGCTACTGCGAACACCCGCCAGGCATAGCGGCCCGGCGCCGCCGGCAGCGTCATCTCGCTATGGCCGACATAGGCGGAGAAGATGGCCCGGTCGCCGCCGGCCTCGCGCGTCACGACCTCGACGAAAAAACGTACCGGCGCCTCGGACTGGGGCACCGACCAGCGCAGCCGCACGTCGAGCGGCCCGTCCAGGGCCACCAGCGCCACGCCGTCGCGCGGGGCCAACGGCACCGGCGGCCGCAATATCCGCCTGGCCACTTTTTTGTGCGATAGCGGGGGCGGCGCGAAGATCGGCAACAGCACCTGTTGCCGGCCATACGACCGCGAATGCGGCTGGGCGCACGCTCCAGGCAGCAACAGCGCCGCCAGCAGCGCATATCGTCCGGCCATCTTCACGCTGGCTGATCCGTTCAGCATACCCACTCCGCCGTGTTGCGGCACCTGCAGCCCTGCCATGATCGCGTACGTTACGCTAGCGTCAAGATATACCGGGAGCTATCTCACAATGCATCTGTGCTAATGCATCTGTGCTTCTGCCCCTGCTTTGGATAGCCACATGACCGTGTTCGACCACCCGCGCCTGAGCGTGCATCGCGCCCGGTTGCGCCGGGTACGGCGGATGCCGCTGGTCTCGCCGCGGCTGTGGCTGCGCCGCATCGCGTTCTGGGCCGGCGCGGTGCTGGTCGGCGTCGTCGCCATCGCCTTCGCCCGCGCCGCCGACGCCGCAAGCGCCGCGTTTCAGTTGGTGACCGTCCGCCAGCCGCTGCTGGTGCTGCTGATGGCGCCTGCCGGGATCACGCTGGCCGTGCTGCTGACCCGCAAGGTGTTCCAGGGGGCGCAGGGCAGCGGCGTTCCGCAGACCATCGCGGCGCTGCACATGACCGATCAGGCCGTGGTGGCGCGCGTGCTGTCGTTGCGCGTCGCCGCCGGCAAGGTCGTGCTGACCCTGCTCGGCCTGCTGTGCGGCGCATCGATCGGACGCGAAGGCCCGACGGTGCAGATCGGCGCCTCGATCATGCACGCGCTCGGCCGGATGCTGCGGCTGCCCAGGATCGAGGCGCAGCGCGGCCTGGTGCTGGCCGGAGGCGCCGCCGGGGTCGCCGCCGCGTTCAACACGCCGCTGGCCGGGATCGTGTTCGCGATCGAGGAGCTGAGCCATTCGTTCGAGGCGCGCACCTCGGGCAACGTGCTGACCGCGGTGATCGTATCCGGCATCGTGTCGTTGGCGCTGGTCGGCAACTACACCTATTTCGGCGTGACCTCGGTGCATCTCGACCTCGGCGCCGGATGGATCGCGGTGCTGCTGTGCGGCGTCGTGGGCGGCCTCGCCGGCGGCCTGTTCAGCGACCTGCTGATCCGCGCCGCGCGCGGCCTGCCGGGGTTGGCCGGGCGCATCCCGCGACAGCACCCGTTGGCCTTTGCCGCCGGCTGCGGCCTGGTGATCGCGCTGATCGGCCTCGCCTCGCACGGCGCCACCTACGGCACCGGCTATGCCCAGGCGCGCCGCCTGGTCGAGGGCCACGCCGAGTTGCCGGGCTACTACTGCCTGCTGAAGCTGGCGGCAACCATCGTCTCGTACCTGAGCGGCATTCCCGGCGGCATCTTCGCGCCGTCGCTCTCGGTGGGCGCCGGGTTGGGCAACTGGCTGGCACAGTTGGTGCCCAGCGCGCCGCCCGGCGCCGTCGTGCTGCTCGGCATGGTCGCCTACTTCGCGGGCGTGGTGCAGGCGCCGATCACCGCGACGGTGATCGTGATGGAGATGACCGACAACCAGGCGATGACCATCCCGCTGATGACGACCGCCCTGCTGGCGTTCGGCGTGTCGCGGCTGGTTTGCCGGCGGCCGCTGTACAGCAGCCTGGCGCGCCGCTTCCTGATCGACACCGCGCATCCGAAGGAATAGCGCCGTTAACGCGCCTCGCGGCAGGCAGCGGCGTAATCCCGCAACACGTCGCCGACCGCGGCGCCCAACACCGCCTGCGGGGTCGGCGGCAATGCGCCGGACACCAGTCGGCCATACAGGCGCGGCAGGAACTGGCTCGCCAGCGTTTCCGGTATCGCTACCCTGGACAACAGCCGCGCCACCGCCGCCTCGGCCGCGGGCTTGGGCCAGTAGTAGCGGATGCGGTCGCTGTAGCTGAAGTGCCGCAGCACCCGTGCCGCTCCCTCGCCGCCGTGGTAGTGCGAGCGCCAGTGCGCCGGGTCGTCCAGCATCGCCCGTTCCATCGCCGCCATGAGCGACTGCGCCTCCCACTCGGGGTCGAGCGCGCCAGCGATCCGGTCGAGCGCATACAGCGCCTCGCGCAGCGCGAACGTCAGCGCCGGGCCGACCTTGAGGATGGTGAAACCGTCCCGCACCAGCGCGCGCAGGCACCCCGGCGGCTGGTAGTCGGTGGAGTGCGCCTCGAACACCAGGCCGGGCAGCGCATCGAGCGCGCGGCTGAGCGGCTGGGCGGCGGCGCTGTCGTAGAACGCGACGTTGGCGTGGCCGAACTCCACGCCCGGCTGCACCACCATCGCCACCACGCGCTCCAACGCCGCCTCGATCCCCTCGCGCGCGAACGCCTCGCGGTGCACCGCCCAGGTCCGCTCCGCCGCCTCGGGCGTGGTCAGCCGCAAATGCGCGATCACCTCCGCGGCGCCGCCGGGCGTGGGGACCTCGGTGCCGATGACGTAGCGCGGCGGCGGCAACCCGGCGCGCCGTGCGATGTCCTCGGCCACGCGCGCGAGACGGGCGGCGCGGGCGGCGGTCACGTCGTCGCTGAGCGCCACTGCCTCCTCGGCACAGCCCATGCTGGCGTCGAGGTGCAGCTTGCGGGCGCCGGCCGCGGTGTAGGCGGCCACCATCGCCTCCGCCTTGGCCATCGCCGCGCCGGCGTCGAGATGACGCCACGGGTTCGGGCCGAGATGGTCGCCGCCCAGCACCACCCGGCCGCGCGGCAAGCCGGCACGGTCCGCGATGCCGCCGACAAACTCGGCGAACCCCGCCGGCGTCATGCCGGTGTAGCCGCCGTCCTGGTTCACTTGGTTGCAGGTCGCCTCGATCAGCGCTTCGCCGCCGCCCCGCCACGCCTGCCGCAGCGCCGCCTCGATCACCACCGGATGCGCCGAGCACACCGACACCACGCCCGCCGCCACCCCGGCGTCGCGCGCCGCCCGCAGGCGGGAGAAGCTCGGTCGATCCGTCATGGCGGCGCTCCCGCAATCAGCGCCTCGAGGTCGACGAAGCTGGATGCGCCCTCCATCGGCCCGCGCCGGGTGACCGCGAGCGCGCCGCTGGCATTGGCGTAGGCCAGCGACTCCGCAACGCCGCAGCCTCGCAGGCGGCAGGTGACGAAGGTGGCGCCGAAGCAGTCGCCGGCGCCGGTGGGGTCGACCTCGCTGACCTCGTAGCCGCGTGCATGGGTCATCCCGTCGCGGCCGAAGTAGCTGGCGCCGGCGGCACCCTGCTTCAGCACCACGGCGGTGACACCGAGGCCGAGGATCTCGGCCACCGCCGCGTCCTGGCTGGTCGCCTCCGTCAGCAGCGTCAGCTCGCCGCCGCTGGGCAGGAACAGGTCGCATTGGCGCAGCATCCGCGCCAACGCCGCGCGCAAGCCGTCGCCGAGCATCTCCTTGCGCAGGTTGGGGTCGAACGAGACGCTGCCGCCCTGCTGTTTGATAAGCGCCGTGGCCGCCATCACCGCCTCGGTCAGCGCGGGCGAGAACAGCGACGAGCCCATGACGTGCAGGTGCCCGCATCCCGCCAGCATCGCCCGCGCCGCATCGTCGATCACCAGGTGGCCGCAGGCAGCGTCGCGCACGTTGAACACGAAATCGCGCTCGCCATCGGCGCGGTAGCGCACGAAGGCGCTGCCGGTGACCCGCCGCGAATCGACGCCGACCGCCGTGACATCGACCCCATCGGCGCGCAGCCGCTCCACGTTCATGCGCCCGAAGTCGTCGTCGCCGACCCGGCCCACCATGCCGCAGGGCTGGCCGAGCCGCGCCACCTGGTCGATGAAGATGGCCGGCGCGCCGCTGGCATAAGGGCCGGTCAGCGGACCCGGCTGAAGGAACGTCTGGCCGCGCGCGTCGGCCATGATCTCGACCAGGATCTCGCCGATCGCTGCGATCTTGGTCATGTCCCTATTCGTCAAGCTGGTTCTCCTGCCACATCAGGCTCGCGGCGCCGACCAGCCCGGCATCATGGCCCAGCACGGCGCGCACCACCGGCACGTCGCGGTAGGCCGGCATCGCCGCCTCGCGCATAGCGCGGCCAAGCTCCGGCTGCATGAGGTCGAGGGCCTCGGACACGCCGCCGCCGACCACGATCAACTCGGGCGAATACAGATGCAGCAGGCTGGCGAAGCCGCGGCCGAGCAGCCGCGCCTCCTCGTGCAGCAGCGCCAGCGCCAGCGCGTCGCCGGCGCGCGCCGCCACGGTGACATGGCGCGCGGTGACCGGACCCTCGCCGGCAAGTTCGCGCATCAGGGTGGCGCCGCCGCCGGAAACCGCCTGCCGCGCGGCGGTGTCGAGCGCGGTGCCGGACGCCAGCGCCTCGAAGCAGCCATGGACACCGCAACTGCACAGCGGGCCGTCCTGGCGCTGCGTCATGTGGCCGATTTCGGTGGCCATGCCGCGGTGGCCGTGCAGCAGCCGCCCGTCGGCGATCACCCCGCCGCCGATGCCGGTGCTGACGGTGACGTAGATCATGTGCCGCAAACCGATTCCGGCGCCGGCCCGCCACTCGCCCAGGGCAGCGGCGTTGGCGTCGTTTTCCAGCCGGGCGGGCAGACCGGTACGCGCTTCGAGCAGGGCCACGAGCGGCACGTCGTGCCAGCCGCCCAGCGTTGGGGCGTCGATCACCACGCCATGCTCGGGATCGAGCGGGCCGGGCGAGGCGACGCCGATACCGGCCACCGCCGGATCGCCCGCCTCGTGCCGCAACGCCTCGATCAGCCGCGCCATCTGGGCCACCACGGCCTGCGGCCCGCCAAGCGTGTCGGTGGGCACCTGTAGGCGCCCGACCAGGCGGCCGGCGCGGGTCAGCAGCCCCGCCCGCAACTCGGTGCCGCCGAGATCGATGCCGAGTGCGAGATCCAAGTCGTTCAGGCCGCAACGGTGGACGGCGGCAGCGCGTGCAGCCACTGCGTGGTGGCCGCGAGGTCGGGCGAGCCGAATGCCAGCGAACCCATCACCACGGTGTCCGCCCCGGCCTCGCGCAACGCCGGCACGGTGTTGAGGCGGATGCCGCCATCGGCCGCCAGCACGACCCGCTCCTTGCCGGCCTGCCGAAGCGAGCGCCGCGCCTCGCGCAGCCGGTCGCAGGCCTGGTCGGACAGGCTCTGCCCCTTCACCCCGATCGCGGTGCCGAGCAGGGTCAGGAAGCGAATCCGGTCCAGCCACGGCAGGCACGCCGCCACCGGCGTCTCGACCCGGAGCACCAGCCCCACCGCCACGCCGCGCGCCGCGATGGCGTCGAACGCCGCAGGCAGCGCGTGGCCCAACTCGACGTGCACGCTGATGAGGTCGGCGCCGACGTCGGCGAACTGGGCGATCTGCTCCGGCAGGATGTCCGCCGCCACCATCAGGTGGACGTGCAGCGGAAGCTTCATGAGCCGGCGGATGGCGGCCACCTGATCGGGGAAGAACAGCATCGCGGGGGTGAAATGGCCGTCCGACACATCGATGTGGAACAAATCCGTGTAGGCCTCGACGCGGGCGATGTCGTCGGCCAGGCGGGTCAGGTCGGCCGACCACAGCGACAGCTCCGCCAGCATCCGGTCGCGGGGCAGGGACGTGATTGCGGGCATGGCTGAAATCCTGCTCAGGGGGGATGGTCGCGGAGAAATGCGGCGATTGCGGCCCGCACCTCGGCGGCGTGCGCGGAGCGGTCGAGCGCCTTGGCGGTCACCTGCACGAACCACCCATCCGGCAGGGCCGCCGCCAACTGCCGCGCCATCGCAAGCGGATGCACGCAATCGGCCTCGTTGCCGACCACCAGCGCCGGCACCCGGACGTCCGCCGCCGCCGCGCCGGGGCCATCGACGGCGATATGCGACAGCAGGCTGGCGGTGACCTCGGGATGCGGGCGGTCGAAGAAGCCGAGCAGCGAGGCCAGGTTGTCGGGCGCCTCGGTGGCCAGCCGCCGGGCGGTGGCGGTCGCGGCGAACCGCTCGCGGGCCTCGTCTGGCGGAAAGCCGGCCAGATGCGCGGCGACCTCGGCATAGACCGCCATGTTGGGCGGCGCGAGGGCGAACAGCCACGCCGGGCGCACCAGCACCAGCGCCTCGACCCGCTCGGGATGCAGGGCGGCCAACCGCATCGCGACCGCCGCCCCCATCGAGACGCCGCCGGCCACGAAGCGCCCGATATGCAGCGCGTCGGCCATCGCCAGCACGTCGTCGGCGAACGCGGCGATCGAAAGCAGGTCGGACGGACCGGCCGCAGAGTCGCCGTGGCCGCGGCATTGCAGCGTCAGGCGGCGGCCGGCCTCGGCTGGAAACACCTCGGCGACCTGCGCCTCGCCGCCGCCTAGCCCATGCTGGAACACCACCGGACGGCCGCCGCCGGCATCGACGAAGCGCAGCGTCGCGCCGGGCCGTTCCAGGGCGCCTTCAGGCATCGAGTGCGCGCCGCAGGAAGTCGGCGACGGATGCCGCCTCGCCGGCGTCCAGGCCATGCGTGACCAGCGGCCCCGCGAAGCCAGCACCCCGGAGGCAGCCGATGTAATGGCCAAAATCGACCGCGCCGCGCCCGACCGTGGCGAAGCCGTTGTCGGCGGCCCGGTCCTTGGCGTGGGCCATGACCAGATGCGGCGCCAGCAGATCGACCGCGCGGGCGATGGTCTCGCGCCACGGCAGGGCGTCGCCGGCCTCCACCAGGTTCGCGGGGTCGAGCACGATGCGCAGCCGGGCCGAACCGATCTCGTCGATCAGCCGCTTCGCCTGCGCCGCGTCGCGGACCACGTTGGCGCGCTCCGGCTCGATGCCGAGGACGACCCCGTGACGCTCCGCCAGCTCCACCGCCCGCGCCATCTCGTCCAGCAGGTCGCGCCAGGCCTCGGGCGTGGCGTTGTCGGAATGGTGACGCCATTGGTCGCCGGGATCGCGGGTACCGGTGCACAGCGTCACCAGCGCGGTTTCCATCGCCGGAGCGGCGGCAAGCAGGGTTTCCAACCGGGCCAAGCCATCGGCGCGAACCGCAGGGTCGGGATGGATCATGTTGTAGGTGCCCGACACCGCGGCGATGGCGATTTTGTGCCGGGCCGCCGCCGCCGCGACCGACGCCTGCACCTGCGGCGGGATGGTGTCGGGCATCGACGGCAGGCCGGCGCAGGCCATGTTGAACTGGGCGCAGGCGTAGCCCGCCGTCGCCGCCTGGCGCAGCACGCCGTCGGGATCGGTGCCGGGGAAGGTCTTGGCGAAGATACCTAGTTGCATCAGCCTGCTCCCGTCACAACGCACCCGACACGCCGTCGAGCCGCACCGCCTGCCCGGAGCGGACGGATTGGGCCACCGCGACCATTGCGCGGACCGAGGCGACGCCGTCCTCGACCCCGGCGCCCCGCATCGGCGCGCCGTTCAGGATGGTGTCGGCGAATCCCTCCAACTGGCGGCGGTAGAAATGGCCGTCGGCGCCGAGCGGGCGCTGGTAGCTGGCGGTGCGCTCGTCGAAAATCTCGACCTCGCTCGACCGATAGAACCACGGGTTGTAGGTCCGCGCGCTGACGCTGCCGTGCTCGCCGTACAGGGTCAGCCCCTCGTGCCAATCCCCGCGCAGGCCGATGGTGAGGTCGAGGTGGCCGAGCGCGCCGCTGGCGAAGGCGAGGTCGATGAACCAGCAATAGGCGCCGAACCGCTGGTGCAGCCGCGCCTTGACCTGCTCGATCGGCCCGCAGAAGAAACGTGCGGTATCGAGCAGATGGCTGCCGTGCGCCAGCATGTAGTAGCGTTGCAGGTCGGCCTTGGGATTGGCGGCGGGCTTGCGCGCCTGCTGGCTGCTGACGATCAGCGGCTGCAGCGCGTCGGTATTGGTGTAGCGGTGGGTGTTGTCGCAATACCAGCCCTTGAACGCGAGATGCTCGCCCATCCCGCCGTGCGCGAACGCCTGGCCGGCCTGCAAGCCCTGGTCGAACCGCTTCATGTGGCCGACCTGCAGCACCCGGCAGCTGGCGCGCACCCGCTCGCCCAATGCCTCCACGTCCTCGACCGACAGGCCGAGCGGCTTTTCGCAGAGCACGTGCTTGCCGGCATCCAGCGCCCGCATCGCCGCCGGCACGTGGAAAGCATCAGCCGTGCCGATGATGACCGCCTCCAGCTCCGGGTCGGACAGCATGGTGTCGTAATCGGAGAACGTCCTGGCCGGCGCGTGGGTGGCCGCCATCCGCTCGACCAGGTCGGCGGCGACGTCGCAGATCGCGTACAGCTCGGCGTTGCGCGCCTTGGTGCAGGACTCGAAGTGCGCCGCCTGGGAGATCGGGCCGCAGCCCAGCACACCGACCCGCAGCCGGCGCGCATCTTTCTGAACCATGGCTCGCCTCCCTCGACCGTTCCCCGCTTCTTACTACGACGGAGCGGGCCGCGTCATGTCGGGCGGTCGCGTGCCTCGCCCATCCGCACGTCGCGGGCCTCCCGTCCGAAGCCGACGAACAGCGCGATCACCACGGCCGCCATACCCGCCACGCCGGCCAGCGCCCAACTGTAGTTGTGGCCCATCCGGGCGCCGATGCTGGATTGGATGGTGGCGTTGCCAGACGCGATGAAGTTGCCGAGCTGATAGACCAGTCCCGGGAAGGTACCGCGGATGCTGGCTGGCGACAGTTCGTTCAAATGGGCCGGGACCACGCCCCAGGCGCCCTGGACGAAGAACTGCATGAAGAACGCGCCGACGCCGATCAGCAGCGGGGTCTCGCCGAACGCCCACAGCGGCAACGCCAGCAGCGACAGCAGCGCCGCGATCACTATCGCCAGGCGGCGTCCGATCCGCTGCGAGAGGGAGCCGAAGAACAGGCCGCCGCAGATGGCGCCGATGTTGTAGACGACCGCGATGGTCGACACCGTGCTTGTGCTGAACTTGTGCTGCACGCCGAGGAACACGCTGGGGTAGATGTCCTGGGTGCCGTGGCTGAAGAAGTTGAACGCGGTCATCAGCAGCACCGCGTAGATGGTGAGCGGCAGATGCCGCCGCAGCACGGCGCCGATGCCGACCTTGTGCTCGGCCTCGGTGCGCCCCAACCAATCCGGGCTCTCCGGCACGTTGCGGCGGATGTAGAACACCAGCAGCGCCGGCAGCGCCCCCACCATGAACATGCCGCGCCAGGTCAGCACCGGCTCCGCGTAGTTGAGCAGCGAGGCCAGCAGGTAGCCGCTGGGGTAGCCGGCCTGCAGGAGGCCGGAGACGCGGCCACGCCAATGCGCCGGGATGCTTTCCATGGTGAGCGACGAACCAACCCCCCACTCGCCCCCCATGGCGATGCCATACAGGGCGCGCAGGATCAGGAACACGGTCAGCGTGGGGGCGAAGCCGGAGGCCAGTTCCAGCGCCGAGTAGATCAGCACGTTGGCCATCAGCGTCGGGCGGCGGCCATAGCGGTCGGCCAGGCGGCCGAAGATCAGCGCGCCCACGACGCGCAGCAGCAGCGTCAGGAAGATCGCCCAGGTGATCGGCGTGATGTCGGTGTGAAAGGTCTCGGCGACCTTCCGCAGCACGAGGATCAAGATGAAGAAGTCGAACGCATCGAGTGTCCAACCAAGATAGCAGGCCACAACGACATGCCGCTGCTGGCTGGTTCCGGGCATACGCGGCCTCTTTCAACGTGGAACGAACGTTCAGAGTGGCGGCACGAAACAACGCCGTCAAAAGCTTTCTTGACGTGCGGCAGCAACACCGACACCACTCGGACCCGAACAGCGCTGGATCAGGCTCGCGCGTCCAGGCCCCTCGAACCGGACAGGTCGGCCTTCGTCATGCCCCCGAAAGAGCACCGCTACGCAATCACCCTCGAATGGACCGGCAACGCCGGCTCCGGCGCCAGTTCCTACCGGGAGTACGGACGGGCGCATGAAATCCGCGGCGTGGGCAAGCCCGCCATCGCCGGCTCGTCCGACCCGGCCTTCCAGGGCGACGCCACCCGCTGGAACCCTGAAGAACTGCTCGTGGCATCGCTCGCCGCCTGCCACCAGCTCTGGTACCTGCACCTATGCGCGGAAGCCGGTATCGTGGTGACCGCCTACGAGGACCATGCGGAAGGCGTCATATCGGAGGAGGCCGGCGGCGCCGGCCAGTTCTCACAGGTGATACTGCGGCCTCATGTGACGGTCGCCGAAGGCTCGGACACCGCCCGAGCCTTCGGCCTGCATCATGCGGCGAATGCGAAATGCTTCATCGCCCGCTCAATGAACTTCCCCGTCCTGCACGAGCCGCGCGTGACGGTCGGGAAACCCGCTCAGTAGCGGTACAGGTCGTGCTTGAACGGGCCGTTGACCGGGGTGTCGATGTATTCGGCCTGCTTCGGGCTAAGCTTGGTCAGCTTGGCGCCGACCTTGGCCAGATGCAGCGCCGCCACCTTCTCGTCGAGGTGCTTGGGCAGGGTGTAGACCTTGATCTCGTATTTGCCGGCCGGCGCGGTCCATAGCTCGAGCTGCGCCAGCACCTGGTTGGTGAAGCTGGCGCTCATCACGAAGCTCGGATGGCCGGTGGCGTTGCCCAGGTTCACCAGCCGGCCCTCGGACAGCACGATCAGGCGCTTGCCGTCGGGGAACACCACCTCGTCGACCTGCGGCTTCACGTTCTCCCACTTGTGGTTGCGCAGGGCGGAGATCTGGATCTCGCTGTCGAAGTGGCCGATGTTGCAGACGATGGCGCGGTGCTTCATGCGGCGCATGTCGTCGATGGTGATGACGTCGACGTTGCCGGTGGCGGTCACGAAGATGTCGCCGCGCGGCGCCGCATCCTCCAGCGTCACCACTTCGTAGCCCTCCATCGCCGCCTGCAACGCGCAGATCGGGTCGATCTCGGTCACCAGCACGCGGCAGCCGGCTTGGCGCAGGCTGGCCGACGAGCCCTTGCCGACGTCGCCGAAGCCACAGACCACGGCCACCTTGCCGGCCATCATCACGTCGGTGCCACGACGGATGGCGTCCACCAGCGACTCCCGGCAGCCATAGAGGTTGTCGAATTTCGATTTGGTGACGCTGTCGTTGACGTTGATCGCCGGCACCTTGAGCGTGCCCGCCTTCAGCATGTCCCACAGCCGGTGGACACCAGTGGTCGTCTCCTCCGACAGGCCGCGCACGTCGGCAAGCATCTCCGGGTATTTCGTGTGCATCAGCACCGTGAGGTCGCCGCCGTCATCGAGAATGAGGTTCGGCGTCCAGCCATCGGGACCGCGCACCGTCTGCTCGATGCACCAGTTGAACTGGTCCTCGTCCATGCCTTTCCAGGCAAACACCGGCGTTCCGGTCTTGGCCACCGCAGCGGCGGCATGGTCCTGGGTCGAGAAGATGTTGCACGACGACCAGCGCACCGTGGCGCCCAGATGTTCCAGCGTCTGGATCAGCACGGCGGTCTGGATCGTCATGTGCAGGCAGCCGGCGATGCGCGCGCCATCGAGCGGCTTGCTGTCGCCGTATTCGGCACGAAGGGCCATCAGGCCGGGCATCTCGTCCTCGGCCATGGCAATCTCCTTCAGGCCCCACTCGGCCAGGGAGATGTCGCGAACCTTGAAATCGTCGGTGTTGGGCATGGGGCGGCTCCTGCGGGGTGGCGGGGCTATATAAGGATATCTGCATGTATGCAAATCACTGCCGCACCAGGAAGCCACCAGGAAACCAGCGGTGGTTGGGGCGTTGTCGAAGCATACTCAGCAGTGGAGCCACCGATGGATTTTCCGGGCATGGATTTCAAGGGCAAGACTGCCCTGGTGACCGGAGCCGATTCCGGCATCGGCCAGGCCACCGCCGAGTGGCTGGCCAAGGCCGGCGCCAACGTCGCCATCAGCTATCACACCGACAAGGAGGGCGCGACGGTCACGCAGCGCACGGTCGAGGCCGCCGGGCGCAAGGCCGTGGTCATACAATCCGACATCGGCGACCCGGCCTCGGTCAAGGCGCTGTTCGAGCAGGCTTCGGCGCTTGGTACGCTGGACATCCTGATCGCCAATGCCGGCGTCGGCATGGGCGGCATGACGGTGGCCGAGATGGATGACGCCAAGCTCGACCTGATCTTGCGCACCGACCTGAAAGGGCCGTTGTTTTGCGCCCGCGAGTTCGTGCTGCGGCGCAAGCAGGCCGGCGGCGGGGGACGCATCGTGTTCATCGGCTCGGTTGCCGGCCACCTACCGACACCAGGCAGCTCGCCCTACGGCATGGCGAAGGCGGGGGTGAACTCGCTGGTGCGCAGCCTTTCGGTCGAAGTGGCGCCCGACCGCATCAACGTGAACGCCATTGCGCCCGGCCTGATCGAGACGCCAATGACCGAGAAGACACTCAGCGACCCCGAGAAGCGTGAGAAGTCGATGGCGGCGATCCCATGGCACCGTCCCGGCAAGGCGCATGAGATCGCCGGCCTGGCGGTGTTCCTCGCGTCGAACGCCGCCGATTATGTCACCGGGCAGACATGGACGATGGATGGCGGCCTCACGGTGCCCTGGGGCGGCGCCTAGCCAGTGGCGAATTGGCATCCGCCCCGCATTTGATCGCGGGGCGGATACGATCCGCCGACTTCGAGCCGGTTACAGGTCCTTGATGCTGCCGAGGACCCTGGAGACCATGCCGTAGGCGATGGCCTCGTCGGTGCCCATCCAGTAGTTGCGGTCGGTGTCGGCCTCGACCCGTTCGTAGCTCTGGCCGGTCTCGCGAGCGATCAGGCGGTTGAGGCGTTCGCGCATCTTGAGGATTTCGCGCGCCTCGATCTCAATGTCGCTGGCTGGGCCGCGCACGCCGCCCATCGGCTGATGCAGCAGGAAGCGGGTGTGCGGCAGGCAGAACCGCCGCTCCTTCACGCCGGCCAGGAAGATCAACGCGCCGGCGCTGGCGACCCAGCCGGTGCCGATCACCCGCACCGGCGCCACTGCGTCCACAAAGCGGATCATGTCGTGGATGGTGTCGCCGCTCTCGACATGGCCGCCGGGCGAGTTGATGTAGACGTCGATCGGCTTGTCGCTCTCGCCCGCCAACGTTAGCAGGCGGGCGGTGACGTCGCGCGCCACCTTGTCGTTGATGGCCCCGAAGATCAGCACCTTGCGCTGGCTGAACAGCCGCTGTTCCAGCTCGTTGATCGGCGAACCCAGCGTGCGGTTGTCGCCCGGCTCCTTGGGCTCCGGCCCCATCGGCTCGGGGATGTCCGGCGTTTCCGGCTCGTCGTCCAGGCGCGGCGCATTCTTCATGGAATGTTCAAACACTTGACTGGCCTCGCTTACGTGTTCATCGCGTCGAAGAAGTCCTGATTGCTCTTGCTGTACTTCAGCTTGTCCAGCAGGAAGTCCATCGCATCCATCGTCCCCATCGGGTTCAGGATACGCCGCAGGACCCACATCTTGGACAGCGTGGCGCGGTCCACAAGTAGCTCCTCCTTGCGGGTGCCGGACTTGGTGATGTCGATGGCCGGGAAGGTGCGCTTGTCGGACAGCTTGCGGTCCAGAATCAGCTCGCTGTTGCCGGTGCCCTTGAACTCCTCGAAGATCACCTCGTCCATGCGGCTGCCGGTGTCGATCAGCGCCGTGGCGATGATGGTGAGGCTGCCGCCTTCCTCGATGTTGCGCGCGGCGCCGAAGAACCGCTTCGGCCGCTGCAGCGCGTTGGCGTCGACGCCGCCGGTCAGCACCTTGCCGGAACTGGGAACGACCGTGTTGTAGGCGCGGGCCAGCCGGGTGATGCTGTCGAGCAGGATCACCACGTCGCGCTTGTGCTCGACCAGCCGCTTGGCCTTCTCCAGCACCATCTCGGTAACCTGCACGTGGCGCGTCGCCGGCTCGTCGAAAGTGGAGGCGACGACCTCGCCCTTCACCGAGCGGGCCATGTCGGTGACCTCCTCCGGCCGCTCGTCGATCAGCAGCACGATGAGGAAGGCTTCGGGGTGGTTGGCGGTGATCGAGGCGGCGATGCTCTGCAGCATCATGGTCTTGCCGGTGCGCGGCGGCGCCACGATCAGCGCGCGCTGGCCCTTGCCGATCGGCGCCACCAGATCGACCACGCGCGGGATCATGTCGCGGCTCTGGCCCTTGGCCGGCGGGCTGGCGTACTCGATCTCCAGCTTCAGCCGCTCGTCGGGGTACAGCGGCGTCAGGTTGTCAAAGTTGATGCGGTGCTTCACCGCGTCCGGCGACTCGAAGTTGATCGTGTTGACCTTAAGCAGCGCGAAGTAGCGCTCGCCGTCCTTCGGCGCCCGGATTTGCCCCTCGACGCTGTCGCCGGTGCGCAGGCCGAAGCGGCGCACCTGGCTCGGGCTGATGTAGATGTCGTCGGGGCCGGGCAGGTAGTTGCTCTCGGGGCTGCGCAGGAAGCCAAAGCCGTCGGACAGGATTTCCAGCGTGCCTTCGCCGTGGATCGCCTGCTCGTTGTCGGCCAGGTTCTTCAGGATCGCGAACATCATGTCCTGCTTGCGCAGGCTGGATGCGTTCTCGATCGCGAGGGACTCCGCGAAGCTGAGCAGGTCGGCGGGGGTTTTTGCCTTGAGTTCGGCGAGGTGCATTGGGTGCCCTGAGGTAGGTCGGTCGGGAGCGACAGGAGGAATAAGACGGCCCGGATGTAACTAGGGGCGGTCCCTGGATCGCCAACCCGATCGCGGAACGATCGCGCGGCAAGCCTGTCTGGGAGATAGAAGCCAATGAAGACATAGATAATATGCCAGCCAGGCAGGCCCAGCGGCGGAAGCAAGATGAAACTAGGCGGAGGCGCGGCCCACGTCAACCGGCGGATGGCAGCTCAGAACGGCTGCACGATCACCATGATGACGATGACCACCATGAGCACCGTCGGCACCTCGTTGGCGATGCGGTAGTAGCGGTCGGACCGGCGGTTGCGATCCTCCATGAACTCGCGCCGCCACTTCGACATGGCGCCGGTGAAGCCCGACAGCAGCACCACCGAAAGCAGCTTCGTGTGCCACCAGCCGGCGTGCCAATCGACCGCTCCGGGGGTCAGCACGAGGATGATGCCGAACACCCAGGCGGAGATCATCGCCGGGACCGCAATCTGCTTCAGCAACCGGCGCTCCATCACCTTGAACCGCTCGCTCTCCATCGAGCCGAGCGGCACCGCGCAATGGTAGACAAACAGCCGGGGCAGGTAGAACAGCGCCGCCATCCAGGCGAAATCGCTGATGAGATGGAACGACTTGGTCCACAGATAGTAAGGGGCGAGGGCGGCGATGGTCATCGCGCGGGCTCCAGAGCTAGCGCGACCAAGCCCGGCAACTCGGTCATGTCGTGGAACGGCACCGCCCCCACTTCGCGCAGCCCGGCGCCGTCGTCGAAGCGCGCGAAGCCCAGGCAGTCCATGCCGGCATCGCGCGCCGCGGTGGCGCCGGCCACCGAGTCCTCGATCACCAGGCACTGCGCGGGGGAGACGCCTTCGGCGGCGGCGGCGTGCAGGAACAGGTCGGGGGCCGGCTTCGGATGCGCCACGTCCTGCTGGCTGTGGATGCGGCCATGCACCAGGCCAGCGATCTCCAGCCGGCCGAACTTGGCGCGCATCTCGTCGTGGGACGAATTGGACGCGATGCGCCACGGTATCCCGAGGGCGGTCACCTCATGCAGCGCCTCGATGCCGCCGGGGATGGCGACGGCGAGCCGCTCCATGTCGGCGACGATGCGCTCCACGATGAGGCTGTCCCAGTCGGCCGGCAGCGGCACCGCCAGATGCTCCTCGATGGTGGCATGGATCGCCTGCAGCGAGCGGCCGAGAAACAGATGCTGCGCCTGCTCGGTGCTGATCGGCCAGCCACGCGCGGTGATGTCGCGGGCCAGCACGCCGTTGGAGAGCGCCTCGCTGTCCACGATCACCCCGTCGCAATCGAAGATCACCAGCCGCAGCGGCGCGGCGCGGCGCCGCATGAACTCGGCTGCGGTCACGGGCGGCTAGTCAGCATCAGGCTGGTCATGCGGTCTCCAGCAGTTTCGGCGCCGTGGCCCCGGCACGAGCGTGCGGGCAGTCGCGGTGCTCGCGCGGACAGGTGCGCCGACAGGCGAAGCTGCACAACCCATCGCCGCGCCCGAGAGACATGCGCGCCAGCTCCGCCAGGGCGGCGATGAAGCCGGGATCGGCGTTCTGCGTCGGCGCGCGGAAGTAGCCGGGCACCCCGGCCTTCTCCGCGACCTCGCGGTATTCGACGTCCAGTTCGACCAGCGTCTCAGAATGCTCCGAGACGAAGGCGATCGGCACCACCAGGATGGCGGTGCAGTCATGCGCGGCGCGCTCGATCTCAGTTTCGGTCGAGGGAGTGATCCACTGTTGCGGCGTGGCGCGCGACTGGAAGCAGATCGCCCAATCGAGGTCGGCAATGCCGAGCCGGGCGCGCACCGCGGCGACGGTGCGGCCGATCTGGAACTGGTACGGGTCGCCGGCGCGCACGATGCTTTCCGGCAAGCCATGCGCCGAGAACAGCACCCGCAACGGCGCCCCGCCGATCTCGGCCCGCGCGGCGTCGTAGCTGCGGCGCACGATCGCGGCGGTTGCGGCGGCAAAGCCGGGGTCGGAGTGGTAGCAGCACAGCGCGGTGGTCGGCGCGGTCAGCCCCACCTTGGCAGCCGCGTCGCGCCACGCGGACAGGCTGCTGCCGGTCGTGGTGGTCGAATATTGCGGATACAGCGGCAACAGCAGCACACGCTCGGGCCGCCACGCCATCACCTCGCGCGCCACCTGCTCGCTGAACGGGTGCCAGTAGCGCATCGCCACGAAGCATTTGGCGTCATACTCCGGCAGCGCCACTTCCAGCGCCGCCGCCTGCTCGCGCGTGAGTTCCAGCAACGGCGACTTGCCGCCCAGGATAGCGTAGTTGGCGGTCGCCGCCTTGACCCGGGCGTAGGCGATGATGCGGGCCAGCCACGGCCGCACGAAGCCCGGCACGCGTAGGATCGCGGGATCGCTGAACAGGTTGACCAGGAATGGCCGTATCGACGCCGGACGGTCGGGACCGCCGAGGTTGAACAGCACGACGGCGACCCGCGGGCGCGGGCCACCAAACGCCACGGTTTGATCCATCAAGGCAACATGGCGGAATCCTGCCCGACTTCAAGCAGCCACTTCAAGCCGCCGCTTCAAGCGGCACGGATCTGCGTCAACAGCGCCGCGACGTGCTCGGGCGGCGTGGCCGGGAGGATGCCATGGCCGAGGTTGAACACGAACGGCCGCCCGCGCATCGCCGCCAGAATCGGCGTCACCGCGTCGTGCAGCGCGGCGCCGCCGGCCAGCAACGCCAGCGGATCGAGGTTGCCCTGCAACGCCACCGCGGGCGGCAGGCCCTGCGCGCTCGACGCCGGATCGGCCGCGGTGTCCATGCCGAGTCCCTGCACCCCGGTCATCCCGCCATACCGAGTCAGCAACTGGCCAGCCAGGCGTGGGAAGCCGATCACCGGCACTTCGGGGTGCGCCGCCCGCAGCCGGGCGACGATGCGCGCGGCGGGGGCAATCACATGCTGCTCAAATTGCGGTGGCGGCAGGATGCCGGCCCAACTGTCGAACAACATCACCACCTCCGCCCCAGCCTTTATTTGCGCCAGCAGATAGGTCTCGGTCGCCGCTTCCAGCAGTTCCATCAGGCCTGCGAACAGTTGCGGCTCGGCATAGGCCATGCGCCGGGTGCAGGCGAAATCCTTGGAGCCGCCGCCCTCCACCATGTAGCAGGCGACGGTGAACGGCGCGCCCGCGAAGCCGATCAACGTCGCGTCCCCGATTGCCGGCCTGGTCAGCCGCAGCGTTTCCATGATGGGCGCCACGGCATCCGGCAAGCGAGCGAGGTCGAGCCGCGCCAACGCCGCGGAGTCACGCAGCGGCTCCAGCAGCGGCCCCTCGCCCTCGGCGAAACGCAGGCTTTGGCCCAGCGCCCACGGCACCATCAGGATGTCGCTGAACAGGATCGCCGCGTCCATGCCGAACCGGCGCAGCGGCTGCAAGGTCACTTCGGCAGCCAGGTTCGGGGTAGTGCAGAGCGTGATGAAGTCGCCGGCCTGGGCGCGGATCGCCCGGTACTCCGGCAGGTATCGCCCAGCCTGGCGCATCAGCCATACCGGCGGCGGCCACACCGCCTCGCCCGCCAGCACCCGCAACATCGACTTCACCACGCCACTCCCGTTCGTTCGCCGGCTTGTTTACGCGCTCGCTTCTCAAAGAGAGAAGTTCTTAAGATCTTCGGTGGTAGGGATTGGGGCCTGTGGGTAACGGGGTACCCAGGCCGGCGTACCGGTCGCCCGGACTTGTCCACAGCCGCGCACGCCGCCAAGCGTAAGTACGCAAAGAACAATTCAGCTTCATTCACCTTCCCCGGCCGGAGCACCGGATTCTGTTCGCCTGACTCCGCGACCAACAGTTTATCCCCATGATTCGACCATTGCCGGCAAACCCCCACTGTTGTCCCCGCTCGTGAGGGTTATCCTCAAGCCATGTCAGGGTTATCCTTGGGCCATGTCCGAACGCATGAACCTGCATCTGGTGTCCGACGCCACTGGCGAGACGCTCAACTCCATCACCCGCGCCACCGTGGCGCAGTTCGAGCACGCCAACCTGCAGTACCATCGCTGGAGCCTGGTGCGGACGCGCTTCCAACTGCACCGCGTGCTGGAAGGCATCGAGGCCGAGCCGGGGCCGGTGCTGTCCACGCTGGTCGAGAAGAGCCTGCGCGCCGAGCTGGAAACCGCCTGCCAGCGGTTCGGGGTGCAGGTGGTGCATGTGCTGGACCCGGTGCTGCAACTGTTCCAGGAGCAGTTCAACGAGGCCGCCATCGCCCGGCCCGGCCGGCAATACGTGCTGGACGCCGACTACTTCCGCCGCATCGACGCCATGCACTACGTCCTGGCGCATGACGACGGCCAGGCGCAGGCCGGTGTCGAGGACGCCGACGTGGTGCTGGTTGGCGTCTCGCGCAGCTCCAAGACGCCGACCGCCTTCTACCTCGCCAACCGTGGCATCAAGGCCGCCAACATCCCGCTGGTGCCCGGCACCATGGAGCCGCCGGGCCTGGTGGCGGCGCGCTGCCCGGTGATCGGGCTGACGCTGGACGCCGAGGCGCTGATCGAGATCCGCCGGCACCGGCTGCGCATGATCGGCGTCGGCAAGGGCCAATCCGGGCCTGGGCCGATGCGCCAGGACAGCACTGAGTATATAGACGCCGATGCGGTGAAGGCGGAGCTGCTGTGGGCAAGGCGCTTGTGCGCGCGGCGGGGCTGGCCGGTGGTCCAGGTGACCCGGCGCTCGATCGAGGAAACCGCGGCGACCATCCTGCAACTGATGGACGCCTGGCATGAACGCGCCCGCCGCGCCGCCGCCGAGGCGCCGCCGGCACCATGAGCTTCCAGGCCGCCACCCCGCCCGTCGTTCTGGCCAGCGGGTCCGCCACGCGGCGGGCGTTGCTGGACGCCGCCGGCATCGTCCACGAGGTCGTGCCGGCGGCGGTCGACGAGGCCGAGATCAAGCGCGGCGCACGGGCCGAGGGCGCCGGCGCCGATGACACCGCGATGCTGCTGGCCGAGCTGAAGGCGCGACGGGGCGCCCGCGCCCGCCCCGACGCGCTGGTGATCGGCGCCGACCAGTTGCTGGTCTGCGACGACCGCTGGTTCGACAAGCCGGCCTCGCCCGACGAGCCGCGCAGCCAGTTGCAGGCGCTGCGCGGACGCGCGCACACCCTGGTGACGGCGGTGCTGTGCCAGCGCGGCGAGCATTCGGTGTGGCGGCACATCGCCCGGCCCCGCCTCGCGATGCGCGCCTTCTCCGACGCGTTCCTCGACGAATACCTGCGGCGCGAGGGCGAGGCGGTGACCCAGACGGTGGGCGCCTACCGGATCGAGGGCCTGGGCATCCACCTGTTCGACAGCGTGGCCGGCGAACACGCGGCGATCCTTGGCCTGCCGATGTTGCCGCTGCTGGGCTTCCTGCGGCAGCATGGCGTGCTGGACTTCGGGGCTCTGCCCCTGGACCCCGTCAAAGGCTAGCCTTTGAAATCCTCCGGTTTTCCGTCACTCTCCGCGCAGCATCGGCACCAGCGAGGCAACCAGCAGCGCCGCCATGGCCAGGTTGAAGCGTCGCAGGCTGCGCGGAGTCCGCAGCAGCCGGGCAGCCCCGACGCCCACCATTGTCCATAACGCCGTCGTCAGCGGGCTGACGACCAAGAACACCGTGGCCAGCAGCGCCGACTGCGCCATCAGCACCGCGCCCTGCCCAGTGGTATAGGTGACCACCGCCCCCACCGCGATCACCCAGGCCTTCGGGTTAACCCATTGGAACAGTGCCGCCTGCATGAAGCCGAGCGGGCGGTGACGCCCGGAGTCCTGCGCCGCGACCGGCTTCGCCATGGCGATATGCCAGGCCAGCCAGAGCATGTAGGCGGCGCCGGCCCAGCGCAGCGCCTCGTGCGCCCAGGGATTGGCGCGCAACAGCTCGCCCGCCCCGAACGCCACTGCGGCGAGCATGGCGGGAAAGCCCACCGAAATGCCGAGCATATGCGGCAGCGTGCGCCGAAAGCCCCATAGCGCGCCGGATGCGGCAAGCATGACGTTGTTCGGGCCGGGCGTCGCCGACATCGCGACGGCGAATGCCAGGATCGAGGCGAACCAGGCCGCTCCCGCGACATCCATGACTTGTTCCTTTCCGCCGGTTTGCCGGGGCTGCAAACCGATGCCTGTAGCTTATATGAGTGCGATGGTCACTTTGCTCGCGATTCTCACCGGCCTCGCCATGTTCGGCACGCTGGGTATTCTGTTCGCCGGGATGCTCGGCCTGGTGCGAGGCGGCGGCGACCCGATGCGGTCCAACGCGCTGATGCGCTGGCGGGTGGTCCTGCAGGGGGTGTCGCTGCTGCTGTTCGTGCTCCTGCTTTACGCGCTAAAACATTAGCGGCTCCTCGGTTTGACAGTGGGGCACCGCCAACCATAAGGTCGGTGGGACTTATTGCAGATTCGAACAGACTGCCCGGCCAGGTCAGACGGCCAGGGCGTCCCACAGGTGGCGCGGCTTCATGAAGATCCTGGTCCCCGTCAAGCGGGTCGTCGACTACAACGTAAAGGTGCGGGTCAAGGCTGACGGTTCCGGCGTCGAGACGGCCGGGGTCAAGATGTCGATGAACCCATTCGACGAGATCGCCGTCGAAGAAGCCGTGCGCCTCAAGGAAAAAGGCATCGCCACCGAGATCGTCGCGGTCTCGCTCGGCCTCGCCAACTGCGCCGAGACCATCCGCACCGCGCTGGCCATGGGCGCCGACCGCGGCGTGCTGGTGGAGACCGACGTCGACCTGCAGCCGCTGGCCGTCGCCAAGCTGTTGCGCGCGCTGGTTGAGCGCGAGCAGCCCGGCCTGGTGATCCTGGGCAAGCAGGCGATCGACGACGACATGAACGCCACCGGGCAGATGCTGGCGGCGCTGCTGGGCTGGCCGCAAGGCACCTTCGCCAGCAAGCTGGCGTTCGAGGGCGACGGCCTGCTGGTGACGCGCGAAGTCGATGGCGGCCTGGAGACGGTGGCATTGTCGCTGCCGGCCATCGTCACCACCGATCTGCGCCTGAACGAGCCGCGCTACGCCAGCCTCCCGAACATCATGAAGGCGCGCAAGAAGCCGATCGAGACCATCACCCCGGCGGCGCTCGGCGTCGATCCGGCGCCGCGGCTGACCGTGCTGAAGGTGGTCGAGCCGGTGCGGCGTCAGGCCGGCGCCCGCGTCGGCTCGGTGGCGGAACTGGTCGAAAAGCTTCGGACCGAAGCGAAGGTGATTTCCTGATGACGGCCCTGGTTCTGCTCGACCACGATCCCGCCGGCATCAAGCAGCCATCCCGCTCGGCGGTGACGGCTGCTGTCGAACTGGGCGAGGTGCATGTGCTGGTGGCCGGGCAAGGTGCGGCGGCGGCGGCGCAGGCGGCGGCCAAGCTGCCCGGCGTGTCGCGGGTGGTCCTGGCCGACGCCGAGGCCTACGAGCATCCCCTGGCCGAACCGTTGGCCGCCTTGCTGGTGGCGATGGCGCCCGCCTATAGCCATTTACTGGCGGCGGCGACGGCCTCGGGCAAGAACGTGATGCCGCGGGTGGCGGCATTGCTCGATGTGCAGCCGATCAGCGACATCTCCGCCGTGGTCGACGCCGAGACCTTCGTGCGGCCGATCTATGCCGGCAACGCGCTGGCCACGGTGCGCAGCGCCGACCCGATCAAGGTCATTACGGTGCGCGCCGCAAGCTTCGAGCCGGTGGCCGAAACCGGCGGCAAGGCTGTGGTCGAGCCGGCGCCCGCGGTGGCGCCGCCCAGCCTGTCGCGCTTCATCTCCGCCGAGCTGTCCAAGAGCGAACGGCCCGAGTTGACGGCAGCCCGCGTGGTGATCTCCGGCGGCCGTGGGATGCAGAACGGCGCCAACTTCCATCTGCTGGAGCCGATCGCCGACCGCCTGGGCGCTGCCGTCGGGGCCTCGCGCGCCGCGGTCGATGCCGGCTTCGTGCCCAACGACTACCAGGTCGGCCAGACCGGCAAGATCGTGGCGCCCGAACTGTACATCGCCGTCGGCATCTCCGGGGCGATCCAGCACCTCGCCGGCATGAAGGACAGCAAGGTGATCGTCGCCATCAACAAGGACGGCGAGGCGCCGATCTTCCAGGTGGCCGACTACGGCTTGGTGGCCGATCTGTTCACCGCGCTGCCGGAATTGGCGGCGGCGCTTGGCGTGGAGCCGGCCGGGCAAGCGGCGTGACCACTGCGGCCATCGAGCGAGTCGGCATCGTCGGCGCCGGCCAGATGGGCAACGGCATCGCCCATGTCTGCGCCGCCGCCGGCCTGCGTGTGACACTGACCGACGCCCGCGCCGAGGCCGTCGAGAAGGCCATGGCGGTGATGGCGCGCAACATGGAGCGGCAGGTCGGCAAGGGCCTGCTCTCGACCGGCGACCGCGACGCGGCGCTGGCCCGCGTCGCCACCGGCACCGATCAGGCGATGCTCGGCGAGTGCGACTTGGTGATCGAGGCGGCGACCGAGAAGGAGGAGGTGAAGCGCGCCATCTTCAAGGCGTTGACCCCGCACCTCAAGCCCGACTGCATGTTGGCGTCCAACACCTCGTCGATCTCCATCACCCGGCTGGCCGCCGGCACCGACCGGCCGCAGCGGTTCATTGGTATGCACTTCATGAACCCGGTGCCGGTGATGAAGCTGGTGGAGCTGATCCGCGGCATCGCCACCGACGAGCCGACCTTCAGCGCCACGCGCGAGCTGGCCGAGCGGCTGGGCAAGACCATCGCCGTCAGCGAGGATTTTCCGGCGTTCATCGTCAACCGCATCCTGGTGCCGATGATTAACGAGGCGGTGTATGCGCTGTACGAGGGCGTGGGTTCGGTCGCGGCGATCGACTGCGCGTTGAAGCTCGGCGCCAACCATCCGATGGGGCCGTTGGAGCTGGCCGACTTCATCGGCCTCGACACCTGCCTGTCGATCATGCAGGTGCTGCACGAGGGCTTGGCCGACAGCAAGTACCGCCCCTGTCCGCTGCTGGTGAAGTATGTCGAGGCCGGTTGGTTGGGGCGCAAGGTCGAACGCGGCTTCTACGACTACACGCAGACCCCGCCGCGCCCGACGCGATGAGCGATTAGGGATCGGTGTAGGCAGTGCCGATCCTGGGCTCGTTCCGCGCGAGCGATCTCGCGCCGGTCGATGATTTCGAGGCCTTGGCGGCGGCGCTCGGAACCGGCACGCGCGAGGACTGCGCCTTCATCCACGCGCCACGGTCCGGCGTGGCGCACACGCCGGCGGGTCTGGTGCGCGGGGTCAACTTGTTCGGGCCGGGTGTTTCGGCCGAGATGACCGCGACCCCCGGCAGCATCGCGAGGATGCGCGAGGTCACCTCCGTGGCGCTGAACGACGCCCGGTTCGTGGCGAGTTCGATGTCGGTGATCGACTGCCGGGACCGGGTGTTCCTGGACGGCATCGACAACCTGGGCGGCGCCGAGGCGCTGGCCGGCTACGACCCGCATTACGCGCGGGATGCCGACGGCGCGCTGCGGCTCGACGAGGGTTACGCCGCGCGCGCCACCTACATCGACTGCGTGGCGCTGCCGGTGTGCGGGCCGGGCCTGCCGAACTACGGCCACTTCCTCTACGACGGTTTGTGCGCCGTCTGGCTGCACGCGCAGTTATTGGGCGGCCGCCCATTGCGCGTGGTGGGTCAGCCGCTGCTGCCGTGGCAGCGCGAGATCCTCGCCGCCGTCGGGCTGGAGCCGCTGTACCTCGAGGTCACCGGGCCGGTGGTGTTCCGCAAGCTGCTGACGACGACGCTGCTGTCGCTGCATGTCTCCTACCCCACCGCTTTCGTGCGCCCGCTGTTCGACCTCATGCGCTTCCGCTTCGGCACCGCCGCCGCGCCGCTGCGCCGGGTGTTCTTCTCCCGCGCCGCCGACGTCGGCCGGCGCGTGCTGCGCAACCGGCCGGAGATCGAGGCGCGGATGCGCGACCTGGGCTTCGAGGTGGTCCGCCCGGAGCGGCTGTCGTTCCGCGATCAGGTGCGCTTGATGGCCGAGGCGGCGTTCGTGGCCGGCGAGTCCGGGGCGGCGATGGCCAACCTCGGTTTCTGCCCGCCGGGAACCCGCGTGCTCGAGATCCAACCCGAGCGCTTCGTCGAGGGCTGGACGCGCGGCATGTGCTTCCAGTTCGCGCATCGCTGGCACGTCTATTTCGCCAAGGTCGATTCTGCGCCCGTAGTGGGCAGCGACGGCGCGCCGCAGGACCCCAACCAGGTGTTCTCGTACGTCGTCGACGCGGCCGAGCTGGCGCGGGCGGTCGAGGCGATCGACACCGCCTGACCCACCGCCGCAACGAGGTTTTCGATGTCGTTCCACTCGCCGGCCTTCGAGCGCCTGAGCGACCCGGCGCTGCTGGGCCGGCCGGATGGCGCGCGGCAGTTCGACCTGTTCGCCGCGGCGACCTCGCCGGTTCCCGGCCCGCTGCTGCTGAGTGCGCCCGACACGACCGGCATGGCGAAGGACCATCGCTACCGCGCAATGTTGCCGGCAGTGTCGGTGTATTCTCTGCCGGGCCATGTGCTTGGGTCCGCCGGGCTGCTGGCGCGCGAGGGCAGCGTGTTCTGGCGCGGCGACGTGCTGCCGAACTATTTTCGTGACGCCCTGCAATCGAACACCACGATGCTTCCGGAATGGCTGCATGGGATGCGCCGGCCCGGTATCGAGACGCTCAGGTTTGACAAGCCGCTGGCAGTGGCAACGCACCCGAACGCGGTCTACGGGCATTTTCTGCTGGAAATGTTGCCGCGGCTCTACCTGCTCGACCTGATGCGCCAGATGGGCCACATGTTTCGGCTTGCGCTCACCACGCGGACGCCGGCGTGGATGGAGCCATTCATCGCGCTATACTTCGATCCTCACGAAATCGTCCGCTACGACTCCGCATGGCAACTGGTGCGCGCGCCGGCCTTTGTCGTGCCGTCGATGCTGAACGTCGACTACTATTTGCATCCGGCGATGAACCTGATGGCCAATGATTTCCTGGCCCGCGTGCGCGCCCGCACTCCATCCCCGCAAAACCCTCCACCGGGCCCGCTCGTCTATCTGTCTCGCCGCCGATATCAGAACGGCGCGCGCAGCACGCTGGCCAACGGCGAGCAGGTGGAGGCGGCGCTGGCCGAGCTAGGATTTGTCACTGTCTACCCCGAAAGCCTTTCAATCCGTGAGCAGATAGAGGTCTATGCCAACGCCACCTGCCTTGTTTGCGAATATGGTTCCGCCGCGCACAACGCGCTGTTCGCACGCCGAAGCTGTACGGTTTTGGTCATCAACCGACTTAACGACCTGCAGGGCAGGATTGCCGCCTTGCGCGGCCAGATTTTTGGCGTGATCGAGCCGGTCGGTGGCTTCCGCACTCGCGTCAATGGCGCGCCAGAGCAGGACCCGTCATTTAATGTCGACCTGGATTTGTTGCGGAGCTTCGTCGCTGAAGCACTGGCGGCGCCGCTCGTTGCCACAGCTTTCACGGCCCCAATCGTCGAGATGGCGCCTTCCGCGCTAAAATCTCCAGCCTCGGTGTCACGGCTGCCGTTTGCCGAGTACCTGCAACAGATGCAGGTAGATGGGCAACTGCCGCAAAGCCATGTCCATGGGCTACCTGAGCGCCACGTTCGCTCCGGCTTCCTTTATGCGGAGCCGGTTGATTCCACGGTCGCCGTATTCGGTCATTTGTTGTCCGACCCTGGCTATCTCGAATACGCGACCGCTGGCGGTATTTGCGGCGCCATCCCGGGAGGCGCAGTAATCGGAAGCGACGGTTTGGTGGCGGTGGATGGGCGGGTGGTCAAGGACACCACGCACGGCCTTGATTGGTGGCGCGATGAATCGCTGGTGGCAGACACCGATGATAACGGGGCGATTCGCCTCAAGCGGTCGGTCACCATGCCGGAACCGCAGCAAGGTGCGTTTTTCGTGGGCTTCAGCGGCGGTTGGAGAAATCACTCGAACTGGCTGATCGAATGCCTGCCGCGATTACACCTGTTCAACTGGCTGCGCCCGCGGGTGTCGGGGTTGCGTCTGCTGTTGCCGCGACTGCCGCCCGGCTCGCTGCAGCAACGATGCGTCGAGCTGTTCGAACCCGATCCGGCGGCTATCGTACAGGTGTCCGAAAATGCGGCGTTCGTGGCGCAGACACTCTGGTGCTCCAGCGGCATCGACATATGGGGGCCGCCCAACGTGGTGCGGGAAGCGGCCGCCGCATGTTCCGGCTTGGTCGCGACCGATGCTCCCGAACAGGAGCGCCGCCTGCCACAACGGCTCTACGTGCGCCGAGGCGGCGGTGGACTGGTAACCAATGCCGAGCAGCTTGTGCCCGTGCTGGCGCGCCACGGCTTCATGGTGGTCACGCTGGAGGATATGACACTGGACCAGCAGGTGCGCCTGTTGCGGCAGGCCAGGCTGATTGTGGGAGAGAGCGGACCGAGCCTGGCCGATATCATGTTCTGCGCTCCGGGCGCGCGCGTGCTGGAGATCTTTAGACCGGCCGGTGTTGTGCCGACGCACTGGTCGTTGGCGTCGCTTGGCGGTTTTGGTTATGGCTACTTGGTCGGGCATCACGTTCCAACGGCGAAGCACCCCGAACCGTCGGACAGCAGCCAATGTCGGGTTGAGCCGGAACAGCTCGAAGCCGCCTTGCATTGGCTAGTTCTCTAAGCGTAATAAAAGGGGTACAAATACTGTACCAAGGTTCGACCAATGAAGATTGCAGCGGTCACAATGGTGTACAATGAAGCGACTATGCTGCCCTGGTGGCTGCGCCATTATTCCCGCCAAGTGGGAGAGAGCCATTGCTATGTCATCGATCAAGCGTCGGATGACGGAAGCACGGCAAGGATCGGCGACGCGAACACGATGCGGGTGCCTGTTGGGACATACGACGAGACGAAACGCGCCGACTTCATCTCGGATTTCTGCGCCTCTCTGCTCAAATGGTATGATTGGATCATCTACACCGATGTGGATGAGATGCTGGTTGCCGATCCGGCATGTTACTCATCCCTCTCGGAATACTGCGGCAAAGATCATCCCGACGTTATTACCGCGTTCGGCGTGAACGTCCTGCAACGCTACCTGCAGGAGCCAACCATTGATCCGGAACGACCAATCCTGGAGCAGCGTCGCTGGATGTTCGCGATGGCGTCCATGGCGAAGCCGTTGCTCACACGGATTCCTGTTCGTTGGGCCGCGGGATTTCATTCCTGCTCCGCGCCGGTCGTGTTTGACGGCCTGACGAACTTTCATCTCTCTTATGCCGACTTCAACACTACGATTGCGCGTCAGCTCAAGCGCCGCATCACCACTGCGGGCAAGGAAGGCAGCCATCAGCAGATGAGCGATGAACAACTTTTCCACATGATGAAAAACTGGTCTGGTATGCCGGCCATCACTGACGTTGAGCTCGATGATGGTTGCCAGCACACACGATTGTTTACGGATCGGATTCTTGCATCGTGCGTGGGGCGTGAGAACGATGGCTGCAAAATCGATATGAGCATCTGGAATGACCAACTTTGGAATATTCCGAAACGCTTCCACAATGCTTTCTAGGCAGGCTTACCGCCGAACCAGAATATTTGAGTATGCCGAATGAAAGCGTATGGATCGACCACTACTGCGGGCCTTACCAGCATTGACGGACTCCCGCGCGGCCTGTCATTGCAGCAGTTGGAAGCAGCGGATCGCCCAGCCCGCACATGCGTGTTTTCCGAGCATGAACAGTTGAAGCGCGAAGCGTTTTTTCACGCCGAGCAGCTTGACCCGGCTGTTGCCAGATTTGGAGGCCTGTTCACCGACTCCGATTTTAAAACCTACACCGCCCCTCGCACAACGGCATCCGCGTTTCCGCAAGCGAGCGTGCTGGGTAGTAGCGGTCTTGTTGCATGGCAAGGTGAGTTTCTTGCCGACTCGCTACAAAGCATCGAGCCTTGGCGTGCCTCGACGATCGTGGCCGAAGCCGAAGCTGGTTGGGTACGATTAAAGCGGCCAGTACGATTACCGGGCCGCCGATTGGCCGGCAATTGGTTTCACGTCTTTACTGGTGCTTGGCGAAACTACGCCCACTGGATGACAGAGTGTATGCCGAAATTGCTGTTGTTCAGATGGCTTCGAGAGCATGTGCCGGAATTGCGTTTGTTGCTGCCTGAGTTTGGTTCTAGCTCGTTCCACAGGCGAACATTGGAGTTGCTGGGCGTTGACGATGCCGTGTCGCTCCATCTAGGCGAGGACGATGTGGTAACGCCAGACGTGCTTTGGTATGCGCCGATTATCGCCATATGGAGGCTGCAGCCGATTTGCCAGGTAGCGGCTCAACATCTGGCGGCTGCAGCAGTCGGACGGAGATCCGAATTAACCTTGCCGCAAAAACGCATTTATATACGCCGCCTCACGCCCTTACGACGGGTGGCGAACTTCGATGCGCTTGAGCCAGTTCTAGCCGCGTGCGGGTTTGCCGTAATCTCTACTGAGACTATGACGTTGGATGAACAAATATGCACCATGCGGTCTGCAAGCTTGGTCATCGGTGAACATGGTGCAGGCCTAGTCAATCTTATGTTCTGCCAACCTGGATCGCGTTTGCTTGAGCTTTTCAATCCGTGCGGTGCGCAACCGGCTTTTTGGGTGCTCGCATCGCTATGCAAGGTCGACTACGGCTTCTTGGTTGGCAGCCATTGGGCGACGCCTCAGAGCCTCGAACCGGATGGGAACACAGACTACACCGTATCGCCGAGGCAACTGTTAAGGGGCATCCAGGCGATGCTGATTCGGTAGCCACGTAACCCGAGGCGTGGATGCCACCCTCAGAACCCCCACGCCACCCGCCGATCATTCCCGCGCATCAAATTGCGATACCGCGCCAACGCCATCAGCGGGAAGAACAGCCGGTACCCGTGATACCGCAGGTAGAACACCCGCGGGAAACCCACGGCGGTATAGGGCGCCTCCTCCCATTCGCCGTCGTCCTGCTGCATCGAGGCCAGCCAGGCGACGCCGTGGCCGACCGCCGGGTGCTCCGCCTCGCCCGCCGCCATCAGGCCGAGCAGCGCCCAGGCGGTTTGCGACGGGTTGCTGCGGTGGTAACGGCCGGGGGCGCCTTCGCCGTAGCTCTCGTTGTCCTCGCCCCAGCCGCCCTCCTCGCGCTGCGTCTCCAGCAGGAAGCCCACCGCGCGGCGGATCGCCGGGTCGTCGTGCGCGATGCCGGCGGCGTTCAGCGCGCACAGCACCGACCAGGTGCCATAGATGTAGTTGGTGCCCCAGCGGCCGAACCAACTGCCGTCCGGCTCCTGCGCCAGGCGCAGCCAGGCCACCGCTTTCGTCATCGTGGCGGTGTCCGACGGCACGCCGACCTGCGCCAGGAACGAGACGCAGCGCGCGGTGACGTCGGCGGTGCTGGGATCGAGCAGCGCGCCATGATCGGCGAACGGGATGTGGTTCAGGTAGTGGCTGTCGTTGTCGGCGTCGAACGCGCCCCAGCCGCCGTCGCGGCCCTGCATCGCCAGCACCCAGTCGCGCGCCCGCACCACCGCGTCGTCGCTGGCGCTGGCGCCCTCGCGGTGCAGCAACATGCCGACCACGGCGGTGTCGTCCACGTCGGGGTAATGCGCGTTCTCATACTGGAACGCCCAGCCGCCCGGCACCGCATCGGGCCGCGCGCGCGCCCAGTCGCCCACCACGTCGAGCACCTGCTTGCCGCGCAACCAGGCATTCGCCGCCACCACCGAGGGATGCGCCGGGCTGTCCGCCTCGGCGATGGCGTGGCCGGCGAGGCTGGTGTCCCACACCGGCGACAGGCACGGCTGGCAGTAGGCGCGCTCGCCGTCGAACACCAGCAGCTTCCGCACGCTGGCCCAGGCGGTTGCGGCGTCGGGATGGTCGGGCGCGTAGCCCAGCGTGTCGAACATCATCACGCTGTTGGCCATCGCCGGGTAGATCGCCCCCAACCCGTCCTCGCCGTTGAGCCGCTCGGTCACGAACTCCACCGCGCGCGCGATCGAGCGGCCGCGGGTGCTGCGGGGAAAGCGCGGCGCCGCCACCTGCAGCACCGCGTCCAGGTGCTTGAAGGCGCGTCCCCAGGGCGAGCGGTACGGACCGCGCACCCAGTCGCGCACCAGGGCCGGCGGGGTCAGGAACAGCTCCGGCACATGCACCCCGCGCGGGTTGCGGGCGCGCGGGCGCAGCGCCATCAGCACCAGCAGCGGCACCAGGACGGTGCGCGACCAGTAGCTGATGCGGTCCAGATGGAACGGGAACCAGCGCGGCAGCAGCATGATCTCGGCCGGCATCACCGGCACGCCGCGCCACGGCACCTCGCCATACAGCGCCAGTTGCGCGCGGGTGAACACGTTGCTGCGCTCGGCCCCGCCAGCGGCCAGGATGGCGTCGCGGGCGGTGCGCATGTGCGGCGCGTCGATGGGGTCGCCGATCATCTTCAGCGCGAAATACGCCTTCACGCTGGCCGAAAGGTTGAATGCGCCTTCGTGGAACAGCGGCCAGCCGCCGTGCTCGCCCTGCATCCCGCGCAAATAGACGCCGATCCGCGCCTCCAGCTCCGGGTCGATGCGGTCGAGGAAATGCTCCAGCAGCACGTACTCGGCCGGGATCGTGGCATCCGCCTCCAGCTCGAACACCCAATGCCCGTCCGGCTGCTGACGCCGCAGCAACGCCGCGCGCGCGCGCCGCACCGCGCGCTCGAGCGTGCCGACGTTGGGCGTCAATGGTTCGCAGAGCGTGTCGGAAGGCATCGTCAACCTTTCAGGCAGCAAGCAAGGCAGAGGCAGCTACCCGGCCGGATTTGATGGCGCCCTCGATCGTCGCAGGCAGCCCGGTCGCCGTCCAATCGCCCGCCAGCATCAGGTTCGCAAGCCCGGTGCGGGCCGGCGGCCGGCGGCCCTCCTGTTCGGCGGTGGCGGCGAAGGTGGCGCGCCGCTCCTTCACCACGCGCACCGGCGGCATCGGGGCGTCCAGGCCGAACGTGGCGCGCACGTCGGGCCAGGTCCGCGCGGCGATCTCCTCGGCCGGCAGGTCGGCCAGCGCCGAGGCCGCGCTGATGGTGACCGAGAGCACGCCGGGCTTCACGAACACCCACTCAGCGGTACCGCCCACCAGGCCGGTGAAGCTCTCGGCGCCGGGCGCGGCGGTGGCGCGAAAATGCACGTTGAGGATGGCCTCGAACTGGTTCGGCACGACCAGGCCGGGCAGCAGCTCGGCGGCGACCCAGGCCGGGGTCGCCAGCACCACGGCGTCGTCGCCGGCCACCGGCGCGCAATCGTCGGCAGTCTCGATCCCGGTCACCCGGCCCGCCGCCGTGCGCAGCCCTGCCACCCGGCGACCAAGCATCAGGTTGGCCCCCCGCGCCTTCAGCCAGCTCACCGCCGGGTCGATGAAGCTCTCCGACATGCCGCTGCGCGGGAAGCTCGGCACGCAGGCGGCGCCGCCCTGCATCAGCGTGTCCTGCATCACCCGCGCCATCAGGCACGCCAGCGCGCGGTCCGGGGGCGTGTTGAGGGCGGCAATGGCGAGCGGCTCCAGCAGGCGGTGGTACAGCGCGCCGCTGTGCGCCAGGACGCCGGCGACCGTCGCCTCGGAACCGGCCCGGCGCAACGCCAGCAGGGCCAGATAGTCGCGCAGCCTGGTGCCGGGAACCCGCCGCCGCCGGCTCATCACCCACCACGGAACCCGGCTGCGGCCGGGCGCCACCGTCCAGCGCTCGCCGGTCGCGAGGTCCATGAACGCGAACCGCGCCACACCCGGGCCGCCCATGGTGTGCCGGGCGCCGATCTGTTCCAGGTACTCCATCGCGCGGCGGTTGCCGGACAGCAGCAGATGGTTGCCGTTGTCGAGCCGCAGGCCGAGCCCGCGGTCGAAATACGAGCGGCAGCGGCCGCCGGCGGCCGGCCCGGCTTCGTACAGCAGCACTTGCCGGCCGGCCTGGGCCAGCGACAGGGCGGCGGCGAGGCCGGCCAACCCGGCGCCGATGACGTGGACAGTGCTCAAGATATTCTCTTCATAAAAGGCCGTAACGCAGCGCAATCCACATCTTATGCAATTTCGGCAGCTTGACGGGAGGTGCCGGATTTACCCACCCGCGCCGTTCCAACCGTCCCAGGACCGCGGCATAGGTGGCGCCCATCAGCCGCGCCGGACGCATGGCGCGGCGGTCGCACTGGCGCATGGCGGCGGCGGCGGCGGCGAACTGGGCGTACGCGTCGCCCGCGAGCCGGACGCAGACGGCGTGCAGCGCCGGATGCGCCAGCGCCGCCGCCGGATCGCGCGGCACGCCGGCATCGTCCAAGTACTCGCGCGGCAGGTACAGGCGGCCGCGCCCCGCGTCCTCGGCCACGTCGCGCAATACGTTGGTCAGTTGCAGCGCCCGGCCCAGGGCGTGCGCCACCTGGTCGGCCATCGGCGAGGCGTCGCCGAACGCCCGCACCGACAATCGCCCGACCGAGGCGGCGACCCGGTCGCAATACAGGTCGAGCGTCGCCAGTTCGGGGGCGACGATGGCCGTGGCATCCATCTGCATCCCATCGATGACGTCACGGAAATCTGCCTCCCGCAGCGCGAACGCATTCACCGCCTGGCGCAGCACGCGCGGCACCGGCCCATCGTCCACGAGGCTGACGTCGGCGTGATACAGGGCGGCGATCCGCGCCCGCCAGTCGTCCAGCGCGTGGCGCTTGGCATCGAGCGGGTCGCGGTCGTCCGCTGCGGGCGCATCCTCGTCGTCGGCGATATCGTCGACGATGCGGCAGAACGCATAGATCGCATACATCGCCGCCCGCCGGTCCGGCGGCAGCACCCGCATCCCGCGATAGAAGCTGGTCCCGGCGGCGCGCACGATCGCCTCCACCTCCGCGAGATCGTGCGGCGCGGCTCCCAGGGCGGCACTCACGGCAGGAAGCGCATGGCTGCGGCGACGCTCAGCGCGGCATCGGCGCGGGTCAGCTTCACCCGCGTCGCCACCGGGTCGCCCCGGCGCAGGCGGGCCGCGAGGCGGTGCGACAGGCCCGAGATCACCGCCGTCTCCAGCCGCAGCCGCCGGTCGCGCACCCGCCTCGGCAACTCGGCCGCCTCGGCGTTCAGCGCGTCGCAGCGGTCGAGCAGTTGATCGAACACCCGCCGCAGGCCCGGTGTCGCGGCGGCGCCACGCAGCTCCTCCACCTCGGACCCGGCGGCTTCCAGCAAATCCTGCGGCAAATAGCAGCGATCCAGCGTCGCCAGGTCCTTCGAGCCGTCCTGCAGATGGTTCAGCACCTGCAGCGCCGCGCACAGAGCGTCGGACGCCGGCCAGGTGTCATGGGCCTCGTGATGTAGGTCAAGCACATGCCGCCCAACCGGCATCGCCGACAACCGGCAGTAGTCCAGCAGCTCGTCCCAACTGGCGTAGCGGATCTTGGCGGCATCCTGGCGGAACGCGCCGAGCAGGTCGCCGGCGTGCCGGGCGCTGACGCCGGTTGCGGCCAGGCTGGCGCGCAGGCCAGTGCCGCTGAGGCTGCCCTGCGACCGCTCGCCGCTCAGCACCGCCGCCATCACGTCGAGGCGCATCAGCTTGTCGTCCGCTGCCAGCACGGCGCTGTCGGCGATGTCGTCGGCGTTGCGGGCGAAGGCGTAGAAGGCGTGGACGTGCGGACGCAAGCGCCGGCTGACCAGCACGGAGCCGACCGGGAAGTTCTCGTCGCCACGATCCTTGCCCGACCAGCTCTCGACATCCAGCGTCACCTCAGTCACTGCCATGCAACACCGCTCCGCCGTTACCGACCAGCACCGCTTCACTCATGACACAGACTCGGCGTAGGAGCGTGCTTTCCAGGTCACACCTCGGCCAAAGTGATGATCCCAGGCCGAGCCGACCGTGGCCGCCACGTAGAATGCGGCGATGGCTGGCAGCAGCGGCGCCCACAGCCACCACAGGCCGAACCGGCGCAACGTCGGCACGAGGCTCGCCGCCATCGCCAGCCATGCCGCGAGGCCAAGCCAGCGCGCCGCGTGGTGGCCGAAGATCGCGGCCAGCGGCGGCAGCAGGAACAACAAAGCGAGACCCAGCACGGTGCCGGCCAGCAGCAGCGGCGAGCGGTTCAGCTGCACGTAGGCGGAGCGGGCGACCATGCGCCAGATGTCGGCGGCGTGCGGATACGGCCGGATCGAGCGCGCCTGGGTGCTGTGGCCGAGCCAGATGCGCCCGCCGCGCTTCACCGCGCGGGCCAGCGCCACGTCGTCGATCAGCGCGTCGCCAATCGCCGCGATGCCGCCGATCCGCTCCAGTGCCGCGCGCCGGATCAGCACGGTGCCGCCGGCCGCCGCAGCGGTGGCGCGCAAGCCGTCGTTGACCCAGGCGAATGGGTAGAGCAACTGAAACAGGTAGACGAAGGCCGGGATCAGCGCCCGCTCGGCCAGGCTGGCGCAGTTCAGCGCCACCATCTCGGAGACCATGTCTGCGCCGCTGCGCTCCGCCTGCGCCATCAGCGTCGCGAGGTGGCCGGCATCGTGCTCGATGTCGGCGTCGGTCAGCAGCAGCCAGGGCGTTTCGGTGCGCGCGACCCCCTGATGCACCGCCCACAGCTTGCCGGCCCAGCCGGACGGGCGAGCAATGCCGTCGACCACCAGGAGCCGGTCGGCTTGCGGCAGCGCGCGGGCGACGGCGGCGGTGGCGTCGGCGCTGGCGTCGTCCACCAGCACGACCTGCAGCGGTCCGGCATAGTCCTGGCGCAACAGCGAGCCGACGCTGCGGCCAACCCATGCCGCCTCGTCGCGCGCCGGCACCACCACCGCAACCGCTGGCGCGAGGCGCGGCGCGGCGTTCGGCAGCACCGGCCCGGCCTGCCAGAAACGCCCATGCAGCAGGGTCAAGTAGATCCAGGCGACCAGCGCCAGGGCAGCCAGCGCGGTCACGCCGGCACCATGCCGTTGGCGCGGAACCACGCCACCGCGTCGGCCACCGCGGCGCGGGCCGGGCGTGGCGCGTAGCCCAGTTCCGTCCGCGCCTTGGCGTCGCTGAAGAACATCAGCTTCTTGGCCATCCGCAAATGGTCGCGCGTCACCAGCGGCTCGATGCCGGCGATACGCGCTAAGCCTTCGCTCGCCAGCGCCAGCGGCCACAACGCCTGGCGCGGCAACGGCATCCGGCGCTGCCGGCGTCCGGTGACGTCGTCGACCAACGCCAGCAGGTGCCGCAGCGTCAGGTTCTCGCTGCCCAGGATGTAGCGCTCGCCGATGCGGCCACGGTCGAGCGCCAGCAAATGTCCCTGCGCCACGTCGTCCACGTGCACCACGTTGATGCCGGTCTCCACATAGGCCGGCATCCGCCCACGGGCGGCGTCGGCGATCATGCGCCCGGTCGGCGTCGGCTTGATGTCGCGCGGGCCGATCGGGCCGGCCGGGTTCACGATCACCGCCGGCAGGCCACGCTCGCGCACCAGCTCCAGCACCGCCTGCTCGGCCCGGTACTTGGATTTCTTGTAGACGCCGGCAATCTGCGCCTCATGCACCGGCGTCGTCTCGTCGGCGGGGGTGCCATCGGAATGCAGGCCGAGGGCGGCGACGCTGCTGCAATAGACGACCCGCTCCACGCCGGCCGCCATTGCCGCCAGCATCAGCGTCCGCGTGCCTTCGACGTTGGCGCGCAGCATCTCGGCGGGATCGGGCACCCAGATGCGGTAGTCGGCGGCGACGTGGAACAGGGTGCGGCACCCGGCCACCGCGGCGGCAAGACTGCTAGGATCGCGCAGGTCGCCGACGGCCAGTTCGAGCGGCAGGCCATCGAGGTTGCGCCGGTCGCCGCCGGCGCGGACCAGGGCGCGCACGCGCATCCCGCGCGCCAGCAACGCCCGCGCCACGGCGGAGCCGACGAACCCGGTGGCGCCGGTTACGAGGGTGAGATCATTGGGCATTTTCGGCGATATAAACTGTAAACCCCTGCACCTAAAGGGTCTTACGGCTCGACCGGGGCCTCGTTGGCGGGATCGGCGACAAACCTTGCCACGTCGTCCAGTGTCGGCGCGCGATCGCGGAACAGCGGCGCGAAGGCGGCGGCGATGCCGATGTGGCCGACACCAGGGTAGATCCGCACCGCAACCGGACCGCCGTGCGCCTCGATGCGCGCCGCGAGCGCGGTCGTGTTGCGCGGCTCGACGGTGTCGTCGGCCGCGCCCTGCAACAGCAGCAACGGACGGTTGCGCCCGTCCGCATAGCCGATCGGCTGGGTCACGCTGAGATCGGGCGCGGAGCTGAACACCGCCTTCACGTCGGGGCGCTGGATCGGCAGGAAGTCATAGGGGCCGGAGATGCCGACGGTGCCGGCCAGGGCGTTGCGGTCGTCGCCGGCGGCGGCCAAATAGCCTGGGTCGAGTGCCAGCATGAGCGCGTTGTAGGCGCCGGCCGAGTGCCCAACCACGAACACCCGGCGCGGGTCGCCGCCCCAGGACGCCGCCGTGCGATGCGCGAACGCCACCGCATGGGCGGTGTCGTCGAGGAAATCGGGGAAGCGCACCTCGGGATAGACCCTGTAGTCGGGCACCATCACGATGATGCCACGCCGCGCCAGCGCCTCGGCCACGAACAGATAGTCCTGGCGACGCCCGTACTCCCAACTGCCGCCATAGACGAACACCACGATCGGCAACGGCCCAGCGATCTGGCTCGGCCGATACACGTCCAGTCGCAGCCGCGGGTTGCCGGCCAATGGGCCAGATTCATAATGAATGTTGGGGACCAGCGTGACGTCGCGGGTCGAGACCGTCGCGTTCAAGGCGCCGATTGGCGAGCAGGCGGCCAACAGGCCGGCCGCAACTGTCAGGATGACGCTGAGCGTCGGGAGCCAGCGCCGCATTCTCGCCAAGTCTCAGCGAACGCCGTCGAGGCTGTTGCCGCCAAACAGGCTTTCGTCGCTGGCGAGACGATGCAGCAGCGACGGGCCGCAGCCGTCGCATACCGCACTGGCGCGGTTGAGATGGGTCTCGGCGTTCTCGGCGTAGGCAACCGACGGCTGGGTCATCTCGGCATGGGCCAAGCCGGACGCCAATGTCATCAGCGTAGCGGCCAGCGCCAACGTCTTCGGAGCGAAAATCTTCATCATAGTCATTCCTTCACCGCACGATATGGGGCGGCTGGTTCACGGCACTCATACGCTGGTTGCGCTAAGCCATATGCAGCCAAGGCATTCACGTTCGCGCGGTCGCTGCATCGCAGCATATCGTTGCGGCGTCCGTTGGGCCGTGACACTCACTCTGGCGCGGCCCCGCACTTCCGACATGGTGCGAGGTGCTGTTAGGCTTCGCGCGTGAGGAAGCCGTATCGCTGGCCATGGCAACGCTGATCCTGCCGCTTCTGCTGGCGGTGCTGGCCGCCCTTGCGGGAGCGGCGGCGGCGGCCGTGCTGGCCAGCCCCCGCCTATCCGTATGGCTTGCGGTCGCGGCCTGCGGCATTGGGGCGGCTGGCACGCTCGCCTACCTGATCGCGCAGTCGCCTCCGGCCGGCATGGCCTCCGGTCTGCTGCTGCCGGGCAGCGTGCTGCGCTTTGGGCTCGATGGGCTGAGTGGTTGGATGCTGCTGCTGGTGCTGCTCGCGGCCATGGCCGCCAGCGCCGGCGCCATGCCACCCCGTGAACCGGGCGTGCAGCGGGGCAGGCGCGCCGCAAGCCCGGCGGGCCGCACCACCGCGATGCTGCTGCCGGTGTTCATCCTGGGCATGGTCCTGACGCTGATTGCCGCCGACACGCTGACGCTGGTGGCGGGGTTCGAGCTGATGTCGCTGGCCTCGCTGGCGCTTGTGCTGAGCGGCCATGACGATGCCGCCGGGCGTGCCGCGGGCCTGCTGTATGGCGGCATGGCGACCTTCGCCGCGATATGCTGCGTCGCCGGGCTGGCGTTGCTGTCCAACGGCGCCGGCCTGGGGTTCGCCGCCATCCGCGCGCATCCGGCGCAGGGCTGGCCGGCGTCACTCGGGTTCGTGCTGCTGCTGCTGGGCGCCGGGTCGAAGGCGGGGCTGGCGCCGCTGCACGTCTGGCTGCCCCCGGCGCATACCGCGGCGCCCGCCCCGGCCTCGGCGCTGATGTCCGGGGCCATGACCAAGGTCGCGCTCTATGTGCTGATCCGCGCCGCGTTCGACCTCGCGGGGCCGGCGACGCCGGTCTGGTGGGGCGTGGCGCTGTTGGTGGTGGGGGCGGCCAGCGCGGTGCTCGGGGCGTTGCGGGCCAACCTCGAGGACGACTTCAAGGCGGTGCTGGCGTGTTCGACCATCGAGCATGTCGGGTTTATCGCGATCGGGCTTGGCTTCGCGCTGGTCGCCCGCGCCGCCGACCTGCCGGCGGTGGCGAGCCTCGCATTGGCCGCGGCGCTGCTGCACATGCTGGCGCACGGCCTGTTCAAACCACTGCTGTTCATCGTCGCCGGAGCGGTGCAGGCGGCTGCCGGCAGCCGCCAGTTGGCCCGTCTCGGCGGCCTGATCCAGCAGATGCCGGTCACCTCGGCGGCGGCGCTGCTGGGTGGCGCGAGCCTTGCGGCACTGCCGCCGAGTGCCGGTTTCGCCAGCGAATGGCTGCTGTTCCAGTCGGCGTTCGCGGCTCCGCGCGGCGGAGGCCTGGCGCTGGAGATGCTGGCCTGCCTCGTGGCCCTGGCGATGGCGGTGGCGGCGGCACTGGCTGCGGCGGCGGCGGTGCGGCTGATCGGCATCGCGTTCCTCGGCCGCCCGCGCTCGCCGCGCGGATCGTCGGCGCAGGAGGCGGCGGCGCCGGTGCGCTGGGCGATGGCCGGACTGGCAATGGCGCTCGTGCTGCTCGGCCTGCTGCCCGGCGTGGCGGTGGGTTGGCTGGAGCCGGCGCTCCGCCTGTTGACCGGCGTCGGCATGGCCGAGCGGGCGGGACCGTGGCTGCTGACGCCGCAGTTGCAGGCGCCGGGCTATCCGCCGCCGCTGGCGGCCTTGCTGTTGGCGTTGGCTGCCGCTTTGGCGCTTTGGCTGCTGCGGCGGCCTGCGACGATCGGCAGCCGCGCGTCGCCGGCGTGGGATTGCGGGTTTGCCGCAGCGCCGGCCTGGCTGCCGTTCGGCGACCCGATCACCCAATACGGCCCGGACGGCTTCGCGCAGCCGATCCGCCGCGCCTTGGCGACGCCGCTGCTCTCGGTGACCGAGGTGCTGGACATGCCGGCGCCGGGCGACGCGAGGCCGGCGCAGATCACCGTGATATCGCACGATCCGGCGGTGCGGCTGCTGTTCGTGCCGCTGGCGCGGCTGCGCGGCTGGCTGTCGGCGCGGGCCGACCTGCTGCAGGTGCTGGCCGCGCGCCGTGCCTTGTCGCTGCTGTTCGCCGTGCTGGTCGCGCTGCTGGTCGCGGTCGCGGCGGTGGAGCAGTGGTGAGCGCGCTGCTGGGGCTGCTGGCGCTCGTGCTGCACTTGGCGTTGCTGCTGGCGGCGGCGCCGTTGCTGGCCGGGCTGCTGCGGCTGGCGCAGGCGAGGCTGCTGGGGCGGGCCGGGCCTTCGGCGATGCAGCCGTGGCGCGACCTGCTGCGGCTGTCGCGCAAGCAGAGCGTGTATGCCGACAGCGGCTCGTGGCTGCTGCGCGCGGCGCCGGTCGCCGATTTTGCCACCAGCCTCGCCGCCGCCTCGCTTGTGCCCTCGTTCGCGCTCGGCATGGCCAGCGCGCCGGCCGCCGACCTGCTGGTGTTCGCGGGACTGCTGGCGCTGGGCCGGGCCATGCTGGCGCTGGCGGCGCTGGATGCCGGAACCGGGTTCGGCGGCCTGGGCGCCAGCCGCGCCATGACCTTCGCGGTGTTCGCCGAGCCGGCGCTGCTGCTGGTGATCTTCACCTTCACCCTGCTCGCCGGCACCACCAACCTCGATGCCATCGCCGCCACGGTGCACGAGGGCGCGCTCGGCCTGCGGGTCTCCATGGGCCTGGCGCTGGTCGCGGTGATCGCCGTGGCGCTGGTCGAGAACGGGCGTGTGCCGACCGGCAACCCGGCCTCGCACCTGGAGCTGACCATGGTCCACGAGGCGATGATCCTCGACTACTCCGGTCGTGGCCTCGCGTTGTTGGAGTGGGCGGCGGCGCTGCGGCTGCTGATGTGGATGAGCCTGATCGGCATCGTGTTCGCGCCGTTCGGGGCCGCCGTCGCCGCCGCGCCGCTGGGCTGGCCGCTCGGGCTGGCGGCCTGGGCCGGCAAGATCCTGCTGCTGTCCGGCGGGCTCACGCTGCTGGAGGCCAGCCGGGCCAGGATGCGGCTGTTCCGGGTGCCCGAGTTCCTCGGCGTGGCGATCCTGCTCGGCCTGCTGGCGGTGATCTTCCTGTTCATCAGCCAAGGTTTTGCATGAGCAGGGGTTTTGCATGAACGCCCCGCACCCGTTCGGCGGGTTCGACTACGACCTGGCGCATCTGCTTGGCGGCATCGTGCTGCTGCTGTCGTTCGGCTTGCTGTACCAACGCCGCACCGGCGCGCTGATCGGGCTGTACGCCTGGCAGGCGGGGGTTCTGGCGACGGCGGCGGCGTGGCAGGCCTGGGTGCAGGGAGCGCCGGAGCTGTACGTGACCGCCGCCGTCACCCTGGCGGCCAAGGCGGTGGTGATCCCCACCGCGCTGCGCCGCATCGCCAACCGGCTGGCGCCGCAGCGCGGCCACGAGGCGGGCCTGGGCATCTTCGCCTCGCTGGCCGGGGGCGTCGCGGTGGTGGCGCTGGCGGTGCTGGTGGTGCTGCCGACCACGTTGCAGCAGGCGGCGCTGACCCGCGAGGACTTGGCGCTGGCGCTGTCGGTGGTGCTGCTCGGCGTGCTGGTGATGATTACCCGGCGCTCGGCGCTGGGGCAGGTGATCGGCTTCATGTCGCTGGAGAACGGCTTGATCCTGGCCGCGCTGAGCGCCGCCGGGATGCCGCTGGTGGTCGAGCTGTCGGTGGCGGTGCTGGTGCTGGTGGCCTTCGTGGTGTTCGCGGTGTTCGTGTTCCGCATCCGCGGCCATTTCGACAGCCTCGACACCGCGCACCTCGACCGCCTGATGCACGGTCGTGAATGACAGGCGTGCGCGAATGACAGGCGGGCGCGAATGATGGACGACCTCACCAGCCCGCAGGCATTGGTCGCCCTGTTGCCGCTGCTGGCCGCCGGCGTGCTGGCGTTCGTGCCGCGTCCGCTGTGGGGCGGCTGGATCGTGTTGGGGGCCAGCGCCGCGACCTTCGGGCTCGCCTGCCGGCTGCCGTTCCAGCAGGGCCGGGCGGGGTCGCTGCTGCTGGCCGACCCGCTGTCGGCGCACATGGCGATGCTGACCTCGTTCGTGGGCCTGGTCACCGCCTGGTTCAGCCGTGGGGCGCTGGCGCAGCAGGCGCTGGCGGCGCAGATGACGCCCGTCGCCGTGCGCCACTACCACGCGCTGTTCATGGCCTTCCTCGGCTTCATGCTGCTGGCGCTGCTGGCCGACAACCTCGGCGTGGCCTGGGTCGGGATCGAGGCGGCGACGATCGGCGGCGTGGTGGCGGTGGGGCTGCCGCGCACGCCCGGCGCGGTCGAGGCGGCGTGGAAGTATTTCGTGGTCGGCGGCGTCGGCGTGGCGCTGGCGCTGTTCGGCATCGTGGCGCTGTACCTCGCGGCCGGGGCGGCGCACGTCACCGGGCTGGCCGGCATGAGCTGGACCGCGCTGGCGGTGGCGGCGCCGTCGCTGCCGCCGGCATTGCTCAACCTCGCCTTCGTGTTCCTGCTGGTCGGCTACGCCACCAAGGCCGGGCTGGCGCCACTGCACACCTGGCTCGCCGACGCCCACGCCGAGGGGCCGGTGCCGCTATCGGCGGTGCTCGCGGGGTCGGTTCTGAATGTGGCGCTGGTGTCGATCCTGCGGCTGCGCGGCATCGTGGCGGCCAACCCCGAGGCCATCGCGCCCGGCCCGCCCATCGAGGCGCTGGGTGTCGCCTCGGTGCTGCTGGCGGCGCTGGCGCTGTGGCGGCGGCGGGACATGAAGCGGTTCTTCGCGATGTCGAGCATCGAGCAGAACGGCCTGGTGGCGCTGGCGTTCGGCATCGGCGGCGCGCCGGCGGTGTTCGCGGGGATGCTGCACATGACGCTGCACACGCTGACCAAGGCGGCGCTGTTCATGGCGACCGGCCACGCGGCGCAACTCAAGGGCAGCCAGCGGCTCGACGCCATCGGCGGCCTGGGGGCGAACCACCGCCCGTTGGCGCTGACGTTTGCCGCCGGCATCGCGGCGGTGGCGGCGCTGCCGCCGTTCGGGATGTTCACCAGCGCCTTCCTGATCCTCACCGCCGCCGTGCAGCGGGCGCCGGTCGCCGCCGCGCTGGCCGGGGTCGGCGTCGTGATGGGGGTGTGGGCGCTGTTGGCCAAGCTGATCGCGCTGTGCCTGGGCGAGCCGACGCCCGATGCCGGCCCCGGTCCGCCGCCCGCGGCGCTGCTGCCGGCGTGGCTGCTGCTGGCGGTGGTGCTGGCGGCGGGCGTGGCGCTGCCGTCCCCGGTTGCCGGCTGGCTTGGCGGCATCGCGGCGGCGCAGCGATGATGGGTTCGGCCGAGATCATCCGCGCCTCGCCCGCAGAGGCCTGCCGGCCAACGCCCCGCCACGTTCTCGACATCGACGGCTGGAGCGCCATGGTGGCGGGGCTTGCCGAGACGCGGCTCGACCTGCTGGCGCTGTGGGCGGACACGCAGCAGGTCCATGCGCTGTTCCAGGACCCGGCGGCCGGCGAGCTGTTGTTCGCCTCGGTCCCGGTGGTCGACGGCCACTATCCGGCGGTCTCGCCGTGGCGCCCCGGAGCGGTGCTGTTCGAGCGGATGGTGCATGACCTGTGGGGCCATGTCGCCGATGGCGCGGTCGACCTGCGCCCCTGGCTCGACCATGGGCGGTGGGACAATGTCGCCCCCATGTCGCCGCGCTCCATGCCGCGCACCGAATTGGTCGAGCCGCCGGAGTTCTTCGCGCCGGGCGGCCAGGGCCTGCATCAGATCGCGGTCGGCCCGGTCCACGCCGGCATCATCGAGCCGGGGCATTTCCGCCTGACCGTGCAGGGCGAGGCGCTGGCGCGGTTGGAGGTGCGGCTCGGCTACGCGCACAAGGGCACGCTGCTGCTGCTGCGCGGCAAGACCCCGCGCTCCGCCGCCCGTTTCGCGGCCCGGCTGTCCGGCGACAGCACCGTGGCGCACAGCATCGCCTTCGCCCGCGCCGCAGAGGCCGCCACCGACGCCGAGGCGCCGCCCCGCGCCCACGCGCTGCGTGCCGTCATGGCGGAGATGGAGCGCATCGCCAACCACCTGCTCGATATCGGCGCGATCACCAACGACGCCGCCTGGGCGATCGGGCCGGCGCGGTTCGGGGTGCTGCGCGAGGCGATGCTGCAGGCGGCGCAGGCGGCGTTCGGCCACCGGCTGATGATGGACGCGGTGATCCCCGGCGGCGTCGCGGCGGACATCGCCGCGAGCGGTTCGACGGCGATCAAGGCCGCGCTCGACGCGGTGGCGGCCGGCACGGCGGCCTTGATGCGGCTCTACGACACCACCCCGAGCCTGGCCGACCGCATGGCCACGACCGGCTGCGTCACGCCGGAGTTCGCCGCCGCCTACGCCGCCGGCGGCATCGTGGGGCGCGCCAGCGGGGCTGCCCGCGACCTGCGCCGGCTGCCGTCGTACCCGCCCTACGACACGCTTGCCGCGGCGGTGCCACGGCTGCGGGCCGGCGACGTGGATGCGCGGGTGCGATTGCGTGCGGCGGAGGTGGTCGAGAGCACCCGCCTCCTGCGGACCCTGCTGGCGACGCTGCCGGACGGCGAGATCTCGGTCGCGCTGCCGATGGCCGGCGGCGAGGGCCTGGGCTGGGCCGAGGGGCCGCGCGGCGACATCTGGCATTGGCTGCGGCTCGATGGCGGGCTGATCGCCAGCGCGTTCCTGCGCGACCCGAGCTGGCTGCACTGGCCGTTGCTCGAGGCCGCGATGGAGGGCGTCATCGTGGCCGACTTCCCGCTGGTGAACCGCTCGATCAACGGCTCGTATTCTGGGGTGGACCTGTGATGCCGCTGCGCCTGTTCGCCCGCATCCTGCGCCATGGCCCCGACACGCTGCCGGCGCCCGCCACCGACGAGGCCACGACCGAGGCGTTGGCGGCGCGTCTCAAGGCCGCCTCGCAGCGCCGCCTGGGCCGCAGCCTGGCGATCCGCCACGTCGATGCCGGCAGTTGCAACGGCTGCGAGATGGAGTTGCAAATGCTCGGCACCGCCGTCTACGACCTGGAACGGTTCGGCCTGCGCTTCGTCGCCAGCCCCCGCCACGCCGATGTGCTGCTGGTGACCGGCCCGGTGACGCGCAACATGCACGAGGCGCTGCTGCGTAGCTGGGCGGCGGTGGCGGAGCCGAAATGGGTGGTGGCGGTGGGCGATTGCGCGGTCGATGGCGGCGTGTTCAAGGGCAGCTACGCGGTGGCCGGCGGCGTCGAGGCGGCGCTGCCGGTGGACCTGCTCATCCGCGGCTGCCCGCCGACCCCGGCGCAGGTGCTGGATGGGCTGCGGTCGTTGCTGGAGGCGAACGCGCGCTGATTATAGGCGAGTGAGGAGGCTCAGGGCATCCTCGGCTGCCTTCCCGTCCGCCGTGTTGTCGAAGATGCACCAACTCTCTCGGGTATTCGCCGCCGTGTCCCGCATGGCCTGGGCGGTCAGGTCGAGAAACTCGGTGGAATAACCCGAGTAGTACATCTTCGGCGAGCCATGCAGGCGTCGGTATGAAATCCCGGGCCAGCCACCCGGCACGGCCGCACGCGGCGCCGGCGCGGGATCGGCCATGACCCGCGCCACCTGGAACCGCGTCAGCATCCCGTCCACGGACTCGGCAAACCAACTGGGGTGGCGCGGTTCGCAGACGACGTCGCCATCGAATCGCGCGCGAAGTATCTCGAGGAATGCGCCGACCAACGTCTCGTCGTAGCGGAAGCTGGGCGGCAGTTGCACAAGCAGCGGGCCGAGCCTGTCGCCGAGCGCTGCTATCTCGGCGAGGAAGCGACCGAGCGGTTCCGTGACGGCGACCAGCCGGCGCAGGTGGGAAATCTCGCGCGGCAACTTGACCGCGAAACGGAAACCAGGTGGGACGCTTGCAGACCACCGCGCATAGGTGGCAGGCATATGCGGCTGATAAAAAGAGGAGTTGATCTCGACGGATGAAAAGCGCCGCGCATAGCGCTCTAGATGCGTGCCCTCGCCGGGAAACTCCGCCGCCTGCTGCTTCGGTATGCTCCATCCAGCAGTCCCGATCCTGATTTTACCTCGCATTTATTTTCAAGCAGCAGGACCCGCCACGCAAACGGTCAGGCGAGGCGGGGCCGTAGCAAATATCGGACGACGAACGACGCCGCGAAGGCGGTCGTGAGCGCCGTGCCCAGCGCCACCACCGGCTGTTCGCGGGTGCGCACAGACACCCGCTCCAGCATCATCTCGACACTGGCGGCGCTGTTGATCGCGGCCGGGATCACGTCCTGGTCGATGATCCGCTTCAGCGCCGACGGCGGCGGCTTCTGTTCAAGCAGGTAGCTCTTGCTGACCATGGCGAGACCCTCGGCTGTGGCGACCTGCTCACAACAGGCCCCTGCGGCGATGGTTGCTCCCGCAGAAGCAACCGTCGCCGTGTCGCGCGTGTTCTGTTGCGACCTTCTCTCCACCGGAGTTACCCGATGAGCCGCACGCCCTCGTTCAAGCCCTATCACGCGCCAGCCGGCGGTTGGGGCTCGGCCAGATCCCTCGGCCAGATCCTGAGCCGTGAGGGCGTCCTGGCGAGCGGCGCGCTGGCGCTGACCCGGCAGAACAAGCCGGACGGCTTCCAGTGCGTGAGTTGTGCGTGGTCCAAGCCCGCCGCGCCGCTGCCGTTCGAGTTCTGCGAGAATGGCGCCAAGGCGACGGCGTGGGAGATCACCGTCCATCGCTGCACCCCCGAGTTCTTCGCCAAGCACACCGTCACCGAGTTGCTGGACTGGGACGACTACCACCTGGAGCAGACCGGACGGCTCACCCACCCCATGCGCTACGACGCCGCCTCCGACCGCTACCTGCCGGTGTCGTGGACCTCGGCGTTCGAGGAGATCGGGCGCGAGTTGCGGGCGATCGAGGACCGCAAGAGCGCGGTGTTCTACAGCTCGGGCCGTTGCTCCAACGAGGTGAGCTACCTATACGCGCTGTTTGCCCGGCTGTACGGCAACAACAACCTGCCCGACAGCTCCAACATGTGCCACGAGACGACCTCGGTGGCGCTGCCCATCAGCATCGGCGTGCCGGTCGGCACCACCACGCTGGACGACTTCGCCTACACCGACTGCATCCTGTTCTTCGGCCAGAATCCCGGCAGCAACAGCCCACGGATGCTGCACCCGCTGCAGGAGGCGAGCGAGCGCGGGGTGCCGATCATCGTCTACAACCCGCTGCGCGAGCGCGGGCTGGAGCGGTTCACCAACCCGCAGTCGCCGGTCGAGATGCTCGGCGGCAAGCAGACGCGCATCGCCTCGCAGTACCATCAGGTCAAGGCGGGCGGCGACCTCGCGGCGCTGACCGGCATCTGCAAGTCGATGATCGAGATGGACGACGCCGCCAAGGCCGAGGGCCGGCCGGGGACACTCGACGAAGCTTTCATCATCGAGCACACGCATGGCTTCGGCGAGTTCATCGCCTGGCTGCGAACGCAGGATTGGGACGAGCTGGAACGCCGCTCCGGCCTGTTCCGGGCAGCGATGGAGGCGACCGCGGTCACCTATGTCGGGTCCAAGGCGGCCATGGCGATCTATGGCATGGGACTTACGCAGCACCGCGCCGGCGTCGAGACGATACAGATGCTGGTCAACCTGCTGCTGTTGCGCGGCAACATCGGCAAGCCCGGCGCCGGCATCTGCCCGGTGCGCGGCCACAGCAACGTGCAGGGCCAGCGCACCGTCGGGATCAGCGAGAAGCCCAAGCTGGTCCCGATGGACAAGCTGGCCGAGCAATACGGCTTCGAGCCGCCGCGCGAACTCGGTTACAACACGGTCGAGGCCTGCGAGGCGATCCTTGAGGACAAGGTGCGGGCGTTCTTCATGCTGGGCGGCAATTTCGTCCGCGCCATCCCCGATCGCGACCGGATGGAGCCGGCGTGGCGACGCATCCGACTGACCGTGAACGTCGCCACCAAGCTGAACCGCAGCCATCTGGTGCATGGCGAGATCAGCTACGTGCTGCCGGTGCTGGGACGCATCGAGGTGGACCGTCAGCCAAGCGGGCCGCAATCCACGTCGATGGAGGACAGCACCTCGTGCATCCACGGCTCGAAGGGCGTGCGCGCGCCGGCCTCGAAACACCTGCTCAGCGAGGTGCGGCTGGTGGCGGAGATCGCCAAGGCGACGCTGGACCCCAACCCCAAGGTCACCTGGGACGTCTGGGCCGACGACTACAGCCGCATCCGCGAGTCGATTGCCGAGACCTATCCGGAAATCTTCTGGGACTACAGCCGGCGCATGTGGGAGCCGGGCGGCTTCCACCGCCCGCTTCCGGCGCGCGAGCGGGTGTGGAAGACCGAGAACGGCCGCGCCAACATCGTCACGCCGAAGGGGCTCGACGAGGATCTCGACATGCCGGGGGTGGGGCATGACGTGCTGCGGCTCATGACGCTGCGCAGCAACGACCAGTTCAACACCACCGTGTACGGCTACAGCGACCGCTTCCGCGGCATCGAGGGAACGCGGATGGTGGTGCTGATGCACCGTGACGACATCGACCGCCTCGGCCTCAAGGAAGGCGAGCAGGTCGGCATGGAGACCGAGTCCAAGGACAACATCAAGCGCGCGATGTCCGGGTTCCGGGTAACTCCATATGATATTCCGGTCGGCTGCGTCGGCGCCTACTATCCGGAAGCCAACGTGCTGATGCCGGTGTGGCATTACGCCGAGGGCAGCAAGGTGCCGGCGGCGAAATCCATCCCGGTACGCATCCGCAAGGCGGCCTGAACGGCGGGGTCGGCATCAGCCTCGATGCCGACCCCTCGCCCTCAGAGACTGTATTGAGAACTCTACTATGCCGGCCATCCGACGCGGCTTTTTGCGCTTCCGGTGCTCACGGCCCCACGGCCGCTGCGCTCCGGGTCGCAAAAACCCACGCCGGGCGGCATCCGGCCAAGCAGCCGGATACCTCTGGCTCGGCATAGCGAATTCTCAAACGGTCTCTCAGTAGTAGCGGTGACCGCCGAACAGCAGGAACAGCACGATCAACAGCAGGATCAGGCCGATGCCGCCGCCGCCCCAGCCGCCGCGCACCGGCGTTCCGGCGTCGCGGTAGCCGCCGCCGTACCAGCCGCGACGGTAGCCGGTGTGGCCGAAGCCGCCGAACGCCAGCACGATCAACACGATAAGAAGAATCAGGCCCATCCGCACATCTCCTGTTGCGAGCTAAAATGCAAACGCGGTCCGAGCGTTTCGGATGCACAGGCGTTACGAAGTCGCCTGCCGCAACACGCGAGTGTGCGCCGCCATCATGGCCAGCGCGCCAGGCCAATGCCGGGCCACCGCCAGCATGGCTGCCTGCCCCGCCGCGAATCCGCCTAGGCGCTGCGCCAAGCTGGCCAGCCGGACCTGCCCGCCCAGGTCGCGCGCCATGCGGCGATGGAACGTGTCGGCGCCGCGGCCGCCGCGCACATGCGCCGCCGCCGCCGCCGCCGTGTGCAGCGCCATCGCCATGCCGTCGCCGCAGAACGAGGGGATCACCGCCATCTGGTCGCCGAGCCGGAACAAGCCCGCCGGATCGCCCACCGCTGCGCGATGCACGAACCCGTATGGCACCCGGAAGATGCTGACCGGACGCTCCAGCAGCGCCTTCGCGCCATCAAGGCGGCGGCGCAGATGCGCGCTCTCGTCCATAAGGTCGCGCAGCAACCCGTTCCAGCCGCTTGCCGGAACCCGGTCGCGCGGCACCAGCAGGCACAGATTGGCCCGCCCTCCCTCGACCAGCTGCAAGCCGGCATAACCGCCGTGCAGCAGGATGACCTCGACATGCCCTTCGACTGCCGCGCGCTGCGGTGGCGTCAGGTCGAAGTAGGTCTTGAACCCGACCAGCTCGGCGGGCGGGCGGCGCAGGCGGCGGCGGATGCCGCGCAGGTCGTGCTTGCCGGTCGCCAGCAGCAGCGTGGCGCAGCGCCGCTCGCCGGTCGCGGTCCGCACCGCCAGCAGCCCGGACGGCTCGGCCCGCACCTGCGCCACCGCCACGCCGCGGTGCAGCGTCACGCCGCACTCGACGGCGCGCAGCAGCAGCGCCTCGTCGAGACGCCGCCGCGACAGCCCGTTGGCGGTGAATCCGAGCGCCGCCTCCGCCGTGCCGCCGCGCCCGACCAGCCGCACGCGCTCGATCGCCGACGCCCCAAGCCGCGCCGGATCGATGTCGAGCGGGGCCAGCGTGCGGCTCGCCTCGTGGCTCAGGAACTCGCCGCAGATCTTGTCGCGCGGGCCGGCGTCACGCTCGATCAGCGTCACCCGCCGCCCGGCCAGCGCCAGCAGGCAGGACGCCGCCGCGCCGGCCGGCCCGCCACCCGCGACGATCACGTCATCCTCGGACGCGGCGATTTTCAGCGTATGTGCCCCACGCAGTAGCGGAACGGCAGCCGCCACCGCACTTCGGCGCGCACATGGGCGACCTCGATCAACCGCTGCCACTCGGCGTGGCGAAAGCTGCGGGCGATCGACACCGGGCCGTCGTGCTGCACGAACCGATGCCAGCCGGCAGCGCGCGAGAGCAGGCGGAAGCCGTGGTACGACATGGCGCTGCGGTGCAGATCGTTGATGAACCAGCCGCGCACCGCCGTGCGGTCCATCCAGCGCAGGAACTCGACCACCGCCGGGTCGGGCAGGTGATGGGTGAACAGCGAGCTTACGACGACATCGGGCCGTGGGTCCGGGCGATAGGCGAACACGTCGCTGGTCACGTATTGCACCGCCATCGCCGCCGGGGTCGCGGCAACCGCCGCCGCGGTGCTCAGCGGGTTGAGGTCGACGCCCGACAGCCGCAGCCGCAGCCCCCGCCGCTTGCCCCAGCGATGGATGGCGCGCAGCAGGTCGCCCTCGCCAAATCCCACGTCCAGCACCGACAGCGCCGCCCCGGCCGGCAGCGGGCGGGCGACGCGGGTGAGCCAGGCCAGCGTCGGCCGGTGCGCCAGCGTCACCACGTTGACGGCCGCGAGGTCGCGCAGGCAGGCGGCGAAGTCGGCGGCGTCGGCGGCCTCGGTGTCCATCAGTTCGGAGTCGGAGCTGCGCCGCGACAAATCCATCTTGTTCAGGCGGCCATGCGGAAGCGGAACGTCTCGGCCACCACGCCCGGCCCGAACGCCATCGCCATGCCGTGCCCCGAGGCTCCGGAACTACGGGCCGCCGTGGGATCGCGCAGCATCGCCGCCAGCACGAACATCACGGTGGCCGACGACATGTTGCCGTAGTCGTGCAGCACCGCGCGCGAGTGGCGCAACGCCGCAGGGTCGAGCGACAGGCCGATCTCCACCGCATCCAGCACGCTGCGGCCGCCGGCGTGGACCGCCCAGAGGTCGAACGCCTGCGAGCCTTCGCCGCGCAACAGGCCGGTCGCCTCGTCCTGCCCCAACTCGCCGCGCAACGCTTGGGCAATGGCGCCGGGCACCTTGCCCGAGAGATGCATGTCAAAGCCCTGGTCGCCGATGTGCCAGGTGATGAGGTCGTGGCTGTCGGGCAGCACCTTGGCGCGGAAGTCCCGCAGCTCCAGCCCAACCGGGTCGGCGCTGACCAGGGCGGCGGTGGCGCCATCGGCGAACAGCAGGAACGACAGCACCGTCTCCAGGTTGGAAGATTCCTGCAGGTGCAGCGAACTCAGCTCGCAGTTGACCACCAGCACCCGCGCCGCCGGGTCGGAGCGCACGATGTGGTAGGCCGAGCGCAACGCCGGCACCGCCGCCGAGCAGCCCATGAAGCCGACCAGCATGTGTTCCACGTCGGCGCGCAGCCCCAGGCTTTCGGCCAACTGCACGTCGAGCGCCGGTGCGCTGAAGCCGGTGCAGGAGGCCGCGACGATGTGGGTGACGCGGGCGAGTTCGCCGGCGTCCAGCCCAAGCGCGGCAACCGCGCGCAACGACAACTCGCGCGCCCAGGGTTTGTACAGCGCCATCCGCGCCGCGGTGCCGGGGAACGCGCCACGGCGGTAGAACTGCCCGGCATCGACTTCGCCGGCATCCATCCTGCCGGGTACGAACTTCGACCAGCGATGGGCGATGCCGGAACGCTCGGCCATGCGCTCGAACGTCACCCGCGCCTTGTCGTCGGGGAGCAGGGTGCGGGCGAACTCGACGAAGGCGCCATGCACGTCGTTGGGCGGCACCGCGGTGCCGATGTCGTTGACGAAGGCGGCGGTCATGGCGCGGCTCCTAAGCGTAAGGCAGTCATGGCACAGCAGGCGTCATGGCACAGCCTTGGCGACGAGCACGGCGTTCAGCCCGCCGAATGCGAACGAGTTGGACATCGCCACCTCCACCGCAACGGCACGCGCCTGGTTCGGGATGCAGTCGATGGCGCATTCCGGGTCCGGCTCGCGGAAGCCGATGGTGGGCGGCAGCACGCCGTGCCGGAGCGCCAGCACGGTGGCGACCATCTCCAGCGCCCCGCTGGCGACCATGCAATGCCCGATCATGGATTTGGTCGACGAGACCGGCAGGCCGGGCAGCCGCGCGCCGAACACCCGCGCCAGCGCGGCGGCCTCGGTGCGGTCGTTCAGCCGCGTGCCGGTGCCGTGCGCGTTGACGTAGCCGACCGCGTCCGGCGGCAGGCCGGCGTCGTCGAGCGCCGCCCGCATTGCCCGTGCCGCGCCGTCCGTGTCGGGAGCTGTGACGTCGCCGGCATCCGCGCTCATGCCGAAGCCGACCAGCTCGGCCAGGATGCGGGCGCCGCGGGCATGGGCGTGGTCCCACTCCTCCAGCACCAGGATGCCGGCGCCCTCGCCGATCACCAGCCCGCTGCGGTCGCGCGAGAACGGGCGGCAGGCGTCGCCGCTCAGCACCCGCAGCGCTTCCCACGCCTTGAGGAAGCCGAACGTCACCGGGGCGTCGCTGCCGCCGGTGAGCGCCACGTCGAGCATCCCGGAGCGGACCATGTGGAACGCCTGGCCGATCGCGTGGTTGGACGAGGCGCAGGCGGAGGCGGTGGCAAAGCTCGGTCCGCGCAGGCCGAACTCGATCGACAACTGGCTGGTCGGCGCACTCGGCATGGCGCGCGGCACGGTGAACGGATGCACCCGGTTCACCCGCTCGCCATACACCGCCACGTAGGTCGCGTCGAAGGTGACCAGGCCGATCGAGGCGCCCAGCACCACGCCGGCGCGATGCGGCTCGGTGATCTCGGGGCTGGCTTGGCGCATCGCCTCGCGCGCCGCAACCAGGGCCAGTTGCGCGCTGCGGTCCAGCATCGCCAGCCGGCGGGCGTCGAAATGCGCCGCCGGATCGAAACCCGCCACCTCCGCCGCGAGCGTGGCACTCAGCCGCTCGGTCGGGATGCCGGCGATCGGCCCGATGCCGCAGTCGCCGCGCCGCATCCCGGCCCAGAATGCCGGCACGTCGGCACCCAGCGCGCAGACGGCGCCCAGCCCGGTGATGGCGACCCGCCGAGGCGTCAATCAGAATACCGAGGGTGCGGGCGTGGCTTTGGCCGGCGCCCGGTCCAGCGTCAGCAGCACATGGTCCACCAGATCGCCCACGGTGACGAATTCCGCCCCGGCCTTCTCCGACACCACCGGGATCTCGACGTCGAAACGCGATTCCAGCTCAAAGATCGTCTGCACCATGTCGAGCGAGGGGATGCCCAGCTCCTCAATCGAGGCCTCCGGCACCAGGCGGCTCCGCTCGATGCCGGTTTCCTTGGCGACGATGTCGAGGATTTGGTCGCGTCGCGAATCGGTCATGTTCGCCGGGCTCGATACGCCATCGCCAGAAAGCCCTCGCCGGTCATGGATAATGTCCCAGGATCACCTGCAGAGCCGGCGGCCCAAAAATCGCCAACGTCGCGCCGAGAAACGCCGCGGTTACCACCAAAGGCGCGAGAAAGCGGTCGCGCGACAGCTTGCCAGCCTCCGCACGAAGCCTGTTGGCCTCGTCCTGGAACTTTTGTGTCTCGGCAATCGAGCGATCGATCTGCTCACGCAGGTCCAGGCCAGCACTTGCGGCGTCACTCATCAGCATCCTCCGATTGGCGTCGCCGGGCCGTCGGGATGGCCGCGCCGCCCTCGCATTGCATAGAAAGATATAGTGACTCCGACGCCGGCTGCGAAGCCCGAGCTAAGATCAGGCCCGCTCGTAGACGCCGAACAGCACGCCCCAGCCCAGCAGGTGGCCGCGCGCCTGCGCCAACGCCGCGTGCCGCGAGGGTGGCGTCGGGAAGTTCGGAGAAGTGTCGAGAGCGAACATCTGGAAGGCATAGTGGTGCGGGCCGTGACCGGGCGGTGACGCCGGGGGCAGCCATCCTGCCCGTCCGAAGCCGTTGCGGCCGCATTGCAGGCCATCCTGCCCTTCGCTTTGCAGCGACGCGGGAATGGCGCCCTCGCCCAGCGAGCGCAGCTCGGGCGGGATCGCATATGCCAGCGCATGAACCAGCGGCACCGCGAACGGGATGTCCGCGTCCTCGACCAGCAACAGCAGCGAGCGGGCGCCTTGCGGAACTCCGGTCCAGATGAGCGGCGGCGACAACCCGGCGCCGTCGGCGGTGAACCGTGCCGGCAGGTCGACGCCGTGGCCGAACGCCGGGCTGTGCAGCCTGATGCACTCCGGCGTTGCCGCGACCCAGCGGCTCTGTGTCGCCAGCCCCGCGACCCCGGCCCGCACGCCACGCAAGGCGATGCCGAGTGGCCGCATGATCGCCGTCATAATTGCCATGCCGGGGCGCCCTTCAAAGCGGATCTGCCCCGACAGACGCCTGATCCTGGCCGGGGTTGCGCCGTCACACCAGCTTTCGGACCGCGGCCAACGCTTGCGGCGTGCTCCAGTCGGCGCCGCCCTCCAGCCGCCCCCGCTCGCGGCCCTGGCGGTCGATCACCAGCGTCGTCGGCACCCCGCGCGTGCCCAGCGTTTGCGCGGCGGCGCTCATCGGGTCGGTCAGCACCGCCAGGCCCTCGATGCCGTGGGCCTTGAGGTAGCGCGCCACAGTCGGGGCGCCGCCGCGGTCCACCGACAGCGCCAGCACCGCGATGTCGTCGGCGGCCGCCTGGCGGGCAAACGCGGCGAGGCTCGGCAGCTCGGCCACGCAGGGCGCGCACCACGTCGCCCACAGGTTCAGCACGACGCCGCGCCCGGCCAGCTCGGCCAATGTATGCGGCCGGCCGTCGGCGTCGTGCCAGGCGATCGCCGGCATTGCGCGCGGCAGGGTGAAGGTCCGCAGGGCGGAGATGTCCTGCAACGGCGGCACCTCCGGGTCCGGGCCGGTGTTGGGCGTGAGCGTCGCCGGTTGCGCGGGTTTGCGCAGCATCAGGCCGCCCGCTACGGTTCCCGCAGCCAGGATGCCGAGTGCCGCACGCCGCGCCATCCGCCTCTGATCCATAGAAAGCGCCTCCTCGTGACCGACATGCCGGCCGAACCAGCCCCAGCCAACCAGACATCCAACCAGACATGGGGCGGCCGCTTCGCCGGCGGTCCCGCCGCGGTCATGCAGGACATCAACGCCTCCATCGGCTTCGACCGCAAGCTGTGGCGCCAGGACATCGACGGCTCGCTCGCCCATGCCGCCATGCTGGCCCACGTCGGCATCATCAGCGCCCAAGATGAGCACGACATCCGCGGTGGGCTAGAGGCGATCGGGCAGGAGATCGCGGCCGGGCGGTTCGCCTTCGACGTGGCGCTCGAAGACATCCACATGAACATCGAGGCGCGGCTGACCGAGCGCATCGGCGATGCCGGCCGCCGGCTGCACACCGCGCGCAGCCGCAACGACCAGGTGGCGACCGATTTGCGGCTCTGGGTGCGCGACGCCATCGACGGCCTCGACGCCCAACTGGCCGATCTGATGCGCGCGCTGGCGGGGCGGGCGGCCGAGCACGCCGCCGACCCGATGCCCGGCTTCACCCATCTGCAGACCGCCCAGCCGGTGACCTTCGGCCACCACCTGCTGGCCTATGTCGAGATGTTCGGGCGGGATCGCGGGCGCCTGGCCGATGCGCGGCGGCGGCTGAACGAATGTCCGCTGGGAGCCGCCGCGCTGGCCGGCACCTCGTTCCCGATCGACCGCGCGATGACCGCCGCAAGCCTGGGCTTCGAGCGGCCCGCCGCCAACTCGCTGGATACCGTGTCCGACCGCGACTTCGCCCTCGAATTTCTCGCCGCCGCCGCCATCTCGGCAATGCACCTGTCCCGGCTGGCCGAGGAGATCGTGATCTGGTGCAGCGCCCCGTGGCGTCTGGTGCGGCTGTCGGACGCCTTCACCACCGGCAGCTCGATCATGCCGCAGAAGCGCAACCCCGACGCCGCCGAACTGGTGCGGGCGAAAACCGGGCGCATCACCGGATCGTTGATGGCGTTGCTGACGGTCATGAAGGGCTTGCCGATGGCGTATGCCAAGGACATGCAGGAGGACAAGGAGCCGGTGTTCGAGGCCGCCGCCGCCTGGGCGCTGGGATTGGCCGCGATGGCCGGCATGGCGCGCGACCTGCGGCCCGACCTCGGGCGGATGCGCGAGTTCGCCGGCGCCGGCTTCGCCACCGCGACCGACCTCGCGGATTACCTGGTGCGCGAGCTGAAGCTGCCGTTCCGCGTCGCCCACCACGTCACCGGCCGGCTGGTTGCCGCCGCCGAGGCGCGCGGCGTCGATCTCGCGCAACTGCCGCTCGCGGCGATGCAGTCCGAGGAGCCGCGCCTCACCGATGCGGTGTTCGCGGTGCTCGGCGTCGATGCCTCGGTCGCCTCGCGCCGCAGCTATGGCGGCACCGCGCCCGAACAGGTGGCCGCACAGGCGGCGCGCTGGCAGGCGGCGCTCGCATGAGGATCGTGGCGGTGTTGCTGCTGCTGGCGGCGGTGGGCTTGTCGGGCTGCGGCAAGCGCGGCGCGCCCTCGCCGATCGGGCCGCCCGACCAGATCACCTATCCACGCTCCTACCCGGCCTATTGAGCGCCTCATGCAAGCCAGTTCCGCCCGGCCCGAAGCCGCCGAACCCACTCCCGCCGAGCTGGTCGCCGCCCGGCCGTTCCTGTCCATGCACGCCATGGACGGCCTGCTGTTGGAAGGCGTGCCGCTGGCCGCCATCGCCGACACGCTTGGCACCCCGGCCTGGGTGTACGGCGCCGGCACCATGCGGGGCCGCCTGGCCGAGCTGACGGCGGCACTGGCGCCGCTGGGCGCGCACATCCACTACGCGGTGAAGGCCAACGACCACCTCGCGGTGTTGCGGCTGATGCACGCGGGCGGCGCCGGCGCCGACGTGGTGAGCGCCGGCGAGCTGCTGCGCGCGCGCGCCGCCGGCATTCCTGGCGACCGCATCGTGTTCTCCGGCGTGGGCAAGACCGCCGACGAAATCCGTGTCGCGCTGGCCGAGGGCGTGGCGCAGCTCAACGTCGAGAGCGCCGAGGAACTGGCGATGGTCTCCGGCATAGCGGCCGCCATGGGCCGCACGGCGCAGGTGGCGCTGCGGATCAATCCCGACGTCGACGCCGGTACCCACGCCAAGATCAGCACCGGGCGCGCGGAGAACAAGTTCGGCGTCGCCTACGACTCGGCGACGGCCCTGTACCGCCATGCCGCGAGCCTGCCGGGCGTCGAGCCGGTCGGCATCGCGCTGCACATCGGCAGCCAGATCTGCTCGCTGGTCCCATACCGCGCCGCCTATGCCCGTGCCGCCGCCTTGGTCGGCGACATCCGGGCAGCCGGCCAGACGGTCGGCGTGGTCGATTGCGGCGGCGGCCTGGGCATCGGCTACGGCGACGGGCCGGGCGTCTCGGTCGGCGCCTTCGCCGGCGTGCTGCGGGCGGCGTTCGGCGGCCTGGGCGTGCGGCTGATGGTCGAGCCGGGGCGCTGGCTGGTGGGGCCCGCGGGCGTGCTGCTGGCTTCGGTCACGCTGGCCAAGACCACCGGAGGCCGGCACTTCACCGTGCTCGATGCGGCGATGAACGATCTGCTGCGGCCGGCGATGTACGACGCCTGGCATGGCATCGTGCCGCTCTCGGCGGTGGACGCCGTGGCCGCGCTGACGCCGACCGACGTGGTGGGGCCGGTGTGCGAGACCGGCGACACGTTCGCGCGACGCCGCCTGTTGCCGTCGCTGGCCGCCGGCGCGTGCGTGGCGATCCTGGAGGCCGGTGCCTATGGTGCGGTGATGAGTTCCACCTACAACGCCCGCGCCCTCGCGCCGATCGCCATGGTCGACGGCGCGCGCTGGGCGATGATCCGTGGCCGTCAGCCGGTGGCCTCGCTGTGGGACGGGGAGATTATCCCTGACTTCGTAACGTGATCCGCCCGCCACGCAACCGGTCGGGGAGGCAATCGGGCAGCCTGGCGCTGCTGCGGATCGCGGCGCGCGCGGCGCTGCTGTTCGAGCAGCTCTGGCCGGCGCTGTGGCCGGCGCTGGGCGTGGCCGGCGCCTTCGTCGCCGCCGCCCTGCTGGGATTGGTGGCGATGCTGCCGCCGGTGCCGCACATGGTCCTGCTGGTCGCGGTGGCGGTGGCGGTGGCGGCGTTGTTGGCTCGCGGGTTGCGCCGCATCGCGATCCCCGCCGCCATGGCGGCGGACCGCCGGCTCGAACGCGCCTCCGGCTTGCTGCATCGCCCGCTCGCGGTGCTGGCCGACCGTCCGGCGGGCGGCACGGCGGACGAGCTGCTGTGGCGCGCGCATGTGACGCGGGTGAGGGCAAGCGTCGGGCGGCTGCGCGTCGGGATGCCGCGGCCGGGCCTTGCGGCGCTCGACCGGCGGGCGCTGCGCGGCTTGCTGCTGGTGGCGCTGGTGGCCGGCCTGTTCGTGGCCGGCATCGACGCGCCGGCCCGGCTTGCCGCCGCGATGACGCCGCATCTGGCGCCGGGAGTGCCGCCGCCGGCATTGCAGATCGAGGCCTGGGTCACGCCGCCCGCCACCACCGGCCTGCCGCCGACGGCGCTGCCGCTGGCGGCAGGTGAGGAGACGGCGATCGAGGCGCCGGCCGGCTCGCGGCTGCTGGTCAGCCTGTCGGGCGGGGCTGGCGGCGTGCCGCGGTTCCGCGTGGGCGATGCCGAGCAGCCGTTCCGCGACCTCGGCGGCGGCAGCTTCCAGGCCGCCACCGAGCTGGCGGCCAGCAACGTCGTGGCCGTGCAGCGCGATGGCGTCCAACTGGCGCGCTGGCGGTTGGCGGTGCTGGTCGATCCGGCGCCGCTGGTGATGTGGTCGGCCCCGCCGGGCGCAGCGTCGCGCAGCCGCCGCGACCAGGCCGCCACGGTGCGGCTGCCGTGGCGGGTTTCGCACCCTTACGGCGTCACTGCCCTGCAGGCCCGGCTGACATTGCGCCAGCGGCCGGCGGCGGCGCCGGTGGTCCTCGACATCCCGTTGCCGGGAGCCTCGCCCAAGGCAGCGTCCGGCGTTCGTTCCGTCGACCTCGCCGCGCATCCGTGGGCCGGGCTGCCGGTTGCGGCGACGCTGGTCGGCCACGACGCGGCGGGGCTTGCGGGCCACAGCGACGAGGCGATGTTCACTCTGCCGGAGCGGGCGTTCCAGCATCCGGGCGCGCAGGCCATCGTCAGCGCGCGCAAGCTTCTGGCGCTGGACCCCGGCAACCACGCGCCGCCGCTCGCCGTGCTCGACCGGTTGGCGCAGGACGACGCCACCTGGCGCGACGACCTGGCCGGCTTCCTCAACCTGCGGCTCATCATGGCCCAACTGGCGCGCGATCCCGGCGAGGCCGCCGCCGATGCGGTGCAGCCGTCGCTGTGGGAGCTGGCGCTGCACCTGGAGGAGGGCGCTCCGGCGCGCACCGCCGCCGCCCTGGCGCGCGAGCGGGCGGCGCTGCGCAAGCTGCTCGATGCCCAGCGGCACGGCGACAAGGTGGACCGGGCGGACATCGACAAGCGCGCCCAGGCGCTGCAACAGGCGCTGCGGAACCATCTGTCGGCCTTGGCGCAGCAGGCGCGGCGCGACCCCGCGAACAACCCGCCGCCGACCGCCGGGCAGCAAGCCCAGCGCACCTTGCAGCAACTGCGCGACGCCGCCCGCCGCGGCGACATGGACGCTGCCCGCGACCGCCAGGCCGAACTCGACAAGATGCTGCAGGCGTTGCAGAACCAGGGCAGCGACGGCGCGACCCAGGCCCAGCGGCAGCGTGCGCAGGCGCGCCGTGCCGGCCGTCAGCAAGGCCAGGAGCACATGAGCGTGCTGCAGGACCTGGTGCAGCGCGAGGCCGGCCTGCTCGACCACGCCACCTCCCGCAGCGCGCCGGCCGATCCGTTGCGCGACCTGTATGGCGCGCCGAGCGAGACGCCGGGCGGGCCGTCGCAGCAGGACGCACAGGCGGGCCAGCAGCGCGGCGACGACCGGCGCGTGCAGCAGGCGCTGCGCCTGGCGCTGGGCGAGCTGATGCAGCAGTTCGGCGACCTCACGGGCAAGGTGCCGCCCAACCTCGGCAACGCCGACATCGCCATGCATCAGGCAATCGGCGCGCTGACCCAGGGCCAGGACGCCGCGGCGGCAACCGCGGCGCAGCAGGCGATCGCGGCGTTGCAGCAGGGCGGCAAGGGTATGAGCCAGACGCTGGCCCGCCAGTTCGGCCGCGGCCCGTCCTCCGGCGACGGGCAGGACGGCGACCAAGGCCAGGGCGGGGACGGCCAGGCGGACGGCCAAGGCAGCGATCCCGGCGGCGTGCAGCCCGGCGACGGCCCGGCGCTGGGCGAGGGCAACGGTTCGGACAGCCAGGGCCAGTTCGGCGAAAGCCAGCCCGGTCAGCAGACCGATCCGTTCGGCCGCCGCCTGCCTGGCGGCCTCGCCGGCAGCGACGGCGGCGAGACCCGCGTGCCGGAGCAGATGGAGCAGGCGCGCACCCGCGCCATTCAGGAGGAGCTGCGCCGCCGTGGCGGCGACCGCACCCGGGCGCAGACCGAACTCGACTACATCGACCGCCTGTTGCAGCCGTATTGAAGGCTCGCCCCTGAAATCAGGCCTTGCGCAGCAGCAGCCGGGTGACGCCGTCCGCATTCCGCGTCTGGTCCAGCACTGCGTGGCCCAACGCCTTGGCGGCCTGGGGTACGCTGCGCACCGGCTCCGCGCCGCGCAACAACACCAATAGCGTCTCGCCTGCGGTCATTCGGTCCAACACAAGGCGGGTGCGCACGAAGGTCATCGGACAAATCTCGCGCGTGATGTCCAGCGTGCGGTCCGGCAACTTGACCGCACTAGGTAATGCGGTTGCACTGACCGTGTTGTGAATGATTCTGTTCTCTGACATCCGAATATCCGTTGCGGAGCGGGCGCTATGTTCCCTATATGCTACAGTCTTGAGTATCTGGAAAGAATTAAATGATCGACAATTCGCAAGGCTTGGATGTTCTGGGACTGACGGCGCAAATCGTTTCCGCTCACGTTTCTAACAATTCGGTAACTCCGGATGCGTTGCCGTCTCTGATACAGGATGTTTATCGCACGCTTTCGGGCGTGGGACATGAAATGCCGGCTCCCGACAAGCCGCAACCGGCGGTCCCGGCCAAGAAGTCTGTGTTTCCCGACTTCATCGTCTGTCTGGAGGACGGCAAGAAGCTCAAGATGCTGAAGCGTCACCTCAAGACCGCGTACAACATGACGCCGGAGCAATATCGCGACCGCTGGGACTTGCCGTCCGACTACCCGATGGTGGCTCCCAACTACGCCCGCCACCGCTCCTCGCTGGCCAAGAAGATCGGCCTCGGCACCAAGCCGCGCGCCGGCAAGTAGCGCCGCTGGAAAATACGGCGGGAAAACGACCGGGGAACCGCCGACGCGATTTGCGTCCGCTCCCCGCGTCCGGGTATTCTGGGGCGGATGGAAAGCCGGATCGAGCGCCTCTGCATAGAGCGTGGGCTGAAGATGACCGGCCAGCGCCGAGTGATCGCGCGCGTGCTGTCGGATGCGTCCGACCACCCCGATGTCGAGGAGCTGTACCGACGCGCCACTGCGCTGGATGGGCGCATCTCGATCGCCACCGTGTATCGCACGGTGCGGCTGTTCGAGGAGAAGTCGATCCTCGAGCGGCGTGACTTCGGCGGTGGCCGTGCCCGCTACGAGCCGAGCGAGCACGGCCATCACCACCACCTGATCGACGTCGACACCGGCCGGGTCATCGAGTTCGACGACACCGACCATGAAGCGCTGATCCGCGCCATCGCCGCCCAGCTCGGTTTCGACGTGGTGTCGATGCGTCTCGAACTGTTCGGGCGGCGCCAGGAGGCGGTGGCGGCGCAACCCCGTGCCAAGCCGGCGCCCACACCGGCGCCGACACTGGCACCCGAGGCGGCTGCCCGCCGCGATGACATCCGCGGTGCCGGGGCACGATGAAGGCCGACATCACTCCGGCGATGCTGATACCGCCCTCGGTGTCGATGGGCGAATTGCGCAGCGGCAACCTCGGCGTGCGGGTGGCGACGACGCCGGGCGAACTCGATGCCGTGCAGGCGCTGCGCTACCGCATCTTCTACGACGAATTGGGCGCGACGCCGAACGCCGCCGCCGCCGCGAGCCGCCGCGACCGCGACGAGTTCGACGCCGTGGCCGATCATCTGATGGTGGTCGATCACGCCATCGGCCCGGGACCGGAGGGCGTGGTCGCCACCTACCGCATGATCCGCGAGCCGGCCGCGGCGTCGCTGGGCGGGTTCTACTCCGCCGACGAATACGACATCTCCGCCGTGACCGGCTTTCCCGGCCATGTGCTGGAGTTGGGACGGTCCTGCGTCGATGCCGCCTATCGCGGGCGCAGCGCCATGCAACTGCTGTGGCGCGGCCTTGCGGCGTATGTGTTCCTGAACCGCATCGACCTGATGTTCGGCTGCGCCAGCCTGTCCGGCACCGATCCCGACGCCGTCGCAACCGAGCTGTCTTATTTGTATCACAACCATTTGGCGCCGGTGGAACTGCGTCCGCGCGCCCTGGCGGCGCGCTATGTGGACATGCGGCGGGTCGATCCGGCGATGCTGGACGGGCGGCGCGCCCTCGCCTTGCTGCCGCCGCTCATCAAGGGCTATCTGCGCCTGGGCGGCTTCGTCGGCGACGGCGCGGTGATCGACCATCAATTCAACACCATTGACATCGCGATCGTGGTCAAGACCGATCAGGTGACGGAAAAATACTACCGTCACTACGAACGCGGCCGCGACGCGCCCGACTGACCGGGGCCTCGATGACCCGCTACTCCGTGGTGATGACCGCGCCGCGCCTGGCACCGAGCGCCGTGGCGCTGCTGCGGGCGGCCGGCTGCGCGATCCATTACACGCCGCCCTATCCCTCGCCCGAGGCGCTGGCCGAGTTGGTGCGGCGGGTGCGGGCCGATGCCATCCTGTCGCGGCAGGGCAAGGTCGGGGCCGACGTCATGGACGCCTCGGCGGCGCTGCGCGTGGTGGCGCGGCATGGCGTCGGGGTGGACGACGTGGACCTGGAGGCGGCCCGCGCCCGCGGCTTGCTGGTGACGCGGGCGCCGGGGTCGAACACCGTGGCGGTGGCCGAGCACACGCTGGCGCTGATCCTGGCGTTAGCCAAGAGCCTGCGCCCGTTCGGCGCGGCGATCGAGGCGGGCGGCTGGCGAGGCGGCGAGACACAGGCGCGCGATATCGCCGGGCTGCGCTTGGGCCTGATCGGCCTCGGCGACATTGGCCGCGCGGTGCGGCCGCTGGCGGAGGCGTTCGGGATGGCGGTGGCGGGATGCGACGAGGCGGCGGTGGCGGCCGGTGGGTTGCCGGCGTTGCTGGGCGTCAGCGACGTGGTTTCGCTGCACTGCCCGCTCACGCCGCGGACGCGCCACCTTATCGATGCGGCGGCGCTGGCCGCGATGCCGGCGGGGTCGTTCCTGGTCAACACCGCGCGCGGCGGCATCGTCGACGAGGCGGCGCTGCTGGCGGCGCTGGACCGCGGCCACCTCGCCGGCGCGGCGCTCGACGTGTTCGAGGACGAGCCGCCGCCCGCCGGCCATCCGCTGCGCCGGCATCTGCGGGTGATCGCGACGCCGCATGTCGCCGGGGTCACGCCAGATGCGCTGGACCGCATGGGCGTCATGGCGGCGGAGTGCATCGTGGCCGCGCTGACCGGGCAGGCCGTGCCGCCCGAGCGCGTCGTGGTGGCGGCGCGATGACCATGCCCACGGGCCGGCTGGCGCTGCTGCTGGCGGTGGGTCTCGGCGCGCTGTCGGCCTTGGCGCTGCCGCCGTATTTCGCGCTGCCGCTGCTGCCGGTGGCGGTCTGCGGATTGCTGGCGCTGATCCGCCAGCGCCGCAACTGGAGCGGCGCAGCGAAGGTCGGGTTCTGCTTCGGCTTCGGCCATCACGTCGTCGGCCTATACTGGATCACCGACGCGATCATGCTGGACGCCGCGCAGTTCTGGTGGCTGGTGCCGATCGCCGTGCCGCTGCTGGCGATGGTGCTGGCGGTGTTCGTGGCCGCGACCTGCGCGCTGGCGTGGCTGGCGCGTCCCGGCTGGCCGCGAGCGGCGACGCTCGCGGGCGGCTGGGTGCTCGCCGACCTGCTGCGCAGCGTGGTGTTCACCGGCTTCCCATGGAACCCGCTGGGCAGCGTGTGGGCGCTTCCGGGCCGGCTGGGCGACGTGTTTCTGCAACCGGCCACCTTGCTCGGCGTGCACGGGCTGACCCTGGCCACCGTGCTGCTGTGCGCGACACCCAGCCTTGGCCGCCGGGCGTGGCTGGCGGGGGCCGTTGCGTTGTCGGCGTGGGGCGGCTTCGGCCTGTGGCGGCTGGATCAGCCAACCGCGCCGAACCTGCCGCTGGCGGTGGCGGTGGTTCAGGGCAACGTCGCGGAGGGCCAGAAATGGAACCGCGAGATGGCGCTGGCGAGCTTCGGCGGCTACCTCGACCTGACCCGCGAGGGCGCCGCGAGCGCGCGCGCCGTCTATCCCGGCGTGCCGGTGGTGGTAGTGTGGCCGGAGACGGCGAGCCCCTTCCTGCTGGCCACCGATGGCAACGCGCGCGCCGCCATCGCCGAGGCGGTCGGGGCGGGCGGCACGGTGTTGGCCGGCAGCGTGCGCTTCGATGCCGACGGGCGGCCGCGCAACAGCATGATGGTGATCCGCACCGCCGGGCCGCCGCTCGCCACCTACGACAAGTGGCATCTGGTGCCATTCGGCGAGTACCAGCCGGTCTGGGCGCGCATCGGCATCCAACTGGTGCCGGGCAACGGCTTCGCGCCCGGGCCGGGAGCGCGGACGCTGCATGTCGCGGGCCTGCCGCCGTTCGGGCCGCTGATCTGCTACGAGGCCATCTTCCCCACCTGGATCGTCGACGAGGCAGACCGGCCGGACTGGCTGGTCAACATCACCAACGACGCCTGGTTCGGCGACAGCAGCGGGCCGCGCCAGCACCTCGCGGCGGTGCGGATGCGCGCGGTGGAGGAGGGCTTGCCGCTGTTCCGCGCCGCCAACACCGGGATCTCGGCCGACTTCGACGCCTATGGCCACGAACTGGGCCGCATCCCGCTTTCCACCCGCGGCGTGCTGCTGCACACCTTGCCGGGCACTTTGCCGCCGACGCTGGCCAGCAGGCTCGGCCTGCTCGGCCCTGGGTTGCTGGCGCTGGCCATGACCCTGCTCGGCATCGGCTGGAGCCGGCGTTCCATACTGGCCAGTGCCACCGCAAGACGAATATCTCAATAAAGCTTAAAGACGTTGACGACCTAGGGTTGTATCATTAACCTATTGGCAACCGTTGACGATACTAGGAGCTGCGATGTCCGACGCCGCTGAGCGTGAGTCCCGTATCGATCCGATCGACGTTCATGTCGGCCAGCGCATCCGCCTGCGCCGCAACCTGCTCGGCCTCTCACAGGAGAAGCTGGGCGAAGCGTTGGGACTGACCTTCCAGCAGGTGCAGAAGTATGAGCGCGGCGTCAATCGCGTCGGCGCCTCGCGCTTGCACGTCCTGGCGCGGGTGCTCGACGTTCCGGTTGGCTTCTTCTACGACGACCTGCCGACAACCGAGGGCGACGCGCCGGTGGTCCCGGTGCTGGGACGCCGCGTGGGCGGGTTCGCTGACGCGCAGGAGGGCTTCAGCGACGATGCGGCGACCCGGAAGGAGACGCAGGATCTGGTTCGCGCCTATGCCCGGATCACCGATGCGGCGGTGCGCAAGCGGCTGGTCGAGTTGGTGAAGTCGATGGCGCCCGCCGAGTAGGCCTTACGGCGGGCGCAACTGCGGGTTGTCGAACACCGGGTGGTGCCAGCGGTGCAGCGCCTCGCCGAGCGCCGCCGCGAGGTCGCGCTTCTCGTCTTCGCCCAAAGTCGAGGCGATCTCCTCGCGCGCCTGCCGCGCCTGCAGCAACAGCCGTGGCACCCGCCCCGGTCGCTCGGTTAGCTGGATCGACAGCCAGGCCGGCGGCAGCAGGCGCTCCGTGCGCGCGCCTTTCGGGTCGGTGCGGACGATACGCAATCCGGCGCTGGACAGCAGCACGATCTCGCTGGCTCGCGCGCCCCGCGCATTGAGCCGCAGCAGGAAGGCGGCCAGCAGCAACTCGATGCCGGTGAACCCGCCGACCGGCCAGGCCCCAAGATAGATGAACATACCCGCGTTGGCGCCGCACATCAGGCAGATGGCGCCGAGCAGCCGCCGCAACGCGCGCGGTGACAGGCTGCGGTGCGGCACGATCACCGCCTCGAACATCGGCGTTTCGGCGTCCATGGTAGCGATATGGGATGCGGCGGGGTCTTGCCAGGGCTGGCCGGGGTCGGGACAGTGCGAACATGATCGTGGCCCAGAACAACACTCCGAAGATGACCCGCGAGCAGGTGCGCCTGTTCCTGGAGGCGCTGGCCCGCGCCAACCCCGACCCGCAAAGCGAACTCGCGTTCATCGACGCCTACACGCTGCTGGTGGCGGTCGTGCTCTCGGCGCAGGCGACCGACGTGTCGGTCAACCGCGCCTGCGTCGGCCTGTTCGCCGCGGCCCCCGATCCGGCGGCGATGGTGGCGCTGGGGGTCGAGGGCGTGGGCGGCCATATCCGCAGCATCGGCCTGTGGCAGGGCAAGGCGCGCAACGTCGTCGCCCTCTCGCAACTGCTGCTGGAGCGGCACGGCGGCGTGGTGCCGGCCGACCGCGAGGCGCTGGAGGCGTTGCCTGGCGTGGGGCGCAAGACCGCTAACGTGGTGCTGAACGTGGCGTTCGGGGAGTCGACGATGGCGGTCGACACGCACATCTTCCGGCTCGGCAACCGCACCGGCCTGGCCCCGGGCAAGACCCCGCGCGAAGTGGAGGACGGGTTGGTGCGGCGGGTGCCGGCCGCCATGCTGCGGCCCGCGCATCACTGGCTGATCCTGCACGGGCGCTACTGCTGCAAGGCGCGGGTGCCGGAGTGCTGGCGCTGCGTCGCCGCCGAATGGTGCGGGTTTCCGGCCAAGCTCTCGGCGCCGCCGCTGAAGCCGACGCCAGCGGCCCGGAAACCCGGCGCATGAGGCCCGACCCCGACCACGACATCCTTGGCCTGATCGACGTGCAGCCGACCTTCATGCCCGGCGGCGAGTTGCCGGTGGCCGAGGGCGACGCCGTGTTGCCAGTGATCGCGAAGCTGCTGGCCGGCCCGTTCGCCCATGCCTTCGCCACCCAGGATTGGCACGCGGCCGGCCATATCTCGTTCGCCAGCGCGCATGGCCGCGCGCCGTACGAGCGGATCGAACTGCCGTACGGGACGCAGACGCTGTGGCCCGACCATGCCATCCAGAATACTCCGGGCGCGGCACTGCATCCCGCCCTCGATACCGCCCGCGTCGAGGTGATCGTGCGCAAGGGCTTCCATCCGCAGGTCGACAGCTACTCGGCGTTTTTCGAGAACGACCGCGCGACGTCGACCGGGCTGGATGGCTGGCTGCGCGCGCGGCACTTCCGGCGGCTGTTCCTGGCTGGGCTGGCGACCGATTTCTGCGTCGCCTGGACCGCCGAGGACGCTATCCGGCTCGGCTATGCGGTGGTGCTGGTCGAGGACGCCTGCCGCGGCATTGGCCTGCCGCTGCCAGACGGCGGCACGACCATGACGGCGGCACGAAGCCGGCTGGCCGGGTTGGGCGTGGTGCTGACGGATTCGGCCAGGCTTTTGTAATCTAGGCTTTTGTAATCAGGCCGTGCCGTGGGCACTATCGCCGCCGGTCACGTCGTAGCAGGCTCCGTGCGGTCCGAAACGGGCAGAACAGCCGGTGTCGGGTTCAGTTGCGCGCGCATGGCTGACTCACGGCGGATTGTGGGGCGGCGGCGTGAACCGGACTGCGTCCAGCGTCATTCCAGTGGCATGGAACGTGTCGAGCCATCGAAGATCTTCGTGACCAACATCCCGGCTCGTCTCGACCGCCTGCCGTGGTGCCGCTTCCATTGGCTCGTGGTGGTGGCGCTCGGCATCACCTGGATCCTCGACGGGCTGGAGGTGACGCTGGTCGGCTCGCTGTCCGGCGCGATCAGGGACAGCTCGCTGCGCCTGTCGGAAAGCGAGATCGGCTATGCCGCCAGCTCCTACCTGATCGGCGCGGTGTTCGGCGCGTTGTTCTTCGGCTGGCTCACCGACAAGCTCGGGCGCAAGAAGCTGTTCACCATCACCGTGCTGGTCTACCTCGTGGCCACCATCGCCAGCGGCTTCTCATGGGATTTCTGGTCGTTCGCGCTGTTCCGGATGCTGACCGGGGCCGGCATCGGCGGCGAGTATTCGGCGGTCAACGCCACCATCCAGGAGCTGATCCCGGCGCGCCGGCGCGGCTTCACCGACCTCGTCATCAACGGCAGCTTCTGGGTCGGCGCGGCCCTGGGGGCGTTGGGGGCGCTGGCGGCGTTGAACCCCGCGGTCATGCCGACCGCCTATGGCTGGCGCGTGGCGTTCGTGATCGGCGGCGTCATCGGCTTCATCACCTTGCTGCTGCGCCGCTGGATTCCAGAGAGCCCGCGCTGGCTGATGACCCACGGCGATCCCGAGAACGCCGAGGCGGTGATGTGCGAGATCGAGCAACGGGTGCGCGACCAGGCCGGAACGCTGCCTGCGCCGCCGGAGAACCATCTGCGGTTGCGGCGCGACCGCGACAGTTGGTTCGTCGAGGGCGTGCGGGCGTTGTTCGGCCGCTACCGCCGCCGCACCTTCGTCGGCGTGTCGCTGATGACGGCGCAGGCGTTCTGCTACAACGCCGTGTTCTTCACCTACGCGCTGATCCTGACCCGCTTCTACCATATCCCGTCCAGGCGGGTCGGCTTGTTCATCCTGCCGTTCGCCGCCGGCAACTTCGCCGGGCCGTTGCTGCTCGGGCGGTTGTTCGACAGCATTGGCCGCAAACCGATGATCGCCGGCACCTACGTGCTGTCCGGCGTGCTGCTGATGCTGACCGGCTGGCTGTTCACGTTGAACATCCTGAGTGCCGTGCAGCAGACCGCGGCCTGGACGCTGATCTTCTTCTTCGCCTCCGCCGCGGCCAGTTCCGCCTACCTCACCGTGGGCGAGAGCTTCCCGCTGGAGGTGCGCGCGGTCGCCATCGCGATCTTTTACGCGGTGGGCACCGGGGTCGGCGGCGTCTCCGGTCCGGCGATCTTCGGCCGGCTGATCGAGAGCGGCTCGCGGGGCAGCATCTTTTACGGCTATTTGCTCGCCGGCGTGCTGATGGTGGCGGCCGGGGCGGTCGAGCTGTGGCTCGGGGTCAACAGCGAGCGAAAAAGTCTGGAGGAGGTGGCGCTCCCGCTGTGCTCGGTCGATCGTGAGGGCAGGACCATCGGACTGGCGTGACGACAGGCATTATAACATGACCGATCAGACATGAAACCGGAATGGCTTTGGGGCGTTTTGAGTTCGTCGCTTCACACGGTAGGAGACCAGTTATGGACAAGGATCGGGTATCGGGCGCCATCGACCAAGCCAAGGGCGCGGTCAAGGACGGCATCGGCAAGATGACCGGCGACACCAAGTTGCAGGCCGAGGGCAAGGCCGACAAGGCCGCTGGCAAGGTTAGCAGCACTGTGGGCGGCGCCAAGGACGGCGTGCGCGACGCGGCCGACAAGGCATAGTTTCGAGCTTTACTGAATTGGGGCGTCGCGGGTGACCGCGACGCCCTTTTTCGTGGCATGTGCTGGCGTAGCCAACTTGCCACCTGCGGCGGCACGGATCAGTTTGGCCGCTACGGGCGGGAACACGCGAATGGTTGGCCGGGACGAGTATCGCGATGCCATGGCGCGGGTTGGCGCGGCGGTGAACGTCATCACCACCGACGGCCCGGCCGGCCGGCGTGGTTTCACAGCCTCGGCGGTGTGCAGCGTGAGCGACGCGCCTCCCACGCTGCTGGTCTGCGTCAACCGCACGCATGACTCCCATGCCGCCCTGCTGGCCAACGGCGTCATGTGCATCAACACGCTGAATGCCCGGCAAAGCCATCTGTCCGATGTGTTTGCCGGCTTCACCAATCAGGAAGGTGCCGCGCGGTTTGCCGCCGCCGGTGTCTGGTACGAGATGGCCACCGGCGCGCCGGCACTGCGCGAGGCGGTGGTCTCGTTCGATTGCCGCATCGTGCAGACCACCGATGTCGGCACCCATAGCGTGTTCTTCGCCGAGGTGGAGGCGGTCAGGCACGGCACGGCGCACGATGCGCTGATCTACTTTGGCCGCGCCTACCATCCCGTCGCGCACCCGGCGGGCTAACGAGGCCCGGAACGTCCGGACCCCGCCTTCGCATCGCGGGTAGGTTTGGACTACATCGCCTGCTTGTAATCGCCGTCGTGCCAGACATACCAAACGTATTTGGCCGATTTCACGTCGCCCTTGCTGTCATACGAGATGTCGCCCAGCACCGAGTTCCATGGCCCGCCCGACTTCATCTCGTCGGCGACCTTGTGCGCGTCAGTGGTGCCGGCCTTGGCCACGGCCTCGGCGTACACCTGGATTGCCGCATAGGTGTAGAGGACGTAGCCCTCGGGATCGATGTTCTTGGCCTTGAACTCCTGGACCACGCTGGCGGCCACCGGGTTCATCCGCGGGTCGGCGGCGAAGGTCTGCATCAGGCCCTCGCCAGCCTTGCCGGTGACTTGCCAAAGATCCTTGGTTTGCAGCGAGTCGGGACCCATGACCTGGGCATTCAGGCCCTGCTCGCGGGCCTGGCGGGTAATCAGCCCCACCGCCGGAGCGTAGCCACCGATGTAGATGACGTCGATCTTGGCTTCCTTGAGGCGGCTGATGAGAGCCGAGTAGTCATGCTCGCCGGCGACATAGGCGGTGTACAGCGTCTCCTGCTTGCCGCCGGCATTCATGTACTTCTTGGTCTGGTCGGCGATGCCTTTGCCGTAGGTGCTGTTGTCGTTGAGGATCGCGACGTTCTTGTCCTTGTAGGTGGTGGCCAGCGTATGGCCGGCGAACTCGCCCTGCTTGTCGTCGCGGCCGCAGGTGCGGAACGTGTTCCAGGCACCGCTATCGGTGAACGCCGGGTTGGTCGAGGCCGGCGTGATCTGCAGGATACCTTCCTCGGTGTAAACCTTGCTGGCCGGGATCGAACTCGACGAGCAGAAATGGCCGGCGACGAACTTCACCCCGTCCTCGGCGAACTTGTTGGCGACCGAGACCGCCTGCTTCGGGTCGCAGGCGTCATCGCCGATTTCCAGCACCAGCTTCTGGCCGAGCACGCCGCCCTTGGCATTGATGTCCTCGACCGCCTGCTGTGCGCCCTCCTTCAGCTGGATGCCGAACGTCGCGTTCTCGCCGGTGATCGGGCCGGCGGTGGCGATCTTGATCTGCGCGTGTGCCGGGGCGGCCACGACGGTCGCCGCGAGCGCCAGCATGGCGGCGCCTGCGAACAAAGTCCGTTTGGTCATCGATGTGTCCTTGCAGGGTTCCCACCCGCATAACGCGGGGCTGATTTGCATGTTAAGCACAACGTACGGTTTCGTGAAGCCCTTGGTGAGCGCTCGCGCCGGCGACTTTCGACCGTAATTTCCTCAGCGCTTCAGGCAGGGATTTAACGCGCCGATGCCGGCGGTTCGTTGCGATCCGGCGCCGTCCTGAACCCGCAGCCGCTCAATGCGCGCCCTCAAGGTACGCCGCACGTATCTCCGGACGCGCCAGCAGCTCCGCCCCGCCCCCGGCCATGGTGATCGCCCCGTTCACCAGCACGTAGCCGCGGTGCGCCAGACGCAGCGCCTGGAAGGCATTCTGCTCCACCAGCAGCACGGTCAAGCCGGTCGTGCGGTTCAGCGTGCGGATGGCGTCGAAGATCAGCCGCACGATCAGCGGCGCCAGGCCGAGGCTCGGCTCGTCGAGCAGCAACAGGCGCGGGCGGCTCATCAGCGCGCGGGCGATTGCCAGCATCTGCTGCTCGCCGCCAGACAGCGTGCCGCCGCGCTGCGCCACACGCTCGCGCAGGCGCGGGAACAGCGTGAACATCTGCTCCATGACATCAGCCAACTGCGCCGGCGAGCGGCCGGGCGCGCCCATCAGCAGGTTCTCACGCACGCTCATGCGCGGAAAGATGCGGCGGCCCTCGGGTGATTGGGCAATGGCCCGGCGCATGATGAGGTGCGTGGGCATCCGCGTGATGTCGACGCCGTCGTAGACGATCCGGCCGGTGCGCGCCCGCGGGTTGCCGCAGATGGTCATCATCAGCGTCGATTTGCCGGCTCCGTTCGCGCCGATCAGGGTCACGATCTCGCCCTCGTCGACAGTGAGGTCGACGCCCTTCAACGCCTGGATCGCACCGTAGAACGCGGTGACGCCGGTGATGCTCAGCAACTGGCTCATGCCGCCGCCTCGCTGGCGGGGGTCTCGTCCTCGTCGCCCTCGCCCAGGTAGGCGGCGATCACCGCGGGATCGTTGCGCACCTCGTGCGGCGTGCCGTCGCTGATCTTGGCGCCATGATCGAGCACGACGACGTGGTCGCTGATCCGCATGACCACGCCCATGTCGTGCTCGATCAACAGGATCGAGCAGCCGTCGCGCTTGATGCCGAGCAGCAGCGCCGACAGCTCGTCGCTCTCGCGCGGGTTCAGGCCGGCGGCGGGTTCATCCAGGCAGAGCAGGACTGGCCCGGTGCACATGGCGCGCGCGATCTCCAGCCGTCGCTGCGCCCCATACGGCAGCGCCCCGGCGGGGTCGTCGGCGCGGCCCAGCAGCCCGGTGGCATCGAGCCAGTGCCGCGCCCGCTCGACGCCGATGCGTTCGCGCGCCCGGGTGCCGCCGATGCCGAACACACCGAGCAAACCTAGCCCGACGTTGGGCATCAGCATGTTGTGCTGCGCCACCATCAGGTTCTCCAGCGCGGTCATGCCGGCGAACAGGCGGATGTTCTGGAAGGTGCGCGCGACGCGGGCGCGGCGGGCGATCAGGTGGCCGGCCATCCGCTCCAGCCCGAAGGTCGGGCCATCGGGATGCACCAGCTCCAGCCGGCCGGCGGTCGGGCGGTAGAAGCCGGTGATGCAGTTGAACACCGTGGTCTTGCCGGCGCCGTTCGGGCCGATGACCGCGGTGATCTCGCCGAGCCGCGCCTCGAACGTAAGCCCGCCCACCGCGGTCAGGCCCCCGAAGCGCATCACCAGGTTGTCGACCAGCAGCAGCGGCGGCGGCACCGCCATCAACTGCGCCCCTCGGCCACCAGCTCGGCGGCGATCTCACGCGGCGCGCCCAACGCCACGCTCGGCGTGCGGCCCGACACCAGGCCGCGTGGGCGCAGCACCATCATCAACACCAGCGCCGCGCCGAAGATCAACATGCGGTATTGCGCGAGGTCGCGGAACAGCTCGGAGCCGCCGATCATCACCAGCGCCGCCAGCGCCACGCCGAGTTGGCTGCCCAAGCCGCCCAGCACCACGATGGCGAGCACCATGGCGCTCTCGATGTAGGTGAAGCTCTCCGGGCTTACGAACGCCTGCCGGGTGGCGAAGAACGCGCCGGCGAAGCCGCCGAACATGGCGCCGATGGAGAATGCCGTGAGCTTGGTCACGGTGACGTTGATGCCCAGCGCGCGGCAGGCGACCTCGTCCTCGCGCAATGCCTCCCAGGCGCGGCCCAGCGGCAGCCGCCGCAGGCGCAGCGACACCCAGTTGGTCAGCAGGGCAAGGCCGAGGATGACATAGTACAGGAACACGAAGCGTTGGGTGACGCTGTATTCCAGGCCGAAGAACCCGGCGAAGGTGTGCGGCCCGCCGCCGCCGCTGAAGGTGAGGCCGAACAGCGTCGGGCGCGGGATGCCGCCGATGCCGTTCGGGCCGTTGGTCAGCGAGGTCCAGTTCAGGATGACGATGCGGATGATCTCGCCGAACGCCAGCGTCACGATCGCAAGGTAGTCGCCGCGCAGCCGCAGCACCGGAAAGCCCAGGATCATGCCCCAGACCGCCGCGAACAGCCCCGCCAGCGGCAGGCAGGTCCAGAAGCCGAGGTCGAAGCTCGTGCTGAACAGCGCATACGTGTAGGCGCCGACCGCATAGAACGCGACATAGCCGAGGTCGAGCAGGCCGGCGAGGCCGACCACGATGTTAAGCCCCCAGCCCAGCATCACATAGGTCAGCACCAGGATGCCGACGTCGAGGACGTAACGGCCGCCATACAGCGGCAGCGTGATCGCAAACACCAGCAGCAGCGGCGCCAGGAAGCGGCCGGAGCGGGCCATCGCTTCGGCCAGTTGGCGCGCCGGACGCCGGCTGCCGCGTTGCTGCGCCGCCCGCGTGGCCTGCCACAACGACATCATGAAGCGCCCGGCGAACACCACCGCCACGATGACGACCACCCGGACCGGCTTTGTCGCCAGCACCAATATGCCATTATCGACTTCGGTGGGCAGCCCGACCATGGCCGCGAACAGGCCAAGCGCCACCAGCGCGGTCAGGAACGCATCGCGCAGCGCCACCGCGATGACGGGACGCTCTCCGGCGGCGGCGCTCATACCTTCTCGATGTCCGCGCGTCCGAGCAGGCCGGATGGCATGAAGATCAGCACGATGATGAGCACCGAGAACGCCGCCACGTCCTTGTACTGGACGCTGGCGTAGCCCGACCAGAAGCTCTCGATCAGCCCGATCGCCAGGCCGCCCAGCACCGCGCCCGGCAACGAGCCGATGCCGCCCAGCACCGCGGCGGTAAACGCCTTCACCCCGGCGTTGAAGCCGATGAAGAAGTTGATCGAGCCATAGTACAGCAGGAACAACAAGCCGGCGACGGTGGCCAGGCAGGCGCCGATGACGAAGGTCAGGCTGATGGTGCGGTCGGTGTCGATGCCCAGCAGCGTCGCCATCTTGAGGTCTTGCTCGCAGGCGCGCATGGCGCGGCCCAGCGGCGTGCGGGTCACGAGATAGGTGAAGATCGCCAGCATCAGCAGCGTGGTGGCGGCGATCAGCACCTGCATCCACGATAGCTGCACCACGAAGCCGTTCTGCTCCAGCAGCTTGAGGCCGCCGGGGATCATCGAGGCGATGTTCTTGTCGCGCGCGCCCTGCGACACCTGCACGAAGTTCTGCAGCACGATGGACATGCCGATCGCCGAGATCAGCGGCGCCAGGCGGAACGAGCCGCGCAACGGACGGTAGGCGATGCGCTCCACCGCCCAACCATACAGTCCCGCGATGGCGGCGGCGAACACCAGCGTCAGGGCCAGGGCGATAGGCACCGAGGTGATGCCGATGACCGACAGCAGCGTTAGCGCGATCAGCGACAGGAAGGCGCCGACCATGAAGATGTCGCCGTGGGCGAAGTTGATCATGCCGATGATGCCGTAGACCATCGTGTAGCCCACGGCGATCAGCCCGTAGATCATGCCGAGCGTGACGCCGTTGATGAGTTGCTGCAGCGCATACGCCAAGCCAGGAATCCCTTGTTTTTCGATCACTAAACAGCGATTAGCGAAGCACGGGGTTGCGCCGCTTGCAAGGGTGACCGGCGGATTTGCCGTGTGCCGCTTCGGTTCGTCGATGAGGGGTTCACATTCGCCCGCCCCGTTGCTATTAGGCCGCAGCCGCTTCGGCGGGCGCATAGCTCAGTTGGTAGAGCAGCTGACTCTTAATCAGCGGGTCGTAGGTTCGAATCCTACTGCGCCCACCAACATGCCAGCCGTCATCGTATGGTCAGGCACGTTGCTCGCTCGCGCGGCACGACCCGCCGGTCGCGCTTCGGACCGCCGTGGCGTAGCTGAGCGGCGACATGCTCGAGCAGGATGCTCACGCTTATGGGCTTGACGAGGTAGTCGTCTGCCCCGGCCTCGAAGGCGCGCTCGATGGCGTCCCTACTGGCAAGGCCGCTGAGAACGATGATCGGCAGGTAAATGCCTTGCAGACGCAAGCTGGCGCAGAACTCGATGCCGTTCCCGTCGGGCAGCCATGTGTCGAGCAGGATAAGGTCGGGGCCTGGAAAAAACGTTTCGATCAATGTCCGGGCCGAACCGACGTCGCAAGCGCCGTAGGCCGCATAGCCACCAGCTTCGGTCAACGCCTCGATCAGGACATTGCGCACGTCGGGATGATCCTCGACGACCAAGATGGATGACGGCATCGCAAGCTCCAGGTTGATGGGAGATCGCGTTGTACACGTTTAGGTAACGCAATAATAACGTTTGTATAATAGGTTTTGTTAGCTAACAAATGCTTTGACGCGTTGCGAAACTTGCCGAAACGCTGCAGCGCTACGAGTCACCGTCAACGGGTTTCAGGCTCAAAGCCTGCCGCGCACATCGAATCAGGTGGTAAAATGCCAAACGCCGACGTTTTTCAATGGGTCTCAGTGCTGGCTGAGGGCGATGCAAACGTCGAACGCAAGACCATTGCGGGTCTCGGCGCCTCACTGAAGCGGGTCCAGATCAAGGCGGGCGCCGTGGCCGGCCGTCATAGCCATCCGCACGAGCAGTTCGTCATTGTCCTGGAAGGCGGCGGTCGCTTGGAGTGCGAGGCGGGCGCCGTCGTCCTGCGCCCAGACACGGTGCTGCATTTTGCCGGCGGCGCCTGGCACAGTGCCGTCTTCGACACCGACACGGTTCTGCTCGAAATCAACCTGATGGCTTGACGCGCCGGTCCTGGCGGACGCAACCGCGCGCCAGGGTGCCACGTTTGTTGTCCCTGCCCAATCATATGGACACGGCACATGAGCAACGACGATCACGAGCAACGGGTGCGGGATTGCGCCTACTATTTATGGCAGCGCGAAGGTTGTCCTGACGGGCGCGACAGCGAGTTCTGGGAACGCGCCCTGCTGCGCATCGCAGCCGATGACAAGCCGGTGGCCGAGCACCTGACCGCGCCACCGTATGAGGCGGGAGACGAGGCGCTTCGTGACACTTTCCCCGCCAGCGACCCACCCTCGTTCACTGCGACCAAAGGTCCCGCTGCCCAGGAATAGCCCGCCGAAAGACTCGGCCGCTATCGCGCCGAACGCAATGCTGGGTGGAAATCGAACAGTTGTATTCCAATTTTAGCAATATTTAGTGGTTTGTTCACGCAATCGTCGGAAGTTATCTTGGAACAGGTGTCTATATTGACGCCGTTCCTATAACTTATTTCTGGTCGGTTGGGATGATACGGCATGAGTGGAACGATGATTGCGCCCCAGATCGACCCCATCTATTTCACCGCGCCACAAACCGCTGCCGCGCAGCGTGTGCTGGAACGGCTTAGCGATCACGCCTCGCAGGCCGATTTGCTGTTTCTGGAGCGGTGGGAACGGCAACCGCTGCCGGGCAGTGCCGCGGCGCTCCGGGTCGGGCAAATCCGCCGTGCCCATCCGGAGCTTGCGGCGGAGATCCGGGCCGAACTGGCGCGCGGCCGTCCGTTGACGCCCGCCGAGCGCGAGGCGCTGACGCAGTAAGGCAATCGCGTTCGGTCGGTTGTCGCAACCACCCTTTCACGTCTGCGTTGGCCGGGTATGCTCAAGAAGATCTGGTTGGCGTTGAAGGCGTCGGCGAATGGTTATGTGGCCGATGGCTGCCTCAGCCGCGGGGCGGCGATTGCCTACTACACGGTCTTCTCGTTGGCCCCGGTGCTGCTGATCGTGGTCGCCATTGCCGGGCTGGTGTTCGGCGATGAAGCCGCGCGCGGCGCAGTCCGCAACCAGATCAGCGGCCTCATGGGCAGTGCCAGCGCCGACGCGATACAAAGCATGATCCAGAACGCCGGGAACAAGAAGTCCGGCATCCTCGCCACCGTGATCGGCAGCGTGACCCTGGTGGTTGCGGCCAGTGGCGTGTTTGTCGAGATGCAGACGGCGCTGAACGCCATCTGGAAGGCCGAGCCGCCGGCCGGGGTGGCGCTGCCCCTGGTGCGGGCACGGCTGCAGAGCCTGGGCCTGGTGATGACGCTGGGCTTCCTGCTGATGGTCTCACTGCTGGTCAGCGCGGCGTTGACAGCCCTCGACACCTTCCTGGCCAACCGCCTGCCGGGCGTGCATTTGGCGTTGCGGGCGCTAAGCTTGGTGATCTCGTTCGGCCTGATATCGGTGCTGTTCGCGGCGATCTACAAGGTGCTGCCGGATACCGACATCGCCTGGCGCGACGTCGGCATCGGCGCCTTCGTGACGGCGGTGCTGTTCACCCTCGGCAAGAACCTCATCAGCCTGTACATCGGCAGCAGCAGCATCGCTTCCACCTATGGCGCCGCCGGGGCGCTCGCCATCATCCTGGTGTGGATCTACTACTCCAGCCAGATTTTCCTGTTCGGCGCGGAGTTCACCCAGGCATGGGCGCAGGCCAACGGCAGCCATTTCGGCCGCCCGCCGGGGGGGCAGGCGGTACATGGCGAAATCGACCGGATGAAGACGGTGCTGGACAAGAGCCGCCGCAAGAGCCGCGCGAGACGCGGTTGAACCGGGGCCGCGCCGGAGCGTCTTATGCCAGGGCTTACAACTGCCGGGCTCGCAACGGAGCACCCGAGGAGGTTTGATGACCGACGAGAAGACCGGCAAGGGCAAGCTGCCCGGCGACCACGGCCAGTTCGGCGAGTCCAACGCCACCGAAGAGTACAAGACGATGGCAGACCATCCCGCCCCGGGCGACCAGGGCGCCAAGCAGACCGATGCCGGGGAGCGTTCCTGAAGCTGCGCCTGCGGTTGCACGCGGTCCTCTACGGTGGCAGCCTTGTCGCGGAAAGCGTGAGGCAGGCAGCGATGGCCGTGACCAAGGTGTACTCCGACACGACTGCGGCCCTGGCCGGCCTGCTGCGCGACGGCATGATGCTGATGTCGGGCGGCTTTGGCTTGTGCGGCATTCCCACGGCACTGATCGAGGCGATCCGCGTCTCCGGCGTGCGTGACCTGACGGTGGTGTCGAACAACGCCGGCATCGACGACGCCGGCCTTGGCCTGCTGCTCGCCACCCGGCAAATCCGCAAGATGATAAGCTCGTATGTGGGTGAAAACGCCACCTTCGCCCGGCAGTACCTGGCCGGCGAGCTGGAGATCGAGTTCAACCCGCAGGGCACGCTGGCCGAACGCATCCGGGCCGGCGGCGCGGGCATCCCGGCCTTCTACACCGCCACCGGCGTCGGCACCGAGATCGCCGAGGGCAAGGATGCGCGCGAGTTCGACGGCAAGCATTACATCATGGAACGCGGGCTGTTCGCCGATCTCGCCATCGTGCACGCCTGGAAGGCCGACACCGAGGGCAACCTGGTGTTCCGCAAGACGGCGCGCAACTTCAACCCCATCATGGCGACCGCCGCCAAGGTCACGGTGGCCGAGGTCGAGCATCTGGTGCAGCCGGGCGAGATCGACCCCGACCACATCGTCACCCCCGGCATCTTCGTGAGCCGCATCGTGCATGTGCCCGATGCGGTGAAACCCATCGAGCAGCGCACCGTGCGCCAGCGGGCTTAGGAGCGGACGGCATGGCCTGGACCCGTGAGGAAATGGCCGTCCGCGCGGCGCGCGAGCTGCGGGACGGCTTCTACGTGAACCTTGGCATCGGCATCCCGACCCTGGTCGCCAACCACATCCCGCCCGGCGTGGCGATCCAGTTGCAGAGCGAGAACGGGATGCTCGGCATGGGGCCGTTCCCGTCCGCCGGCGAGGAGGATGCCGACCTCATCAATGCCGGCAAGCAGACGGTGACGCAGTTGCCGACCACCAGCTTCTTCGACAGCGCCACCAGCTTCGCCATGATCCGCGGCGGCCACATCGCGTTGTCGATCCTGGGCGCGTTGCAGGTGGCGGAGAACGGCGACCTCGCCAACTGGACGATCCCCGGCAAGATGGTCAAGGGCATGGGCGGCGCCATGGACCTGGTCGCCGGGGTGCCGCGGGTGGTGGTGCTGATGGAGCACATGGCGGGCGGCAAGCCCAAGCTGTTGCGCCGCTGCACGCTGCCGCTAACCGGCGCCGGAGTTGTCGATCTCGTCATCACCGACCTCGGCGTGTTCGACGTGTTGCCCGAGCGTGGGCCGGGCCAGAGCCTGATGCTGGTCGACCTGGCGCCCGATGTCACCGTCGAGGAGGTCCGCGCCAAGACCGAGGCGGCTTTCACCCTGCATCCGGCGCTGGCACAAGCCGCCTGAAGACCGCCGCCTCGCGGACCGCCGCGGCCTCGTCGCCGCCCAGGATCAGCGTGGCGCCGATCGCCAAAGCGCCCCACGGCCACGGCTCGCCCGGATCGCCACCCCACAGCAGCCGGTCGTCCGGCCGCGTCTCGGCGTCCAGCAGGTGACTCGCCACGACGCGCACCAGGACTTCCCAGGGCTGCTCGGCCATCGCCTCCGCCGCCGCCGCCCAGGCCGCCTCGCTGCCGGCCAGCGCATCCCGGCTCCACGCGCGACGCGGCGCCGGATGCAGCCGTACCACGGCCTCGCGCGCGCCGTGCCAGCGCCGCAGGTTGCCGGCCCAGCCGTCGGCGCGCCGCAGTCCAGCGAACGCCGCCATGGCGTCGGCGTCTGCCCGCCAGGTCGAGACGTGCTGCGAGGTGGCGTCGGGTTCGCGCCCGGTGGCGCGCAGCCATTCGAGGAAGACGCCGCGATTGCCGGTCGCCTCCGCCTCGTCCACCGGCCGCCATCCGGTTCGCGGTAGCTCAGGCATCGGGCAGGTAGCCGAACCGGCGCATCGTCTGGCCGTGCTGGTGTTCAAGGCGTTGCTGTTGGGCCGGTGTCAGCGCGTCTCGCCAGGAGCCGGCCTGGCCGGCGCGGAAGAAGGCCGCCGACGAGGGCCGCTCCACGAAGCCGCCTTCCCGCTCCTGGCGCCGCAACTCGGCGAAGCTGCTGAACGCCAGCGCCTTGCGCAGCCGCGCGGGCGGCGGTTGCTGGCCCAGGAAGCCGATGATGCCGCCGAAGGTCACATCCGGTGCGGCAAGCATGTCCTCGTAGCGCACGACATGCAGTTGCGGGCTGGGATGCCGGGTCCAGAAATGCACATGGATCGACCATGAGCTCAGCCGCTCATAGACCGTTGCGTCGGTACCGCCGGTGGCCGCCTCGGCGTCCGCCATCAACGCGATCGTCTCGTCGAGCGGGCGTCCGAGGTGCCGGCTGTACGACACCGCCACATCGCGCGGATCGCGCACGATGTAGATGCCTCCGGCGGTGACCGCCGGTGTCACCAGCGGCACGCCGCACACCACCAGCGAGGCGTTGTGGGTTTTCACGAAGACATGGTCGGGGTGCAGCCGCGTGAGATCGCGGTGGACCTGCGGGCGCATATGCTGCACGTCCTCGATCGTGTACCACGACGCCGGCCGGGGATCATACGGCCGATACAGGCTGGCGGCGCTCTCGCCGGCCGACAGGTCGAACAGGGCGTTGATGCTGTACGGCGCGGCCGGTTCGCGTATGTAGTTGTGCAGGAATGCCCGCAACCAGGTGCTGCCGGATTTCGGGTACGAGGCCAGCCAAACCAGACGGCCCATGCGTTCTCCCGACCGTTGGCGCGGCGCCATGCCAAAGCGGGCTTGCGTCTCCGCTATCTTGCCCGCTGCCCTTGCCCCCGGTCCAGTGCCGAGGCTATATGCGCGCCTCCGGTCGCCGGGCGCGGCGGGGCTGTAGCTCAGTTGGGAGAGCGCCTGAATGGCATTCAGGAGGTCAGGGGTTCGATTCCCCTCAGCTCCACCAATTTTAGGATGCCGGTTTTCGAATCCCTGAGCCTTGCGACGCCTGCTTCGCGGGCATTCCCGTCGCCGGGCGGAGCACTCCATGTCCGCGCGCAACGAACGGTCACGCCTTATCGCCCTCGCAGTCGCGGCCGTGCTGGCGATTGTGTTGGCGGGCTTCGGCGGGTGGCTTGTGTTTGGCCGAAGCGGCGGCGGCAACGCCGGGGTGGCCATCGGCGGCCCGTTCAGCTTGGTCGACAAGGACGGCCATCCCTTCACCGACCGCAACCTGCTCGGCCGCTATGCCTTGATCTACTTCGGCTACACCTACTGTCCCGACGTGTGCCCGACGACGCTGAACTCGGTCGGCGCGGCGCTCGACCTGCTGGGGCCGCAGGCGGCGCGGCTGCGGGCGGTGTTCATCACTATTGATCCGCAGCGTGACACACCGAAGGTCGTGGGCGACTACGTGGCCGCCTTCTCGCCGCGGCTGCTTGGCCTGACCGGCACGCCGGAGCAGGTCGCCGCAGTCACCGACGCCTACCGCGTCTACGCGGCGCGGCACAAGACCGGGCCGGGTCCGGGAGACTACACCATGGACCACAGCTCGCTACTCTACCTGATGGCGCCGGATGGTCATTTCGTGGCGCCGATTCGGGCTGACCAGACGGCGGCGGCAATGGCAACCGAGATCAAGGCAGACATGACATGACCCGCACAAGCGTCCAGGCGCTCCTGCTCACGGCGTTGCTGGCGGCGCCGCTGGCGGCGGTGGCGCAACCGGCCCCGGTCAGCGTCGAGCAGGCATGGGCACGCGCCACCCCGGGGCAGTCGAGCGTCGGCGCGCTCTACCTCACTCTGCGCGCCGCCGCCGCCGACCGGCTCGCCTCGCTCAGCACGCCGGTCTCCGGCATGGCCATGCTGCACGAGACGCGCGACGTGGGCGGGACGATGCAGATGCGCGACCTCCCCGGGCTGGCGTTGCCCGCGGGCGAGCGGGTGGCGATGAGGCCGGGCGGGGTGCATGTCATGCTGATGGACCTGTCTCACCCGCTGAAGTTCGGGGAGCGTTTCCCGGTCACTCTCATGTTCGACCACGCCCCGCCGGTGACGGTCCAGGTGACGGTTGCCCGCGCCGGGGCGTCGGCGCCGTAAGAACGTCTGCCGTTCGCGGCGGTGGCGCAACGATCTGGCGTCGTTTAACGTTATCTCGCCAGTACCGGCGCTGGGCCGGCTAGGAGGGCAACATGGGTCTTGGAATAATCGGCTGGATTGTGTTGGGTCTGATTGCCGGCTTCATCGCCAGCAAGGTGGTCAACAACCAGGGTGAAGGCGTCCTGGTGGACATCATTCTCGGCATCGTCGGTTCGGTCGTGGGCGGCTTCATCTTCAACTTCTTCGGCGGCGCCGGAGTCACCGGCTTCAATATCTACAGCCTGATCGTGGCTGTGATCGGCGCCATCGTGGTGCTGATGATCTACCACGCGATTGCCGGACGACGCCGCATCTAGCGGCCCACTAAGGCAGGGCGCGCTGGTGGCGCGCTCTGTCTGTTTGGCGCGGTCAGATCGCGACACGCACGCCGAGTTCCACCACCCGGTCGCTTGGGATACGCAGGAACTCGACCGCCGAACTGGCGTTGCGCGCCATCACCAGGAACAGCCACAGCCGCCAGATCGGCATCCGCGGCACCATCGCCGGCACCAGCGTCTCGCGTCCCAAAAAGTAGCTCGCCTGCATCGGGTCGAACTCCACGCCCTGCTCGCGCAATGCGTTGAGGTCGCGCGGCAGGTTGGGACTCTCCATGAAGCCGTAACGGATCTGCACGCGGTGGATGCCGGGCGCCAGTTGCGTGACCTCGGTGCGCTCGCTGGCCGGCACCTCCGGCACGTCCAGGTTGGACACCGTGACGAACAGCACCCGCTCGTGCAGCACCTTGTTGTGCTTGAGGTTGTGCAGCAGCGCGGCGGGCACGTAGTCGGGGTTGCCGGTCATGAAGATGGCCATGCCGGGCACCCGCATGGTTCGCGATTGCGGCAGCCGGCCCAGGAACGAGGCCAGCAGCAGGCTGTCCTGCTTCCAGCGTGCGAACAGCAGGTCGCGGCCGCGCTTCCACGAACTCATCATCAGCAGCAAGGCGGCGCCCAGCACCAGCGGCACCCAGCCGCCCTCCGGCACCTTCAGCGCGTTGGCCGCGAAGAAGACGGTGTCGATGGCGAAAAAGCCTCCGAACACCAGGATGGCGGCCGGGCGCGACCAGCCGAACTGGCGGCGGAACACCATGGTCGCCAGCACGCAGGTGCAGATGAAGGTGCCGGTGACGGCGATGCCGTAGGCTGCCGCCAGGGCGTCGCTGCTGCGGAAGGCGAACACCAGGACAAGCACGCCCACCATCAGGGCGGTGTTGATCTGCGGCACGTAGATCTGCCCTTCCTCGGTGGCGCTGGTGTGCGTCACCGTCATGCGCGGCAGGAAACCCAGTTGCATACACTGCCGCGTCATCGAGTATGCGCCGGAGATCAGCGCCTGGCTGGCGATCACCGTGGCGACGGTGGCCAGGATCACCAGCGGCAACTGCAGCCAACTCGGCGCCATCAGGTAGAACGGGTTGGCCAGCGCCGCCGGGTTCCACAGCACCAGCGCGCCCTGGCCGAAATAGTTGAGCACCAGGCAAGGCAGCACGAAGAACAGCCACGCGAGGCGGATCGGCTTGGCGCCGAAATGCCCCATGTCGGCGTACAGCGCCTCGGCCCCGGTGACCGCCAGCACGACCGAGCCGAGCGCCACGAACGCCAGCAGGCGGTAGTGCAGGCAGAGGATGACGGCGTAGCTGGGCGAGAGCGCGCGCAGCACGAACGGGTGCTGCACCAGTTGCAGCGCTCCCAGCGCGCCGATGACCGCGAACCAGACCAGCATCACCGGCCCGAACACCCGGCCCACGGTGCCGCTGCCGCGATACTGGACCGCGAACAGCAGCACGATCACCACCGCCGAGATCGGCAGCACGAACTCGGCCAGTCGCGGCGTGGAAATCTCCAGGCCCTCGACCGCCGACAGCACCGAGATCGCCGGGGTGATGACGCCATCGCCGAAGAACAGGCAGGCGCCCGTGACGCCCACGAACGCCAGCGCCACGCGCACCCGCGGCCCGGTCGCGGAACGCTGCGCCAGCGCCATCAGCGCCAGGATGCCGCCCTCGCCGCGGTTGTCGGCCTGCATCACCAAAAGCACGTATTTGACGGTGACGATCAGCACCAGCGACCAGAAGATCAGCGAAAGGATGCCCAGCACCTCCAGCGGGCCGATGCCGCGGCCGGTGAAATGGGTGAGGCTGGCCTTGAAGGCGTATAGCGGGCTGGTGCCGATATCGCCGTAGACCACACCCAGCACTCCGAGCAGGACAGCGGCGCGGATGGGCGAGGCATGTCGCCGGGCGGGTGCAAGGTCGAGCGGGGCGGTGGTGATCTGAGCCGTCATGGTGAAGCTGTCCTGGGGCAGCACTGGCTGCGGGCGTTGGGCGCGCTCGGCATGGGTGAGCCTGCTTGCGTGCAAGATCGGGCGTGCAAGATCGAGTCCGAACAAGATGAGTGCGGCGTCGGGCTGTTCCAACCACTGAGGCGGCGGACCGATACGCCGGAGGCGCAGAGGGTGCAAGTCGGCATCGGTGGAGTTCGGTCAGCGAGCGTCGACCGGGCAGCCGGGACAAACGGCTCAGGCTGCGGCACGGTGGCCGAAGATGGCGCTGCCGATCCGCACATGCGTGGCGCCGTGGCCGATGGCGGAGGCGAAATCCGCCGACATGCCCATCGAGACCACGCCGAGGCCATGCCGGGCGGCGCATTCGGCAAGCCAGGCGAAATGCTCCGCCGGGTCGCCGGTCACCGGCGGGATGCCCATGACCCCGGCCAGCCGGTCGCCGAAGCGGTTGCGGCACTCATCTATGAAGGCGTCCGCCTCGGCGCGCCCGACCCCGGCCTTCTGCGCCTCGTCGCCGACGTTGACCTGCACCAGCAGCGCCGGGCAGCGTCCTTCGCGCTGGGCCGCATCGGCGATGGCGTCGGCAAGGCGTGGCCGGTCCAGGCTCTCGATGATATCGGCGATGCGCACCGCCTCGCGCGCCTTGTTGGTCTGCAGGGCGCCGATGATGTGTAGCCGCAGGGCGGGATGGTGTCCGCGCAGGTCGGCGAACTTGGCCGTGGCTTCCTGCACCCGGTTCTCGCCGAACTGCAGCTGCCCGGCGGCGAGCGCGGCGGCCACGGCGGCAGCGGGATGCGTCTTGGACACCGCGACCAGGGTCACCGCATCTTCCGGCCGCCCGGCCTGTCGGCAGGCGGCGGCGATGCGCTCGCGGACGGCGGCCAATCCCGCCGCCACCTGCGCCGCCGCCAGTGCTGCGGTTGGATCGTCGGCGGCGGCAGAGGGAGAGACTTCGGACATGGATGTAAGGCTTGTGTCATGGGCGCGCGAGGTCAAGGCGCGCGCGGTGGGGCCACCGCCATTGTGGCTGTTCACCGATCAACGCCGGCACCCCGACTTGTGCGCCGTGGTGGCCGCCCTGCCGCGTGGCCTGGCCGGGGTGGTGTTCCGCCATGACGGCGCGCCGGGTCGCCGCGAACTGGCCTTGCGGGTGGCGCGCATCTGCCGCGAGCGCCGACTGGCCCTGGTGGTCGCGGGCGACTGGCGGTTGGCGGCGCGTTGCCATGCCGGCCTGCACCTGCGGGCCGGGCGCGCTCCGCTGGCGCCGCGCGGACTGGCCAGGGTCAGCGCCTCGGCGCATGGCGCGGCGGAGATCGTGCGGGCGCGCGCGGCAAGGGTCGCCGTCATCTTCGTCTCCCCGGTGTTCGCCACCGCGAGCCATCCCGGCGCGCGTGGCCTGGGCGCCACGCGATGGGCGTTGCTGGCGCGGATGGCGCCAAAGCGGGTGGCGGCTTTGGGCGGCATCGATGGCGACAGCGTGCGCCGCCTGGCCCGTGGCGGCATCGCCGTGGGCGCGGTCACGGCGCTCGCGAGCGGGTTGTGAAATGTTTGTGGCGGCCATGTCACACTGTTTCGCAAATACCATGCGCCGCCACTGTCGAAGGTTGCGGTATCGTGAACTGCAAGGTCATAGTCGTTCACAGGTTCGGCAGCACCCGCCCACACCGCACGATGAGACGTGCGCGTAAATCAGGGAGACGGGGCGGGATCTGATACGTCTGCCGGGACGTCCGGCGATATGAGGAGGATAAAATGCGTAAGCTCCTGTTGGCCACTTCGGCCCTGCTTGGCGCTTCGGTGGGTATCGCCGGCGTCGCCAATGCAGGCACGCTCTCCCCGAACGCTCCGAACCCCGCTCCCGGCTCGATCACCGTCACCCTGAACGCCTTGGTCGAAGCGTTCGGCATTGCCGGCACCGACTCCGGCAACAGCACCGGCGGCGTCAAGCGCGCCGATTATGCGATTGCAAGCTACGCGCGTCTGTATCCGTCGTTCGACGGCGTGCTGTCCAATGGCCTGAAGTATGGCGGCTCGATCGAAATCCGGCAGAACTCCGGCGCCAACACCCAAGGCATCAACACCCTATCTACCGGATTTGGACAGCCGGCCACGCTCTTCATCCAGCGCGAGTTTATCTACATAGGCGCCGACAAGTTCGGCAAGATCGCGCTCGGCACGCCGGTGCAGCCCTCCGAACTGTTCCAGACCGGCAACGAGGTCGGGTTCAACACCGGCGGCTGGGACGGCGACGTTAACGGGTTCTTCACCGGCACGACGGGCCTGCGCTACATGATCGACGACGACAACGACCGCGCGGAAAAGGTCGTCTACACGTCGCCGCAATTTGCCGGCGTCGATTTCGGCGTGTCGTTCGAGCCGAACAACAACTCGAACAACGAGTTTGGCAGCCAGAGTGGGCGCGTGACCTCGGCCCCGTTCGACACTGAAGGTGCGGGTCTGGGTAGACGCCGCGACACGATCGATGGCTCGATACGCTACCAGGCCGCCTTTGGCCCGATCGGTTTCAAGACGAACGCTGCGGCGTCATACGGCGCAACGATCCGCACCAATTCTCCCGCCCCTGACGGCACAACCCGGAACAACAGGAACTTCACGCTGTATGGCGGCGGCGCCGCGGTGACCTACGCCGGCTTTGAACTCGGCGGCCACATCGACTCCGGCGTCTATGGCGACGACCTCAGCAACATCCCGCGCGGATCAACCGGCACCACGGCCTACATCGCCGGTGGCCAGTATACGGTCGGGCCGTTCGTCATGGGCGCCAACTACTACGCCTATGATTCAGGCGAGTTCAAGGGGCTGGCTGGCAACAGAGGCGGGCTGCACGCCTACGGCGTCGCGGCAGGCGGCACCTACACGCTGGCTCCGGGCGCATCGATCTTTCTCGAATACCTGTTCGGGCAGCAGCACGCCAGCGGCACCGACATGACCAACGAGACCGCAAGCAGTGCCCACAACCACGTCCGTGCCCAGGCCTTCGGCATCGGCAGCGCCTTCAAGTGGTAAACGGCTGATTGCCTTCGCCTGAACTGGCTGGAAGGGGCGGTGGGAAACCATCGCCCTTTTCGTTTTGCCAAGGCGCATTACTGGGCAGGCTACAGATGCCGCTTCGTGTTGGCTGCGGCGTGTGGCCTCTTGGCGATAAGAGGAGGCTCCGCTACACGGTGTCGTGCGCAGTTCCGGCGCTTCCAGGCAGGCAGCTTCAACCAATGTTCTTCCAAGACCTTCGCGCCTTGTCGTTCGCGGCCCTTGTGGCGGCGACGACCCTTGCAGGCTGCGACTCCAGCAAATACCTCGCCGCCGACCAATACAACGACCCGCGCTTTCGCGGCCCCGGCATCGGGTCGCTGTCCGGCGACAACGGTACGTTGTTTTCCACCGCGAAGAACAATGCCCAGGCCGATCCGGGGGGCGGAGGCGGGTTGGGGGTCAATGCCTATTTGTGGCGCGGCGCGTTGGACACGTTGTCCTTCATGCCGCTGGCGTCCGCCGACCCGTTCGGCGGCGTCATCATCACCGACTGGTATCAACCGCCGGCCTCGTCGGGCGAACGGTTCAAGGCGACAGCCTATATCCTGGGCCGGCAACTGCGGGCCGACGGCGTGAAGATCACGCTGTTTCGTCAGACGATGACCGATGGCCAATGGATCGATGCGCCGGTGGCGCCCGCAACGACCGGCGAGATCGAGAACAAGGTGCTGGGCCGTGCGCGCGAGCTGCGGTCGCAATCGGCCCAGTCGTAGCAGCGCCAGTTTTAGCAACGTCAATGGGGGAATGCTCGCCGCCTGCCCTCTTATGCTTGTATAAGAAGCCCAATGCCTGAGCAGACGCTGCCGCCCCCCGCCGAACCAGGACGCTATGACTTCCGCGCCGCCGAACCGCGCTGGCAACAGGCATGGGAGCAGGCGGGCTGTTTCACGGTACCTGACGTGCGTGTCGATGACCGGCCGAAATATTACGTGCTGGAGATGTTCCCCTACCCCAGCGGCAAGATCCACATGGGGCATGTTCGCAACTACACGCTAGGCGACGTGATTGCGCGGTACAAGCGCGCGCGTGGCTGCGTCGTGATGCATCCGATGGCCTGGGATGCATTTGGCCTGCCCGCAGAGAACGCCGCCCGCGAGCGTGGGGTGCATCCGGCCGAGTGGACCCGCGGCAACATCGCCACGATGCGCTCCGAACTGCGCCGCATGGGCCTGTCGATCGATTGGTCGCGCGAGTTCGCCACCTGCGACCCCGAATATTACGGCCAGGAGCAGCGCCTGTTCCTGGACATGCTGTCACGCGGGCTGGTCGACCGGCGCGAGAGCTGGGTGAACTGGGACCCGGTCGACGGCACTGTGCTGGCCAACGAGCAGGTGATCGACGGCCGCGGCTGGCGTTCCGGCGCATTGGTCGAGAAGCGGCGGCTGGCGCAGTGGTTCTTCCGCATCACCGACTTCGCGCCGGAGTTGCTGGCGGCGCTGGCGACGCTCGACCGCTGGCCGGAGCGGGTTCGCACCATGCAGGCGAAATGGATCGGCCGCAGCGAGGGCGCCCGACTGCATTTTCTGCTGGACCAGCCGGCGGGCGAGATCGAGGCGGTCGAGGTCTACACGACCCGGCCGGACACGCTGTTCGGCATGGCGTTCCTGGCGGTGGCGGCCGACCATCCGCTGGCGGCTCATGCGGCTGGGCGCGACCCGGCGGCGGCGGCGTTCGTGGCGGAGTGCCGGAGCATGGGCACCAGCGAGGCGGCTATCGAGACTGCCGAGAAGCGCGGCTTCGACACCGGCCTGCGGGTGCGCCATCCGCTGCTGCAGGACGTCACCTTCCCGGTCTGGATCGCCAACTTCGTCCTGATGGACTACGGCACCGGGGCGGTGTTCGGCTGCCCCGCGCACGACCAGCGCGATCTCGATTTCGCGCGGCGCTACGACCTGCCAGTGGTGCCTGTGGTGCGGGCGCCTGGAACTCCGGCGCAGATGCGATACGAGTCCGATGTCGCCTATGTCGGGCCGGGAACGATGATGAACTCCGGCTTCCTCGACGGGCTCACGACCGATGCGGCCCGGGTGCAGGTGATCGCGGCACTCGAGGCGGAGGGCGCCGGCAAAGGCGTCGTAAACTGGCGACTGCGCGATTGGGGGGTGAGTCGCCAGCGTTACTGGGGCTGCCCGATTCCGATCATCCATTGTTCCAGTTGCGGCGCGATCCCTGTACCCGACGACCAATTGCCGCTGCTGCTGCCCGAGGATGTGGCCTTCGACCGCCCGGGCAACCCGCTCGACCATCATCCGACCTGGAAGCATGTCGCCTGCCCCCGCTGCAACGCCGCCGCGGTGCGTGAGACCGACACCTTCGACACCTTCGTCGACAGCTCCTGGTATTACGCCCGCTTCTGCAGCCCGCACAGCCGGCAGCCGGTCGATCCCGAGGCCGCGCGCTCGTGGTTGCCGGTGGATCAGTATATCGGCGGCATCGAACACGCCATCCTGCACCTGCTTTATTCCCGCTTCTTTGCCAGGGCGATGCAGGCCGGGGGGCAGATCGCCACCAAGGAGCCGTTTGCCGGATTGTTCACGCAAGGCATGGTGACGCACGAGAGCTATCGCGCCGCCGACGGGCAGTGGCTGTATCCCACCGAGATCGAGCGGGCCGAGGACGGCAGCGCTGTCAGGCGCGATGGTGGCGCGCCGGTTACCGTCGGGCGCGTGGAAGCGATGTCGAAGTCAAAGCGCAACACAGTCGACCCGAGCGCCATTATCGACCGTTACGGCGCCGATACGGCGCGCTGGTTCATCCTGTCGGACAATCCGCCTGAGCGAGACATGGAGTGGAGTGAAAGCGGCGTGGTCGGGGCGTTTCGCTTCATCCAACGGCTCTGGCGGATCGTCGCCAACCGGCCCGCGAGCGTGACGGCAAATCTTGCTGCGGCCGTGACTCCGGCTTCAGCGGTCATCCAGGGTGCGGCGTTGGAGCTGCGGCGCGTGACGCACCGAACCGTAGCCGCGGTGACCGATGCACTGGACAGTTTCGCCTTCAACGTTGCGGTGGCACGGGTGCATGAACTGGCCAATGCAACCGAGCGAGCAGAGCGGGCGGAGGCGGCGCCCGAGCTCGACTTTGCTAGGCTGGAGGCGGTCGAGATGTTGTGCAGGCTGATCTCGCCCATGATGCCGCATCTGGCCGAGGCGCTAGGCGAGCAGTTGCACGGCCCAGGTACGATACTGGTGGCTGAGCGCCCCTGGCCGGAGGCTGACGCGATGCTGCTCGCTGTCGAGACTGTCACCATAGCGGTTCAGGTCATGGGCAAGCTGCGTGGCTCCATCGAAGTCCCGGCGGATGCCGACGAGGCTTTCGTTCTCGCGGCCGCGGCAAGCGAGCGCAACGTCGCCAAGGCGCTCGACGGCCTGACGATCAGCAAGCGCATCTACGTGCCCGGTCGCATCGTGAATTTCGTGGCACATGCTTGAGCGTCGCAGGCTGATGCTGGGTTGGCTGGCGCTTGCGATGCCGGTCGCCGGATGCGGTTTTCGACCGGTCTACAGCCGGGTCGGTGACTCCGCCGGTGCTGTCGGCGATCTCGCAGCCATCCATGTGGCGCTCATTCCGGAGCGGCCGGGACAACTTCTGCGGTTGGCGTTGCAAGAACGCCTGGAGCGTGGCGGCACTGGTGTGGGGTATCGCTACGAGTTGCGCGTGGCCCTCAACATCGTCGACCAGGGTATCGCCATTCAAACGGACAACTCGGTCACGCGCGACCGTCTGATTGCCGCCGCGGACTTCACCTTGTTTGCCAACGATCCGTTGCGTCCGACGTTGCTGACCGGCTCCGCGCACAAGGTCGACGGCTTCGATCAAATCAATCAGGAGTTCTTCGCCGCCGATTTGGAACGTGATGCCATCGTGCGCCGGCTTACTGAGGCCTTGGCGGATCAAATCAGCCTCCAGCTTGCTGCCTACTTCCGCCACCGATCGGCGACACCGCTCGCCTGATGCGGTGCGTGGCCGGACGCACGCCATGAAGGTGGAAGCACGCGAGGTCGAGGGCCTGTTGCGCGACGCCGGGCGCTGGCGCGCGGTGTTGCTGCATGGCGACGATCCGGGTTTGGTGCGTCAGCGGGCGCGACGGATCGTTGTGGCGGCGGCTGGATCGGCCGATGACCCATTCAGGGTGGTCGAGATGTCCGGCGACGATGTGAAGCGGGCTGGTGCGATGCTGGCCAGCGAACTTGCGACATTGCCGCTTGGTGGCGGCCGGCGTGTGGTCCGGATGCAGGATGCCGGGGATTCCTTGGTGGCCTCGGTGCAAGCCTCGCTGGGTGCTGGCCACGCTGGCCTTCTTGTCATGGAAGCCGGGCAACTTACCGGCCGCTCGAAGCTGCGCGTCGCGATGGACAAGCACAGCGCGGCGGCGTCAATCGGCTGTTATGTGCCTGACGCGAAGGCTCTAAGCTCGGCGGTGGCGGACGAACTGCGACAGGCGGAGGTGACGGCCGATGCGGATGCCCTGGCCTGGTTGGCTAGGACGGTCAGCGGTGGTCTGGATGCCGCGTTGGCGGAAGCGCGTAAGGTGGCTTTGTATGTCGGAGCCGGTGGCCGGGTTGGTTTGGGTGACATGCGCGCGAGCGCCGGAGACGCGGCGAGTTCGCGGCTCGATGAATTGTTCTTGGCGATAATGGCAGGCGCCATGGGAGCGGTAGAGGCTGCTTTGCAGGTTACCTGGAGTGAGGGAGTTAGTGCGGTTGCGGTGTTACGGGGCGGGCTTCTGCACTTTCAAAGGTTGCGCCCCGCGGTGCGACTGATCGCAATGGGAGTGAGTGCCAGCGAAGCGGTGCGCAGCTTACGGCCGCCGGTGTTCTACAAGCAGGAGCCGGTGTTCAATGCCGCAATGTCCTCATGGTCGCCAGGCGCAATCGACAGGGCCGTCTTGACGCTGTGGCAGGCGGAACGCGCCTGCAAGGTGACCGGCGCGCCGAGCGAGGCCATCTGTAGTCGTGCCGTCTGGCAATGCGCGATGTTGCCGAGCGGCAAGGTTCACCTCACGCGCTGAGCAACTGGATCAAGCCGTCAAGCTGGTCCAGGCCGGCATATTGGATGCTGAGGCGGCCCCCGGTGCCGCGCGTGGTCAATGTGACCTGAAGTCCAAGCTTTTCGGTAAGCTGGCGTTCCAGGGCGCGGATGTCCGGATCCCGGTGCTGCACTTCGGATGATTGGGTCACCCGGTCGCTGGCGCCCACCAGCGCTTCCGTCTGGCGAACGTTCAGGCCGCGGGCGATGACTGAAAGGGCGGCCTGCGCTGGGTTTGAATGCGCCAGCAACGCCCTCGCGTGGCCGGCCGACAATGCGCCGCGACGAACCTCGTGCTGCACGGAGTTGGGCAGGTTAAGCAGCCGGACGGTGTTTGCGACGTGGCTTCGGCTTTTGCCGACGGCGCCCGCAAGCGCATCCTGGGTCATGCCAAAATCAGTTTGCAGGCGCCGAAAACCTTCGGCCTCCTCGATGGCATTCAAGTCGCTGCGCTGCAGATTTTCGACCAGCGCCGCGGCTGACGCCTGGGCATCGCTCATCTCGCGCACGAAACATGGCACTTCCACCATTTCGATCAACCGCGCTGCCCGCCAACGACGCTCGCCCGCGACAATCTCGAAACGGCCGTGCTGGGACGCATGGGGACGGACGAGCAGCGGCTGCAGCATTCCTTGGGAGCGGATAGAGGCGGCGAGTTCGGCCAGGCTCGCCGGCTCAATTGGCCCGCGTGGTTGAAACGGGTTCGGATCAAGGGCAGTCGTTGCGAGCAGCCTTAGACCTGCCTCGTCAAAAGGATGTTCAGACCGCGTTTCACCAAGCAGGATCGCAAGGCCGCGACCCAAACGGGGAGCGTTGTCGCGACTGGTCATCCGGCAGCATCTGTCTTGCCGCAGGCGCCGCCACCTAAGTCCATAGTAGAACCAACCCGCAACAACAACTCGTCGGCAAGACGGCCGTAGGCGAGCGCTCCAGGAGAGCGTGGATCGTAAATGGTGATCGGCTGACCGTGACTTGGGGCTTCCGAGACGCGAATGTTCCGCGGAATGACTGTGTTCAGCACCTTTGCGCCAAAGAAGCCTCGAGCGTCGGCGGCGACCAGTTCGGACAGATTGTTGCGACGGTCGAACATGGTCAGCAGGATTCCTTCGATGGCGAGGTCGCGGTTGAGAGAGCGTTTTACGGCATCCAGCGTCCTCATAAGATGTGCCAGACCTTCAAGAGCGAAAAACTCGCACTGCAAGGGAATCAGAACAGCGTCTGCTGCGACCAATGCATTGAGAGTGAGCAAACCCAGAGATGGCGGGCAATCGATAAGGATATAATCGGGCTGCGCGCTTGGAGCATGAGCAAGCCGCTCCAACGCCTTCGTCAGGAGATATTCCCGCTGCGGCAACGTCACGAGCTCAAGTTCTGCCGCTGCTAAATTCATGTCGGACGGTACGATCCACAGCCCAGCCACGGCAGTCGCAGTCGGCGCGGCGAATGTCTTGTCGCCATACATCAGCAGGCTGTAGCTGTCATATCCTGCGGTGATGCCGTGAATGCCGAAGTTGGTGGAAGCGTTGCCTTGAGGATCGAAGTCGATCAAAAGAACTTGTCTGCCTCGTAAGGCAAGGTTGGCAGCGAGGCTGACCGCCGTGGTGGTTTTTCCAACTCCGCCCTTCTGATTTGCGACTGCTATCACGCGGGGAGCTGGTCGATTTCGATGTGCTGGTTCAGGCACGAGAAATCCCACTGATGCGGAGGATGCGGGCATTTGGATCGGTTACGCTCACAAATTTCTCCACGGTCATGGACCAATCTTTGCGTGCCGTCTCCAACTCTGTTTGAGTCGAGCGGCCTTTGGGTAGAAGGACGACTGCTCCGGGAGCAAGCAGGTGGTATGTTGCGGCAAGGGTTTCTGTGACGCTTGTGAAGGCTCGGGCAGTCAGCAGGTCAAAGCTCATTTGTAGGGCTTGCACACGTTGCGGCATCACGGTGACGTCGGCATTTGTCAAGCGAGCAGCCTCGGTAAGGAATGCAGCCTTCCGCTGGTCCGACTCAATCAGATAAAAGTGTCGGTTCATCGCTATGGCCAGCACCAAGCCGGGAAACCCTGCTCCGCTGCCGATGTCTGCCGCGTTTCCAGCATCCGGAGAGATGAATCGGCAAAGCTGAAGACTGTCTTGGATATGACGCGTCTGGATCTCATTGGGGCAAGCCGACCCTACCAATCTGATTGTTGGGTTCCACTTCACAATCAGCGCGGTTAAGCGCTCCAGTCGCTCAACTGTTTCACGTGAAACAGCGTCTTGCTTTCTCAAGCTGCACGATCGGGAATTTCAAGGCGCGAGGCTGAATTATGGTTTACCAAATGTTCCTGCAAGAACTCTTCAGCCGCGACGACGTCAGGAATGGAATACCAAATCCCTTGCGGATATACGACGACAACTGGCCCAAGCTCACATCGATCCATGCAGCCGGCAACGTTGATTCGTGCCTTTGGTAAGCCAAGCTGTCGCACCCGTTTTTTCAAATAGTCGCGTATGGCCTCGGCCCCCCGACTTCCGCAGGAGCCACGTGTGTGATTGTCCGCGCGTTTATTGCAACAAACAAAGACATGAAACTCAAAGTAGGGGGTTTGCATGAAAACCTAAGCTTTGTTAAGGAGCCGCGGCTTCGAACCGCGTCGCACAATAGGTGCCTGTCGCTTGATCAGCAACGCCGGCAACGTTTCTACCTCCGATGTATCTCGACCCACCTAACAGTTGGAGCGAGACAGATAACGGCAGCGGCATACGCCTGCTGGCAGCTTGGGTGCATGAAGCCGATAGGCTAAATAGATCGTTCAGCCATAAGATTAATATCGATAAACGTCGAGCGCTAAGCGAGTAGATTTGACATCGTGCACTGATGCTAATGCTGAGTTTGACTAATCAAATGCATTGTACTTCAAAGTTAATGATTGTTACAATTACGAGACGAAGTGGCGAGAGATTTCCACGTCACTCCTGGGAGCCGCTCGGGTCAGCATTGTGCCACACCCATATCGTCCTGTGGCATACCTTCCGGAACAATCGTAGCCACGATGGAAATATCGAGTGCTTCGTAACCGGCATAGTCGATCGCGGCATAGAGTTCGGCGCGGGTCTGCATACGATCCAGCATGTTGTGCGTGCCGCCGTCGCGGCGGATCGCGGCGAACAGGTCCTCCTGCGCCTTGTTGGCGACGCGCAGCGAACTCACCGGCCAGATCACCATGCGGTAGCCCATCGCCGCGAACTCGGCGGCGGTGAAGAACGGGGTACGGCCGAACTCGGTCATGTTGGCCAGCAGCGGCACGCCCGGCAGCCGTGCGGCAAACTCGCGCAGCATCTCGGCGGAGTGCAGCGCCTCGGGGAAAATCGCGTCGGCGCCGGCCTCGATGTAAAGCCTTGCACGCGCCACCGCGCCGTCGAGCCCCTCGCTGGCGGCGGCGTCGGTGCGGGCAATCAGGTACAGGTGGCGGCGGGCGCGGGCGGCCGCGGCAACTTTGGCCGCCATGTCCCGCGCGTCGGCCAGCCGCTTGTCGTTGAGGTGGCCGCATTTCTTCGGCAGCAACTGGTCCTCGATATGCACCGCAGCCGCGCCCGCGTCCTCGAAGCTGCGGACCATGTGCATGACGTTGAGCGCCTCGCCGTAGCCGGTGTCGCCGTCCACCAGCACCGGCAACGCCGAGGCCCGCGCGACCTGGCGGATGAAGAACGCAACCTCGTCGACGGTGATGATGCCGAGGTCGGGCAACCCCATGCTCGCGGTCATCGCGGCGCCAGAAAGATATAGCGCGGCGAACCCGGCGTCGCGTGCCTGCGCCGCGGCCATGCCGTTGTGCGTGCCTGGGATTTGCAGGATCTCGTCGCGCGCCAGCAGTTCGCGGAAACGCTCGCCGGCCGAGCGCCGCGGCATGTCCGCGCCGATCAGGTAGCTCATGCCGCGCGCTCCTCGATCGGCACGAATACTTGGTCGTCGGGGCCGGTGTAGTTGGCGCTGGGCCGGATGATCTTGTTGTCGGCGCGTTGCTCGATGACGTGGGCGCTCCAGCCGGCGGTGCGTGCGATGACGAACAGCGGCGTGAACATCGCGGTGGGGACGCCCATCGCGCTGTACGAAACGGCGCTGAACCAATCGAGGTTGGCGAACATCCGCTTGATCTCGGCCATCACCCGCTCGATCCGCTCGGCGACAGCTAACAAGGCGATGTCGCCGTTGGCGCGCGCCAGTTGTTCGGCGACGCGCTTGATGATGGCGTTGCGCGGATCGTTGAGGGTGTAGACCGGGTGGCCGAAACCGATCACCACCTCGCGGGCGGCGACGCGGGCGCGGATGTCGGCCTCCGCCACGTCGGGCGTCGCATAGCGTTGCTGGATTTCCAGCGCCGCCTCGTTGGCGCCGCCGTGCTTGGGTCCGCGCAGGGCGCCGATCCCGGCGGTCAGCGCCGAGAACATGTCGGAGCCGGTGCCGGCCACCACGCGGGCGGCGAAGGTCGATGCGTTGAACTCGTGTTCCGCGTACAGGATCAGCGAGGTGTGCATCGCCCGGACCCACTCGGGCGAGGGTCGCCGTCCGTGCAGCAAGTGCAGGAAATGGCCGCCGATGCTGTCATCGTCGGTCTCGACCTCGATGCGGCGACCGTGCTGCGTCCAGTGGTACCAGTAGACCAGCATCGAGCCGAAGCACGCCATCAGCCGGTCGGCCACGGCGCGCGCGCCGGGCGCTTCGTGTGCCGGGGCCTCGGGCGTCAGGCAGCCCAGCACCGAGCAGCCGCTACGCATCACGTCCATCGGATGCGTCGCCGCCGGCAATGCCTCCAGCACCGATTTCAGCAACGCCGGCAGCCCGCGCATGGCCCGCAGCCTAGTTTTGTAGGCGGCGAGTTGCGGCGCGGTCGGCAGCGTGCCGTGCACCAGAAGATGCGCGATCTCCTCGAACTCGCAGCGTTCGGCGATGTCGAGTATGTCGTAGCCGCGGTAGTGCAGGTCGTTGCCGGTGCGGCCCACGCTGCACAGCGCGCTGTTGCCGGCGACCACGCCGGACAGCGCCACCGACTTCTTTGGCTTTGGCGTGGTTTCCGACATGCCGCCGTTTCCTTAAAAGATGCCGCGAGGTCCGATAGCGAGGGTGCCGACGGGCAGCGCGATGGTCAGCCCTCCCAGCTCCTCGGCGGCAAGCGTCGGCAGGCGCTGCGCCGCGTCGAGGAACCGCGCCGCCTCCGAGGCGTCCAGCAAGCCCTCGGTCAGCGTGCGGAACTTGCGCAGGTAATCGGCGCGCTGCCAGGGCGTGGCGCCCAGCGTGTGCGCGTTGGCCACCGCCATCTCGTCTGCGATCTCGCGCCCGTCCGTCATGCGGATCGTCACCCGGCCGCCGAACGCCTTCACCGCCGGATCGGCCGAGTGGTAGCGCGCGGTCCAGGCCGGCTCCTCTACGGTGCGGATCTTATGCCACAGCCTCACCGTATCGGGTCGTCGCGCCCGCTCCGGCAAGTACGACCGCACATGGTGCCACTCGCCGTCCTGCAGCGCCACGGCCACGATGTACATGATCGAATGGTCGAGCGTCTCGCGGCTGGCGCCCGGGTCCATCTTCTGCGGATCGTTGGCGCCGGTGCCGATGACGTAGTGGGTGTGATGGCTGGTCTCGATCACCACCTCGGCAACGTCGTCCCAGTTCGCGACCTGCCGGCCCATGCGGAATGCGAGGTCGATTAGCGCCTGGCTCTGGTACTCGGCCGAGTGCTCCTTGGTGTAGGTGTCGAGGATCGCCCGCTTGGCCTCGCCGGGCGCCGGCAGCGGCACCTGGTAGCGGGCGGCCTTGCCATCGAGCATCCAGGCGATGACGCCGTCCTCACCCTCGTAGATCGGGCTGGGCGCTCCTTCGCCGCGCATCGCACGGTCCACGGCCTCGATCGCCAGCTTGCCGGCATGGCTGGGGGCGAACGCCTTCCAACTGCTGATCTCGCCCTTGCGCGACTGCCGGGTGCTGGTGGTGACGTGCAACGCCTGCTGCACCGCCTGGTAGATCACCTCGGCGCGCAGGCCCAGCAGCGTGCCGATGCCGGCGGCGGCGGATGGGCCGAGGTGCGCCACGTGGTCGATCTTGTGCTCGTGCAGGCAGATCGCCCGCACCAGGTTGACCTGGATCTCGTAGCCGGTGGCGATGCCGCGCAGGAGGTCGGCGCCGTTGCACCCGGCCTGCTGCGCCACCGCCAGGAGCGGTGGGATGTTGTCGCCGGGATGGCTGTACTCGGCGGCCAGGAAGGTGTCGTGGTAGTCCAATTCGCGCACCGCGGTGCCGTTGGCCCAGGCGGCCCACTCGGCGTGGACGCGGACATCGGGCGGGCAGCCGAACACTGTGGCGCCGTGGTCACGGAGATGCGCAAGCGCCTGGGCGCGGGCAGCGGCGACCGGCGCGCGGTTGATGGCGGCGATGGCCACGCTGGCGTTGTCAATGACCCGGTTCACGATCATCTCGGCGACGGCGGGCTCGACCGCGACCGGATCGGCGGCGACCGCGGCGATCTTCCATGCCAACTGATGCTCGCGCGCGAGCTGGTCGGCTTCGGGATGCACGCGGACTTCGTGGGTTATCATGCTGCGCTGTAGGGCGATGGGCTTGCCCGCGTCAACTGCCGGGGCTCTGCCCCTGGACCCTGCCAAAGGTTAGCCTTTGAAATCCTTAACCGATGGGGTCTGGGCCTCAGGCTCAGCGGGTCCAGGGCAGAGGCCAGCCTTGCTAAGGTGAGACACCCCGCACCGGCAACGCGGCACGCGAGGGCGCCGGCGGCAGGATCATGGGCGCCGCGACGCCCCAGCGAATACGACCGGCGGTGTGGCAGGCCGGGCAGGCCGGCAGCCATCTTGCGTGCACCGTGCCGCAGGATTCGCACCGCCACGCAGGGTCCGCCGCCGCCGTCGCCGCCCGCCGCAGCGCGTCGCGCTGGGCCAGCCGGCCGGTCTCGGTCTCGCCGCGCTCCTGCGCCTCCAGATCGGCCATGAGCATCCACAGCCGGCGCTGATCGAGCCCGCCGGCGCGCGTGCGGTCGACGTGACGTCGCGCCTCGCCGGTCAGGCCCGCCTGCAGGTTGAGGGCGGCCAGCAACAGATGGCTCTCCGGATCCTCGGCACGGCCCGAGACCAGTCGGGTGGCGGCCTTCAACCGCTCCATCAGATCGGCCACCTGCGCCAGCGCCAGCGCCGCGAGGTCGGGCTGCGGCTGCTGCGTCCAGGCATCGCGCAACACGTCCTGCGCGCGCCCCTCCTTGCCCACGGCACGCAGCCGGCCAGCGTAGGAGAGTGCCGCCGGAGTGAAGGCGGGGTTTTCCTTCCAGACCCGCTTGGCGCGGCGCATTCCCTCGTCGGGGTCGGCCTCAGCATCCGCCGCGGCCACCGCGTAGGCGGCGCGCGGCGCATCGGGCGGTGCCAGTTGCAGCGCCAGCCGCCAGTCTCCGGTGCGCACCGCGAGCTGCCCGCGCTCCTCGCGCAGCCACAGGCCGCCGGGGTGGACCCGCTCGGCACGGCCCGCCAGCGTCGCGGCGTCGTCCCAGTCCTCGCGCGCGAGGGCCTGGCGGAACAGGCCGCGCAGGCCGAGCAACGCCGCGTCGCCGTCGGCCAAGGTGCGAAACAGCTCGGTGGCGCGGTCGTCGTTGCCGGCCAGCCGCTCCGCCTCGGCGGCAAGCAGCAGGGTCTGCGGCGTGTCGCCCAGCAGCCGCCTGGCTTTCCCGGCCTCGCGCCGGCTGTCCTCCGGCTCGCCGGCAGCCAGCGCCACCAATGTGCGAGTAACTGCGGTGTCGCCGTTCGCACGCCGCCGCCCGGCCTGCCAGCGGCGCATCCGCAGCGGCGTGTTGAAGATCCAGCCGAGCACCCGCAATACCACCAGCAGCACCAGCAGCACCACCACCAGCGCGGTCAGCGCCAGTGGCGTCGAGGTCTGCACCGATACGCCGGCGAGCGCCACGGTGACGTCGCCAGGGAGGCCGGCGAGCCACCACGCCAGCGCCACTGCGGCGATGCCGAGCGCCAGTACCCATAGAACGAACTGCATCAGCCGTGCGCCAGTGCGGCGACGGCGGAAGTCAGCGCTGCCCGAGCGTCGAGCAGCGCCTGCGCCCGCTTGCGCCACGGCAGCATCGCCTGCGCCGCCGCCGGGTCGAGTGCGTCCAGCGCCTGCAACGTACCGCCGAGGTCGCCGGCATCGAGCCGCTGCTGCGCGGAGGCCAGCGTGGCTGCGGCGGGTGCGCCGACCAGCACCTTGTCGCCCTGCTTCACGGTGACCAGCGATTGCGCGCGGGTCCACATCCGGGCCGCCAGCGATTGTCCCGCAAGCGACGGGCGGCTGGCCTCGGCGGCATGCTTGGCAGCGTCGGGGAACGCAAGGCGCAGTGCCGCCTCGGTGGGCGGCGGCTCGGTTGCGAACCGCGTCAGCGCGGGCGGCGCACCGGGGAGGCTGCCGAGCGGACGCCCGGCGTTCAGTGCCGTCGACGCGGCCTGCAACTGTTGGGCGCGGGCAACCCGGTCCGCCGCCGCATTGGCCTGGGTCTGCGTCGAGGTGATCTTTTGGCCCAGGGTATCGAGTTGACCGACCAACCCCTGCACCTGGCCTTTGAGCGCTGACTCGTCGGGCACCACGACGGCGGGGCGTTGTTCCAGGGCCGTGACGCGGTCTTCGAGCGGCTTCAGGTCCACTGGCGGCGGTGGTTCCGGCGGCGGTGCCGGCAACGGGCGCGCTTCCAACTTCGCCACCCGGCCGTCCAGTGCCTGTAGCTGATCCGTCAACGCCGCCAGTTTCGACGGGTCTGTGGCCTGCTGCGCCTGCTCGACCTGCTGCACGCGCTGGGTAAGGGCATGACCCGCGCGCCACAGCCAGCCGACCGCGATGGCGAGCAGGACGACGCATACGATCGCCACCACCGCCGGCAGGTTGGAGCGCCGCGCCGGGGGCGGAGAACCCTGGTCCTGCGGCTCGATCGGATCAGCGGCGGGCGGGAGCGACAATTCGTCCGGCTCGGTCATTTCAGCCATGCAAGCAGCTCATCCTGGTTCGGCGCCGATGCAACACGGATGCTCGCCCACGGCAAGGGGGAGAGTGCATGTGCCGTCGCGTACGAGATGGCTATTGCGGTTACCGGAGCCAGCCGGGCGCACGCCATGACGCCGCGACGACGGATTGCGCCGGTAAAGGCCAGCGCCGAGGCCGGCGAGAAAAACAGCGCTGTGTCCACCCGCCCGGCCGCCAACTCGCGCCACGCCGCATCGGCGACGTGGCCGCACGGCCGGGCGGCATAGGCGACGCGCCGCACTACCCGGAAGCCGCGCAGCCGCAATGCCGCCACCAGCGGGCCGCCCTGGCTTTCTCCGGTGACCACCAGCAGCGGCAGCCCGCCAGGATCGCAACTGAACTGCGCCATGCGAGCCAGGGCGGCGGCGTCCCGCCCGGCGCTGCTGACGCGCCAGAACCCCGAACTGCGGGCCCTTGCCGCGGTGGCATCCCCAACCGCGAGCAACGGAGTGGCGTGCAGCGACTCCGGCAAGCTGGGGATGGCGTTGCCGCTGGTCACCAGCACCGCCTGCAACCGCCCGATCCCGGCCAGCGACAGCGCGCGCGGCTCGATGCGGATGGCCGGCGCCAGGACGGGACGGTAGCCGAGGGCGGCGACGCGCGCCGCCGTCTCCTGCGCGTCCGGTTCCGGACGGGTAATCAGGACGCCGCGCGGGTCCGCTTCAAGCAAAGATGTCGGCGGGGCTGTCGGCACGCAGGCTGGCGCCCAGTTCCGCTCCCAGCCGCTCGGCGTCGGCGGCCAGTCCGGACAGGCTGCGCTTGAGCACCAAGCTGCCGTTCTCGCGCGCGACCAGCCCGGTCAAATGCAGCACGCCATCGGGCAGCAGCCGCGCGTGGCCGCCGATCGGCGTGCGGCACGATCCGTCCAATTCGGCCAGCAACGCCCGCTCGGCGGTGGCGACGGCCTTGGCGGTGCGGTCCTCGATCCCCGACAGCATCTCGCGCAACGCGAGGTCGCTCTCGCGCACCGTCACGCCGACGATGCCTTGCCCGGCGGAGGGCACCATGATCTCGGGATCGAGCACGACCGAGGCGGCGCTTTCGACACCGAGGCGGCGCAGCCCGGCCAGCGCCAGCAGCGTCGCCTGGCAATGGCCGTCGCGCAGCTTGTCAAGCCGGGTCTGCACGTTGCCGCGCAGCAAAGTGATGCGCAGGTCGGGCCGGGCGTGCAGCAACTGCGCCTGCCGCCGCGGCGAGCAGGTGCCGACGATGGCGCCGGGCGGCAGGCAGGCGAACGGGTCGGTCGGATCGGGCGTCGGGACCCCGGGCGCCACGATCAGCGTGTCGCGGGCATCCTCGCGCGGCAGGGTGCAGGCGAGCACGATGCCGGGCGGCAAGGTGGTCTCCAGATCCTTCAGGCTATGCACCGCGAAATCGATGTGGCCCCGGATCAGCGCCTCGTGGATTTCCTTGGCGAACAGGCCCTTGCCTCCGATCTCGGACAACCGGCGGTCCTGCACCGCATCGCCGGTGGTGCGGATCGCGTGCTCGTCGAACACGTCCATGGCGCGCAGCACCGGGCAGAAATGCTGCAGCGTGGCGAGGAAGGCGCGGGTCTGCACCAAGGCCAACGGCGAGCCACGGGTGCCGACCCGCAACGGCAGGGAACGCACATGCGGCGGCAGGCGCGCGGCGGGAGCGGCAACGGGAGGATGGCTGGCAGACATCAACGTGTCCTAGAAACATTGGCCGATGAATGAAAGATGCTGCAGCGCATGATCGACCTTGCAAGACCGATACTTGGCATCGAGAGTTCCTGTGACGAGACCGCGGTGGCCGTGTTGGCTGCGGATGGCAGCGTCCTGGCCGACGCGGTGCTAAGCCAGTCGGATCATGCCGCTTATGGCGGCGTGGTCCCGGAGATCGCGGCGCGGGCGCACCTGGCGCATCTGCCGGAGCTGATCGGCGACGTGCTGATCCGCGCCGGCCTGGCGCCCAGTGGCCTCGGCGCGGTCGCCGCGAGCAGCGGGCCGGGGCTGATCGGCGGCCTGATCGTGGGCTCGGGGGTGGCCAAGGGCATGGCGCTGGCGCTTGGCGTACCGTTCGTGGCGGTCAACCATCTGGAGGCGCACGCGCTCACCGTCCGGCTGCCGGGCCTGTGCGAGGGCGGCGCCCCGTTTCCATACCTGTTGCTGCTGCTTTCCGGCGGGCATTGCCAGTGCGTCGCCGTCGAGGGCGTCGGACGCTACACCAGGCTCGGCGGCACTATCGACGACGCGGTGGGCGAGGCGTTCGACAAGGTCGCCAAGCTGCTCGGCCTCGGCTGGCCCGGCGGCCCGGCGCTGGAGCGGCTGGCGCAGGGCGGCAACCCGGCCGCGCACGCTTTCCCACGCCCGCTGCTGGGCCGCGCCGGCTGCGACTTCAGTTTTTCGGGACTGAAGACGGCGGTGGCGCGCATGGTCGAGACGTTGCCGCCAGGGGTCATCGCCCGCCAGCGCGCCGCCGACATCGCCGCCAGCTTCCAGCTTGCGGTTGCCGAGGTGCTGGCCGACCGCGCCGCCCATGCCATGACGGCGTTTGCCGCCACGAATCCGGTTGGCCGGCTGCTGGCGGTGGCCGGCGGGGTCGCCGCCAACGCCATGCTGCGCGCCGCCCTGGATGGCGCCGCTGCCCGGCAGGGTTTCCGGATGGTGGCCCCGCCGGCACGGCTGTGCGGGGACAACGCGGTGATGGTCGCCTGGGCGGCAATCGAGCGGCTGCGGCTTGGCTTGGTCGACGGGCTCGACCACACGCCGCGCCCGCGTTGGCCGCTGGAACAGCTTACGGCATGAACTACCGCCACGCCTTCCACGCCGGCAACTTCGCCGACTGCATGAAGCACGCGCTGCTGGTCTGGCTGCTGCGGGCGTTGGCGCGCAAGCCGGCGGCGTTCTTCGTGCTCGATACCCACGCCGGAACCGGCCGCACCGACCTCGACCAAGGCCCGGCGGCCCGCACCGGCGAATGGCGCGACGGCATCGCCCGGCTGCTGGACGACACGCCGCCCGAGCTTGCGGACTATGTCGGCCTGGCGCGGCGGCTGGGCCTGTATCCCGGCAGCCCAACGCTGGCGCGCGCCCTGCTGCGCGAGCAGGACCGGCTCGCCTGCTGCGAGTTGCACCCCGAAGATGCCGAAGCCTTGCGCCTGCTGTTTGCGCGCGACCGGCAGGTGGCGGTGCATCGCCGCGACGGCTGGGAGGCGCTGCGGGCGCTGCTGCCGCCGCCGCAGAAGCGCGGCCTGGTGCTGATCGACCCGCCCTACGAGGCGCCTGGCGAGTTCGAGCGCGTGGTGGCTGGGCTGGCGCTGGCGCGTGCGCGCTTCCCCAGCGCCGTGCTGGCCGCCTGGTATCCGGTCAAGCATCGCGCCCCGGTGCGCGAGTTCCACCTCGCGTTGCAGGCGAGCGGCGTGGCCGACGTGGTCGCCGCCGAGCTGTGGCTGTGCGAGCCGCTCGACGCGGCGAGGTTGAACGGCTGCGGCCTGATCGTCGTGAACCCGCCGTTCCGCTTCGAGGACGAAGCGCCGCCGATCCTCGACGCCCTGTCGCGCAGGCTCGGCCAGGGCGAGGCGGGGAGCGGCGCCGCGCTGCTGCGGCTGGCTGCCGAGAGTGGGCGCGTGTAAGCAGCGCGCATGTTGCGTGGCATCCTCACGGTTGGCGGCTGGACCATGCTCAGCCGCCTGCTCGGCTTCGGCCGCGATATTTTGATCGCCGACCTGATCGGCGCGGGGCCGGTCGCCGACGCCTTCTTCGTGGCCAACCGGCTGCCCAACCTGTTCCGCCGGCTGTTCGGCGAGGGCGCGTTCAACGCGGCCTTCGTGCCCGCCTTCGCCACCCTGCTGACCAGCGAGGGCGAGGCGTCGGCGCAGGCCTTCGCCGAGCAGGCGATGGCGGTGATGGGGTTCTGGCTACTTGGCCTGACCATCACCGGCGAGGTGTTCATGCCGCAACTGATGGCGGCGATGGCGCCTGGCTACGCGGCGATCCCGGCGAAGTTCGCGCTGGTGGTGGAATTGAGCCGCATCACCTTCCCGTACATGCCGCTGATCTGCCTGACCGCGTTGCTGTCGGGCGTGCTGAACGGCCTGAACCGCTTCGCCGTCGCGGCGGCGGCCCCGGTGATCTACAACGTCACCTCGATCGGCTTCATGCTCGGCCTGCTCGGTCTGGTGCCGACCGAGGGCCACGCGCTGGCCTACGGCGTCAGCGTCTCCGGCGTGTTCCAGCTGGCGCTCGTGGTCTGGGGCGTGCGGCGGGCCGGTATGCGCATCCATCTGCCGCGCCCGCGCATGACGCCGCGGATGCGGCAGTTGCTGCGGCGGATGGGACCGGGCCTGCTCGGCGCCGGCGTGACCCAGCTCAACCTGTCGGTCGACGTCATCATCGGCAGCCTGCTGCCGGCCGGCACGGTGTCGGTGCTGTACTACGCAGACCGCATCAACCAACTGCCGCTGGGCACCATCGGCGCGGCGGTCGGCACCGCGCTGCTGCCGACGCTGGCGCGGCTGGTGGGGGCCGGCGACGAACGCGGCGCCCGCGACTCGCTCAACCGCGCGCTGGAGTATGCGCTGCTGCTGACGCTGCCGGCGGCGATGGCGCTGATGATCTGCGCGGTGCCGATCATCGGCACGCTGTTCGGCCGTGGCGCGTTCGGCGCGCACGCGGTGATGCTGTCGGCGCAGTGCCTGGCCGCCTACGCCATCGGCTTGCCGGCGTTCGTCATCGTGAAGGTGCTGGTGCCCGGGTTCTTCGCCCGTGGCGACACCGGCACGCCGGTCAAGATCGGCATGGCGGCGGTGGCGTTCAACCTGGCGCTCAACCTGGCGTTCATGCGCCCGCTCCAGCATCTCGGGCCGGCGCTGGCGACCTCGTGCGCCGCCTGGGCCAACGTCGTGGCGCTGACGGTCGTGCTGGCGCGGCGCGGCTATCTGCTCCCGGACGCGGCGATCCGCAGGCGGGTGCCGCGGATGCTGGCGGCGGCGCTGGCGATGGGCGGCGTGCTGTGGCTGCTGCAGGCTGCCCCGCCGCCGTCGCTGCCGATCCCAGGCGCGCGCTGGGTCGGGCTGGCGCTGCTGGTCGGCCTCGGCGCGCTCGGCTACGGGGTGGCCGGTCAGTTGTTCGGCGCCTTCGATGTGCGTGGCGTGCTGGCGCGGCTGGCACGGCGGCGATTGACGCCCGCCGCAATCGCCTCGACAACCGCGCCCGAGCCGCTTCCCGCTCCTTCGGTGGAATGATTTCATGCAGCGCATCTTCTCCGGCATCCAGCCCTCGGGCGTGCCGCAGCTCGGCAACTACCTCGGCGCCGTGCGCAACTGGGTCGCGTTGCAGCGCGACCACGAGTGCCTGTACTGCGTCGTCGACCTGCACGCGATCACCACCTGGCAGCAGCCGTCGCAACTTGCGGCACAGACCCGCGACCTTGCCGCCAGCCTGATCGCCTGCGGCATCGACCCGCAAAAGCACATCCTATTCCACCAGTCGGCGGTGCCGGCGCATCTGCGGCTGAGCTGGATCTTCAACTGCGTCGCCCGCATGGGCTGGCTGAACCGGATGACCCAGTTTAAGGACAAGGCCGGCAAGGACCGCGAGGCCGTGTCCACCGGGCTGTTCGTCTATCCGAACCTGATGGCGGCCGACATCCTGGCCTACCACGCCACGCGGGTGCCGGTCGGCGACGACCAGAAGCAGCATCTGGAGCTGGCCAACGACATCGCCCAGAAGTTCAACTTCGACTATGGCGTGGAGTTCTTCCCACCGATCGAGCCACTGATCCTGGGGCCGGCGGCGCGGGTGATGAGCCTGCGCGACGGCACCAAGAAGATGAGCAAGTCGGACGCCTCGGACCAGTCGCGCATCAACCTGACCGACGACGCCGAGACCATCGCGCTGAAGATCCGCAAGTCGAAGACCGACGCCGAGCCGCTGCCGAGCGAGCCGGAAGGGCTGGAGGGCCGGCCCGAGGCGCGCAACCTGGTGGCGATCTACGCGGCGCTGCTGGACATCGACGCGGCGGCGGTGCTGCGCGAGCACGGCGGCAAGGGATTCGGGGCGTTCAAGGAGTCGCTGACCGCCGTCCTGGTCGAGAAGCTGTCGCCGATCGCCGCCGAAACCCGCCGGCTGCTGGCCGACCCCGGCCATGTCGACGCCGTGCTGCGCGACGGCGCCACGCGGGCGGCCGCCATCGCCGACCCGATCGTGGACGAGGCGGAGCGGCTGGTCGGCTTCCTCAAGGTGTAATTCTCAGGTGTGAGTCCAGGCCGCCGACACATGCACTCGTTCACCTTCGACACCGCCCCAAGCATCGTCTTCGCCGCCGGCGCTGCCGCCCGCATCGGCGCGCTCGCCGCCGCTCGTCTCGGATCGCGGGTGCTGCTCGTGACCGATGCCGGGCTTGTCGAAACTGGGCTGGTCGCGCCGGTGCTGGCCGGGCTGTCGGCGGCCGGCGTCGCGGCATCGGTGTTCGACGGCGTCGTGGCCGATCCGCCGGAGGATGTGGTGCATCGCGCCGCCGCTGCCGCCGTGTCGTTCGGCGCCACGGGCGTCATCGGCCTCGGCGGCGGCTCCTCGCTCGATGTGGCGAAGCTCGCGGCGTTGCTGGCGGTGGGCCAGGAGACGCTGGAGGGCGTGTATGGCGTCGACCGCGCCGTCGGGCCGCGCCTGCCGCTGATGCTGGCGCCGACCACCGCCGGCACCGGATCGGAGGTGACGCCAATCGCCATCGTGACCACCGGGGCGAGCCAGAAGCTCGGCGTGGTGTCGCCGGTGCTGCTGCCCGACATCGCCCTGCTCGACCCGGAGCTGACCTACGGACTGCCGCCGCACGTCACCGCCGCCACCGGCGTCGACGCGATGGTCCATGCCATCGAGGCGCACGCCTCGGCCGGCGCCAACAACAACCCGGTGTCGCGGGCGCTGGCGCGCGAGGCGCTGCGGCTGATCGGCCCGGCCCTGGAGCGCGCCGTCCGCCATGGGCGCGATGCCGAGGCGCGCGGCCGGATGCTGCTCGGCTCGATGCTGGCGGGACAGGCGTTCGCCAACGCGCCAGTCGCCGCCGTCCACGCGCTGGCCTACCCGATCGGCGGCCATTTCCACGTGCCGCACGGCCTGTCGAACGCATTGATGCTGAGCCATGTGATGCGCTTCAACGCGGTGACGGCCGCCGCTTCCTATGCCGAAGTGGCGCCGTGCGTGTTCCCGCATCTGGCCGAGGCCGGCGTCCAGATCCGGGCGGCGATGTTTGCCGATGAACTCGCCGGCCTGTCGGCGCGCTGCGGCCTGGCGCGGCGGTTGCGCGATGTCGGCATCCCCGAGACGGCGCTGCCGATGCTGGCGGCGGACGCGATGCGGCAGACCCGCCTGCTGGTCAACAACCCACGCCCGCTGACAGAAGTGGACGCGCTGGCGCTGTATCGGCAAGCCTGGTGATGCTCAGCGCCACCGCCTCGGCCATGCGGATGCCGTCGATGCCGGCCGACATGATCCCGCCGGCATAGCCCGCGCCCTCGCCGGCCGGGTACAGCCCGTGCGTGTTCAGGCTTTGGAATGTCTGGTCGCGGCCGATGCGGATGGGTGAGGAGGTGCGCGTCTCCACCCCGGTCATAACCGCGTCGTCCATCGCGAAACCGGCGATCTGGCGGGCGAACGCCGGCAGCGCCTCGCGGATCGCCGCCACCGCGAAATCGGGCAGGCAGCTGGCGAGGTCGGTCGGCAGGACGCCCGGCCGGTACGACGGCACCACCGCACCGAGATTGGTCGAGGCGCGGCCCGCCAGGAAGTCGCCGACCCGCTGCGCCGGGGCCGCGTAGGTGCCGCCGCCGGCCACGAACGCCCGTTCCTCCCAATGCCGCTGGTAGGCGATGCCGGCGAGCGGGCCGTCCGGGTAGTCGGCGGGCGTGATGCCGACCACGATGCCGGCGTTGGCGTTGCGCTCGCGGCGCGAGTACTGGCTCATGCCGTTGGTCACCACCCGTCCGGGCTCGGAGGTCGCCGCCACCACGGTGCCGCCGGGACACATGCAGAAGCTGTACACCGCCCGCCCATTGTCGCAATGATGCACCAGCTTGTAGTCGGCGGCGCCCAGCACCGGATGGCCGGCGGCGGGACCGAAGCGGGCGCGGTCGATCAGCGACTGCGGATGCTCGATCCGCACGCCGATGGAGAACGGCTTGGCCTCGATGTGGACGCCGCGGCGGTGCAGCATGGCGAAGGTGTCGCGGGCGCTGTGGCCCACCGCCAGCACCACATGGTCGGTGGCGATCCGCTCGCCGCCGGCCAGGACGACGCCCCGTATCTGGCGGCTATTGTCAATCCAGGCATCGTCGATGTCGAGATCGTCCACGCGGGCGCCGAAGCGGTATTCGCCGCCCAACGCCTCGATGGTGGCGCGCAGGCTCTCGACCATGGTTACCAGCCGGAAGGTGCCGATGTGCGGCTTGGCGGCAATCAGGATCTCCGCCGGAGCGCCGGCCCGCACGAACTCCTCCAGCACCTTGCGGCGCAAATGGTTGGGGTCCTTGACGCCGCTCCACAGCTTGCCGTCGGAGAACGTGCCGGCGCCGCCCTCGCCGAACTGCACGTTGCTCTCGGGCGCCAGCACGCCGCGCCGCCATAGCCCCCACGTGTCCCTGGTGCGCTGGCGGACCATCGTGCCGCGATCCAGGATCAGCGGCCGGAACCCCATCTGCGCCAGCACCAAGCCGGCGAACAGCCCGCACGGCCCGGCCCCGATCACTACCGGCCGCAAACCCGCCGCCGAGGGCGCGCGCGCGACGTGACGGTAGGTGGTGTCGGGCGTCGCCTTCACCCGCCCATCGCCGCGCGCCAGCACCGACGCCGGATCGGCCACCTCGGCATCGACCGTGTAGATCAGCGATATGGACGACCGCTTGCGCGCGTCATAGGCACGGCGGAACACCCGATGCGAGAGCAGCGCATCGGGCGCGATCCGCAGCCGCTCCAGCACCGCCCGCCCGACCGCCGCCTCGTCGTGGTCGAGCGGCAGCTTTATCTCGGTAAGGCGCAGCACGGCGTCAGTCGGCGGCGTCGGCCGTGGCGTCGTTGGCGGCGACCGTGCCCGGCGCCTTGTGCCGAATGCGGTCCATTGCCTTCTGCACATGGCTGCTGAACACGAACTCGGCCGGACGCTGGTTGGCCAACGAGATCTCCGGGGCCATGGGGCCGGTGACCTTGGGACCTTTCAGCGCCATGCGCGCGACCTTGAGCGGGCTTTTCACCGCGTCCATCACCGCCGTCGACTCATAGCCGCTGTGGACCATGCAGTCGGCGCATTTCTCGTAGTTGCCGGTGCCATACTTGTCCCAGTCGGTGGTCTCCATCAGCTCGGCGTAGGTCTTGGTGTAGCCCTCGCCCAGCAGGTAGCAGGGACGCTGCCAGCCGAAGTAGTTGCGCGTGGGCTTGCCCCAGGGCGTGCAGACATAGCTCTGGTTGCCGGCCAGGAAGTCCATGAACAGCGGCGACTGGGTGAACTTCCACGACTTGCCGCCCTTCTGGCGGCCGGGATCGCGGCTGAGGATGTCGCGGAACAACTGCTTGGTCTTCTGGCGGTTGAGGAAATGGCCCTGGTCCGGCGCGCGCTCGTAGGCGTAGCCGGGCGAGGTCATGATGCCGTCGACACCCATCGCCATCACGCTGTCGAAGAACTTGGCCACCCGCTCGGGCTTGGCGCCGTCGAACAGGGTGCAGTTGATCGACAGCCGGAAACCGCGATCCTTGGCCTTCTTGATGGCGGCGATGGCGCGGTCGTAGGTGCCGTCCTGGCTCACCGCACGGTCGTGCATCTCGCGGTCGCCGTCGAGGTGAATGTCCCAGCTGAAGTATTTGTTCGGCTTGTAGTCGTCCATCTTCTTCTCGAGCAGCAGCGCGTTGGTGCAGAGATAGACGAACTTCTTGCGCTTCAGCAGGCCCTCGACGATCTGCGGCATCTCCTTGTGCAGCAGCGGCTCGCCACCGGCGATGGCCACCACCGGCGCGCCGCACTCGTCGTCCGCGCCCAGGCAATCCTCGACCGACAGCCGTTGGTTGAGGATCTCGGCCGGATAGTCGATCTTGCCGCAGCCGGAGCAGGCCAGGTTGCAACGGAACAGCGGCTCCAGCATCAGCACCAGCGGGTAGCGCTTGCGGCCCAGCAGATGCTGCTTGACCACATAGGCGCCAACGCGGGCCACTTGGTTCATCGGGACGGACATGGCGTGTTCTCCTCAGGCGTCGGCGAGTTCGGCGGGGAAGCGGAAACGCACGTCCTCGGCGACGCCGGCCAGGGTGGTCACCTCGATTTCACCAAACGCGCGCAGGCCGTCGATAACGCCCTGCACCAGCGTCTCGGGCGCCGACGCGCCGGCGGTGAGTCCCACGGTGGCGACGCCGGTGAACCACTCTGGCCGGAGTGCGGCGGCATCGTCGATCAGGTAGGCCGGGCGGCCCAGCTCCTCGCCGATCTCGCGCAGGCGGTTCGAGTTGGAGCTGTTGCGGCTGCCGACCACCAAGATCACGTCGGCCTGCTTAGCAAGGTCGTGCACCGCCTGCTGGCGGTTCTGGGTGGCGTAGCAGATGTCGCGCACATCGGGGCCGACGATGCCGGGAAAGCGGGCGACCAGGGCCGCGATGATGTGGCGGGTGTCGTCCACCGACAACGTGGTCTGGGTGATGTAGGCCAGCCGGGTGGGGGTTCCCGGCTGCAGGTTGGCGACGTCCTCGACCGTCTGCACCAGATGCACCTTGCCGGGGATCTGGCCGATCGTGCCCTCAACCTCGGCATGGCCAGCATGGCCGATCAGCACGATCTCGCGGTCCTGGGCGGCATAGCGGCGACCTTCGTTGTGCACCTTGGCAACCAGCGGGCAGGTCGCGTCGATCACCGGCAGGCCACGCTCGCGCGCGACCTCCTCGACCCGCTTGGCGACGCCGTGGGCGCTGAACACGGTCATCGCACCGGCCGGGATTTCCTCCAGCTCGTCCACGAACACCGCGCCGCGGGTGCGCAGATCCTCGACGACATGCCGGTTGTGGACGATCTCATGGCGGACATAGATCGGCGGCCCGAACTTCTTCAGCGCCCGCTCGACGATCTCGATGGCCCGCTCGACGCCCGCGCAGAAGCCGCGCGGCTGGGCCAGGATCACACGCATCATTCAACCAACCTCCGTCCGGCCCGCGCACAGGCAGTTCTTCTAGGCCGCATACCGCATTGCATCAATGACGTGCGGGACCGGCGCACCTTCAACCCTGGCCCGCGCATCGCACCCATCTGGCTGCCACGGTTCCGGCCCGCTAAGCTACGTGTGCGAACCAATGTGGCGCGCTTGCAACACCTCAACGACTCGGGACGCGGATCATGACGGTTGAGACGATCATTAAGCAGCATGGGCAACCACTGGCCGACGCCATGGCCGACATTGCCGCCCAGGTGGAGCAGGCGCTCGACCAGTTGCTGCCGGTGCCGGACGGGGCCGAGGCCCAGCTGACCGAGGCCATGCGCTACGCCACCCTGGGCGGCGGCAAGCGGATGCGGGCGTTCCTGGTGATGGAGAGCGCCGCGTTGTTCGGAGTGGAGCGGTCGCACTCCTCGCGGGTCGCGGCGGCGGTCGAGATGCTGCACGCCTATTCGCTGGTGCACGACGACCTGCCGGCAATGGACAACGACGATTTGCGGCGCGGCAAGCCCAGCACGCACAAGGCGTTCGACGAGGCCACCGCCATCCTCGCCGGCGATGCGTTGCAGGCCCGCGCGTTCGAGGTGCTGGCCGAAGCCGACACCCACCCGAGCGCCGAGGCGCGCTGCGAGCTGGCGGTCGCACTCGGCAACGCCTCGGGCGCGCGGGGCATGGCCGGCGGACAGATGATCGACATGCTAGCCGGCGGCGCCAAACTGGACGAGACCCAAATCATCCGGCTGCAGGCGCTCAAGACCGGCCGGCTGATCCAGTTCAGCGCCGAGGCCGGAGCGATGCTGGGCCGCGCCAACGTCACCCAGCGGCACCTGATGGCGGCCTACGGGCGCGATTTGGGCGCCGCGTTCCAGATCGCCGACGACCTGCTGGACGCCACCGGCACCATCGAGGAGACCGGCAAGGCCACCGGCAAGGACGCCGCCGCCGGCAAGGCCACGCTGGTCGCCATCATGGGGGCGGAACGGGCGAGGGAGCAGGCGGCGATGCTGGCGGCCCAGGCGGCGCGGCACCTGACGGCGTTCGGCGGCGGGGCCGAACGGCTGCGCGAACTGGCCGATTACGTGGTCTCGCGCCGCGTCTGACGCGCCATGGGCCGCAACCGCGCCGATCAGATGCTGGTCGACCTTGGCCTGGTGGAGAGCCGCACCCGGGCGCAGGCGCTGATCCTGGCCGGCAAGGTGTTCGCCGGCGACCGGCGTGTGGAGAAGGCCGGGCAACTGCTGCCGGCCGAGGCGACGCTGCAGGTGCGCGGCCAGGACCATCCGTGGGTGTCGCGCGGCGGGCTCAAGCTCGTGCACGGCCTGGATGCGTTTGGGTTCGACCCGCAAGGCCTGGTGTGCCTCGACATCGGCGCCTCGACCGGCGGCTTCACCGACGTGCTGCTGACGCGGGGCGCCATGCGGGTCCATGCCGTCGATGTCGGTCATGGGCAACTGGCGTGGAAGCTACGCAGCGACCCGCGCGTGGTGGTGCATGAGAAGACTAACGCGCGCCGGCTGACCGCCGAACAGATTGGCGAGCCAGTGCAGGCGCTGGTGTGCGACGCGAGCTTCATCGGGTTGGCGACGATCCTGCAGGCGCCACTCGCCCTTTGCGTGCCTGGCGCCTGGGCGGTGGCGCTGATCAAGCCACAGTTCGAGGCCGGGCCGTCGGATGTCGGCGCGCGCGGCGTGGTTCGCGACCCGCTGGTGCATCGACGGGTGTGCGCCGAGGTCCGCATCTGGTGGGAGGCGCGGCCCGGCTGGCGGGTCGTTGGTATCGCGGAAAGCCCAATCACCGGGCCGGAAGGCAATCACGAGTTCCTGATCGGCGCCCGCCGCGAAAGCTGAGCCTGGAACCTGCTTTCAGTGGTGCGGCAGGCCCGAAAGGTCGCGCTCGGAAATCTCGGCGAGCAGCGACCAGACCTTGGCCGGCTCCATGGGCACATCGGGATCGTTGAGCAGGCGATCAAGTTCCTCAAGCTTCTGCTCGTAGTCGCTCTCAGTCACGCCACTCTCCTTGCTCTCGATGTTCGCCGAGTGAATGTCGCGAACAAACGTAGCCAGATTGTGGTGGTTGCGTATGCCAAAAAGTTCAGACCGACGACGACACCGCTGGAGCCAGTCCCGCCGCCTTGGCCGCCGGATGAGCCGGGTTGCGGAAGCGCAGTTCGCCGTCCGAAGCCGCGTCCGACTGACCCTCGCCCAGCAGTTCGAGGCGGGATGCGCAGGTGACGGCGACGATGCAGCGCGCCTCGGGGTGAGTGAGAAACTGGCGCGCCTCGCCCTCCAGCGTCAGCCGGTCGCGCAGGTACCGCCACTCGGCCCGGTCGATGTCCTCGATCAACATCGCCAGGATGCCCGGACGGGTGCCGGTCAGCCGGGCGGGCGCAATCGCCGCCATGCGCCGCCGGATCGCCGCCGCGACCTCATCCTCGCGGCCCGCACGCGCCGCCATGACGAACACGCCGCCGCCGGCAGCGGTCACCGCCAGATGCGCCTCGTGCCCGAACTCGCGGCGCAGCCGGTTCATCATGCCAAGCTCGTCGGCCTGCGAGCCAGCCAGCATCAGCGGGTCCAGCCGCAGCACCGCGGCCTCGTCGTGGTCGGCGCGGCGTTGCTGGCGCAGCATCGTCGTGATGCGGCTATGCAGCTCGGCCAACCGATCCGGAGCGTCCTCGGTCGCGGCATCCGCCCGCAACCCCTGCGGCAGGGTCATCTTCAACAGATAGCGGCCGGGATGCGCGGTCAGCCAGGTCTGCAGGTCGGGATCGACGCGATCCACCAGGCGCACCCAGGCGCCGCGATGCAGGTGACGTCCCTCCTCGGCGGAGACCACGTCACATGCCACCTCCGCCTCCTGTCCCTGACGCAGCAACATCAGGTCGAACGGCGCCGCCTCGTCCATTCCGAGGTAGCCGACCTCGAACCCACGACCGCGCTGGCGCAAGGCCGTGTTGGCAAGGTGGAACAGCGGCATCAGCGAAGCCGTGCCGGAGGTCGCCGCCTGCACCGCCTGGCGCAGGCGGGCGCGGCCGGCCACGCTTAGCTGGTCGGTCAGGGAGGCCAGTTCGTTGGCCATCGCGGCGATCAGCCGCTCGGTGTGGGTCGGCGGCGCGTTGCGGCCTTGCCGCCGTAGCCGCTCGATGGCGATTTCAATGACGTGGCGCTGCATTACGGCTCGCCCGGTCCGCTGCGTGGTGACGATCGCGTCGCTCAACTCGGCGATGCGGCGGTTCCATGCCGCGGCGCCGATCAGGGCGATGAAGCCGCGAGCGCTGTCCGACAGGCATTGCGGAGCGGGGAGAGTTTCGGGAGGCAGCGCGCCCGCGGCCAACATCTCCGCATCAAGTGTCTCGGCGCGTACGTTCATAACAAACAGGTCCGTTCACAGCAGCATGAATATCAATTCCGTGGCAGCCTCGTCGTCCTCGGAGCGTCCGGGTTCTGCGCGCGATGCCGAAGCATATGGTCGGCCAACACGCAGGCCACCATAGCCTCGCCCACCGGAACCGCCCTGATTCCGACACATGGATCGTGCCGGCCCTTGGTTAACACCGCAGCATCGCGTCCGTTGCGGTCGATGCTGGCGCGCGGCGTTAAAATCGAACTGGTGGGCTTGACGGCGAAGCGCGCCACCACCGGCTGGCCGGTCGAGATGCCGCCCAGCACGCCGCCGGCATGGTTGGAGGCGAACTGCACCAGGCCGTCGCGCATCGCCATCTCGTCGGCGTTGGCCTCGCCCGACAGGCTGGCGGCCGCGAAGCCGTCGCCGATCTCCACCCCCTTCACCGCATTGATGCCCATCAGCGCGCCGGCCAACTCGGCGTCGAGCTTGGCGTAGACCGGGGCGCCGAGGCCGGGCGGCACCCCGTCGGCCACCAGCTCGATCACCGCGCCACAGGAACTGCCGGCGCGGCGCACCTCGCCCAGGTAGTCCTCCCAAGCGAGGGCGGCGACCGGATCGGGGCAGAAGAACGGGTTCTCGTGTACCGCGTCCCAGTCCCAGCGGCTGCGGTCGATGACGTGCGGCCCCATCTGCACCAGCGCGCCGCGCACCCGGATTTCAGCGCCCAGCACCAGCCTCGCCACCGCCCCGGCCGCCACCCGCGCCGCCGTCTCCCGCGCCGAGCTGCGGCCACCGCCGCGCGGATCGCGGATGCCATATTTCAGGTGGTAGGCGAGGTCGGCGTGGCCGGGCCGGAAGCTGTCGGCGATGTCGCCGTAGTCCTTCGATCGCTGGTCCACGTTGTCGATCTGCAACGCGATCGGGGTGCCGGTGGTCTGGCCCTCGTAGACGCCGGACAGGATGCGCACCGTGTCCGGTTCCTGCCGCTGCGTGGTGAAGCGCGACTGGCCGGGGCGGCGGCGGTCCAGCCAGGGCTGGATGTCGGCTTCGCTCAGCGCCAGGCGCGGCGGGCAGCCGTCGACCACGCAGCCCAGCGCCGGCCCGTGGCTCTCGCCCCAGGTGGTGACGCGGAACAGGTGGCCGAAGCTGTTGTGCGACAAGCGGCTTGCCCGTGCTACTCGGCGGTGACGATGTCTGGCGCGTTCACGTTCTTCATGCCGACGATATGGTAGCCGCAATCGACGTGGTGGACCTCGCCGGTGACGCCGGACGCGAGATCCGACAGCAGGTACATCCCGGCGCCGCCGACATCCTCGATGGTGACGTTGCGCTCCAGCGGCGCGTTGTACTGGTTCCACTTCAGGATATAGCGGAAGTCGCCGATGCCGCTGGCCGCCAGGGTGCGGATCGGCCCGGCGCTGATGGCGTTGACGCGCACGCCGGCGGCCCCGAGGTCGGCCGCCATGTAGCGCACCGAGGCTTCCAGCGCGGCCTTCGCCACGCCCATGACATTGTAGTGCGGCACCACCCGCTCGGCGCCCAGGTACGACAGGGTCAGCATCGAACCGCCTGGGCGCATCATCGCGGCGGCGCGCCGGGCCACGGCGGTGAAGCTGTAGCAGCTGATGTCGAGCGCCTGCAGGAACGCATCGCGCGGGGTATCCAGGTAACGGCCGCGCAGGAACTGCTTGTCGGCGAAACCGATCGCGTGGACCAGGAAGTCGATCTCGCCCCATTCGCCGCGGATCTGCTCGAACGCCGCATCGATGCTGTCGTCGTCGGCCACGTCGCACGGGGCGAGCAAGGTCGAGCCAACGCCGGCCGCCAGCGGGCGCACCCGCTTCTCCAGCGCCTCGCCCTGATAGGTGAAGGCGACCTGTGCCCCCTGTCCCGCGCAGGCGGCGGCGATGCCCCAGGCGAGCGAGCGGTCGTTGGCAACACCCATCACCACACCGCGCTTGCCCGCCATGAGGTTACCCTTGGAAGCGGTCACGATCGGTTGGTCATCGGGCATATCGGTGTTGTCCTGGTTCGCAAGAGATGGACGCAGCCTCCTGGCATACGCGCGACAGAGACGGCAGGATAGCGCGGCAAGGAGAGTGCCACCATGCCCGACCCATTCCAGCAGTTCGAGGCCTGGTTCGCCGAGGCGCAGGCCAGTGAGCCGAACGACCCCAACGCCATGACCCTGGCGACCGCGACGCCGGATGGAGTGCCGAGCGCGCGGGTGGTCCTGCTGAAGGCGTTGGACGACCGCGGCTTCACGTTCTTCACCAACACGCAGAGCCGGAAAGGGTGTGAACTGGCGCTGAACACGTGCGCGGCCCTGCTGTTCCATTGGAAGTCGCTGCGCCGCCAGGTTCGCGTGGAGGGCATGGTCGAGCCGGTGGCCGGTGCCGAAGCGGATGCTTATTTCGCCACCCGCGCGCGCATCTCCCGCCTTGGCGCCCACGCGTCGGACCAGTCTCGCCCGCTGCCGGCCCGCGAGGTGCTGGAGCAGCGGGTGCAGGCGGCCGACGCGCGCTATCCCGGGGAGGACATCCCGCGCCCGGAACACTGGTCCGGCTATCGCCTGTTGCCGTCGCGGTTCGAGTTCTGGCAGGACATGCCGTACCGCCTGCACGACCGCACGGTTCACGAGCGTGGCGAGGATGGCGCGTGGACGACCATGAAGCTGTATCCCTGACCCAGGAGACCCGGCCATGCCGATCCGCAAGATCCTGCTGCCGCTGACCGGAACCGCGGCCGGAGAGGCGGCGCTGGCGACCGCGTGGTGCGTGGCGCGCGGCTTCAACGCGCATCTGGAGGCGCTGCACGTCCGCCTGGACAGCCGCGACGTGGCGCCGCTGGCCGGCGATGGGCTGTCGGGGGCGATGATCGAGGACATGATGTCCGCCACCGAGACCGAAAGCAGCCAGCGCGCGACGGCCGTTCGTGCGCTGTTCGACCGTTTCGTGACGGCGAACGACGTAACGTTGGGCGCCGCCGCGTTCGGCGCCGCCACCGCCTCCGCAAGCTTCGTGACGGTGACCGGGCGGGAGGAGGATCTGGTGGCGCAGTTGGCACGGCTGGCCGACCTCACGGTGGTGCCGCACCCGGAGGCCGACGAGGATCTGTCATCCTCGGACGCGCTGCACGCGGTGCTGTTCGACAGCGGGCATCCGGTGCTGATCGCGCCGCAGGCGACGCCCGCGACCTTCGCCACCCGGATTTGCGTGGCCTGGAACGGCACCTCCGAGTCGACCGCCGCGGTGCAGTCGGCGTTGCCCTGGCTGCAGCGCGCGACGGCGGTCCGCATCCTCTCGTCGCCCGATTACCAGCGGCGTGGCCCGCAGGCGGCAGCGCTCGCCGAGTACCTGGCGCTGCATGGCATCACCGCCGAACTGGCCAGCTTCCGCCCGGTCGACCGCGAGGTGGGGGCCGGGTTGCTGGCCGGTGCGCGCGAGTTCGGCGCCGACCTGCTGACCATGGGCGCCTATTCGCACAGCCGGCTGCGTCAGCTCATCCTGGGTGGCGTCACCCGGCACGTGCTGGAGAACGCGGCGCTGCCGGTGCTGATGAACCGATAGTCAGGGCGAGGCACCGCTTGGCGTCATCCAGGCCCGCCAACCTGACGCACCCAGGCGCTGAGGTTGTAGTGGTTGCTGATGCGCGCCACGTGGCCGTTGCGGAGCGTGAAGAATGCTCCTGCCGGAAGCACGTAGGATTGGCCGTCCGCTGGCGGGGTAGCCTCGGGGACGCCCGCGTCGGTGGCGAGGTAGGTGCCGTGCACCGTGAACTCGGCGGCGGCCCGGGTGCCGGTCGCATCCACCAGCACCACCAGATCCTCGATCCGCTCACGGTAGAAGCGGTCCATGTGCGCCACGAAATGGCGGAAGGCGTCATGCCCGACCTCGCGGGCGCCCTGGTTGATGTCGTGCACCACGTCCTCGGTCAGCAGCGCCAGGAAGGCCTTGGTATCGTGGCTGTTGAACGCGGCGTAATAGGCGCGGACGACCGCTTCGGCGAATTGCGGATCATCGGTTTGCTGGTGGGCGGTCATGCCGCGTGGCGCAGACGCTTGAGGAACGCGGAAATACGGTGACGCCGCAGTTCCGAACGCGCGGCGGCGTCGGCTGTCATGTAGTTGAGCTGGATCACGTAGCGGCGCCCGACATGCCGCTTGTGGCCGTGCCAGGTGGTCGGGCCGTTGGGGAACACCAGCAGCGTGCCGTCGGTCGGCGGCACCTCGACGGCATAGTCTTCGATGTCGTCGGCGCCGCGCAGCAGGCGCAGGCTGCCGCCCTTGCTGGCCCATTCGGCGCTGGCGGGGTTCAGGTAGAGCAGCACGGTGACCCGCTTGGCGGTGGAATCACAGTGGATGCGCCCGTCCTTCTCGCGCGACCGGCCGCGCAGCGTCACCATCGTTGGAGCGTCATCCAGGTCGAGGTCGAACTTGGCGGCAATCGCCTCACGCAGCAGCGGGCCAGCCATCTCGCCCATCAGTCCGCGCGCCTGCGGCCCAAGCCGCAACGACTCCGGGGGGAACGAGCCGCCGGCAGCGATGTCCGGCAGATCGGCCACTACGCTCGCCAACGCTGTCGGGGGCACGAAACCGGGCACGACCAGGTGGGGAAACGGATCGTCCGCAATCGGGGCGGCACGCAACGCGCCGAAGTCGAGGATCATGCGGGTGTCGCTCCTGGGCTTGACCCCGTCTATTTAGCGCCGAGCGCGCCAAATCGCCAACGGGCCAAATCGTGCCAGGTATGGCGAAACGCTTCAGGTGTGATGGACGCGCAGTTGAGGCCGCACCGAGGTCATCGCCAGGGAATGAGGGCACAACGGCCCTGCACTGCCGTGTTCCACGAACGCAATCTGCGTGGTTCGGCTACAACCCGACCGTGCGCCGGGCGTCGACGCGGCTATCGCAGTGCCAAAAGATAGGCCAAAGGCTCACCATCCATCAGTTTAGCAGGCAGTCCCAGAGCTTTGGAAGCGGCAGGGCTCGGAGCATAAGCCTAACAGCTGTGCGGAGGCCTCGGGTGAACCAGGAAAGCTTGCTTCTGGCGAGCTTTCTG